>Ga0136611_10002864_pt1 | contig 12063 bp, 11 predicted proteins | sample AntDrymUQ2232306_2_FD_106645 | JGI IMG/M metagenome (GOLD analysis project Ga0136611, IMG submission 106645) | Polar desert sand microbial communities from Dry Valleys, Antarctica - metaG UQ223 (23.06) | ecosystem: Environmental > Terrestrial > Soil > Desert | place: Antarctica: Dry Valley... | reverse complement strand
CCGTCGACCGTGACATCGATCGAGCCGTTGTCCGGCGCCACCTCGACGACCCGGAACCTGTGCGGCTCCGACGAGATCGGCGCGTCCGTGGTGGGCGGGGTGACACCGGAACCAGTCGATTCAGTCCCCCCTGTTGTTGCGACCGGAGCGACCGGAGCGACCGGAGCGACCGGAGCGACCGGAGTCACGGCCGCGGCAACAACCGGAGCCTCGACCGCGACGGGCGCCTCGACGATGCGGGCCTTGAACGGGTCCCGACCGAACGACTTGGCGGAGATGCGCTGCTTCACCCCGGGCTCCACTGCAGCGGGCTCCGGGACGGCAGGGGCGGCAGGGACAACCGCGCTGGGCGGGCTGACGACCGCAGCGTCATCCGCGGCGTCGTCGCCACCCGAGAAGAAGAGCAGGTACGCAGCCAGGGCAAGCACGACCACAGCTGCCACGCCCGCTACCGCGACGAGCATCGTCCTGTTGCGTTGGCTCTCGGTCTGTTCCGGTGCAGGGCCGTCGGCGACGGCCGCCTGACCCTGGAACGGGAAGCTCGACTCACTCATGTCCGTTGCTCCGAGTCTCTACTGGGCGGCCGGCGCCGGGGCGACGGGGGTGATGGGCGCGGTGACCGCCGGTGCGGGCGGTGCGAGGAAGACGCGGCCCTGCAGGGCGAGAGTCAGGTCACCGGCTGCAGTGCCGTCCGCCGCGGCCGCTGCATCATCGGCCGATGCTGCGCCGCTAGCTGCGGTGACCGTGAACCCGGTGACGAGGTAGGAGCGCTTGAGCTTCTCGAGCCGGTTGATGAACTGCTCGAGCTCGAAGTAGCTACCCGTCACGTCCAACGTCAGGGGGATCTGGAACAGCGACGGTGCGGGCGGTGCCACCGGGACCGCCGGGACGGCCGCCGCCCCTGCGTCGGCCTCGGTGCCGGTTTCCGTGGTGGTGTCGGTGGTGGTCGTCGTGACCGCCGGAGCGACCGGCGTAGCCACGACCACCGGCACGGGGACAGCCGGCGCCATGGTGTCGATGCTGACGCCGACCTTGCGGCCGGCCGCGGTGAGACTTCGGACGAGGGTCGGAAGGGCCGGGTTGCTGGGGATCTGCTGCCGCATCACGGCCAGCTTGGCGCGCTGCTGAGGAAGGTCTGCCTGCTGAGCCTTGAGGACCGAGAGCTGCTGGAGCAGGCGGGCATTTGCCTCCTCCTGGCTGACCGACTTCCCCCGCAGGGTCGCCGCCTCGCCTCGCCGCGGCGAGACGAGCAGGAACCAGCCCGCAGCCAGGATGGCGAGGACGAGGACCGCGGCTAGAAGCGACCACTTCCGCGTGACTGACATGTCAGCTGCCCGCCTTCTGGGTGTAGCGCCGGGAGAGCGCGTCTTCGGTGATGGTCGCCTGGCTGCTGAACGACACGGCGCCCTCGCTGCCGATCTCCTCCTGCGTCGAGCTGGTGAAGTAGGGCTGGGTGAGCCCCTTCTGCCTGGTGAGGGCGTTCAACCACGCTGCGACGTCGTTGTGCGCGTAGCCCTTGCCCTCGAACGTGACCGTCCCCACCCCGGGCGTGAGGTACGTTCCTCCGCCAGGCACCGTCGGAGCGACCGCTACAGCTGTTGCCGCATCGACGTCCTGGGTGACGGTCATCGACGTCAGCCACACCTTGCCCGGCACGTTGAGACTCAGGTCGTTGAGGAAGTAGGACCAGCGGACCTCCTTGCCCATCGCTTGGCTGAGCTGGGCGGTGGAGGCCTCGACCTGCGCGAAGACGAGCGGCACCTCGGCGTACTGCGCCTGCTGCGACTCCAGCTGCGCGCCTTCGGCCTTCTTCGCATCGAGATCGCCCTGTGCGTCGTTGACGGCGAGAGTGGCGAGCAGTGTCAAGCCTGCGACGGTCGCGGCTGCGGCGAGGACGCCGGCGCCGAGGCCGAGCTGCACCCTGCGGAACCGGCGCCCCTCCTCGATCTCGGGCGGAAGCAGGTTCACCCGGGGCAGTGTCGCGATGCGGGTGACTGTCAGGGTGCTCATGATGCTGCTCCGAGGGCCAGGCCGACCGGGACGGCGGCCAGCGGTTCGACGAAGGCGAGCTGCTCCGGCGACAGGCCGGTCCGTCCCACCCGGAAGCTGTTCAAAGGGGTCCCGACCTCGACCGGAACTCGGGTCGTGACCTGGAGGCGCTGCGCAAGACCGCCCAACCGAGCCCCGCCTCCGGTAAGCACGAGACGCGAGATCGGGGCGGAGCCGCTCGACGCCAGGTAGTAGTCGAGCGAGCCGCGGATCTCATCGACGAAGGCAGCGGCGACTGCCTCGACCACCCGGGTCGCGGCCTGGACCTCCAGGCCTTCGCCGGTTGCACCGAGACCGAGCTGCTGCTTCATCGACTCGGCCTGCGCCTGGGGGACACCCATGCGTTCCGCGACCGCGTCGGTGACGTCCTGGCCCCCCATCAGGAGGATGCGCACGAAGCGCGGCACCCCGCCCTGGTGGACGACGATGTTGGTCACCCGGGCGCCGACATCGACCAGGGCCTCAACCTGCGTGCCCATGCCGAGATGGTCCGCATCCGCGAGGGACCGGATGACGGCGAAGGGTGTGAGGTCGACCATGACGGCGCTGAGGCCCGCCTTCTGCACCGCTTCGAGGCTGGCGTGCACCATGTCCTTCGAGGCGGCGACCAGCAGGCCGCGCAGCACCCGGTTGCCGTTCTCGGCCGTGAGGTCCTCGAGCGGGTGGAAGTCCAGCACCGCCTGCTCGACGGGCATCGGCACAAAGTCCTGCACCTGGTAGGCGAGCGACTTCTTCAGCTCGTCGGCCTCCATCCAGGGGAGGTCCACCTGGCGCACGATGACCTTCTGGTTCGCGACCCCGATGACGACCTTCTTGCTGCTGAACTTGGTGTGCGCCCAGAGCTGCTTGATGGCAGCGGCCACGGCGTCGGTGTCGACGACCTCGCCGTCCCGGACAGCCCCCTCCGGCAGGGCGACCTGCCCGAACTTCTCGAGGGTGATGTCACCCTTGCCGAAGGACAGCTCGGCCGCTCGTACGCCTGAGGTCCCGATGTCGAGACCGATGGCGGATCGTCCTGCCACGACGCTTCCCTTCCCAGAGGCGGCTGCTGCCGCGTGGTGGCCCCTCGTCGGGACCGTGTCAAGAAAGGGGATCGGCCGGTACAGGCCGCGGCTTGAGCGTTCGGCTCAGCCCAGCATGGTGTCGAGGTAAAGGTCTGCCAAAGCACCGCCGAACAGGATCGCCACAAGCGCGCCGACGAGCATGAACGGCCCGAACGGGATCTGCGACTTCCGCCCGGCTCGGCGCACGGCCATCAAGGCACCACCGACCACTCCACCGAAGAGGAATCCGAGGAAGCCGCCACTCACGAGCTCGGACCAGCCCAGCCAACCCAGGTAGAGGCCCAAAAGGCCGGCGAGCTTCACGTCACCGAACCCCATGCCGGCGGGGTAGATGAGGGCGAGCAGGAAGTAGAAGCCGTAGAGGGCTACCATGCCGATCGCCGCGCGCAGGAGATGGTCCCAGTCATCGCTCACGACTGCGGCGATCGTCAGAAGAGCGACGGCCACCACGTAGGACGGCAGGACTATGACGTTGGGCAATCGCTTGACGTCGAGGTCGATCAGGGCGAGGGCGACCCCGATGGCGCCGAGGTACAGGAACGCGACCAACTCGGGTTCGAAGCCGATCCGCAGCGTGAGGATGACGAATGCGGCGGCGGTCCCGGCCTCGACCAGCGGGTACCGGATGCTTATGGGCTCACCGCAGTCGCGGCACCGGCCACGGAGCAGCAGCCAGCTGACCACCGGCACGTTGTCCCGAGGTCGCACTGGCTGGTCGCAGCCGGGGCAGTGAGACGGCGGACGGACGACCGACTCGCCCCTCGGGACGCGCCAGATGACGACGTTGAGGAACGAGCCGACCGCCAGCCCGAGGGCGGCGACGAGGACCAGGAGCAGGATCATTTGCTGATCTAAGCGGATCAGCTCAGCCCGAGTAGTCCAACCAGAGGCTGTTGGTGATGATGCTCGTGAACGGCGCATCGCTGTTGGGGTCGTAGTACAGCTGAAGATTCTTGACCACGTTGCCGGGGGTCAGGCTGTCCGCCGGCTGCGGCGACCCAACGCACTTGTCAGTTGCCACGACAGCTCCGACGGCCGAGTTGCTGGAGGTCTGGAGGTATACTTGGTCGCCCGCCAGGATGAACCCGCTGACCACAGGAGGCGTGGTGGCCCCCTGACCGATGCTGATGTTCGCATCCACGCGCACATCACCGTCCGCGAAGAACCACATGTTGTGGAAGGCGGGCGCCGCGATGTCGTAGTGGTCCCAGCTGATGTTCCCGTACCTCTTGGCTCCGCAGATGTCCGGGTTCGCCGAAGCCGCAATCACGGTCATGTTCGGCAAGGTCGCTTGGCCCACACCGTTTGTCACGTTGCCCTCGTAGACGAAGTACGTTCCGCTGACGGCGTCCCTTGTGGCAGCCCAGGTCCGACCGTTGGTTGCGAATGTCCAGCCGATGCTCGCTGGTGTGCCGATCTCGGCGCCCGTGCAAGGGCCGCCTGCGTTCCAGACCCGCACTGAGGGGCCGACCGTGGAGTCGTAGCAGAGGTCACGCCAGGTCGCCATCGCGGCTGCGTCGTTGCTAGGTGCCTGGTAATAGAACTCGCGAGCGGACACAGTGGGCAGCGCCTGGGTGGGCATCTGGGACACGAGGTTCCCCGAGATCGATCCAGATGGAGTCCCGGTCGAGGAGACTGCCCCTGAGATGACGGAGGCAGAGCCACCATTGATCACAATCCGTCCGTTGGTATGCACACCGGCAAGCGTTTGGTCGGTTCCAGCGGCTCCCACGATCTTCACGCTGGCGCCGATCTCGAGGTCTCCCCCGGTCAAGACGGCTTGCAGAGGCCGGTAGGGCATGAACACGTATTCCGCCTTCACCAGCCTGGTCTTTGCGCGCGCAGCGCCGAACGCCGGCACAGCACCGAGCGAGTAGACCTTGCCGTACTTGGGGTACAGGTTGTTGATCTTCGTCGTCTCGGGCTTGAGCACCACGTACTCCCCCTGACCACCCTTGTGGACGCAGGCGGGCTTTGCCGTCAGCGCGATGAGCTGCTGCTGAGCCCAGAGCTTCTCGTTGGCCTCCGCGGTCGACGACCCTGCGGCGAGGAAGTTGCCCTTGCTGTCGGACACCGTGGTCCCATTGGCCAACTGCGCCGGCCACGTGACCAAAGGCGCTTCGCAGGTCTGCTCTGGGTACCGCGGCGAGTTGGGCGCCGGAATGGGGTAATCGTCGTTATAGCCACTGAACGCGTCTTGCAGGCGAGCAAGTGTTGCGTCGACGCCGTTCTCGGACGCGGCCAGCGACTGCTCGAAGGAAGTCCGCTGGCCGGCCTGCTGGACGGAGTTGAGGGCGTAGGCGACCGACGTGGCGATCAAGCCGAAGACGACGACACTTACTCCGAGCACGAGGATCAGACCGAGGCCGTCGTCCTCGTGAACGAGGCGCTGCAGCAGTGGGCGGCGACGATTGAGGGACATCACGCCCCCTTGTTCCGGAGTCGGGCGCCGAAGGCGACGAAGCGGACTCCGGTGCCACGGCCGATGATGGCGTCGTACTGCATATTCATGTTCACTTCCTGAACCTTGGTGAAGACCGGGTTACCGGCGCCGTCGACCTTGTCGTAGGTGAAGGCGATCCGGACGATCAGCGAGCTGGCCTGACGCTGCCGGGTGATCGGGCTGGTGGCCGGTCCGGTGGAGCGCCATACGTCGAAGTGCGCGTCGACCGGGTTCTGCTGCAGTCGCCAGGTGATGACCTCGCTGGCTTGCTGGGCGTAGTCTGAGTTGCCATCGACCCACAGCTGCAGGTGGGCCCTGCAGTAGGGGTCGAGGCTGGACGCATCACCCGGGTCGGCCAAGCCGCCGTCGCACACAACTCCGCGGGATTCCCGGACGTCGCGCCCGAGCCGATCCAGGATCGTCTTTGCGTCCTGCAGACCCTTGTTCTCGTCGTCGGTGTGGGTGAGTGTCTTCTGAGTCTGGATGACGGCGCCGACGACCAGCGTCGACACCACGGCGAGCAGGATCATCGTCACCAGCGTCTCGACCAGACTCACCCCACGGTCGTCGGCGAGCTGCGTGCGTATGTACTTCATCAGCGGACTCCGATCCCGAAGGTGGCCTCGTACGCGCCGGCGACGTCGTACGCGATGCGTACGGGCGTCGTCCCGGTGTTGACCACGCGGAGTCCAAGGGTCAGGTCCCTCATGGTCGTGTCGGGAACCGTGACCGGGACGTAGACCTGGGCGAAGCCAGCACACGTGACGGTCGCATTGAAGTCAGTCTGCGCGAGCAGTGTGCTGGTGGAAGACCTCTTGCTGTACACGCTCACACGGAGATTCGCACCCGACAGCGTCGTCTCGACACCGCCGACCCAGAGCTTGAGGACCGCACTCGAACCTGCGACGTGAGAGTTGTTTCCGAAGGCCGTGGTCTGCCAGTCGGCAAATGCCGTGCTGTCGGCCACGGTGAGGGGATTCAGCTTTTCGGCGCTGGTCAGCACGCGCAGCGTTCGACCGCCTAGGCTGTTGAGATCGGTGCTGTATGCGAACAGCGAGCCCTCATAGGCCGACACCGGATTGTTCATCCGCGAGACGGGCTGCGAGACAGTGGACCCGCCGACCGCTGCCCCGGTCAGCCCGTTGTGCAACGTGTAGGTCGTAGGGTTGAATGCGTTCCCGGCGCCCGATGACGTCGGCACGCCTAATGTCGGCGGCGTTGCGCTCCAGCTGCAGTTGGTCACCGGCGCCGTTGTCGGCGTCGTGCTGGGAGCCGGTGTCGGGGTGCCCCCGGTGTCGGAGATGGTCGTCTTGACCGTCTGGGACTTCGCGGCGCCGGTCGCGCTTGGCTGCCCGACTGACGTGGCGGTGATGGTCGTCTGCACCGAGGAATTTGGCGCACCGGCCGGGCTGTCGTACACCAGCCAGAAGACGAATGACGAGCTGGGCTCGAGTCGACCTGTGTCGTCGATCCCGTCACTCGTCGAGTCGCCCAACGGGTCGACGTCGACGGTGTTGCTGAACGCATCGTCGTTGTTGGCGGCGTCCTTCACCAGTCGCCAAGGTAATGAGCTGCCCGCACCGCTGAGAGCGAGGTTCCACCGGTCCGGGGCACCCTGGTTGACGAGCTTGAAGCCGTAGGCGAAGCGGGTTCCCCCGACCTTCGCACCAGGATCGACCGGGGTGATTGCATCGAGCTTGAACGTCGGCAGCGGCAGCCCCCGCTGTGCGAACGCCACCAAGCTGGACGTCTTCTTGGTCTTAGTGACCCCCGTCCGCGTCCAGGTGGCCACGACGGTGACGCGGAGCACCTCGGCCTTGTTCATGCCCACGGGTTCAGTGACGTAGGTCGCCACCTTGAAAGCCGTGTAGTTGGACTCGCCTGCCAGCTGGGGCGCCTTGATGTGCGGGTTGATGCCGGCACCTGGGATCAGGTGCAGTAGCTCACTGGTGCCCGTTCCGGGATCGAGGCACTTGCAGGCGCCGACGGCACTGTCTGTGCTGATGTCAGTCAGATCGTTACCGAGGGAGCCGAAGTTCATGCTGCGGGCGTCCTCGAGGGCTCGCGTCATGAAGTCGGTGGCCTGCTGGTTCTGGCGGCCGGCCAGAGATGTCTTAATGGAGAAGACGGCTGCGGTGGCCAGGGCAAGGAACAGCGTGGTGGCGATCGTCAACGCCACCACTGCCTCGATGAGCGAGAAGCCGGAGTCGTCGCGGACCGGGCCGCGAGCCCGACGCACAGCACGAGCCAACAGAGACGTCATGGAACATGTCTCGGCACCCCAGAACCCGGTCTTAACGCTGATGGCCTCCGCTCTGTCGAGCGGAGGCCATCAGTGGGTAATACGGGTCAGCCGGTGACCGTGTCCCCGGCCGTCCCGCTGCTGACCGAGGGGCACGTGGCCGTCCCCGCAGGCTGGAGCCCGCCAGCCATGCTGTCCCAGAGCCAGGTGTTCGGCGAGTTGTTGTGCTTCGCCGCAAGGCAGTAGCCGCGCGCACCGTCATAGAGGACGACGCTGAGGTCCACCTGTTGAGACACTCGTACGCCGTCCTCGTCGGCCTGGATCTCTCCGATAGTGGCGTGGCGGTCGTGCCCGGTGAGGTAGGCCTCCTCGAACTCCGCCAGGTTGTGCAGGTCGGACCGAACGGCCGTGTCGTATGCCTTGACCCGCTGCTTGAGGAACACCGGGATCGCGATGGCCGCCAGGATGCCGATGATGATGATGACAACCAGGAGCTCGATCAAGGTGAAACCTCCATCGTCCGTGTTGGACGACTTCGTGCTGAGTGATGTCATGAAACGCTCGCCCCCTTCCGTTCGATGTGTCGTCTCACCCCGGCCAATTTCATGAGCCGAACGGGTCGAAGCATGGTTCAAAGCCGTGTGGCCCCCGGCGGGTTCGCCGGAGGCCACACGTCAGGCGAGGTAGATCACGGGCAAGCAATGTCCTTGGCCTGCAGGCCACCGGTGGTGCTGTTGTAGCTCCACACCGCGCCCGAGGCGGAAGTCGCCTCGAGGCAGTACGAGGTGCCAGCAACGGCTGCAACAGTCATGGTGGCGGTGCCACCGGTGTAGTTGCTGCCGGCCGAGAACTTGAAGTCCGCTGCCTCGAGAGCAGCAGAGTCCGCGGCGTACGCGCCGTCCTCGGTGAGCACCGTCTCCTGGGTGGTGGCGGCGTTCTTCAGGTCGGACTTGACGGCCGCGTCCCAGCCCTTCTCCCGCTGACGCAGGAAGACCGGGATGGCGATGGCGGCGAGGATGCCGATGATGATGATGACGACGAGGAGCTCGATCAGGGTGAAGCCCTGGTCCTTTTCCTCCGCCGACTTACGGATGCGAGCGAGCATGTGATGCTCCGTCCTTTCAGGACCGTTCCCGAGAGCCACGCCGCCGGTCCCTCGCGGCACCCCTCTCAGGATGCCGGCCGAGGCAGCTGGGCTGACCGCGATCTCTGTCACGCGGATCCCTGGCTTTGCGACCCCGCCTTCCGACGGGTGTGCCGTTTCTGGCCGGTGTGGCTCGTTGACAGAGATGGTTTCGGTGCCTGCGAGGCGCCGCTTGAGCCCCTGAGCGGGGTGATCTTTCCCGGCCACCCGAACGGGCTACCTCCAACGGACGAGGGCCGCACCCGTGCGGTGTGCGGCCCTCGTCGTCGAAGCTGGGACACAGTTACTCGATCAGGTCAAAGACCTTGAAGATGGGCATGTAGAGGGCGATGATCATCGACCCGATGATCCCACCGAGCACCGCGATCATCAGTGGCTCGATCAGGGCCGTGAGGGACTCCGTCGTCGCCTCGACGTCCTGGTCGTAGAACTCGGCGATCTTGTGGAGCATCGTGTCCAGGGCACCTGTGTCCTCGCCGACCGACAGCATCTGCACGACCATCGGCGGGAAAACCGGGTGGTTCGCCAACGGGCCGGCCAGCGTCTCACCGCTGCGGACGCTGTCCTGGACGTCTCGGATGGCGCGTGCCAACACGACGTTTCCTGTCGTGTCACTGACGATCTCGAGGCTCTGCAGGATCGGCACCCCCGAGTGCATCATCGTGCCGAGGTTGCGGGCGAAGCGAGCCAATGCGATCTTCTGGAACAGGGGTCCGAACACCGGAATCTTGAGCTTGAGCGGGTCGACGACGTTGCGCACCCGATCGGTCCGCTTCACCTTCTTCCAGATGAAGGCGCCCGCGATGAGGGCGACGACGATGACGGGCGCGCCCTTCTTCAGGATCTCCGAGAGGAGGACCAGGATCTTCGTCGGAGCAGGCAGCTCACCACCTAGACCGTCGAACATGGCCGCGAAGGTGGGAACGATGAAGAGCAGCATCCCAGTGACGGCGAGGATCGCCATGATGAAGACCACGACCGGGTAGGTCATTGCGGCCTTGACCTTGCCGCGGAGCTTGACCTCTGCCTCGTAGTTCTCGGCGATCTGGAGCAGCACCGAGTCCAGGAAGCCGCCGACCTCGCCTGCCCGGCACATGTTGACCATGAGAGGAGGAAATACCTCGGGGAACTTGCCCAGCGACGTGGAGAGTGCGCCACCGGTCTCGACGTCCTTGGCCACTTCGCCGAGCACCCGAGCGAGTTCCTTGTTGTCCGTCTGCTCGGACAGGATCGTCAGGGAGCGCAGCATCGACAGACCAGCGTTGATCATGGTGGCGAACTGTCGCGACATGATCGCCAGGTCCTTGAGCTTCACCTTCTTGCCGAAACCCGGGATGCTGATTTCCTTCTTCATCCCCGCCTTGGACTTGGAGATTCTGACCGGCGCATAGCCCATCTGCTTCAGCTTCGTGGCAACCGCAGCCTGCGACTCGGCGTCAAGCTTGCCCGAGACGATCTTGCCGGCCTTGTCACGGACCGAGTACTCGTACGTCATCGTCGATGCCATTGCGATGCCCCTCAGCCTCGGCCGGAAAGCCGGTTGTAGTCCTCGAGGTGGTGGCACTTCTCGAGCCCCACCTCATAAGTGATCTTGCCCTTCATGACCAACTCGGCGAGGTGCTGATCCATCGTGTGCATGCCGTGCTTCGCGCCGGCCTGCATGGCCGAGTAGATCTGGTGGGTCTTGCCCTCTCGGATGAGGTTCCGGATCGCAGGAGTGGCAACCAGGACCTCGGTCGCCACCGCGCGACCCCTACCGTCTGCAGTCTTCGCCAGGGACTGGCAGACAATCCCCTGCAGGGTGCCGGCCAGCTGAACCCGGACCTGCTGCTGCTGGCTCGGGGGGAACACGTCGATGACGCGGTCGATGGTCTGGGCCGCGTCCTGGGTGTGCAGCGTGGCGAACACAAGGTGCCCGGTCTCGGCCGCGGTCAGGGCGACAGAGATGGTCTCGAGGTCGCGCATCTCACCGACCAGGATGATGTCGGGGTCCTGCCGGAGCACGTGCTTGAGCGCGTTGGCGAAGGACCACGTGTCCTCGCCGACCTCGCGCTGGTTCACCAGGCACTTCTGGTGACGGTGCAGGAACTCGATCGGGTCCTCCACCGTCATGATGTGCTCGGCACGCGTACGGTTCGCCATGTCGATCAAGGAGGCGAGGGTCGTTGACTTCCCGGAGCCGGTCGGACCCGTGACGAGGACGAACCCTCGCGGGAGCTGGGCGAAGTTGGCGACCGACGGAGGCACACCGAGGTCCTCGAGCTTCTTTATCTCGAAGGGGATGATGCGGAAGGCCGCACCCAGTGCGTCCCGTTGGCGGTAGACGTTGACCCGGAACCGCGCGCGACCCGGCACGCTGTAGGCGAAGTCGAGCTCGAGGTTCTCCTCGAACTTCTCCCGCTGCTTCTGCGTGAGCGCGGCGTACAGGAGACGCTGAATGACCGGCGGCGTCAGGATCGGGTGCTCGTCGAGCTGGATGAGGGAACCGCTGATGCGGAGTGTCGGCCTGGCGCCGGAGGTCAGGTGCAGGTCAGAGGCACCACGCTCGAGGACCAGCATCAGAAGGTCGTTGAGGTTGACGTCCTCGTCGTCAATCGGCGTCTCGGTCGACGCACGAGAGTATGCCGCCTCGTCGGCCTCGGAATCCGCGACGAGCACGGAAGCGTCGGTCTGGTCCAGGGACACCACAGCGGGCCGGAACGCCGGGATCGGTGGTGCCAGCGGAGCCTCGGCGGACAGCTGTTCCGGGAGGAAGGCTGCCGGCGCCTCCAGCGCCGCGACGGGGGCCACCTCGTACGTCGACGCGGCCGGCGGAGCAGGAGCGGGCTCGTATCCGGGTGCCGCCGTGTACGCCGGCGCGGCCTCGTATGCGGAAGCCACGTCGTACACCGGCTCAGCCGGCGGCGCCGCGACCACCGCGGGCTCAGCGTCGTAGTAGGTCCAGCCCTCTGCAGCGGGAGCGCTGGTCTCGGGCGTGGGGACGGGCATGGCCACGAAGCCTCCGGACTCGCTCGGGACCGGCTGGTATCCGGACGTCTCCACTGTGCTGACCCCTCTCGGCGGCGGTGTCGCCGTGGAACACGGGACACCTCTCCCGGCTCAGATCGGCGTGCAACCGGCT
>Ga0136611_10002863_pt1 | contig 12063 bp, 8 predicted proteins | sample AntDrymUQ2232306_2_FD_106645 | JGI IMG/M metagenome (GOLD analysis project Ga0136611, IMG submission 106645) | Polar desert sand microbial communities from Dry Valleys, Antarctica - metaG UQ223 (23.06) | ecosystem: Environmental > Terrestrial > Soil > Desert | place: Antarctica: Dry Valley... | reverse complement strand
CCCTGATCGCCGAGTCCGATCTCAACGAGGCGCGGCTGGTGACGCCGCGCGAGGCAGGCGGCTACGGGCTGGACGCGCAGTGGAGCGACGACTTCCATCACGCCGTGCACGTGGCGCTGACGGACGAAACCGACGGCTACTACGCCGACTTCGAGCCGCTGGCCGCGCTGGCCAAGGTGATGGAGAAGGGCTTCTTCCACGACGGCACCTGGTCGTCCTTCCGTGGCCGCACCCACGGCGCCCCCATCAAGGTCGACCGGATGCCCGCCTGGCGGCTCGTGGTCTGCAGCCAGAACCACGACCAGATCGGCAACCGCGCCCGCGGCGACCGGCTGGCCGAGGCCCTCGACGACGACCAGCTGGTGTGCGCCGCGCTGCTGACGCTGACCTCGCCGTTCACCCCGATGCTCTTCCAGGGTGAGGAGTGGGCGGCCTCGACGCCCTTCCAGTTCTTCACCTCCCACCCCGAGGAGGACCTCGGGCGGGCGGTCGCGGAGGGCCGGCTCGCGGAGTTCGAGCGGATGGGCTGGGACCCCGCCGACGTGCCCGACCCGCAGGACCCCGCGACGTACGACCGCTCCAACCTCGACTGGACCGAGCTCACCGCCGGCCGGCACGCCGTCGTCCTCGACGCCGACCGGCGGCTTGCAGCGTTGCGCCGGGCACGCCCGGAGCTGACAGACCCAGACCTGCGGACCGTGTCGACCACGGTGGACGAGGAGCAGCGGCTGTTCACGATGCGCCGCGGCGGCGTGCTCGTGGCGGTCAACCTGGGCTCCGGGGCGACCAGCGTCGACCTCGGTCCAGGGGCCCACGACCTGCTCTTCACGACGCCGACGGCCGCCTCGGTCGACGGCACGCGGCTGGTCCTGCCGCCGCACGCGGGAGCGGTCGTCGTGGGTTAGTGGGCACGCCCGGATCACCCTCGGGGAGCCTGCGAAGGCATTCGAGCTCGGCGCCTACGGCAGCAGGCCCGCCACCCAGGCCGGCACGAGCAGGCCGGCCGGACCGTGCCGGGCCTCGGTGAGCCACTGGGTCCCGCTGCTGGGCACCAGGTTGAGCTCGAGGGTGTGGGCGCCGTACGCCGCGGCGACCTGCATGAAGCCGGCCGCAGGGTAGACCTCGCCCGACGTGCCGATCGAGACGAACTGGTCGGCCTCGGAGAGGGCGTCCTCGATCCGCTCCATGCCGTAGGGCAGCTCACCGAACCAGACCACGTCGGGACGCAGGGTCGGCGTGCCGCAGCGGGGGCAGGGCGGCCGGTGGGACAGCGCCTCGTCCCAGCGGAGGCGCTCGTCGCAGGTGGTGCACCAGGCAGACCGGAGCTCCCCGTGCATGTGCAGCACCCGCGTGGAACCCGCGCGCTCGTGGAGGTCGTCGACGTTCTGGGTGACCACGAGCAGGTCGTCACCCAGGTGTCCCTCGAGCGCGGCCAGCGCCAGGTGCGCGGCATTGGGCTCGACTGCCTCGAGGCCGCGTCGGCGGGCGTCGTAGAAGTGGTGGACGACGTCGGGGTCGGCCTCGAAGCCCTCCGGCGTCGCGACGTCCTCCACCCGGTGGCCCTCCCAGAGACCGCCGGCGTCGCGGAAGGTGGCCACTCCGCTCTCGGCCGAGATGCCGGCGCCGGTGAGGACGACGACCTTCACACTGACATGCCTACTCGCTCTTGAAGTCGAAGTTGATGAGCAACCCCTCGACGGAGGTGACGTCGACGTCGACCATGGTGTCACCCCCGGGCGTCGTCACCTCGCACACGATGGCGTCGCCGACCTCGCCCATCAGGTCGCCGTCGCAGGTGGCCGCGACCTCCTCGTAGCCCTGGATCTCCAGAGACGAGGCGATCGCGTCGGCCACCATCTCCGGGGGCAGGAAGGCCGTGGTCGACAGGCCAAGGTCGTCGGCCGCCACGTCGGTGACGCTCGCCCGGACCCCGACCTCCTTGCTGCCGGTGGTGACCAGGCAGTCCTGGGTCGCGTCCTCCGCACCCAGGAGCGCGCCCTCGCAGGACACGGTGAGCTCGTCCTTCGGGTCGTCGGACTCGTACCTGCCGGCCACCTGTTGCTCGAGGTCGGCCTGGCTGAGGTCGGTGCCCTCGATGCTCTCGGGGGCCGACGAGCCGCAGGCCGTGGCGAGGAACACCAGGGCAGTCAGGAGCGCGGCGGACAGGAACGGAGCGGAAGGCTGGGGCATGACGGCGCCGAACCTACACCGGCCGACCTGGCACCCCGTCGGGCTAGGGTCGAGGTCATGCCCCTCGACGGAGAGTACGAACCGAGTCCCGAGCGCTGGGTCCGCGACCAGGTCGCGACCTATGAGGCGTCCGGCGGCACCGAAGCGACCACCCTGCCGGGTCGCCCGGACTGGCCGATCGTGGTGATCACCTCCCGCGGCGCCAGGTCCGGCAAGCTCCGCAAGAACCCCGTGATGCGCGTCGAGCACGACGGCGTGTATGCCGCGGTGGCGTCGAAGGGTGGCGCCCCGGATCACCCGACGTGGTACTTCAACTTCCTGGCCAACCCCGAGGTCGAGCTCCAGGACGGCCCGACGCCCCACCTCTACCGGTCCCGGGTCGCCGAGGGCGCCGAGCGTGCCGAGTGGTGGGAGCGGGCGGTCGCGCAGTTCTCGCCGTACGCCGGCTACCAGGAGAACACCGACCGGGAGATCCCGCTCTTCCTACTAGAACGCGTCTGACCCGAGTCGGCGCAGATGGTGCGTCGAGTCGGCGCAGATGGTTGCCCGAGCGCCATGTACGCCGGGTCGACGCGCCATCAGCGCCGGGTCGACGCGTCATCAGCGCCGGGTCGGCTTGCTGTCCGCGGCGGTGCGGGACTCGTGGCGCCCCACGGTGCCGCGGCGAGCGACGTAGGCCACCGCGAAGCCCAGCACTAGCGCGACCAGGACGCCGACGTTGGCGAAGGCCCACTCCCCGTCCTTGCCGCCGAGCCCCAGCGGGCCCAGCAAGTAGCCCTGCCAGTCCAGCCAGCCCGCATAGGTGTTGGTGACCAGGCCCCAGCCGACCAGGGTCGCGACCACCATCAGCGGGACGGAGACCGGGTCGGCGGACCCGTAGCCCCGGGTGGCGTCCGCGTCGAAGAGCTTATCCGGGTCGTAGTCACCGCGGCGCAGCGCCAGGTCGGCGAGGAAGATGCCGCACCACGCGGCGAGCGGCACACCCAGGGTGATCAGGAAGCCCTGGAAGGGTCCGAGGAAGTCGGTGGCGAACCAGACGACGTAGATCGAGCCCAGGATCATCAACACGCCGTCGATGGACGCGGCCTGCCAGCGCGGGACCTTGATGCCGATCGCGAGCAGGGTCAGGCCCGAGGAGTAGAGGTCGAGCACCGCGCCGGCGATCAGGCCGGCGAGGGCGACGAGGAAGAACGGCACGAGGTACCAGTCAGGCACGAGGGTGACCAGGGCGCCGACCGGGTCGGTGAACATGGCGTTGGTGAGGTCCTCGTCGGAGGCGCAGAGCAGCAGCCCCCACAGGACGAGGATCACCACGGGCACGCTGGCCCCGGCGGTCGTCCAGCCCACGATGCCGCGTGAGGATGCCGACCGCGGCAGGTAGCGGGAGTAGTCGGCCGCGCAGTTGGTCCAGCCGATCCCGAAGCCGGTGAAGACGAGCAGCGTGGCACCGATGAACGCCGTGAGTCCGCCGGCCGGGGCGTCGGCCGCCGCGCCGAGGTCGATGTCGTCGAAGGTCAGCACCATGAAGCCGAGGGTGGCCACGACCGTGGCGATGGTCAGCCACTTCTGGAGCCGCATGATCGTGTCGAAACCGAGGATCCCGGCCCCGACGATCACCGCGACGATGCCGGCGAAGGTGATCACCTTGGTGGCGTCGCCACCCCCGAAGCCGAGGCGGCCGAAGACCGTCGAGGAGGCGAGGGTGCCGATCGAGACCAGCGCCACCTCCCAGCCGACCAGCAGCAGGTAGGACACCAGGCCCGGGAGCAGGTTGCCCCGCTGCCCGAAGGCCGCCCGCGAGAGGGTCAGGGTCGGGGCGGAGCCGCGCTTGCCGGCGATCGAGGCGAGCCCGACCAGGAGGAACGACCCCAGTACGCCGAGGATGGCGGCGGCCATGCCCTGCCAGATGTTGACGCCCATGCTGAGCACGAAGGCGCCCCACGACATGCCGAGGATCGAGATGTTGGACGCCGCCCACGGCCACGCCAGGTCGACCGGCCGGCCCTTGCGCTCGGACTCGTCGATGACGTTGATGCCGTTGGTCTCGATGCGCCCCACGGCAGGGCCGGTCGGGCTCTTCAGGTCACTCATGGCGAGATCCTCTCGTGAGCAGGGCCGCGAGCAGCGCGCTCATCCGGCCGGCGGTGCGTTCGGCGGCGGCCACGACCTCGCTGGGGTCCGTGGCCGCGTCGTCACCCTCGATGGCGGTGACCGTCGAGAGCCCGACCACCTCCAGTCCACACTCTCGCGCCGCGATCGCCTCGGGCACGGTCGACATGCCGACCAGGTCGGCGCCCAGCCGCCGCAGCCACTCCGCCTCGGCCGCGGTGTTGTAGTGCGGCCCGGTCAGCTGGGCGTAGACGCCCTCGGCGAGGCCGGGGTCGAGATCGCGCGCGATCGCTCGCAGCCGGGGCGACCAGGCGTAGGTGAGGTCGACGAACCGCGCGCCCTCGATCGGGGAGACCCCGGTCAGGTTGAGGTGGTCGGCGATCAGCACCGGACGCCCCACCTCCCACCCGGGCCGCAGTGACCCGTTGGCGTTGGTCAGCAGGGCCAGCCGGGCGCCGAGCGACGCCGCCGTGCGCACCCCGTGCACGACCGGTCGGGGGCCGAGCCCCTCGTAGAGATGGGTGCGCCCGGACAGCACCAGCACCGACGTGCCGTCCAGGTGGTAGGCCAGCACCTCGCCGCGGTGACCCTCCGCGACCGGCCGGATGAAGTGCGGGACATCGGCCATCGACACCCGGGCGAACGGGTCGCCCCACCTCTCGACAGCGGACGCCCAACCGGAGCCGAGCACGACGACGGCGTCGTACGCCGCATGGCCGGTGCGCTCGGCGAGCCAGTCGGCGGACTCACGAGCGGCTTGGAAGGGGACGGGCACGTCCTCAGGATCGTGCGATGGAGGCCGCCAGGGCAACCAGGTGTCCCAGCCGGGCGATCTCGGAGTCGAGGAACTCCGGCCCGCCGTCACGGCCGAGCACGACCAGGCCGTCGGCGTCGAGCGGCGCACCGCAGCAGAGGGTGACCTCGTCGAGGGTCGGCAGCCGTTCGGCCTGGGCGATCTCGGCCCAGGCGATCTCGCGCGGTGCGGCGCTGGTCGCGGTCAGCACCTCGCCGCCGCCGTCGCTGCGCCGCAGCCGGGCCGCCCAGTCGACGCGGAAGGTCACCGGCAGCATGCCCACGAGCCGGTCGAGGGCCTCCTCGGGGTTCGTGGTCAGCTCCTCGACCACCTCGAGGTCGAGGAACAGGTTGCCGCCGGCGGCGTACCGGCTGATCCAGACCACCAGGACCCCGTCGAGGCCGGTGCAGGCGGAGACCACGGAGTCGGGCATCGCGCCGGGCGCCATCTCGAGGAGCACGTCGTCGACCGCGGTGCCGTCGTGGCGCTTCTCGACGATCTCGATCGCCTCGATGTCGCCGCCCGCCTCACCGATGGCGGTCGCGAGGCGACCCAGCGAACCGGGGACGTCGGGCAGCGCGACGCGCAGCAGGTAGGGCATGGGTCTCCTCGGGGGGTTCTCGAGCGGTGCCACGCTAGCCGTCCGCTGTTGCCTGGTTGTTTCCCGCGTCCGCGCCTCGCAACCACGAATCGCTGGGTGCCTCAGGACAGGCCGGTCACCACGCCGTGCTCGTCGATGTCGATGTGGGCCGACGCCGGCACCTTGGGCAGTCCCGGCATGGTCATGATGTCGCCGGTCACCAGCACCAGGAAGCCTGCGCCGGCCGACAGCCGGACCTCGCGGACGTCGATGGTGTGGCCCTTGGGGGCGCCGAGCGCCTTGGGGTCGGTGGTGAAGGAGTACTGCGTCTTCGCCACGCACACGGGCAGGTCGGCGAAGCCGTCGGCCACGATCTGGGCCAGCTGCTTGCGAGCCCTGGCGGAGAACGTGACGCCGGCCGCGCCGTAGAGCCGGGTCGCGATCGCCTCGGCCTTCTCCTGCGTGGTCCCCTCGTCGGGGTAGGCGAAGCGGAAGTGCGGCGCTCCCGACTTCAGCTCGTCGAGGACGCCCCAGGCGAGCGCCTCGGCGCCCGCACCGCCGTCGACGAAGTGGGTGGCGGCGTACGCCGCGAAGCCGAGGCCCTGGGCCAGGTCGCGCAGTGCCTGGACCTCGGCGTCGGTGTCGGACGGGAACCGGTTGATGGCCACCACCGCCGGCAGCCCGAACACGTCGCGCAGGTTGGTGAGGTGCCGCTCGATGTTGGGGAAGCCGCGGTGCACCGCCTCGACGTCCTCCTTCTCGAGGTCGGGGACGGCCACCCCGCCGTGGTACTTCAGCGCCCGCACGGTGGCCACCACGACGACCGCGTCGGGGCGCAGCCCGGACATGCGGCACTTGATGTCGATGAACTTCTCGGCCCCGAGGTCGGAGCCGAAGCCCGCCTCGGTGACCACGATGTCGGCCAGCTTGAGCGCCGTGCGGGTGGCGATCACGGAGTTGCAGCCGTGGGCGATATTGGCGAACGGGCCGCCGTGCACGAACGCGGGCGCGTGCTCGAGGGTCTGCACCAAGTTGGGGGCGAGCGCGTTCTTGAGCAGCACGGTGAGCGCGCCCTCGGCGCCGAGGTCGGACGCCAGCACCGGCGCCTTCGCGCGGGTGTGGGCGATGACGATCCGGCCGATCCGTTGCTTGAGGTCGATCAGCGACTCGGCCAGGCAGAAGATCGCCATCAGCTCGGAGGCGACCACGATGTCGAACCCGTCCTCGCGGGGGTAGCCGTTGGCGGTGCCGCCCAGGCCCACGACCGTCTGCCGCAGGGCACGGTCGTTGAGGTCCACGACCCGCTTCCAGGTGATCGAGCGGACGTCGATGTCGAGGACGTTGCCGTGGTGGACATGGTTGTCGATGAGGGCGGCGAGCAGGTTGTTGGCCGCGGCGATCGCGGCGAAGTCGCCGGTGAAGTGCAGGTTGATGTCGGTCATCGGCACGACCTGGGCGTAGCCGCCCCCGGCCGCTCCGCCCTTCATGCCGAACACCGGGCCCATCGACGGCTCGCGCAGGGCCGCGCACGAGCGCTGCCCGATCCGGCGCAGCGCGTCGGTCAGCCCCACCGTCGTGGTGGTCTTGCCCTCGCCCGCGGGCGTGGGGGAGATCGCGGTGACCAGCACCAGCTTGCCGTCGGGCCGGTCGGCCAGGGAGGCGACGTACCCCAGGTCGACCTTGGCCTTGTCGTGGCCGTAGGGCACCAGCACGGACGCGTCCTCGATGCCGAGTTTGTCGCGCGCCACCTCCACGATCGGGTGGAGCTCGGCGGCGTTGGCGATCTCTCCGTCGGACAGCATGGGTCTCCCTCCCCTGGGTCACGGCCCTGTGACCCAGGGCACAGTACGACGCGCAGGCCGCGCCGTCGATCTCTTCAGCGCGTCTCGCGCAGCCGGGCCCGCAGCCCAGTGGCCCGGACGGCCTGTCGGGCGACCGCGGCGCGCACCTCCGCCTCGCTGCCGACGACGCGCACCTTGTCGCGGGCGCGGGTGATCGCGGTGTAGAAGAGCTCGCGGGTGAGCAGCCGGGAGTCCTCGGGCGGCATCAGCACGGTCACCTCGTCGGCCTGGCTGCCCTGGCTCTTGTGGATGGTCATCGCGTGCATGGTGTCGACGTCGCCCAACCGGCTGGTGGCCAGGTCCAGGGGGCCCGACGAGGCGTCGAGGGCGGCCCGAAGCCCGGTGCCGCGGCGGACCGCGACGCCGGTGTCGCCGTTGTAGAGACCGAGCCCGTAGTCGTTGGCGGTGACGAGGATCGGGCGGCCCGGATACCACGACGACCAGATGCCGACCCCGGTGTGCTCACTGATCCAGCGCTCGACGAGACGGTTCCAGTGGTGGACGCCGTGGGGGCCTTCGCGGTGGGCGCACAGGAGCCGTTGGGCGTCGAGCAAGGCGAGCGCGGCGTCGCGGTCGTCGCGCTCGGCGGCGTCACGCAGCCGCAGGGCGTGGGGCAGCAGGACGGTGCGCAGGACTGGGACGGGGTCGGGGTCGGTGACCAGCTCGACGTGCTGCCCCCCGGCATGGAGCAGGTCGAGGACCTGGTCGGCGTCGCCGGCCCGGACCGCCGCCGCGAGCCGACGGATCGACTCCCCGAACCGGTGCGACGTGGTCAGCGCCGCGATCCGGGTGTCGCTGCGGGCGCCGAGCCCGTCGACGAGGTCAGCGAGCACCGCACCCGCCTCCACCGAGGTGAGCTGGTCGGGGTCGCCCACCAGGATCAGCCGGCTCTCAAGCCGGACCGCCTCGAGCAGCCGGGCCATCATCGTGAGCGAGACCATTGAGGTCTCGTCGACGACGACCACGTCGTGCGGCAGCCGGTTGTCGCGGTGGTGGCGGAACCGGGCGCTGGTGTCTGGACGCGACCCCAGGAGCCGGTGGAGAGTAACGGCCTGCAGCCCGCTGAGCCGGGCCCGGTCGTTGCTCCCCAGCTTGAGGATCTCGGCCTGGACCGCCTGCTGGAGCCGAGCCGCGGCCTTGCCGGTGGGCGCGGCGAGCGCCATCCGCAGGGGCGGGCGGCCGGCCACCTCGGCCTGCTCGGTCAGCAACGCCAGCAGGGCGGCCACCGTGGTGGTCTTGCCGGTGCCGGGACCACCGGTCAGCACGGTGGTGCGCTGGGTCAGGGCGATCCCGGCGGCGGTCCGCTGCTCGTCGTACCCCTCGTCCGGGAAGACCCTCGCGAGCCCGGCGTCGAGGGCCGCGCGGGCGGCGGCGTCGAGCGGCTCGGTCGCGGGCCGGCCGAGCAGGTCGGCGCAGACCTGCTCCTCCTCACGCCAGTAGCGGTCGAGGTAGAGAAGGCCGCCCTCGAGGCGCAGCACCGGCGGGTCGGCGACGAGCGGGCTGGCCGCGATCGCCGCGGTCCACTCCTCGACCGCGGGCCAAGTCGGTGGCGGGGAGTCCCCGTCGGGAACGGGCTCGTCGGCGAGGCCGCGCAGGTCGACGCAGACCGAGCCGCCCCGGACAGCCCGCACCGCCACCGCGACCGCCAATGCCACGGACTCGTCGGTCTCCCCGGCCAGGGTGGTGAGTCGCCGCGCGACGTGCACGTCGACGGCGTCAACCACCCCGCCCTCGTTGAAGGTGCGCAGCAGGCCGGTCGCGTCCAGGGCGAGCCGGGAGTCGTAGACGTCCTCGACGGGAGCGATCGTCACCGGGCACCCCCCGCCCCGTCGAGCAGGTCGGAGAGCGCCGCGACCAACGTGGCCGGCGGCCGCCAGCTGAAGACCCCGGCCGGGTGGCCGTCGGTCAGGGGCGTGGCCGGGCCGCACATCCCGCGCACGTAGAGGTAGAGCACGCCGGCCAGGTGGCGGGCCGGGTCGTAGCCGGGCTGGCGCCAGCGGAGGTAGCGGTGGACGACAACGGCGTAGAGCAGCGCCTGGAGCGGGTAGTCACTGTGCAGCATCGCCGCCCCCAGCCGGTCGGGCGCGTAGTCGGCCGCCGTCAGCGCCCGGTCGAGATCGCCGAGGTGGTTGGTCTTGTAGTCGACCACGAGGTAGCGGTGCCCGCCCGAGTCGGCGTCGGGGATCCGCAGCACCACGTCGATCGAGCCGGTGAGATAGCCACGCAGCGACTGGTCACCGAGCCCCGGCGCCGCCAGCCGGGCGGCGTAGGGCAGCAGAGCGTCGCCCGGGGCGAGATGGTCGCGGAGGAGGGCGCCGACGTCGGCGAGGCGTACGTCGACCCCGGCGCGCGCGTCACCCCCCGCGAGCGGGATCTCGAAGTCGAGCTCGCGGAGCCGGTCGGACAGGGCGATGTCTCCCAGGGTGAGGCCCGGGGCGAGCGGGCCTAGCGGCGAGTGGTGCAGGGGCACCAGCGCCGCCGCGATCGCCTCGGCGGTCGCGTCTACCGGCCACCACGGCAGCTGCTCGCGCACGTGGCGCAGCAGCTCGGCCTCGAGGTCGGCGGCGTGCGGGTCGGCGACCTCGAGCACGCCGTGGACGAGCGACCCGAAGGTGGCGCTGGACGGCAGGTCGGTCATCGGCGAGGGGACCGTGTCGTCGGTCCCCGAGTCGTGGTCACCCACCGGCACCTCGAGGACCTCGTCGTCGAGCGGCACCACCTCCGGCTCCGGTTCGCTGCCGGCGCCGGCCTCCTCGGCGGCCGCCCGCACCAGGCCGGAGTAGGAGGTGCGGCGCCAGTTGAGGTCGATGGCCCGCGAGAAGGTGCGCACGCCGAGGTCGTCGGGCACGACGGCGACGGGCGCCGGCGGGGCGTCGGCGACGACCGACTGCTCCACGACCGGCCCCCCGGCGGCCTCCCACGCGCGGAACGTGGCGATGGCGTCGACGTCGGTCGGCTTGGGTTCGCAACGGTCGGGCACCCGTGCCTCGTCTCGCGACCGGCCGCGCAGCAGCCGGCTCAGACCGCCGTTGGGCTCGTCCCAGGTCGGCGCCCACCAGGCCACCACCTGGGACTGGGCACGGGTGAGGGCGACGTAGGTCAGCCGGATGTCGTCGCCGGCCACCTCGCTGCGCGCCAGCGTCTCGATCTCGCGGAAGCCAGCCCGCCCCTTGCCGCCGATGTCGAGGCAGCGCACGCCGTCGCGGTGGAAGAGCAGGTTGTCGCGGTCGGGGAGGTGGCGGTTGAACGCGAACGGAAGGTAGACGAGGGGGTACTGGAGGCCCTTGCTGACCCAGACGGTCATGATCTGCACGGCCGCGGCGTCGCTGTCGAGACGCCGGTTGCGCTCGCCGGCGATGCCCTTGTCGGAGCACCGGGTGCGCAGCCAGTCGAGGGTCGCGGGCAGCCCGAGGCCGTCGCGCTGGGCGGCCTCGTGGAGCAGCTGGGCAAGGTGTGCCAGGTCGGTGAGATGGCGCTCCCCGCCCTGCCACGCCAGCACCCGCTGCCCCATCCCGGCGACCTGCGCGGCCTCGAAGACCGCGGCGAAGCCGCGCTCGCGGGCGTGGTCGGACCACTCGCGCAGGGTGTCGGCGACCCGGTCGGTCAGCGCGTCGCCACCGACGGCCAGGCCCTGCGCGGTCTCACCGAAGAACATGGTCGTCGCGGCCGCGCGGACCAGCCCGCCGCGGTGCGGCTGCTCGAAGGCCTCCAGCAGCCGCAGCCAGCCGTCGGCGGCGGGTGAGGCGAAGACGTCGGTGTCCCCGGTGTAGACGGCCGGGATGCCGGCTGCGGCCAGGGCGTCGCGGCAGACCCGCGCGTCGCGGTGGGCCTCAACGATGACCGCGACGTCGCCGGCCTGCACCGGCCGTCCGGCGTACGTCGCGTCGCTGGCGAGCAGAGTGCGCACGTCGGCGGCCAGGTCACGGGCGATGTGGTCGCGGGCGCGGTCCATCGGGACCGTGCCGGTGCCGCTCATCTGGAACTTGTCGCGGGTGACCACGCGCAGCCGGAACGGTGCGTTGTGGGGCGCGCCCGCGAGCCGGTGGCCCTGCTGGTGGGCCTCGATCGGCCGGACCACGATGTCGGGGTGGCCGAGCGCGGCACCGCGCAGCACTACTTGGAGGCTGTCGACCAGCGGCTGGTCGCTGCGCCAGTTGGTGCCGAGCGTGCGCTGGGTGGTCGCGGTCTCCCGGGCCTGGAGGTAGGTGACGATGTCGCCGCCCCGGAAGGCGTAGATCGCCTGCTTGGGGTCCCCGATGAGGACGAGGGTCGCGTGGCCGTCGAAGGCACGCTGGACGACCTGCCACTGGACGGGGTCGGTGTCTTGGAACTCGTCGACCATCACCACCCGCCAGCGTCGGCGCATCCGGTCACGGGCGGGGGCGTCCTCGCGCTCGAGCGCGTCGGCGAGCCGGCTGAGCAGGTCGTCGTAGCCAAGGATGCCGAGGCGGCGCTTGCGGTGCTCGAGCTCGGTGAGTACGTCGCGTGCGAAGCCCACGCGCACGGCGGCCGGGGTGCCGGGGTCGGGGTCCTCGGGGGTGAGCGCGGTG
>Ga0136611_10002861_pt1 | contig 12071 bp, 9 predicted proteins | sample AntDrymUQ2232306_2_FD_106645 | JGI IMG/M metagenome (GOLD analysis project Ga0136611, IMG submission 106645) | Polar desert sand microbial communities from Dry Valleys, Antarctica - metaG UQ223 (23.06) | ecosystem: Environmental > Terrestrial > Soil > Desert | place: Antarctica: Dry Valley... | reverse complement strand
GGCGACGGTGAGCCGGGCGTGAAAACCATCTGGCTGGGCATGCAGCGCATCCTGGACTTTGCCGCTGGCGTCAGGTTCTGCAAGGAACTTCAGGCTGCGCGGAGTTGTGTATAACGAAATGGGTTATGGGGACGGGCAAAGCCACAATCTGTACGTCGGCGCAATCGCCCGCCTGACGGTGACTGGCAGCTACCTTCACCATGCTAAGGTAGGGCACCTGCTCAAAAGCCGTGCCGCGTTGAATCACATTTTCTATAACCGTTTAAGCGACGAAACCGATGGACGTGCGAGTTATGAATTGGAGTTCGCAAATGGCGGTGTTGCTTACGTAGTGGGCAATATCATTCAGCAAAGCTCACAAACTGAAAACCCACATCTGATCTCGTACGGCGTTGATGGGTACGAATGGTCAAAAAACGAGCTTTATCTGGTCAACAACACGCTGGTGGACAGACTGCCCCAGAGCGGCGTATTTTTGCGCATCAAGCCCGGCAACGCAATTGTGAAGGTAGTCAACAATTTGCAGATGGGGCAAGGCAGGCTGGAGTCGGCCGCTCATGGCGAATATCACAATAATTTCACGGTAGGCCGGGACGAGTTCGAGCGGGCTGAGCATTCAGACTACCGGCTTAAGCGCGGATCCAGCGTGGTGGGAAAAGGGGTGGCTGCAGGTAGCGCCAACGGTATCAAATTACAGCCGCAGGCAGAATATTTGCACCCCCGAGGCACCCGCGTTTTTGCAGGCAGGCCGCATAATCCGGGGGCGTTTCAAAGCATGCGGCCAGTCATTCGGCCTTGACCTCAGAACAAAAATTGCACTTCAAATGCCAGACACCCCTACCGATTTGTTCATTGGCTCCCCACGATTTTCAGACCCGAGACTGGCCGCACTGGCACTGAGCAATAACACTGGAGCGGCTTGGCGTGGCGCATTCCAGAGTGACCCAAAATCTGCGATGCAGGGCGTGACCGGGGACTTTGCCGTGGGTCTGGTTGAAGCGAATGGCCGCTGCTTTATGGCGGTGGACCGCTTTGCCATTCGAACGCTGTGTTACCGCGTCGACAATGGCCGGTTGCGGTTTGCGCTGCGCGCTGATGAACTGGCTGATGCGGCTACCGAAATAGACCCGCAGGCGATATTTGACTACTTGTACTTTCACGTTATCCCATCGCCGCGAACCATCTACAAAGGCATTTTCCGGCTGCCTGCCGGCCACTATGCGCTCTTTGAAAACGGTCAACTTAGCGTTGCGCCGTATTGGGTACCATTATTCGACGAGCAGCAAGGGGCGTCGTTTGATGCGCTGAAGAACGAATTCAGGCACTTGCTGCAAAAGGCAGTGTCAACGCAGCTTGACGGCAGCAAACCGGCCTGCTTTTTAAGTGGTGGCACCGACAGCTCTACCATCACCGGCATGGCGGCTCTCGCTAGTGGCAAAACAGTGTCCACGTATTCAATTGGCTTTGACGCGCAAGGCTATGACGAAATGGAATTTGCCCGCATCGCGGCGCGACACTTCAAGACTGAACACCATGAGTACTACGTCACACCCGAAGACCTGGTGCGCAGCATCCCGGCAGTGGCGGCGCATTACGACCAGCCGTTTGGCAACTCGTCTGCCCTACCCTCCTACTATTGCGCGAAGATGGCACGGGCCGACGGCGTTACCAAGATATTGGCTGGCGACGGAGGCGACGAACTTTTTGGCGGCAATACTCGCTATGCCAAACAAAAGATATTCGGTTGGTATGAACATGTTCCCGCGCTGGTCAAGAAACGCCTGATGGAGCCGCTACTGGCTACGCGCGCCGCTGGCACCTTTGCACTCACGCGAAAAGCTGGCAGTTACGTCGAGCAGGCACGCGTGCCGATGCCTGACCGCTTGCAGATGTACAACCTCATCATGCGACTGGGCACGAATGAGGTGTTGACGCCGCAACTGCTGGCGCAAGTTGACACCGCCAGCCCGTTGCGGCTGCAGCGCGACGTATGGCAAAGTGCTAAAGGCAGCAATCATCTGAACCAGGAACTTGCCTTTGACTGGCGCTTTACTCTGGCCGAAAGCGACCTGCCTAAAGTAGTCGGCGCCTCGGGCTTTGCTGGAGTCGCAGTCGGGTTTCCGATGTTGGATGACCTCCTGCTGGCGTTCTCGCAGAATCTGCCCATTCAATACAAGGTAAAAGGTCAGCAGTTGCGCTGGTTTTTCAAGGAAGCTTTACGCGGTTTTTTACCGGACGAGATCCTGATCAAGAAAAAGCAAGGTTTCGGTCTTCCGTTCGGCGTGTGGGCCAATACTAACTTGGCACTTAAGAAAATGGCAACGGATTCGTTGCACGGTTTGGCCGACCGTGGAGTGGTGCGCAAAGATTTTATTCAGTCCTTGCTAACCCAGCGTTTGCCCCAGCACCCGGGTTACTTCGGAGAGATGGTCTGGATTTTGATGGTGCTGGAGCAGTGGCTCAAGGCAAAAGCACCTGCCTATAGGCTAGCTTGACCGACAAGAAATGCGGCAATTCACCTGCATCTTTTGCTCAAGGTTCATATGTGTGAACTTGATTTGCGGAAATTTTCACAGAAATGAGGCGTAGTTGATTCACTTCTTTCCAACATTTTCAAAAGATGCGAACAATTCACCTTTTGCGCAGGAGCTACTTTCCTTGGATGTTCCGCACCAACTATTTGCTGGCGAGGTAGTCCTAAGATACCAATCGAGAATCTGGTTGTTATTATTGGGCTGGCCAAAAATGGGATGGTTTGCTCTGAATTCAGCCATTCGCTCACTACTTATAAGCAAAACTTACCCAGACACGGTAGTTGTGGGGTCACATATCGAAGCACTTGTCTTCAGTTTTTTTCGTGCCTTGCTTCTGCGAAAAAACCCAAAAATCGTATTGTTGGGATTTATTCTAACAGCTCGCAAAAGTATGTTGATTAATACAATGCGGCGCATTTACTTTAATTTTGTTTTTTCTATCATTGACAAAGTAATCTGCCACTCGACGCTGGAAGTCGAACGCTATACAAAGCTATTTGGCAACTCCCGAGCGACACGTGCGGAATTTTTATTTATTCCCTACGGCCTTCACATTTCTGGCCGGGAGCAGCAAACCCAACTAAATAAAGCTGCGTCTGGTAACCGGCCATATATTTTGACTGCCGGTCGTTCTGGAAGGGATTACGCCACGCTCTTCAAGGCTATTGAATCTTTAGACATTGAACTACATGTGGTTTGCGATAGCGCTGATGCACTCGCTGGACTGACAATTCCCTTAAACGTTTCAGTATTGCGCGAGTGTTATGACGGCGCATATGTCAATGAGTTACGCAACTCCCTGTTCGTAGTTATCCCGTTAGGAGTCAATGATATTTCGGCCGGCCAAATGGTGCTTATTCAAGCAATGGCTTTTGCCAAACCAACGATCATTACACGCACAGCGACAGTTGAGGAGTATGTCATGAATGGCAAGGAATCGTTGCTCGTGCCGCAAGGAAGCGTTACCGAATTACGGACGGCAATCAATAGGTTGATTAACGATAGCGACTTGGCTACTCATCTGGCTTCCAATGCGGTTGCCTCATTCGATACTAATTTTAGTATGAAAGCCTATGTCCGGCACCTCGTTGAAAGCGTAATGCGGCAGAGACTTCGTGATCCACCAACCAATTAAAATCGAGTTTTCTCTCGACAATATTGAAGCTGAAAGCTTAATTTCAGATTGATCAGACGGTTTTGCTATTATTTATATAGTAAGTAATGCAGCGTATGCCACTGCTTTAGACCGATTTGAACTTCTTTATTGACGAAAATTGGCTAGCAGACGAGTTCCGAATCGTAAACGGGTCTGGTCCCAAGGCGTGAAGCGCCGAATCTGGAAAAGATCATCTCCTGATCCCGATGCACCCCAGGCAGTGCTTACAGCAGCATCAAAGTCAAGGCTGCGCACCAATGCCACATTTTGTGGTGTGTAGTCCTCCCCCGGCTTGCCGTTTGGGTAAGCAAAAAGCCCTACCCGCTCGCTCAACAATTGTTCCAGAAAGTTCCTGCTACTTTGGATTTCTTCCCTTGCCTGCTGGTCGGCAAGTCGAGCCAAAATAGGGTGTGTTACGGTATGAGCACCAATCTGCATGCCTGCGTGGCGGAGAGCCTTCACTTGTTGGGAAGTCATCATCAGGTCATGGGGAGGCAGTACCTTGCCCAGCTTTGCAATTTGTTCAGTAGTGGTGATCCGCTCGTCCATCGCTCTATATTTGATCTTGTTAACTAGCGCGGCGATAGCGACCTGCCTGTCCTGGATGGAGCCGAAAGTATACTGGCCCAAACCGAGGGAAGACAAATCAAGAACTGGCATGGTGCAGGCACGCATGGTCTCAATAATGGTGTCGTTCCACATGCGACCCCCATCCAAAAAACCGGTGGCAATGAAGAACGTGGCCGTCAGGCCGTGACGTTGCAAGATAGGCACCGCGATGTGATGGTTGTCGGCATAACCGTCATCAAAGGTTATGCAGGCAGCGCGCGAAGGCAGCATACCGTCTTTCAGACATGAGACCGCCTTGTCCAACGGCAACATGTTGAACCAGGATGCCAACCAACCGCACACAGCATCGAACCGGCGAGCATGCATTTCATTGGGGAAGAGGGAATCGGGTTCAGCCAGCACCCTGTGGAATATCAGTACCGACAAGCGCGCACTGCGGCCTCCGGGCGACATCAAGCTAAACGGCAGATTTACCAGGTTCATGAACCAACGAGTCGGCTGTTTTTGGACAACAAGGTCGTTTGCTCAGCAGCTTTTTGACTGGCCTCGTTCACCCATTCCTTGCCTTCCAGCCAGCGGCGTCCCAAGACAACCAAAATAAGAATGTTGTATGGCAAGTCATAATAAGACAGGCTCAAAAAAGCCCCCCCAACTGCATACCCAGCCAAACTGACTTGACACATTCCGCCAAGATGTGAAAGCCACAATGTTTGAGGTTGCTTTTGCCCTTGTTTACGCAGGAACGCCGCTGAGCGCCAAACGAAAAACCATAACAGCAAGAAAAGAAAAAGGCCAACGAAACCATGCTCGCCAAGCACCATAAAGTAGATGCTGTGTGCAGCAAGAACTATTGACGGGTCTGGCGCATACATAGCAAACAAGTCGGGTTTGGCAATTGCAAATCCACCACCAAAAAAGTTCGCCTTGGCAAGGTTCCACGCCATCCACCAAGCATTGATACGACCGCTGGCGGAAGTATCTTCCTGATATGTGCCAATCGTATTAATACGTGTCCACCATTGCTCTGGCATAAACGCTAGCAAGGCCACAGCAGCAAAAACCAGCAAAATGGCCATCCCAACCTTCTTGTCGCTACGCCACCATAAGACACTCGTCATGGCGGCAATTGCAAGGAACGCGCCGCGAGACTGACTTCCAACGGCTGCTACGGCACAGAGCAGCATCGACAAAACAAGCGCGCGTTTGAGCCATACGGATTCAGTAGTGAGATGCAAAAATCGCATTAACGGAATGATCATCACCAACGCCAAGGCGACTTCATTGTTACCATCTATGTAGCTACCAGCCGGTCCCCAAACGCGATGACTTCCGCCTGTCAGCAATGTGAATAAGCCACCTTTGACACCATAAAACCCGAGCGACACAACCAAAACCCATGTAAGTGTAGTAATGTGTTTTTTTGAGTAAAGCACCACCATGGCAACGAGTATCATTAAGTCGATCTTGATTACGCGATTCCACATTCCGTAACTGTGGTCGAAATAGAAAGAAAAAGGCAGGGTGATGCATATCCACATCATGAATAGCATCAGCACTACAGTTTCACGTGTAAGGAAAAAATTTCGCCGGTCTTTTGTAATCAACAATCCCAACAAAATTGAAATCGCAATCGCAGCAGCGATAGGCATGCTGCTTAGCCGCCAACTGTAGGCATGCGGATTCATGATGCTGATCCACGTCCAGCCCATGACTCCAAGCCAAGGGTGCAGCAATGCGTAACCACACAATGCGAGAATGATCGGACCAAGTGCAAAGTCACGCATTACAATTTTTCCTACATTTGTCAGTAATGCATTCGAATAACCCAATTTGATCTACGGTAGTACTTTGCCAACTGAAGCTTTCCGCATGGGTGCGCACGGCCAACTTGTCCGGGTAACAATCCCACAAGCTTTGCACTGCCGACACCAATTCATTGCTGGATCGCTTTCGGAGCCGCCGGCCCGCTACATCCGTCGTCACAATTTCAGCGACGCCCCCAACATCAGTGGCAACCACTGGCGTACCACAAGCCATCGCCTCCAAAAGCACATTCGGCCAACCCTCGCGACTCGACGGCAAAACCAGAATGTCCGCAGCGCTGTAATAAACAGGCAAATCCATCTGTTCAATTCGCCCAGTAAAAGCAACACGCAGGTGAAGGCCCAAACGGGTCGCCAAACGTTCAAGTGCTTGACGTTCAGGACCCTCGCCGACGATCACCAAATTGAAATGTTCAAGTTGACTTAGGGCTTCGATAGCAATGTGGTGTCCTTTGTCCTCTACAAGATGACCTACAGAAATAAGGGTAGGCACTGCTGCCCACCCCAATACCTTGCGGGCTTCAGCCTTTGGCATCGGGTTAAAACGTACTAGATCGATGCCGTTGCGCATTGTGATCAGTTTTGAAGTTGCCATCCCTAATCGAGACATGGCGCCAGTCAACGCAGCGGAAACACCGATGGATGCAAACGCGTTGCTTGCCGCCCACTGGATGAGCTTACGTGGAATCAGGTAATTTGAAACAAGATTAATGTCGCTGCCCCGCGCAGTAATTACCAACGGCCTCTTGAAATATCTACTTAACAGAGCAGCTGCCACTCCGTCAGGATAATAATAATGTGCGTCGATTAGATCAAAGTCAAAGCCCTCGTCAAGCAGACGTTGTATTGCCGGCACCGCCCCCATGGCCAAAGTAAAAGGGGCAATGCTCATTCCCACCTTGGGAGGTATAAAATAGCGTGGGTGTTGAACATCGACACCTTGATAAGTCTCACGTAACGGCGTACTTGCCATCCGCGCATAGCCGCCGAAGCGAGCGTGACTGGAAAAAAACCAAGGTACTGGTGCGACAACTTTGGTTTGAACCCGTCCATTACCCAGTAACTCACGCAGACGTGTTTCTACAAAAATTCCATGGCCCGGTCGCACACTGCTCGGGTACAGTGTAGAAAAAAGCAATGTGCGAATAGGCGCTTGATGATTCATGAATTCACCAAGCGAGCGTACACGCTACGATAATTGGCTACGCTATCAGTCCAGTTGCGCTGTGTTTCAACAAAATGCCGGCCCGCGGCACGGATGGGCGGCCAACACTCTTGAGCTTCCAAGAGATCAATAACCGTTTGCGTTAAAGCACCGACGCTACCCGCCTTAAACAGGATGCCAGTTTCGCCATGGCGAATCAACTCTTTGTGTCCACCAACATCAGACGCGACCAGCAAGCGCCCCTGAGCCATGGCCTCAAGCGGCTTGAGCGGGGTGACCAACTCGGTCAGGCGAATCGAGTGACGCGGGTAGGCCAGTATGTCCAATAAATCATAATAACGTTGCACCTCGGAATGTGGCACGCGGCCAGTGAAGACAATCTTGTCGGCCACGCCCAAGCGCTGAGCCTGAGCCTTAAGCGCTGCATCCTGCGGGCCACCTCCGACGAGCAGCACCCGCACATCTGGTCGCCGCGACAGAATGCCGGGCATGGCATCAAGCAGTAAGTCGAGCCCTTCGTAGGCATAAAACGAACCAATGAAACCAATGACACTGGCGCCCTGCAACCCGAGCCGGGTCTTGAGACTTCCGTCGGGTAAGCCACCAGGCTCAAACGATTCGATGTCAACCGCGTTGGGGATGATCGTAACCTTAGCGAGAGATATGCCACGAGCGGCAATGTCGCTGCGCAACCCTTCACAAATGGTAAACACATGGTCGGCACGTTTGAGCGCACGAGTTTCTAGCCAACGAGTCAGCCGATAGCGCAGGCTACCTTCAGAAGTGGTGCCGTGGTCCACAGCGGCATCTTCCCAAAAAGCGCGCACTTCATAAACTACCGGTATGCCGAGTCTTTTACCCACACGTAGTGCAGGCATAGCATTTAGCACCGGGGAATGAGCATGAATGATCTTAGGCCGCAGTTGCTCAGCCAATTGTTGCAGACGTCGCTCCAACAGGCGCATCTGAATTATTTCGTTGAGTCCAGCCAGCTGTGTTCCGAACTTTGGCTGCGTACGATAGAAGTGCCAGCCGTCAACATCTTCTTCCAACACTTTGCAGTTAGTTTGCTTGGGGCTGGTGAGATGAAAGGTTTCCCAGCCCAGCTTACGCTGCTCACGCAGGATTGAGAGCGTCCGAAAGGTATATCCACTGTGGAGCGGAACGGAGTGGTCAAGGACGTGAAGGATACGCAAGCTTATTAGACCGCCATCAGCGGCTCAACCTCATTACTGTCCACTACTTGTCGCAAAAAGGCCTCGAACATCAGCAACGTCCATAGAGGTGCACTGTAGTCGCGAGCACCGGACTGATGGGATTCCACCAAATGATGCAGATAGACGCGGTCAAACCACCCCGTGGCCTGCAATCGATTACCTAACACGGCGTCGCGTACCCGTTGCTTCAAGGGGCCGCGGAACCAGCGTGCCAGCGGCACTGCAAAACCCATTTTGGGCCGATACAACACATCTTGCGGAAGATAGGGTTCCATGGCTTTCTTGAAGATGTATTTTGCTTCCTGACCCTGGATTTTAAGATGTGATGGCAACGTGGCCAGCCACTCGACCAGTTCATGGTCCATCAGCGGCTCGCGCACTTCCAGCGAATGGGCCATGCTGGCGCGGTCGACCTTGGTGTTGATGTCACCAACCAGGTAGGTCTTAAGGTCCAGGTACTGGATTAAGGCCAAAGGGTCATCGGTCCGAGCTTGGCCGGCGTGGCGATTAAAAACTTCTTGCGCGTTATAGCCAGCGAGTTCAGTTTTAAAGCTCGCACTGAAAAGCGCCTCACGCATGGGCCCGCGCAGGATGGAGACCGTATGGAAATATGCCTCTACGGAACTGCGCGCCAGGCCCTCGAAGGTGGTTTTGGCGCGAAACATACGCGGAGCCCAGTCCGCCTTGGGGTAGGCCTTGCCGAGCAGACCGAATATCGGGCCGCGTACGCTCTGGGGCAGCGCGGCCCGCATGCGCTCTTCCATCAGATGCATTCGATAGCGCCGGTAGCCGCCGAAAGACTCATCGCCGCCGTCACCCGACAACGCCACGGTAACGTGCTTGCGTGCCAACTTGCACACGCGGTAGGTGGGTATGGCCGAGCTGTCGGCATAAGGTTCGTCATATAGGCGTGCCAGCGTGTCAATCAGGTCGAAGTCGTCGCTCTTCACGACTTCAAGACGGTGATTGGTGTGGTATCGATCAGCAACCTTTTGCGCAAAATCAGATTCGTTAAAAATCGGGTCGTCAAAGCCAATACAGCAGGTGTTGACAGGATCTTGCGACAAGCCAGCCATGACGGCGACGACGGCACTGCTGTCCACCCCGCCAGACAGAAATGCACCCAGCGGCACTTCGGCGATCATGCGCAGGCGAACCGACTCCTTCAATCGCTCGACCAGCTCGGCCTGGGCATCGTGTTTGGAGATGGGATTGTCTAGGCTAAAATTGACATCCCAGTACGGCACTGGCTCCCGCATCGGCTGGCCACGCCGGATAGTAAGGGTGAACGCCGGCGGCAGCTTTTTGGCCTGCTTAAAAATAGTGCGAGGCTCAGCCACGTAACCTAATGCGAAATATTCTTCTACCGCTATCGGATCAATCTCACGACGCAGGCTGCCGTGGGCCAAAATAGACTTAAGTTCGGATCCGAACAACAAGGTGCCGTCGTCCAGCAACGCGTAATAAAGCGGTTTGACTCCTAACCGGTCCCGCGCCATAAAAAAGGTTTGCTGGTTACGGTCCCACAGGGCGAAAGCAAACATGCCGCGAAATCGTTTAACGCAGTGGGCACCCCATGCCTCCCATGCGTGGACGATGACCTCTGTATCACTTTTAGTGTGAAACACATGGCCTAAAGCCTGCAACTCAGGTATTAGCTCTTGGTAGTTGTAAATTTCACCATTGAAGACTACCACCACAGAACCGTCTTCATTAAACAGCGGCTGCTGACCGGTGGCAATATCGATGATTGACAAGCGCCGGTGGCCTAAGCCCACGCCGGGCTCTATGTGTAGGCTACCTTCGTCAGGGCCACGATGCAACTGCGAGTCGTTCATGCGCTGGAGCAGGGTGCGGTTGATATCACTACTGCCGCGGGTGTCGAAAATTCCGGTTATGCCACACATGGTGTTCAGTATTGTTGTGAGGTGAGATTCATGGGGCTTATGGGACGTAACTTCTGGTCGTACACACGCTGGTAAGTCGATACCATGCTTTCCATGCTGAAGGTGGTCTGGACGCGCTGGCGGCCTGCTTGGCCCATGCGATAGGCCAGCTCCGGGTTGGAAGCAAGCTCAACCAAACGATGTGCCATAGCTTGAGGTTGATTTGATGGAACGATGTAACCAGTTTGACCATCCACTACCAAGTCAGCGTTGCCACCTACTGCAGTGGCGATGATCGGAAGCCCACTTGCCATAGCCTCCAAAATGGTATTTGAAATTCCTTCAGCTAGCGACGGCAAAGCAAAAACATGCAATCCTCGCATGACGCTGGCCACATCGCCGCGCTCCCCTGGTAACCATGCAAGATGGGCCACGCCTGCCGCCTCCAGCACAGCCAAAGCTTTAGCGCGCAACGGCCCCTCTCCTACCATGATCAACCGAACTCGAGCTTGCAGTTCAGGAGCAAGGGCGAGATTCCGAACAAACGCATGCGCTAGCGTGACCTGGTCTTTAACAACTTGCATGCGTCCCACGGTACCGACGAGCCAGTGCTGCGTCGGATCGAACGGGCAACCCGGTATCGGCTGCGGCCCGCCTAGCGCCGGGCGAAAACGCACAGTATCGACCCCGTTGTAAATCTGAGTTATTTTTTCTTGCCTTACCTTTACCTTGTCCACCAAGTAATCGTTCAAGTCACGCGATAGCGCTAAATAGTGATGCACGAACGGCTTATAGAGGCGGCGAAGGCGCTGGTATGTGAGATTGTTGCCATCCAGATCGCCCACATCGCGGCCGTGTTCACCGTGAATGCGAATCGGCACGCCGGCTGCCCAAGCAGGAGCTTGGACCTCCAAAGCTGCAAGGTTTCGGCTGTGGACGATGGCGGGGCGTAATTCGCGGAACAGTTTAAATAGCTTGTAATACTGCCAGACGCCATGGCCTGGCGGCTTGCGTAGCGAGATGAACTCAACATCGCTCCGCTGAATGCGCCGGGAAAAGTCTGTAACGTCGGTCAGGGCCAGCACAGCATGCTGATAGGCGTCCGAGGGCATGTTGTTGATAAGGTTGACAATTCCGTTTTCTAGCCCGCCCGTGTCAAAGCGGTACATCACATGAAGCACGAGCGGGCGATGGTCTCTTTTGATGCACAGTCTGTCCAGTTGCATAGCGGCCTCACAACCGCCACAGTTTGTACCCAGCGTCTTCGATAGCACTGCGGTCGAAAGCAGCCTTGACGTCAATGAACGCCCCGCCCTTGATCAGTTTTTTTCCGAAATCCTCCATTGACAACGCGGCGAATTCTTTGTGTGCCACGGCAGCTACGATCGCATCGGCACGAGGCAGATCGGCCCAAGGTGTCAAAAATATTCCATACTCGTGCATAGCATCGTCCGACCTGATCTGAGGGTCGGTTACATACACCTCTACACCGTACGACTTGAGTTCGTTAATGATGTCAATAACCTTGGAGTTACGCAGGTCGCCGCAGTTCTCCTTGAAAGTCAACCCGAGAACGTTGACCTTGGCACCTTTGATGTAACTGCCAGACGCGATCATGTTCTTGATGGTGTGCTCGGCAATGAACTTACCCATACCATCATTAATGCGTCGGCCAGCCAAAATAACTTGCGGGTTATAGCCCAGCATTTCGGCCTTATGG
>Ga0136611_10002860_pt1 | contig 12071 bp, 8 predicted proteins | sample AntDrymUQ2232306_2_FD_106645 | JGI IMG/M metagenome (GOLD analysis project Ga0136611, IMG submission 106645) | Polar desert sand microbial communities from Dry Valleys, Antarctica - metaG UQ223 (23.06) | ecosystem: Environmental > Terrestrial > Soil > Desert | place: Antarctica: Dry Valley... | reverse complement strand
GCGCTGGACCGGCGCATCGAGCGGAACTGGACCGGCCAGGGCTCGGAAGGCCAGCGGCGGCTGCGCGAGCTGATGGAACGGGGCGACGTGTTGGACCGCTGCCTCTGGACCGCGCCGGCGCGGGTGGGGACGGGCGCGGCATCCACGTGGCTGGTCGGGTCGGCCGAGGACGTGATCGCCTCGCTCGACGCGTACGCGGCGCTCGGCATTTCGAGGTTCATCCTCTCCGACACGCCGTATCGAGAGGAGGCCGAGCGCGTGGGCGCGCAGGTGGTCACGCCGATGTTGGCCCGACGCGCGGGTACACCTCCCGCGCGCTAGGCGCCCGGCCCGCCCGCTAAGCGCCCGGCCAGAAGCGCCCGAGACCCTCGGTCGCCCGGCGGCCGATGCCGAGGCGCACGAGCCCGAGGCGGATCGCCTCGGCCAGCGTCAGTCCGAGCGTCGCGCCGGACATCACGTCGCCGGGGTAGTGCGCGCCGACGTAGACGCGGCTGAACCCGACCGTACACGCGCCGAGCATGAACAGCGGCGAGCACTTCGGCCAGACGTGCGACAGCATCAGCGCGCCCGCGAACGCCGCGCCGGTGTGGCCGCTCGGGAACGACCAGCCGTCCGGGCGGCGCCCGACCACGAGCGCGTGGACCACGTCGATGAAGGGGCGGCGACGGCGGAACGTCTTCTTGATCGGGTGCTCGATGACGAACGTCGATCCGAGGATGACCGGCGCCGCGACCCACAGCGACGCGCGCGCGTTGTCCGCGCCCAGCAGCTTCCCCGCGAGCAGGCCCGCGAGCCAGATCCAGCCACCCGTAGTGGATTGAGTGATCGTGTCGGCCATCCTATTGAGCGTGTCCGTGTGCGGCAGCCGGTTGATTGTCAGGAAGAGGCGCGCGTCAATGGCCTGGATCGGCCCCATCTCGCGCAGCACCGCGTCGCGAAGCAGCCGGCGTCCCTGCCGCGCGGCGTCCGAGCGCGACGTATCTTCGACGCCGAGCGCGTCTGCCGCGCCGACGGCCACGGCCGGCGCCGCCGGTGTCGGCGCAAGCTGCTGGGCGGCGGTCGCGGCGAGACTCGCGGCCATGGCGTCGTTCGTCGCATCGGCGGCGGCGGCGGCCTGCTCGACCGTGGCCGATGGCGACACGACCTCCGCGACGACCGCGGCCGCGTCAGTAGCCTGCCCGGTCGAGTCGCCGGCGGCCAGATCTTTCATGCGGCGGACGATCGCGTCGGCCTGCTCGGGCGTGGTGACGCGCTCGAGCTCGGTGCTCAGGACGTCGCGGACGCGCGAGCGGTCGGGGTCGTCCTCGGGGATCGGCTCGGTGACCATCGTGATGGTGGGCCTCCAGGCTCGGCGTCGCTCGCGACGCGGACACGCGGCGAGAGTGCAAGGTGCGAGCCAGACGCGAGTGTACGGTACGGGGCGAGGACCGCGCCGGTCTCAGCGCAGCGGTTCGAGCCGCCTCAGCGCAGCGGTTCGAGCCGGCTCGCCAGCTCCGCGAGCCGGCGCGCGGCCGGCAGATTGTCCTGCGTGATCTGCCGGCCGTACTCGTCCGCGAGCGCGCCGACCACGACCAGCTCGTAGGTCATGTCGCGGGCCGCGTCGAACCACGTGAGCGTCCAATAGTGCCCGCCGCAGCAGGTGACGTGCTCGACGACCGCCGGCCCGTCACCAATCGTCAGGTCGCGGAAGAGCTCCGAGGCCGGCGGCGTGTCGTCCTGCCCGCCGACGTTCTCGGCGCAGTACGGCGCGTCGGCGTCGCAGCGCCGGAAGCTTAAGTTGGCGAGCGCCCGCACCGTGTCGTCGAAGTCGTCACGCCCGACCGCCCCGCCCAGCTGGGCCTCGCCGCTATCCAGGCCGCGCGCCTCGCTCGGCCGGTACTGGACCACGTAGCGCCCACGCGAGGTCGCGCTGCCGCGCGGGCGCCCGATCTCGACGCGGTAGGGGCTCAGCTCGTCGAATGGCTGCAGCCCGGCTGGCGGCACCAGGACGGTGCCCGTGAACGTGCGCAGTTGCTCGAACATATCGACCGCGCCCGCCGCCCGCCCGCCCGCGAGGCCGAGGCCGAGGGTGAAGACGGCGGCGAGGATCACGATCTTGGCGAGCTGCGTTGGTCGCACGTGGCCGCGCACGAGCATGATTCCCCCGGTGGCGTGGCGCTGCCGTCCATCCCGGTCAGCCCTGGTGCCGTTCTGCCCTAGTGAGGGTGCCCCCGCGAGGGACGCCCCGGCCCGTCCCCAATGGTCCGGGCTGCCGCGAGCAGCGCGTACCGCGAAGTGTAGCGCAGGCCGGCCACGTCGGCGTTCCATATGGGCGGCGCGCACCCTTGACGGCGCGGTCCCGACCGGCCATCATCCCGGAGCACCGCGCGTGGCGAATCGTCGCCAGTACCCGCCGCCGTTGCCCGTTCGCCGTTGCCCGTTCGCCGACGGCTCCGCAGCCGCCACCGACGAGGGAGCCCATGAAACGCTTGAGCCTCGACGACGCCCTCGCCCGCGTTCCCGCCGCTTCCCTCGCCCCGTTCCCGAGTGACGCTGGCCAGGAGGCCGCCGCTTTGGCCGTGCGCGGCGGCGAGGTGGTGCTGGTCGTCCCCGCCGGGACGCCCGCCGAGCAGATCGAGTCGGCAGCGGTCCTGATTCGCGGCTCGTTGCGGCTCGAAGACGAGCGGGTGCTCACCTTCCAGGTCAGCGCCGCGCCCGAGAGCGTCGCCTTCGAGGACTACTCCGCGCGGCTGCACCCCGGCCGCCACGACCCGACGCCGCGCGCGGCCGACCGCCAGGTGGCCGCCGAAATTATGTCGCGCGAGGTCGTCACCGTGAACGCGGACATGCTCGTCGAGGACGCGGCCAAGCTGCTGGCGTACCACAACATCAGCGGCATGCCCGTCGAGGGCTGGGACGGGGGCATCGTGGGGATCGTGAGCGAAGCGGACGTGATCGGGCATATCGGCTCGACCGTCTCCGAAGTCATGACCAGCGACCTCATCACGGTCGGGCCGGATGCGACAATCGAGCAGATCGCCGCGCTGATGGCCGAGCGGCGCATCAAGCGCGTCCCGGTCATGGCGGAGGGCCGCGCGATCGGCATGGTCAGCCGGGCAGACATCGTGCGCGCCCTCGCCGCCCGCACCTAAATCCCCCGCGCGTGCCCGTCACCTCGGCGACCCTGCTGTCGTTTTCCTTACGATCTGCCCGGCCCTCCCGGCGCGGACCGAGCGCGGTCGTCGTGTACCGCCTCGCTTGGACGCACTCGCCCGTACGCAAGGGGTGGCATGCCTCGCCTCCGATTAGGCGCGCTGCGCGCGCGCCCGTTCTTCCTCGTCCCGATCGCCGCGCTGCCGGCCCTCGGGTTGCTGCTCGACGCCGGTCAGCGTCAGCGCGATCTGGCGATCGATCGCTGGTGGCTGCTCGCGGCGCTCGTTGCCGCCGTGCTGCTCGCCTCGCTCGCGGGGTGGATGGGCGGGCGCTGGCTGCTGCATCGGCCGATCGGACTGCTGCTGGCCGCCACGCGCCGCGTGGCGGCCGGCGAGCACGCCGTCCGGAGCAACCTCCGGCATGGCCCATCCGAGGTCGTCGAGCTCGGGCGCGCCTTCGACGACATGTCCGCGTCGCTCGACCGGCAGCACGACGAGCAGCGGCGCACCACCGAGGAGCTCGCCGAGTGGGCGCAGCGCCTCGGCGTCGTGCAGGCCGTGGCGACCGAGATCACCCGCGAGCTCGACCTCGACGCGCTCCTCAACCTGATCATCCGCCGCGCCACCTCCCTCGCGAGCGCCCAATTCGGCCTGATCTGCTTCTGGGACGAGGAGGGTGAGGTGCTCGTGCCGCGCGCCTGGCGCGGCTATGGCCCCTGGGTCGCGGACGTCCGCCTGCCCCTGGGCGGGACGGCATCCGGGATCGCGGCCGAGCGGCGCGCGGGCATCATGATGAACGCCGACGATCAGCCGGACCTCCCGGAGCTCGCCCGCACCCAGGCGCATGCGAAGATCATGGTGGCGGAGCCAATCCTCTACCAGGATCAGCTGGTCGGGACGATCTCGCTCGGCCAGCCCCAGGTGGCGCGCGGCTTCACGGACCAGGATCGGCAGATGCTGCGCTTGCTCGCCGCCGAGGCCGCCGTCGCCATCGAGAACGCGCGCCTCTACCGCCAGATCGAGACGCGCCTCGAACGCCAGCGGGCGCTCAGCCACCTCGCGCAGCTCGTGTCCTCGTCGCTCGACCGCGACGAGGTGCTCGCCGAGATCGCGCGGGCCGCGGGCCGCCTGATGAACATCCCGACCATCTCGCTCTGGCTCGCCGACGAGGCAAACGAGACGCTGCATGGGCTGTCGTTCTCGTACGAAACGGACCGCCCCGTGCGGGATCTCGGCATCCTGCACTATGGCGAGAGCCTGTCCGGCGTCGTCGCGGTGGAGCGCCGCCCGATCTCCATACCGGACATCACGGACGCGCCGATGCTCAGCCCGACCCTCGTCGCCCGCAGTCAGCAGAGCGGCATCACGTCGCTCTTCGGCGCGCCGATCGAGCACGACGGGCGCCTGCTCGGGGTGATGATCTTGAACGCCTACCGGCCGATTCGGTTCGGCGACGGCGACGAGGAGCTGTTCCAGGCGTTCGTCGCGTCGGCCGGGAGCGCCCTGCGGAACGCCACCCTCTACGCGAACCTGGCCGCCTCCGAAGCGGCCCACGAGGAGGCCGCGCGGCGGGCCTTGGAGCTCGCGCACGCGGCCCGCGCGGCGGACCGCGCCAAGTCCGAGTTCCTCGCGACCATGTCCCACGAGCTGCGCACGCCGCTCAATGGCGTCATCGGGATGGCGAGCCTGCTCCGCGACACGCACCTCGACGCGGAGCAGGCCGAGTACGCCGAGACGATTCAGACCAGCGCCGACGCGCTCCTCGCGGTCGTCAGCGACGTGCTGGACTTCTCGAAGATCGAGGCGGGCGTCGTCGACTTGGAAGCGATCGACTGCGACGTCCGCGACCTCGTCGAGGACATGGCCGCCGTGATCGCCGCCCCGGCGCATGCGAAGGGGCTGGATGTCGTGAGCCGCGTCGATGCCGCGCTCCCGCCGGTTGTGCGCGGCGACCTCACCCGCCTGCGCCAGATCGTGATGAACTTCGCCGGGAACGCGGTCAAGTTCACCCAGCGCGGCTCGGTCGAGATCGCGGCCGACCTCGCCGGCGGGACCGCCGACGCGCCGGTCGTGCGCTTCTCGGTGCGCGACTCCGGCATCGGGGTCGCGCCCGATGCTCGCGCCCGACTCTTCGAGCCATTCACGCAGGCCGATAGCTCCACCACGCGACGCTACGGCGGCACCGGGCTCGGGTTGGCGATCTGCAAGCGGCTGACGGAGCGGATGGGCGGGGAGATCGGCGTCGAGGGCGCCATCGGCGAGGGCAGCACGTTCTGGTTCACCGTGCCGCTGGCGCGCTCCCCCGCGTCGGATGGCGCGGCTCCGCTCCCGCGCCTGGATGGTGCGCGGCTGCTGGTGGTCTCCGGCAATCCGGCCGCGCGGCGGAGCCTGATGCAGCAGCTCGGCGCGCGCGGCGCGACCGTCGTGGCGGCGTGGGACGGCGCGATGGCGCTCGATTTACTCCGGGCGACGGCGCGCGGGGCCGAGCGCGGCGCTCCGAGCGCGGCGACCGCGCCCCCCGGTGGAGCTGCGACACGGCCGAGCGTCGGAGCTGCCGCGGGGCCGCACTACGCCGCCGCGATCGTCGACGCGAGCCTCCCGGGCATGACCGGCGCCGAGCTGGTCGTCGCGGCCCGTGAGGTCCTGGCCCGGCCCTTGCCGGCCGTCATCCTCACCTCGGTCGGCGCGCGCCGCGAGCCGGCGCGCGAGTGGGCCTCCGACGCGCACACCGCCGCGCTCCACGCGCCGGTCCGCCTGCGAGTGCTGTGCGAGCGGCTGGCGGCGCTCATCGCCGTGCCCGCGCCATGCACCTCCATGCGCGACGGCACCCCCGCGCCGGGCGCCGCCGGGCGTGACGCCGCGCCAGAGGCAGGCGCTGCCGGGCGTGACGTCATGCCGGCGGAGGCGGCCGCGAGCGGGCTGCCCGTGCCCACCGCGTAGCCGACGCGGCGGTGGCGTATCCTGTCGGTATGGCCGTCTACCACCTCGTGCCGCGCGACGAGTACGCAGTCACCGACTCATCCATCGACTACTTTCCCGCCGCGTTCGACCGCGACGGCTTCATCCACCTCACCGAGGGCGCCGACGAGCTGGCCGCCGTCGGCGACCGCTACTACCGCGCGGATCGGCGGGCCTACGTCGCCCTGGAGATCGACCTCGCGCGCGTCCGCGCTCCCGTCCGCTACGACGATCCGCGCCGGGTGTACCCGCACGTGTACGGGCCGCTCAACCGCGACGCGATCGTGGCCGTGCTGGCCGTGCCGCGCCTCCCCAATGGCACGTTCCTGCCGGTGGCTCACGACGCGAGGGCGGGCGAGCCGATGCCCCGCCCTCGCGAGTGACACATCTTCTACACTTCCACCATTGAGAACTAATGGCGCACTGCTTCTCCCATCTGCATAATGCCGCACCACCCCGAAGCGGCCACGGTCGCGGGTCGAGTGGATGGGAAAGCCGACCGAGGTCCGGCCCTGACTGGCTGGACTGGAGACCGGTCGGTGCTGAGGCCACGAGCCTGGCGAAGGATCTACGAACTGCCTCGTGCTGGTCTGTCCGCAGATCCTTCGCAGGCTCCCTCGAAAATGACCCGCCAGGGGCAGTTTTCATTGTCTATGGTGGCCCCGAAGGGGTCATGGGTTCCTCAGGATGACAATGCTGTTTGGCTCGGAATCGGAGCCGCGGTGCCCCGATGTTCTCCTGGCTCCTGGCTCCTGCTACTGGAGCTTGCCGCGCCCGAGGATCGGCCAGGCCACCTCGACGATGCCGTTGCGCACCCCGTACAGCGTCTCGTGCAAGATGACCGTATTGTCGGTGTACCCGACGTACCACTCAACCTTGTCGCCCACCCGCACCGTGTCGTTCGGCGCGTCCAGCTCGATCGAGCCGTGCTCGGCCGAGAACTTCGCCTGCTTCACGTTGGCGATGGCCTTCGGCTCCGGCTGCGCCGACGCGGTCCCGAGCGACTTGAAGCCGGCGTCGGTGACGATGCGCGTGGGCGTCGCGCGGCTGATGACCGTCGCGAGGACCGTCATCGCCATCGGGTGGTCGATGTGCATCTGCTTCTGGTAGACGAGGTCGCCGTAGATGCCGCCGCCGGCCTCGATCTCGGTCACGCCCTTGACCTTCGCCGAGTACGGGTAGGTGCCGGTCCCGCCGCACGAGACGATCTCGACCGACAGTCCCGCGTCGCTGCACTGCCGGGCGGTGTCGAGCAGGGTGCCGACCGCCGCGTTGATCGTGCGCGTCTTCTCGTCCTCGTCCTGGACGCGGATCGCGTGGCCCTCCCAGGCCATCAGCCCGACGAAGCGCACCCCCTCGCGATCGAGGAGCTTTCTGGCCAGCTCGACGGTCGGCTCGCCCGGCTGCGTGCCGACGCGCTGGAGGCCGATATCCACCTCCACGACCGCGCGGATCTGGACGCCGTACTCCCGCCCGGCCGCGTCGAGCGCCTCGATGTGGTCGATGCAATCGACCACGGCGATCGGATCGGCGTACTTCGCCAGGCAGGCGAGCCGCGCGACCTTCTTCGGGCCGACGACCGGGCCGGTGATCAGGATGTCGCGGATGCCGGCGGCGGCCATCACCTCGGCCTCGCTGAGCTTGGCGACGGTGACGCCGTGGGCGCCGGCCGCGAGCAGCTTGTGGGCGAGGGCGGGGATCTTGATCGCCTTGGTGTGCGGGCGCCAGCCGACGCCGAACTCGCGGAACGTCCCGGCCATCCGCTCGATGTTCGCTTCCAGGATGTCCAGGTCTACGATGAGCGCGGGCGTGTCCAGATCGGTCACGCGAGATCCGGCGGCCATGCCAACCTCCCCTTCATGCGTCGCCACGCAGGGCGTGACGGGAGCGCGAGCAACAAATCTGTCATCCTGAGCCTGCGAAGGATCTACGGGCTCACGAGACAGGCGACTTGCGGCGCCAGTGAGTCCGCCGGCCCTTCGCAGGCTCGGGATGCCAGGTCTAGCGACGGTACACCGCTCAGCCTCTCGAAGGCGTTGTACTCGTCCGTCTCCGCGTCGCGAGCGCTTCATCAGGTCGAATCCGCGCCCTTACCAGAGGGTACCCCGTTAGAACGCGCCCGCGCCGCCCCCGATCAGCGTCGGCCACGCCCCGCACGCATCCGTCACCACCAGCTCCGCCGTCGCCGCCGCGCTCCCCGGAGCGCGACGCACGAAGACCTGCACGGACGTGGTGCCCGCCGGCGGCGTGTAGGTGAACGCGCCCGACTGTGCCCCCCCGTTCGGCAGATCGACCAGCGCGCCCGTCGTCCTGGTGAAGTTGAGCGACTCAATGGCGTTGGTCGCCCCGCTCGCCGAGATCGTCGCCCGCAGCCGCCCGTCGCCGTTGCGCACCACGCTCACCGACACCGGCGGCCGAGGGGTGCAGTTTCCTGCGACAGGCGTTGCCGTGGCGGTTGCGGCGAGCGGCGCCAGCTTGAGTACAAACCCATCGCCGTCACCCTTGGGCATCTGGTTGAAGCCCGGCGCCCCTCCGAAGCTGAAATCGGATCGCGCGTTTCCGGTGACGTAAGCAGCCCCAGCGCCGTCCGTGATGACGCCGAGTGCCTCGTCGTAGTCGCCCCCGCCGAAGAACGTGCCGTACGCCACGGCCTGCCCATTCGGCGCTAGCTTCACCGCGAACGCATCACTATTGCCCGTGAGCGTCTGATCGAAGCCCGGCGCACCTCCGAAGCCGAAGTTCGCCGACTGCGTCGTCCCCGCGATGTACGCCGCGCCAGCGCCGTCCACAGCTACGCCGTACGCGACGTCGTAGGTGCCCCCGCCTAGGTAAGTCCCGTGGGCCACGGCCTGGCCGCCAGGCGCCAGCTTCACCGCGAACGCGTCAAAACTGCCATTGGGCGTCTGGTCGAAGCTTGTAGCACCTCCGAAGCCAAAATCCTGCGATGATGTGTACCCTGTGACGGCTCTCCCTCACTTTTGGTGAATCGGGTCAACTGAGGGGGACTCCGTTCGATTGAGTGGCCCGTCAGGCTGCCCCGACGGCTCCAATCGCCGACGGCCGCTGGAGGTGCCCATGTCAAGGGCCAAGATCACGACGTAACCTGTAGATGGATGGAGATCAGAGGAGCGCGACAGGCGATCAAACACAGGCAAGCGCGCTTGCGTGCTGCCTGTGCTCTCGTCGCGCTCCTCACCGCCTGTTCCCCTGCCGCCACACCCACATCCCCGGCCGCTTGCGACGATACGGTTCGGCCACAGACGGACATCCCTCCGGCGATGGCCCAAGCGGGGTTTGCGCGGGCAGTAGGGTCTGGTGACACCTGGTTCATCGCGCCGTCAGGGCGCGAATGGAGTTCATCCGTCGTGCTGGATCCGCAGGGAGGGTACTCTCTCAAGATCGGCATCTGGACCTCCATGGACCATGCCCCAGCAATCACTGTGCATCAGGTAGACGGGCCTGGCATTGGCACGGCTACCACGGTTCCAACGAGCAACGGCCTTCCGGGTCCACTACCCAGCAATGCGCGCTTCAAAACCGCCGGCTGCTGGGACGTGACGGCACAAGATGCCACCGGTCGGGCCACGGCCCGAGTATGAGTCGGATGATGCCGGGAGCAGGTTTACGGGGATAGACCTCCACAGACCTGGCCAAATGATCCTGGCTCTCCCTCACTTTTGGTGAAGCTGGCGAGCGAGAAGCTCAGTTTGGGACGACCGTGAACAGTCGCCACTCACCTGGGATGCCCTTGAGGGTATGGACACCTCGATCATTGAACTCGATCCCTGAGCCTGCTACCAGATCCTTCACCGTGTTGGAGACCAGCACCTCGCCGGGTCGGGCCTCCGAAGCAACGCGTGCGCCGAAGTGGACTGCTATCCCGGCAACATCCTTGCCCGCGAGCTCGATCTCGCCGGTATGAAGGCCGATGCGTACTTCGAGCCCCAGCTGGCGGACAGCATCGCAGATCACGGTCGCGCAGCGGATAGCGCGAGCCGGGCCATCGAAGGTGGCCAGGAACCCGTCGCCAGTGGTGTTGACCTCGCGTCCACGGAATCGATCGATCTCACGACGCACCAGGGCGTTGTGACGCTCCAGCAGGTCGCTCCAGCGCCGATCTCCAAGCCGGGCGGCCTCGGATGTCGAGCCGACGATGTCGGTGAACAGGACCGTCGCCAGCACGCGGTCCGGCTCACCCGCGCTGCATGCACCGGTCAGAAACTCCTGGATCTCGTCCAGGACCCGGTCTCCATCTCCGATCCACGGGATATGATCGGCGCCGGCCATCTCAATGTACTTCGCGCCGGCGATGTGTGACGCGAGATAGCGCGAAGCCTCCACACGCGTTGAACGATCGTTCGTGCGATGCATGATCAGGGTCGGCACGCGAACAGCCGGAAGGATCGGCCGAACGTCGTTCAACATGTTCATCCGCGCTCGCCCAACGGCCGCGCCGGGACTCGCGGCCATGCGGGTGAACGTGGTCCACCAGCGACGAAAGCTCGGGTCCTGGGCCAGGGTCGGCGCGAGCAAGTCGATGCCCCAGGCCGTTCGGCCCCACTCGGCCTCCATCACGGTGAACTCGTCCTCGCGCTCCTCAGCCGAGCGGCCCCAGGGAAAGTCGTGGTCACGGAGGGGTGTCACCCCCGATCCGAAAAGCATCAGCGAGCTTACCCGGTGCGGGTAGGTGGCCGCGAACATCATCGAGAGTGCGCCGCCCTCCGAATTGCCAAAGATGGCGGCGCGCTCCGAGCCTGCGGCGTCCATTACCGCCCGGATGTCGTCCATGCGCTCTTCGAGTGGCGGGACGCCGTCCACCCGGTCGGACAGCCCGGTACCGCGCTTGTCGAATCGGATCAGTCGGGAGAACGAGGCCAGCCGCTCGAAGAAGCGCGCTGTCAGCGGGTCTTCCCACTGGTACTCGACGTGTGAGACGAAGCCGGGCACCATCACGAGGTCGAACGGGCCGTTACCCGTGACCTGATACGCAACGTGGACGTCGCCGCTCTTCGCGTACTGGGTCTCTGGCTGCATGGCGCCGCTCCTTCCGCTCGGCCCGTCTCTATCCGGCTAGGAAGAGCGTATGCCGCACCGGAAACTCTGTCAAATCGGGCCCTACGGCTTCACCAAAAGTGAGGGAGAGCCCCTGTGACGAATGCAGCGCCCGCGCCGTCCACGGCAACGCCGTAAGCCACGTCCAGATTGCTCCCACCCAGATACGTCCCGTAGGCGACGGCTTGTCCGTTCGGCGTCAGTTTCACCAGGAAAACGTCGCTATTGCCGTTGGGCGACTGATCGAAGCCCGGTGCTCCGCCGAAGTCGACGTCTGCCAGAGCGGTGAACCCGACTACGTACGCCGCGCCCGCGCCGTCCACCGCGATCGCGCCGACGCCGTCGAAGCCGCTCCCGCCGAGGTACGTGCCGTAGGTCACGTCCGGGTCGATGGTGAGCGCGCGACTCCGGTCGTACGCGCCCAGCGCGAAGCCCCAGGCCGTTTCTCCGTCCAGCCCGGGCCCCGCCTCGACCCACCGCGCCGCGACCGGCTCCCGCGCACCGTCCGGACCTTCCTGCCAGGCCACCGGCGCCGACTCGCGCAGCTCCCCGAGCGGCGTCCGCAGCACGAGCGCGCCCGCCTCGTCCACCCGCACGTCGGTCGTCCCGCGCCACATCAGTTGGATCGCGGCCGGATCGGCCCCCGGCGCTACGTCGTACGCGCTCTTCACGCCTCGCGCCGAGCGCTCGTAGGACACGTCCACGCCCGGCCAGGCATCGGCATACTTGATCTGCTGGAAGGTCGGGACGTTGTGGCGGTGCCGCTCGGTCGGCCCGACGAGGTACGTGATCGCCGTCTCGGTCGGCAGCGTGCCCGCCGGCGCCGCGCCGCTCGCGCCCACCAGTTCCAGGTCCCCCCGGTACGACCGCACCGGCCGGCACGGCTCCGTCGCGTCCGGGCCGCCGCGTCGGCCGAACGTGCCGATCCCG
>Ga0136611_10002859_pt1 | contig 12074 bp, 17 predicted proteins | sample AntDrymUQ2232306_2_FD_106645 | JGI IMG/M metagenome (GOLD analysis project Ga0136611, IMG submission 106645) | Polar desert sand microbial communities from Dry Valleys, Antarctica - metaG UQ223 (23.06) | ecosystem: Environmental > Terrestrial > Soil > Desert | place: Antarctica: Dry Valley... | reverse complement strand
GTGGGACGGGCGGGGCGGTGATGTGGTGGTTAGGATGGAGACCCCACTATTGGGGTTGCCACGATCGTCCAGATCGGTGGGCGCGCGACGAGCTCACTCTTTCGATACAATCATCAGGACTCTTCGGGGCGAGACAACCGGTTTGGGATGAAGCAGGCTATCTTGCGCGTGCTCAACGATGATCCCCCGGCGAGCCCCTCGTCGCGATACGTCCGCTTCCCCCGTGGAGACCCCGATGCCCCCACCCACCTGGGCTACGTACCGCGTCGGGGCGCGCCTGCCGTCGCTCGACAGCCTGATCTCGCCCGACGCGCAGGACCAAATCGACCGGCTGCAGCGGGCGCTGAGTTCGGTCGCCTATCTGCCCATGGGCTCGGTCACGACGACCGGCACCGACGATGCCAGGTTCGTGGGGCGACTGCTGCTCGGACTGCTTTGCCGGGGCTGGCCGACCTTCTCGTCGCCCGACGTGGAAGGGGCGCTCTTGGAATCGCTCGACCCCAGCTTGGGCCTCACACCCGAATCGGTGGCCGGGTCCGGGGCCGGGGCGGGGGCGATCGGTTGGCGGCTCGACTCCGACAGTGCGGCTCCGCCAGGAACTTGGGACGACGCGCTGCGGGGTGCTTTCCTGCGCGGCGATCGTCGTTTGGTCATTGATGATGTCGTGATTGGCGACCTTAAGGACAGTGACGAGGAGGAGGATTTTTACGAAGAACATCTCGAGCCGATGTTGGGCCACGCGATCGGCTGGCTCGAGTGGCAACGGCCCATGGCGTCGATGCTGCGCGAGGATCTACCAGGCAAGGACAAGATCGGTGATGGTCGCGTTGATTTCGCCATCGAACTGCCGGGCATCAAAGGTCCGATTCGGCGGGTGATCGAACTCGATGGCCATCAGCATCTTGCGGCAACCCAGCACACCATTGATGCTCATCGAGATCGGTTCCTAGCAAACCACGGCTGGCAAATCAACCGCGTGCCGCTTCCGCTCCCCAACATACACCTCCACTATCTCCAGCAATCCCTTACAGCGATCACTAAGAAAAATCCCTTTCCTTTCACCGACCTCTCGTGGGACCAAGAAGCACTGATCGAACCAAAGAATCGGGAGGCGGTCAGGCTCCTGCTCACCCCCCACGCCGTGGCCCGGCTGCAACTGGCGCTCAGTCAGGGGTTGATGGACGGGACGCTCGATCTGATAGCGCCGACCTGGACCATCGCCGTGGTCGAGCGGGAGGTGCCGTGCGCCGAAATCGCCGTTCAGGATTGGCTCCGGGCGCTGCACCATCTGTGCCAACTCTATGACGTCCGACTCGGCGTCGAGCAAATCCATCTGCTGGTAAGCGCGGACCACCTTGCATCTTTTCCATCGCCCAAATGGATCGCCGAGACCGACTCGACCCTGTCTCTCCTGACCGAGCGACTCGCGGTCGGCGACGATCTCCGCCAGATCGACCTGGGGCTCGATGTCTCGGTCGGTGCCCATCCGACCCGGCGCTACCCGAGCGATCCCCTGAGCCGTCCCGGGCTCGATGTCGTCCACCGGGTCAAGCTACGGACCGCGCAGCGCCAGAGCGGGTACCACGTCGAGGCGTGGCCCCAACCCCGACCGATCGAGGATCCGCTCCAGCACCAGCGGAGCCTCGACTATTTCCTCCAAGCGATCTTTCGGAAGGAAGGTTTTCGCGAAGGCCAGCTACCGATCATCGAGCGCGTCCTCCAACGCAAGGATGTCATCGGCCTCCTACCAACGGGAGCGGGCAAGTCGATCTGTTTCCAGTTGCCGGCGCTGCTCTCGCCCGGCCTGTCGCTGGTGATCGACCCGATCAAGAGCCTGATGCAGGACCAGGTCGAGAATCTCGAAGCGGCGGGGGTGATGGACGCCATCCAGATCAACTCCGACACGGGTCTGAGCGAGCGACCCAAGATCGAGTGGCAGTTCAGCCAGGGCGAGTACCGCCTCGTCTTCATCTCACCGGAGCGATTGCAAATCAAGAACTTTCGTGATCTGCTGACGGCCACAGCGGGCAAGCGACCGATCGCCTACGTCGTGATCGACGAAGCACACTGCGTTTCCGAGTGGGGCCACGATTTCCGCACCGCCTATCTCAACCTGGGCCGGATCGTCACCGAGTTTTGTGGCCGCGACGGCATCCGGCCGCCGCTGGTGGCGTTGACCGGCACGGCGTCGGAAGGGGTGCTGCTCGACGTCCGGCGGGAACTCGAGATCGAGGACGAGGAGGCGATCATCCGACCAGCGGACTTCGCCCGGAACGAGTTGAAGTTCGAGATCGTTCGCACGAACGCGGAAGGAAAGCCGCACGAGCTGGCTCGATTGATCAGGAGCGTCATCCCGAGCAAGCTTGATCGTGACCTCGACAGCCTGACGAGCGATGCCTGTGGCGGCATCGTCTTTTGCCCGCATGTCAATGGCGGGCTTGGGACATTCGACGTTGCGAATTCGGTTTCTCGGGTAATTCGTCAGTTTCGATCGCAAGGGGGATCAGCGTGCGACGCCGAGCTGGAGCTTGTTAGCCATTACTCGGGCGACCCGCCGCGTCGCCTGAATATCACCGATACCGACTGGGCGCTCCGCAAGAAGGAAACACAGCGTGCCTTTAAAGACGGCCGCGTTCGGCTGCTGATGGCGACCTCGGCATTCGGGATGGGGATCGACAAGCCGAATATCCGCTATACGATCCACTACGCGATGGCCGACTCGGTCGAGGCATTTGCCCAGGAAGCGGGCCGTGCTGGTCGTGATCGAGCGGACGCCGTCTGTGCGGTGTTGTTCACCGACGCTGTCGACCCAGGCCGAACGACTCGGACGCGACCTCTCCCTGATTGTCTCGAACTCGGCATCTCGGTCGAAGAAGCCAGGGCGTGGAGTGAACCCCTAGAACCGAACCACGGTCAAAGTCAACCCCTCAACCTCGCGAAGGAATCGGCTTCGAACTCGATCGGCGGCCGACAGCCGAGGCTCGAATGCAGTCGCTTGGCGTGGTAGACCTCGGCAATGAACCGATCCAGGTGCGCCTCGGCCTCCTAAAACGTCCAGTACTGGTTGAGGTGGACCTCCTCTCGTTTCAAGGTCTTGAAGAAGCTCTCGGCCTTGGCGTTGTCGTCGGGGTTGCCCACGGCCGACATGCTGATCATCGCCCCCGCGCCGGTCAGCCGGGTGACGTAGGTGGCGCTGGCGTCCTGCACCCCGCGATCCGAGTGGTGGATCAGGCCCGGAGTTGGGCAACGCGCGGCCATTGCCCGCTCCAAGGCCGCCAACGTCAGGTCGGTGTCGATCCTGCGGGAGAGCTCCCAGCCGATGCAGCGCCGTGACCAAGCGTCGAGGATGCAGGCCAGGTAGGCAAAGGCCGTCGGCAGCCGGACGTCGGTGATGTCGGCCACCCAGGCCTGATCCGGCCCAGACAGCATGGCGCCCGCCAGCAGATTCGGGGAGGTCCGGAGCCCATGGGCCGAGTCGGTCGTCCCGACGAAGTGGCGTTGGAGTTGGCACAGCAGCGCCTCCCGCCGCATCACCCGCGGCACGCGCTTGTGGTTGACGGCCCAGTCCTCACGCTGGAGCGCCTTGGTCACCCGCCGGTAGCCGTAGCCGGGGAATCCCAGCACGATCTGTTCAATGGCGTCGCGCAGTGCCGTATCGCGCGCCGCCACCGCCTCGGCCGACGGGTGGGTGGACCACCAGGTTCGACCGGCCCCAACCAGCACGCCCAGCCGCCGCATCGACAACTCGGGATAGGCGCCGTGCATGGTGGCGATCATCGCGTGCCGCTCCGCGAGGCCAGCGCGCTCAGCCCCTTTTTTAGGGCCGCGTTCTCCAGGGCCAGTTGCCCACAGAACCGCTCCAACTCGGCGACCTGGCGCTCCAAGCCGGCCGCACTCGTCGCCTCGGGGGGCGCAAAAGCGGCCGCACCGCGCGCCGCGTACTCCCGCCGCCAGCGCAGCAAGAGCCCCTCGGCGAGGCCATGCTCCCGGCACCCTTGGGCCGACCGCTGCTCCTCGACCACGCCCTGGCGCACCACCGCCAGCTTGAACTCCCGGCTGAACGTCCGCCCTCGGCCCATCTCGTGCTCCTCCGTTCGGCGGTCAGTCTACCGCCCAACCCAGAGGAGTTGCCTCTCGCTGTGGTTCGCTATCTGGGGTGCAGTCCAGCTGGTGGCGGCGCCATCGGCCGAGAAGACCATGAGTTGTGGACGGGCCGCCAGATCTTCATTCCCGCGACCGACCACCCATGCGCCGACCAGGGGATGGGCGACCAGAATCGGTGGCGTGTCATCCTGGGCGGCAACCGGGAGAGAGGTGACAGCGCCGATGGCAAGCATGCCAAGAATGAGTACTGAGACCAGCGCGGTAGAACGAGGCATCGCGGACTCCTTTCCCGCGGGTCAACCCCCGCGGATGAGCGCGTAGACGATATACGCGACGTAGAGGACCAACAGGGCGATTCCCGTCCCTCGTCCCAGGGCGGGACGCTGAAAGAGCAAGACGACGAGGACCGAGGCCGCCACCAGCAGGGGCACGTCGATCCGCGCGACCGCGGGGGCGACCGTGAGGCCAGAACTGGAGAAGAGCGCGGCGACGCCCAGGACGAGCGTCAGCACGAAGATGTTCGAACCGGTGGCGTTCGCCAGGACCACCCCGCCCTGCCCCCGGCGCCCGGCGATGAAACTGATCGCCTTGTCCGGCAGGGTCGTGCCCACGGCGACGATCGTGGCGCCGATGGCGTATTCGGAGAGCCCGAATTGCTGGGCGATGGCCACCGCGCCCTGCACGAGCAGCTCGGCCCCGACCGCGATCACGATCAGCCCGATGGCCAGCACCCCAAGGAGGCGCGCCAGATTCTGGGAATCCGCTCCCTCCTGTTGATCATCGTCGTTCTCGTCGCTCTCCGGAGAACGCAGCCAGCCTCGCTGCATCACGAGGAGGACGGAAGCCACGTAAAGGACGAACAGGGCGACCAACACGCCGCCGGCGACCGGCTCAACTCGACCATCAATGAGAAAGGTTGACGCGATCAGCGTGACCACGAGCATCGCCAGGGCGTAAACGCGGGCGCCACGGTCGGGAACGAGCGGACGTGATCCCAGAAAGCCGAGGGGCAGCGAGCCGATCAGGTTGGCCAGGCAGGAACCGACGACATTGCCGGCGGCCAGGGCCGGGTGACCAGAAGCGATGGCCAGGATGACGACGATCAGCTCCTCCCATTCACCGCCGGCGGTGAGGAGACCGACCACGTGCTGAGGCGAGTGCAGGCGATGGGAGAGGGCGACGATGGCGTCGGTGAGGCGATCAGCCCCGGCTTCGAGCAGGAACAACCCCGCGAGCACCGCCACGAGCGCGAAGACCGGGTTCATGACGTTCTATCCTCTCCGCGCGGAAGGCGGATGTGCATGGTGTGCTGCATATCATGTGCTTCATATCAATAGGTGTTTTCCGTGTGACGTGGTTGCGTGCCAGGTCTGCCCCAGGCCCATGGGGGCCGGCACGGGCGATGACCCGGCTCAACTGCCGCGGCGATGGAGCGGCAGCAGCCACCAGGTCAGACCGATCAGCAGCGTAACAATCGCGGCGACAGCGATCCCGATCTCTCTGCCGCCCACCTCGTTGACGATTAACTGCGTTGCCAATATCAGGGCAAGGGAGAGGGGCGCCAGCCCGATGACGATCAGTCGCGTGGCCAGTTGCTTAAAGCGCGCCCGATCCCGCAACGGCCGCTCCAGACTATGCTGCGCCGCCGGCGCCGTGAAGAGCACCAGGCTGGTGACCGAACACACGAAGGTTGCCAGGTAGACCCAGCGCTCGGCCTGTTCGATCAGCGCGAATCCCGGACTGAAGGGCAGGATGATCAGAAAGCCCGTCAGGGTCTGCACCCCCGGCAAGAGCACGCGCAGTTCATGGAGCAGGTCATTCAGATCCCCGTCGCCCAGGTCCCCCCCCAATGGGTGAGGGCGTTGCGACGCACGCTGGTTTGCCACGTGATCCTCCCCCTGGCAACGCCGCTCCGACGGACGGCGATCCGGACGACAAAATGACCAGGTCTCCCCTTCCATGCTACTCTGTCACAGGTATGACATGCAACAATTGTGACAGGAGCAAACGCGGACGATGGACGAGCAACGCGACGCCAGGGGAGAGCGCTGGCTACTCTTCATCTATCGCGTCCCCCAGGAACCGCCGGGGCGGCGGACCTACGTCTGGCGCCAACTGAAGGGGTTGGGCGCGGCCTACCTGCAGCAGGCGGCGGCGATTCTCCCCGATCGGCCCACGTTGTACCTGGCGCTCACGATGCTGGAGAAGCGGGTCGCCGAGTACGACGGAGAAGCCTCCCTCCTGCGGACCGCCTCGCCGAACGTGGCGTGGGAGCAGGGGACCATTGCCCGCTTCGATGAAGCGCGGAACGCCGAGTACGCCGAACTCTACGAAAACGCGGAGCGCCTCGAGGACGAGATCGCCCGCGAGAGCCGCCGCGGCAAGTTCACCTTTGCCGAGCTGGAGGATTTGGAGGCGGATTGGGAGAAGCTCGGGCGCTGGCGCGAGCGCATCACCGAGCGCGACTTCTTCGGCGCCCTTGGGCGCACCGCGACCGATGCGGTGCTCGACCGGGCGCGGACGACGCTCGACCTCTTCACCTCGGGGGTTTACGACCAACCGGACACGGCGGAGGAGCAGCCCCTTCCCATCCTCTCTAGCGAGATTGATACGGCCACACAACGCGAATCGGAGGTTTCCGGATGAATTGCCCCCTCGATGGCGCCGAGTTGCGTATTTCGGAGCGCCAAGGCATTGAGGTCGACTACTGCCCCCAATGCCGGGGGATCTGGCTGGACCGCGGCGAGTTGGACAAGCTCCTCGCTCGGTCGGCCCAGACGCCGTACGTGGATGACGACCGTTGGCATAGCAACGAGGACCGCTCGTCCCGCGACCAGGATGACCGTGACTACGATCGGGGTGGCGATCGCGGCTCCGGTAAGAAGAGCCGGCGGCGATCGCTCCTCGAGGATCTGCTCGATTTCGGCTGAGCGGGCGCGGATGGCTCGCTGGCAGCGGTAGGGACGCGGTGACGTGAATCTCGCGGAGGGTATGGGGCCGGCCGTGGCGGTCCTCCTGGTGGTGAGCATGGTTGGCGCGTTCGTGATCGCCGGGGTAACGTATGCCCTCCGCCGGCGGAACGAGCGCAGCGAGCCCGTACTGGTTGCGCCAGCGCCACCATCGGAATCCCAGCGGCTCGATGAGACCCTGCGCGCGCTCCATCGAGCCGCGCGCTGGACGGAACTGCTGCGGCTCCTGGACCAAACCTTGCCCGAGTGGCCCGTGGCCGCCTCGTTGATCGAAGCGGCGCGGGGGATCGCGGCCTTGGAAGAGGACCTGAACCGCACCCGGCGCACCGGCGCGACCGAGGAGGTCACGAGCCGGCTGGCCGTGCAAACAGGAATAGCCGCTGCAGGCTTGTGGCCGCTGGCCGATCGGATCGCCGCGGCGGACCGGCTCGGCTCGGCTCGGTTGCGGGAGGAACTGGCGCGGCAGGACGCGGCGCTCGTCCAGCTTCTCGGCGCGGTCCGCGAGGCGCGCGAGGAACTGGTCGAGCTCAGCTTGAACGACTTCACTGGCCAGGACGATCTGCGACGGGCGGAAGGGCGTTTCCGGGCGCTCGCGGCCGCGGCCCGCGAACTGAACGCCTGGGAGCGCGAGCGGGCGTCGTTGTGAGCGGTGGATCCTTCACCACGGCCAAAAGCAGGGCCACGCGATTACGAGGGCGGTCTGTCCTGATCCTCGGCTTCGTGACCTCGTTTGACGCCCCGACAAGCTGAACCGGCAACGCCGCCGGTGGTGCGAAAGCAAGGAGGTTCTAGTGCGCGGACTGCTCCGGAATCATGGCTTGAGCCTCGCCATGTTCGGTTTCTTTTTGCTCTTCTGGGGGGGACAGACCCTAACCGGGTGGCAGGTCTACAACGAAGAACAACGGCAGGACGGCGACCCCGAAACCACGCTCACCGGCTACGTGCGCACCGGGCATTTCGTCGAGGCGACCTTCGAGAACTAGGAAAGCGAATACCTCCAGATGGGGGTCTACGTGCTGGTCACGGTCTTCCTGATTGAGCGCGGGTCTTCCGAATCCAAGGACCCGGACGCCGCAGAAGCCGTCGATGAAAACCCGCGCCTGGCGAAGGACAAGGAGAACGCTCCCTGGCCCGTGCAGCGCGGCGGCTGGGTGCTCGTCCTGTACGAGTACTCCCTGACGATCGTGCTGTTGCTGTTCTTCGCGGTGTCGTTCGTCTTCCACGCGCTCGGCGGCGCGAGTGAATACAACCAGCAGCAGATTTCGCAAGGACTTCCCCCGGTCACGACTTGGCAGTTCCTGACCACCGCCGACTTCTGGTTCCAGTCGTTCCAGAACTGGCAAAGCGAATTCCTGTCCATAGCGTCGATCGCGGTGCTGTCGATTTACCTCCGGCAACGCGGCTCCCCAGAATCCAAACCGGTCGCCGCGCCCCATGAACAGACCGGAAGCAGCTAGCCGCTCCAGATTTAACCCCTCGCGCGGACGCTGACTAAGGGTTATTCTGCAATTTGCGATCTTAGAGCGTCCGGCAATAAGGTCGCGCCGAACTTCAGCGAGGACGAGCTAGGGAGCATCACGGTGCCGGTCCTCATCCTCGGCGGGGCGAAGGAGGAGTTCATCAAGCCGAAGCACACAAAGCGGCTGGCGCAGCTGATCCCAGGGGCGGAGCTGGTGATTATGCCCGACACCGGGCACGTCGCCCCGTTCGCACGACCTGAGGAGTTCAACCGCATCGTGCTGGAGTTCCTGGCCTCGTAAGATGCCGGTGTGATGAGCACACTCCGGAGAGCAAGGCCCGTCGCTGCGATGGGCTTTGCTCTGGCTCGCCAATCTCCATCGAATTCTCCCAATTGGCAGCTGCGGTTCCTAGAACCCGTTTCATGAATGGTTTGGTGCTCAAATGGCGCTGGCGACCGGCGAGGACATACCGCATTCTGGCGGCACAATCCAGCTGATCCTTCCGACCACAAGCGGCAGCCGAGGAATAATGAAACAGGTTCCTATAACGCTCCTTCTCGGAACCACCGTCCACGGATTCACGCTTGACACCCCACCAACCCGGTTCCATATAATGTTCTCAGACCCTGGTAATCGGCATCACATTCGGCGAGGCAGGTGCGTTGCCCCTCGGCTCCATCCTTGCTAATGTGGAAAACGAGACCAGGAGGAATGATGAACCAGAACCAGACCAACGCATTACCGACCACCCCGCTTGACGCGACCATTGGTGTTTACCTGCGGACGCTTTCCGGCGCCAACAAGAGCGCGGCCTAGCCACGGAGGGCGAGATCGCAAAGTTGAAAGAGGTGGCCGACAAGACTCAGCGGACTGGGCGGGCCGCTGCCGCGTCACTCGACAAACTGGTCCCCACCGTCACCTCGGCTATGGCAGACCAGCGCCGGGAAATCGCCGTCGAGATGGCCAAAGTTCGGCGAACCCAGGTCCTCGGGCTGGTCGTCACGCTCGCGACGCTCGCCGCGATCGCGCTGGGGGTGGCGTTTTGGTAGGACCGGGACATGCCGGATCCCCCGCTCACTCCGGTCGGCGGAGGACTCCAGCGATGTGCTGCAGCGTTGGCTGGGCATGACGACGGGGATTGGTGCCGTGAGAGTCGGCCTTCGGCCGAGGGAGCTGCTGACTGCTCCCCGAGGACGGCGGGGTGGACGACACCTCTTCCGGCGACCACTTCATTGGTTTGTCAACCGCCTTGCGCGTGGTCGGGGAGACCCCCCTACCACATCAACGACATCCCAGGCGAGGGCCGCGAATGAAAAGTGACGGACCACTACGGCAACATTCAAGGACACCGCTCTAGGCCGCGACTGGCGCCAAATCCTCGGCAAAAAGCGCGGGGGCTTGGGGACCACCGAGACCGACCGCGTAGTCACGGTCCGCTCGTCCTCGCCCCTTCGCACTGGGGGATTCAACGATGCGGGCGACCATCGCTTCGGGCACGGAATACCCCACCACCGCAAGCGTCTCTTCGTCGACCAGAACGGCGATTTCTCGGCTGATGAAGAGCCGCATGGTTGGCCGGTCACCAGCGGAGAGGTCGATGACGAGAGCGGCCTGGGTGGGATCGTAGCGGATCGCTAAGTGGGGGTCGCCGTCACGGCCCGAGAAGCATCGTCCATCCTCACCACGAGGCCCCCCGATCCGCCGGAGGTAGACGCTCTCTCCGGCACTGGCGCGGCGACCGGCCAGCGCGAGGTTCCGGAGTCTGAGATTGGGTTCATCATAGGGCAGCGGTACCACCCTCGCGCCAATGGGTATCCTCTCGGCGCTGTCGGGATCCGCCAGAACCTCGTCGAGGAGGCGAAAGGCGAGGTCGACGTTGGCGACCGTGTGGGCGTCGTTCGTTGGCAAGGTCGTGGTCATTCCTGTCACTTTTTAGAACTCGTCCCGATAACGCCGTCAGTTCATCTTCAGATCGTGCTCGGCGTCGCGGAGCGCTTCATTGCGGGTGAGATGACAAGGCATGGCGATCTTGTCGATCAAGCGGCTTCGTCGGTCGTACCGGTCGCGGTGCGGGAAGCCGTGGGCGCAATCATACCGGACGACGGCCGGTCGCCTGTCGCCGACCGTGACCTCGTACTGGACGACGAAGCTCAGCACGCAACCACCGTCCAGTTTGGCATCCATTCGGCAGTCATCTCCCTCGCCACTCAACGGGACCACGTAGGCGACCTGCCGCACCCTCAAAAACCTGGGTGGAGCGACGCGTCCACGTTAATCCGCACGGCTTCGGAGAGTGCCGCAAGGAGGCGAGTGGTGAGGACGTCCAAGGCCGCGTCGGGTGTCGGGCCGAAAGCGCGGAAGGTCGTCAGGATGGCCGCTCGATCGTGCAACTGACTCCTGTCTTCGAGGATCGGGCGTTGGAAGGCGGCGGCTCCAGCGCGCAGTGAGTAGCCGACGATGCGTGCGGTCCAGCCCGGACCGTCCGGCTCTGGCCCGGTCGCGAGGCGGTAGGCGTGTCCGGAAAAGTCCACCTCCCGTTCGCGGCGGTTCTCGGATTCAGCCGTGGTCGTGTCCATGAGCAACTTCCCGCGCGCTCCGCGCCTTCCGTAGCTTCGCCCTCGGACAGGCCTCCGGCTTACGCCACCAAATCGTGCGCCAGCTCCTCGAACGCCGCCAGGTAGCGGTCGCAGTCGTCCTCGGAGTGGGCGATGGAGAGGGTCCACTCTTCTTCGCGGCCGGGGGTCATGAAGATGCCGCGATTCATCATGTAGAGCCAGGCGAGGTGGCTGAGGGCGGCGTCCTGGTTGGCCATGAAGCTCTCATAGTCGGTGATCTTGCTGGGGGAGAAAGTGACGCAGCCCTTGGAGGAGATGCCGACGGTGTAGCCGGGCAGGCCGTACTTCTCGAGGATCGCGTCGCAGCCCGCCATCAGGTGGTCGTTCAGGCGATCGAGGTGGGCGTAGGCGGCGGGGGTCAGAACCTGCTCCAGGCTGGCGCGGGCGGCGGCCATGGTGAGCGGATTCCCGTTGTAGGTGCCGACCTGGTAGACCTTGCCGCTGAGGACCGTCGCCATCGCCTCCTCGGTGCCGCCGATGGCGCCGCAAGGGAGACCGCCGCCGAGCGCCTTGGCCAACGTCACCATGTCCGGGGTGACACCGAACTTTTCGGTGGCGCCGCCGGCGGCAACGCAGAGGCCGGTTTTGACCTCGTCGAAGATCAGGACGACGCCGTGCTTGCGGGTGATCTCGCGCACCGCCTCGAGGTAGCCCGGCTCCGGCAGGATGACGCCCAGGTTCATCATCGCCGCTTCCATGATGACGCAGGCGGGGGGACGGCCTTCGTCGAAGAGGCGCTCGATCCGCCGCTCCATCGCCCCGGCGTCGTTGAAGGGGACAGCGATCGTCATATCGGACACCGACTTCGGGATGCCGGCGCCGTAGGGGAGGGAGGCCAGATCCTCGCGGTCGCCGATCTGGTCGAAGGGGACGCCGATGGAGACCATCACGTAGTCATGATGGCCATGGTACGACCCAAAGATCTT
>Ga0136611_10002858_pt1 | contig 12075 bp, 9 predicted proteins | sample AntDrymUQ2232306_2_FD_106645 | JGI IMG/M metagenome (GOLD analysis project Ga0136611, IMG submission 106645) | Polar desert sand microbial communities from Dry Valleys, Antarctica - metaG UQ223 (23.06) | ecosystem: Environmental > Terrestrial > Soil > Desert | place: Antarctica: Dry Valley... | reverse complement strand
CTCGAGATCGATGTCGAGTTCGCCGACGGCCAGAGGGCCCAGGAGCGGTGGGACGGCCGTGCCGCATCGAAAACCCTGACTTTCGATGGGCCGTCGGCGGTGGCGCGCGCGTCGATAGATCCACGGGAGGTGCTGGCGATGGATCTGTATCGCCAGAACAATACGCGGTCGGTGGCGATCGTCGACACGACGACCCCCGCGTCCTGGAGCGTGCGCTGGACGATCTGGCTGCAGGATCTCCTTCTGACGCACGCGTTGCTGTACTGATGATCGCGATCGGCGCGTGGTTTGGCGGACTGTGGCGCGTGGCGCGCGCACCTTGGATAGCGGCGGTTGCGTATGCGGCGCTGCTGGTGATCACTGTACCGCTCGGCCTGATCCTTCACCGCGACCTGCCGCCGCCGTCGCAGCCGATCGTCGTTGAACCCGGCGCCGGCCCGGCGCCGAACCTCGATTGGCTCGACGAACTCACGACTGGCCGCGGCGGCCTGGTTGGCTCGCTGGCGCCGACCGTCGTCGGAGTCGCCGCGCCGCTCGACAATCTCGATCGTTTGCTGGATCGCCGGCGTCCGCCGCTGTTCGCCATCGGGTTGTCCGCCATCTCGATGATGGTGTGGGCGTGGCTGTGGGGTGGGATCCTCTCGCGCTATTCCGATCAAGGACGACCGTTTTTCAAGTCGTGCCGCCGTTGGTTCGCGCCGATGCTGAAAGTGAGCGCCGCTGGTGTCCTCGCCGCGATCGCCTTGTACCTGACGATGCACCCGCTACTGTTCGACTTAGGATGGCCGGCGTTGACGGCCGGCGCGTCGGAACGAGCGGCGTTCTTCTGGAGGGTGGCGCTGGCGGTTCCGTTCCTCGCCGTGCTGACGCTGACGACGCTGATCGCCGATTACGCGCGAATATCCCTAGTGCTGAATGACAGGACGTCGACTAGAGGCGCGATCGCGGATGCGATCAAGGTCATCGGCGGCAATTTAATCGCCGTCGGGGTACTGGTGCTGGTAGCGGCGGTGTTGCTCGCCGGTCTGCTGGTGACCTACGGCGCTTTCGAGTTCATCCCGGGGGGTTCAGTGCCGACGCTGGGCCGGGTCATCCTGATTGGCCAGGGCTTCATCGTGGCGCGGATTGTCTTGCGCCTCGTCAATGCGGCCGCGCAGGTCACGCTCTCTCAGCGCATCAGGCTCCGCGCAGCCACGCAGTAACGCGCCTTAACCGCGAGTGCGGCCAGTGTTCGGCGAGCGCATCGCAACTCGCGGCGGCGACTGCGCAGAGAAGCGCGACCACCAGAAACACGCTTCCAGGTATTGCGCTGGATACGTAAAGCGGCACGAACAGGGACAGCGCCCAGATCGCGATGCAGGCAGTCAGTAGCGCGATCGCGCCGGTCCTGATCGCTTGCGCCGGGGTCGATCCGCGAAACCCATTCGCCTGCGACGCAATCAGCCGCGTGCTGGACGCACTCGATGCAGCCGCGCTTAGAGCGGCACTCAGCCGGGCGATGGTGCGGCCGATCAGGCTGGCGCGCACCGCCGCCCGAAGCGCCCGAAAATCATTCTCCGTCATCGCGGCGTGTCCGTCAGGTTCACCGACAACACGGTGCCGCCGGCTTCGTAGCGTTCGTTCGTCCATGAAAATGCGCTGCCGATTCGCACCAGCCCGCCGCGATAGCGCCAGCCCTCGCGCGATTCGTCGAGGCCGAGGTCAAGCGTCACCACCTCGCCGGCCTTCGCCGCAACGGTGGCCGCGCGCTCATCCAGCAACGAATCACGATCGCCGGCGCTCACGCCGCTGCCGCCCCTCTCGACGTGCACGGTGATCCGCGCCCGTCGAGGCGCGGTGACGGGAAACAACTCGTCGATCGAGAATCCGATGGTGGCCGACGCTCCTGGTATCGCGACGGTTACTGGCGGGTTGCCAAGCACTGACTGGCCGCCCACAGTGCACGGTTCCTGTCCCGTCCGAAATTCTTCGCCCGTCGGGTCGCAGCGCAGCAGCATCACCGCCTGCCGCTCAAACCGGTTGGCGATCGGATAGTCGGCGCTCGCGTTGCCAAAACGAATTCTCGACCGCGCTGGTTGGGCCGGCCCCAGCGCCACGATCTCGTAAGCCGGTGCGCCGGGCGGGAACTGGGTGCCGACCTGCAAGCCTGCCGCGACACCGGGCTCCATGTTGGTGAGCCACCCTTCGGCGCGCACGATCCGGCTCGAGGGGCTCTCGATTTTCACCACCCCAACGGCGCGTGCCACTTCCTGGACGCCGTCCATCAGGATCAAGTCATGCGCGCCCGGCGGCAGTGGGCCGGCCAGGACGTCGGCGGAGTTCGGATTCTCGTACACGAACGCCAGCGCGGGGGCATCACCGATGTAGGCGCGCAACATCGGATTGAAACCGCTGCCCTTAACCTTCAGCTTCGCCGACAGCAGGCTGCCCCCTGCGACAATACGCCGTTCGGCGTTGGTGATGTCGACCTGGCCGACCTCGGTGATCTGCGGCCGCGACGTCTGGAATAGCAACGACGCGCCATATGCAAGCGGCAGGATCGCCAGCAGCAGTATCAGCGCTGCAAGGTCGACGATGTTGATCCGGCCCTTCATGCGCCGCTCCCGAGAGGTTTGTGCATGCTCAGCGCCGGCGCCCGCCCTTGCCACGCTGCGCACAGCCGATCGGCAACCACGCAGAATCCGAGCGCGCTGATCCAGGCGATGTACGGTGTCACCAGTCCGCGCAGTCGCAACAGCGTGCCGATGTTGCCGTTGGTCATCGCCAGCGTGATCGCCGTCGGCAAAATGAATCCGATAACCATCGCGGTGGCCCACGGATCGCGGCGCCAGCCCTCAGCGATTCCAAACGGCAGCAGTACCACCAGCAAGTACCAGAGCAGGTGTTCCGGCAGATACGCTCGCTCGCTGATCGAGCGGGCCTCCCACGGTAATGGCGTCAGGATGAACGTTGCCGCGCTTCGTCCGACGAAACGGATCGCTTGCCCAGGAGTCAGAACCATCTTCGACGCCGCGGGTGTCGCCGGGTTCATGTAGAACCCATCGTCGAGCAGCTTGTAGGCGTGGCCGACGGTAAAGACGTGGCCGCTATGCTGCTTGGCGGCCGCTGTCAGCCCGGCCAGGACGCGTTGTTGCAGCGGCGGCACGATCGCGACGAGCGCCAGCACGGCAACCACGCCGGCGGCGGCGAGCGTCAACGGCCGCCGGGTGGCGCCCAGCGCGCGAATCGCGATGCCGCAGACCAGCCCCGACACACTCAGGATGACGGCGCCACGCCGCAGATCGTCAAGCATCCAGATCGATGCGGCGGCAACGGCTACCAACGCGAGCAAGGCCACGGGGTGGCGAGTGCGTCCGGCGGCGATTGCCGCGGCAAGGCAAACGCTGCTGGCCACAAAATACAGCGATTCCTTCAACACCGACACCGATGCGAAAAACAGCGAGGGAAGAAACAACACGACGACCAAGCCGAGGCTGGAGGGCAACAGGCCGAATCGCGGCCGCAGCACGCGGAACAGAATCGCCGCGCCGCCGATGAAGAACAGCGAGTTGAGTAATCGCAATCCGAACGGCGCGGGCCCGAAAATCAATTGCAGCACCGTGAGCAGGCCCAAGTAGCTGGTGCGGCCGTACTCGTCGGTCGCCACGAAGTAGTCGTAGTGGGTGAGGCCGCCAAACCCGCGCAGGATGTCGCGCGTTCGCAGCGAGCGCGTGAGGTTATAGGCTTGATCGCCCGTCAACGCGCCCGCGCCAAGGTTGCTGAGCTCGGGGATCGCGAGCACGAACATGCCGATCACCACGGCGAGGCGCGCGGCCAACGCCACGCCCAGGATCGTGAACAACACCTGCCGGTCGCGGCGATCGAGGCGCCGTGCCGCGATCACGGCGCCCACCGGCGCGAGCGCCAGCACGATCACGCCGAGCGGCGATGCCGTAAACAGCAGTGCGAGGGCGAGCCCGCCGATAACGCTCAGAAGGAGCCTCGACACGCCGGTATTATAGCGGTCGTGCCGCTCATCGGGTCCTTCCATCTCGCCGACTGGATCGTCGTCATCGCATATCTCGTCGCAATGGGCGGCATGGGTCTGTATTTCTCTCGCCGCCAGACGAGTCTCGATCGCTACCTCCTGGCGGAGAAGAACATGGGATGGCTGCCCGTGGGCCTCTCGCTGATGGCCGCCCTCAACAGCGGGATGGACTATCTGATGCAGCCGTCCTCGACGATCCGCTACGGGATCGTGCTGACCCTCGGCGTGCTGTCGTGGCTCGCGCTGTATCCGTGGGTCGCGAAAGTGGTGTTCCCGTTCTACCGCCGCCTCGATTTCTACACCGTCTACGAATATCTCGAAGCGCGCTTCGATGTCCGCGTGCGGACCCTGGCCGCGCTGATCTTCATCGTGTGGCGCCTGGGATGGACCGCGACGGCGATGTTCGTGCCAAGCCTCGCGATCAACGCGGTGACGGCCGGGCAGGTGCCGATGAACGAGACCACCATCGTGATCGGCGGCGTCGTCACGATCACCACGATGATGGGCGGTATCCAGGGGGTGATTTGGACTGACGTGGTGCAGTTCTTCGTGATGTTCTGCGGCCTGGCCGCGACGGTGTGGATCTGCTGGGCGAGCGTGCCCGGCGGGTTCAGCGAGATTTGGCAGTCCGCGCTGAACGCGGGACTGCTGAACCTTTCGCCGCCGCTCGGTGATCAGGCGGCCACCGGCGCTTCGGGCGGGTTGGTGACCTTCTTCACGCAGCCGGTCACGTTGCTCACGTTGCTGATCGCGCTCGTCATCGGGCGCGCGGCCCAGTACACCAGCGACCAGGTGATGGTGCAGCGACTGCAGACGACACGGTCGCTGAAGGAAACGCAGCGTGCGTTCGCGATTAATGCCGCGGGCGACGCGCTGTGGATGATCGGCTTGTCGTTCGTCGGTCTTGCGTTGTTTGCCTACTTCCAGCGCCACGAGCTGCCGGCCGAATACGAGACCGACAAGTTGCTGCCATATTTCATGTCGCTGGCGTTCCCGGCCGGCGCCGTCGGCCTGGTAATCGCGGCGATTGCGGCGGCGTCGATGTCGAGTCTCAATTCGGCGCTCAATTCCTGCAGCTCCGTCGCGGTCGTTGACCTCTACAACCGCCTCTGGCTGCATCGCCAGCTGCAGCGCGGCCAGCACACGCCGGAAGACGAGAAGCGGCAACTCCGTGCGTCGAAATGGTTCACGGTGTTCTTCGGGACGATCGGCACGATTGCGGCGGTCAACGTTTCCAGGCTTGGATCGCTGCTCGAGATCGCCAACAAGCTGGTCAACGCGTTCACCGGGCCCCTGTTCGGGATTTACCTGCTCGCGATGTTTGCCCGCAACGCCCGTAGCGAAGCGGCGCTTGCCGGCGGCGTCGCCGGCGCGGCGATGTCGTACTACGTGGCGTATCACAGCGGCCTGAGTTTTCTGTGGCCGTCGACGTTCGGCCTCGTGGCGACGCTGGCGGTAGGGTGGCTGATTGCGCTGCTCTGGCCGGCGCCGGCATCGGCTCCGGGCCGCGCGCTCACCTGGGCCGCGGTGATGCAGCGAAAAGCCTGATGTTAGTATTGGAGGGTTGTGGCTTCTAAAAAACGCGCGCTAATCACGGGAATCACCGGCCAGGACGGGTCGTATCTGACCGAGTTCCTGCTCGATAAGGGCTACGAAGTGTTCGGCGTGATCCGCCGCCTGAGTGCCCCGAACGTGTGGCGCATTCAGCATCTGCTCGATCGCGTCACCCTGTTGCAGGGAGACTTGCTCGATCAGCTGTCGTTGATTAAGGCCGTCGAGAAGGCGCAGCCGGACGAGTTCTATAACCTCGCCGCGATGTCGTTCGTGCCCGCGTCGTGGGACCAGCCGATGCTGACCGGCGAGTTCAACGCGCAGGGTGTGACGCGCGCGCTCGAGGCGATTCGTTCGGTCAACCCGAAGATTCGTTTCTACCAGGCCTCGTCGAGCGAGATGTACGGACGGGTACGGGAAGTGCCGCAAACCGAGATGACGCCGTTCTACCCGCGGAGTCCCTACGGCGTGTCGAAGGTGTTCGGGCACTACATCACGGTCAATTACCGCGAGAGCTACGACCTGTTCGCGGTCTCGGGCATCCTCTTCAATCACGAGTCGCCGCGCCGCGGCATCGAGTTCGTGACCCGCAAGGTCACCGACGGTGTAGCGCGCATCAAGCTCGGGCTGACCGACAAGCTGATGCTCGGCAACCGCGACGCGTGCCGGGACTGGGGATTCTCCGGTGATTACGTGCGCGCGATGTGGCTGATGCTGCAGCAGGACCGCCCCGAAGATTACGTGATCGCCACCGGCGAGGCGCACTCGGTGCAGGAGCTCGTCGAGGTCGCGTTTGCGCACGTCGGCCTCGACTGGCAGAAGCATGTCGGCGTCGATCAGCGGTACCTCCGTCCGGCGGAAGTCGATCACCTGATCGGCGACCCTGCCAAGGCGAAGACGGAACTGGGCTGGGAGCCCAGCGTCGACTTCAAGGGCCTGGTGCACATGATGGTGGACGCTGACCTCGGCCGCATCGCCGCCGGGCACCTGATCGCCTGATCGGCAGCATGGCGAACGCGATCTGGGCGGGGCTCGGACTGATCGCCCTGCTTTGGCCGTCGCACCTCGCCGGGCCGATTGACGGCGCCCCTCTCGATTTCACTGTCGAAGCGATCGCCGCTGCCATTGCCGTGTTCGCGGTGTGGCTGCGGCCGCGCGTGCTGCACGACGCGGTGCCGCGGCTGGTCATCGCCGGGCTTCTCGGGTGGAGCGCGTTCACCTCGGCGACCACCTCGATGGATGGCTGGTGCCTGCGATTCGTATCGCCGGTCCCGCTGTTTCGCGCCACCGGGCGCGTCCCGCATAGCTGGGATGTGCGTGCCGACTGGCGCAACGCCGAGCCGACGTGCTCGGCGATCATGCGGCGCGGCTACACCGTGCTCGAGGAATTTCCGGTGTGGTTCTACAACCTGCCGCCCGTCGACGAAGGCTCACCGGCGCAGAAAGAAGATCGCCCGCCGTTTGTTACGCTCGAGCTCAACGCCGACGGATACATCGACGCGCCTGCCGAAGGCACGTTGCGCTTCGAGGTCGCTCGCGATGTCCGGATTCGCCTGCAAATTGATGGTCAATCAATCGAGCACGATCAGGCGGTCGCCGGTGTCACGGTGGCGGCCGGCATTCATCACGTGACGCTCGATGGCAACCTGCAGGGCTCGCAGTGGGTGCTTCGCCCGCGATGGAACGACCGCGACCTGTGGAGCGCGCTGACCGCAACCACCACCTCGCCGACGTCATTCGATCGCTGGCTGCGGCCGTGGGCGGGCTACGTGCCGGCGTTGCTGCTTGCGATCTTCCTGCTCCACGCGGCAGCGGCAATCGTCCGCCGCGCGGCGAGCCCGAGTGCGCTGACGTTCGCCGCCGTGATCGCTACGGTCGCGGGCGCGATGCCATTCACAGGCTCGGCCGCCGCGACTCGCGTCGGCACCCTGACCTTGTTCGCCGCCGCGCTGATGCGCGTTCCGCGCCGCATCCAGAATGGTTTCGGAGCGTCGCTGCTACTTGGAATCCCGTTGCTCGCGATCTTTCTCTCGCTGGGGTTGCCGCAAATCGGCGTCTTCACGTGGTACTCGAGCGGCGACGACTGGTGGATGTTCCAGCGCTACGGCTACCGCATCTTCATGGAACGGTATTGGCTCGAAGGTGGTCAGCTGACGTTCTGGTTCCAGCCGTTCTACCGCTGGATCAGCGGCGGCCTGCACATGGTGTTCGGCGATTCGAGCGTCGGCGAGTTGTGGTGGGACGCCACATGCGCGGGCATCGGCGCCTTCTTCACATTTCAGATCACGCGCCGTTTCACCGGCTTCCGGTGGGGACTGTTCTCGGCGGCGCTGACCCTCGCGATCTTGTTGCTCGGCCCGGCCTGGTATTTGTTCGGCCGCGGCCTGTCGGAGCTGTCGTCGATGGGGTTGATTTACGCCGCCGCGCTGTCGGCGATTCGCGCGCGGCGCGGTCATGCCGGCGCGATGCTGGCCACCGCGTTGTTCGCGGCGGCGGCGTTCTACACGCGCTTGAACAATCTACCGATGGTGTGTGCGCTTGTCGTGTTCGCGTTTCCGACGCGCCAGCCGGTGTTCGGCATCTGGCGGCCCTCGACGTGGTCACGCCGCGCATCGCGCCACGTGATCCTCGCCGTGCTCGCCGGCGTGGCGGTGGCGATGTGGCTGTTCATGTGGCGCACCTGGTACTACACCGGCTTCCTCGACATGTTCTACGGCACCCGGGCCGCCGATCGCGCGGTGTGGAAAACCGGCCAACCCGTCTTTGAGGGTCTCGCGCAGGTGATGAGCAGCATGATGATGGTGATCACCATGAACGATCCGCCCGCATTCGATGTCAGGTCGCTGCCAATCATGGGCGGGCTGCTCGCCGCGCTGGGCGGCCTGCTCGGCTCGGGACCGTTCCGCGCGCTGCCGCTGAATGCCTCGGTGCTCGCCCTCGCCGGGCTCACCGGCGCCGTCGTCGCGCGAGGGAGCGCCTACCCGGGGCGCTTCTCGCTGCATCTGATTCCGGCCGCCGTGGCGATCTTCGTGTGCGCGCTGTCGTTGCTGGTCACCGCGATTCGGACCAGATCTTCGCGACCCGCCCGCCGATCGCCAGCGACGACGTGAGCCCTGGCGAGTCGATACCCGACACCTGGATCACCCGCGGGTTCACGGTGTCGCGCTGCACCAGGAAATCAGCGAATCCGCGATCCGGTCCGTGCAACTTGGCGCGAATGCCGCTGCCACCCGGCTGAAGATCCGCGAGCGTCACCCACGGTAACAACCGTTGCGCCGGTTCGACGAAGGCTTCGAGCGGCAGCCGGCCCCCCTCGTAGTCGTCCTTGGAATCCTGGTAGTGAATGGTCGGCCCAAGGGTGACCGACCCCCAGGTGGTCTTCGCGAGGTGGACGCCCAGCCCTGCGCCAGAGGCGTGAGGCAGGGGATAGACCAGGCCGTTCACCATCTTCCGGCGCGAGGGCGTGAGCTCCGCGTATTCCCCACGGCAGGGATAGATGGTGAACGCCATTCCACCAAGCATCGATGACACGGTGTCGGCGTACAGGCCCGAAGCGTTCACCACCGTGGCCGCGACGATCCGCTCATGCGGAGTCTCGAGCTCGATGCCGTCGGCAGTGGCGGCCGCACCAATCAGCGGGCTGCCGACTACGATCGCAACATCGTGCGCCCGGCACACATGCTCCAGTGTCTTCACGAACGCTTCCGACTCGACAATTCCCGTGTCGGGCGACCACAACGCGGCGAACGCCCGCACGTGTGGTTCCTTCGCCTTGATGAAGGTGCCGTCCACGGCGTCTAACGACACGCCGTTCGCGCGTCCCAAGGCGAGGAGGCGATCGAGGGCGGCAACCTCGTGATCATCGGCGGCGATGATCAATTTGCCGCACCGCGCATGCGGAACCCTGTGGGTCTCGCAGAACTCGTACATGAGATCTCGACCCTCGACGCACAGCTGCGCTTTCAGCGAACCTGTCGGGTAGTAGAGGCCGGCGTGAATCACGCCGCTGTTGTGCGTGCTCGTCGCCCGACCGGTCTTGGCCTCTCGCTCGAGCACCGCGACCGACGCGCCAAGCCGAGCCAGCGCCAGTGCCGAGGCCAGCCCGCTGACACCGCCGCCGAGTACCGCCACATCAACCGTTGTCATACTGCACCCATCGCGGCGCAAACCGCATCGAAGACCTCGTCGACCGTGATCAATTGCATACAGAGATTGTTACGGCATGGCGACAGCCGGTGGTTGAAGACGCTCACGCACGGACTGCACGCCAGTTGTTTCCAAATGATCGTCGTGGCGGCGCTGCGCGAGCCGAACAGCAGTGGCGTTTCCGGGCCAAACAGGACGATGGTGTGTAGCGGCGTGAGCGATGCGAAGTGCGCGGGGCCGCTGTCGTTGGTGACCAGCACATCCGCGAGCGTGTAGAGCGTCAGCAACTCCCGCAACGACGTCCGTCCCGCGGCTGAAATCACGCGCGGCGACGCAACCGCCCGGCACAAGTTCGCGGCGCCGTCGCGCTCGGCCGGCGCACCGGTGATCACGATTCGCGCGAGCGGAAAGGCGTCGAGGAGCCGGCGCGCGAGCGCCGCGAATTTCGCACCGTCCCATTTTCTCAACGGTAGCAAGTCGCTCGCATTGGGATTCAACAGGATTAACGGTCCGTCGGTGCCGACCAGTGACCGCATGCGCGCTTGCTCGCCGGCTTGGGGAACAAATCGCTCACCGTTCGCCGGCCCGTCGCCGATCTGCGCCACGGGCACTTTGAGCAACGGTTCGTCGAGGGTGTCGCCAAAGGCGGCTTCGACGAGGACGGCGTACTGCAGCGAGACGTGCAGATGCGGATTGTACTGGACGCGATGCGTCATCAGGTCGCCGCGATACGGCAGCTCGCCGGTAAAGCGATGCAGACCGGAGCGCGTCGAGGCGCCGGACAGAAACGCGAATATTGCCGACGCCCGTGAAAAGAACTCCATGTCGATGACCGTGTCAACGCGTCGCGAGCGCATGGTCAGAAGGGCGCGGATGAAATCGAACAGGAAGGTCGCGAGATGCTGGTCGCGGATGCGTACGTTCGCTTCCGGCACCACCTCGAGGACGTCGAGAATCGCGCGGTTGCTCTCGAACACGCAGAAGAAGATGTTGTCGCGCCCGACGCGCGCGGTGGCGCGGCGGATCGCATCCTGGGCCAGCACCGTTGCGCCCTGTTCGATGAACTTCACGAACGTGATCCGCCGCGGCGTGACGCGGCGCTCGCGCTGCAGCCGCCGCACCCCGGTCAACAGCGCGCAGGCCGGGAGGCCGAACCAGTAATCGAGCAAGCGAATTGTCTGGGTGCGCACGGGCGTGTCTGTCTTATTGTATGAAAATGCGGACCGCTCGCGGATCACGCGCCGTTGGTTGGCACTTTCGATCCGGCCCTGACCCCGGCAAGGCGGCGCAAGATCGAGTCGCACGTGATTGCGGCGTAGGGCACGAGCAGGATGTAGATCGGTAGAATCAGCCGCTCACCTTTCGGATACACCAGCACCAACGCAAGGTATTGCGTCAGCGCGACCATCAGCGGCAGCAGGAGTGGAAAGCGCGGGACGACCGACGACCCTAACGCGACCGATACGCCGACCACCGCGCTCAACCACACGGCGATGTAGACTGGCGAATATCCCCATCCCGGCGCGTAGGGCTCGTAGAAGCCGAGCGCGAACAACGCCTTGCGGCCGAGGTTCGCCGCGAATGATCCCGGGGCGACGAGCGCGTAGTCGATCGTCTGCGCGGTGTAACCGCCGATACCGAACGCCTCGTACACCCCTTGTCGCGGCGCAGGATCGATGACTAGCCCCTCCGGTGGCAGATTACCGCCCGCAAGCGTAACCCCGAACTCCGTCGAGACCGGCACGAAGCGATGGCTCACGAGCCAGTTGCGCGTCGCGACCAGGGAGAAGACCGCCAGCGAACAGGCGACCAGCGTCGCGATCACCTTGGTGCGCACCCGAATACCGCGCAGCTGCCAGAACATCGCCGGCCAGATGACCACCCAGGCGAGGACCGCGGTCGATCGCGCGATTGCGGTAAGTCCCGCGAGGATCCCGGTCGTCGTTGCAAGACGTAGGTGCGGCCGCAGGCACAGCGCGATCAGCGACGCCGTCGATGCCGCCAGTAATGGGATGTAGATCGACTCGTTCAAGAGATCGGCCGCAATCGGCGCGAACTTCCACCAGACAAACAGTGCTGAGACCAGCAGCGCCATCGGCCAGATCGCGTCGCCGCGCAGCTTCATGGCGATTCGCGTCAACAGCACGGCGGTGAGCGCAACGAGGAAACGTTGGAGGAACAGCACGCCGAACATTCCCTCTCCGAAGACCAAGTGGGCCGACGCGAGAAAGTAGGGATAGAACGGCTGGTAGTAGAAAGGCTCTCCCTGGCCGGGCGGCAAGCCGCCATTCATCAGCGGGCCGTTGAACAGAATGTCCCGCGCATAGGCTTCGTAGGTCATCGGGTCGTCG
>Ga0136611_10002857_pt1 | contig 12076 bp, 7 predicted proteins | sample AntDrymUQ2232306_2_FD_106645 | JGI IMG/M metagenome (GOLD analysis project Ga0136611, IMG submission 106645) | Polar desert sand microbial communities from Dry Valleys, Antarctica - metaG UQ223 (23.06) | ecosystem: Environmental > Terrestrial > Soil > Desert | place: Antarctica: Dry Valley... | reverse complement strand
TCCGTCGCTTGCTCGTCCGTCGCTTGCTCGTCCGTCGCTTGCTCTTCCGGCGGCGCGACGATAGTTGATTCGGCGGCTACAGGCACAATGAAACTTTCGTCCGGCACGGCAGGCGTCGTTTCATCCGAAGGCTCGCTCGCCGGCAATGAAGCAGCCACTGCGACGCCAACCGCTGCGACGCCAGTCGTTGCAACGCCAATCGTCGTAGCGTCGCTTGTCGCAGTATCGCTTGTCGCAGTATCGCTTGTTGCAGCGTCGCCTGTCGCGTCGCCCTCAGGCGCGGCGGCTCCACTGCTGGAGAGCAGCGCGTCGCACAGCGAGGACAAATTCTCAAAAAGCGCGTCCGGTCGCTTCTCGCCTTTGGCGCGCTCGGCTGTTTCCATCGTCGTGACGCCGGTTGCCACGAAAAGCGCGGCGACACCGGCGCGATGGGCGCACACGATATCGGTATCGAGACGATCGCCCACGAGTACTGCCTGTCCCGGCGCGACGCCCAATTTATCGAGCATGATCTGCACCATCGCGGGACGCGGCTTGCCGACTACGACTGGAGTCACGCCGGCGGCGGCTTCGACGGCGGCGACGATGGAACCGGCGCCCGGCACGACGCCGCTTTCCGTCGGATAAGTCGTGTCGCGGTTGGTCGCCACGAAAAGCGCGCCGTTGAGGATCAGGCGTTGCGCGGCGCGCAGCTTGTCGTAATTGAACGAGCGATCAATGCCGACCACGACGCAATCAACGCGCGTGTCGTCTTCGATGTCGCCGGTCAGAACGCGCGCGCCCATCTTTTGCAGCGCCGTGATGATACCCTGCTCGCCGATGACGTAAGCCAAAAACGGGCCGGTGTACAGCGCCGATAGATAATGCGCGGTGGCCGAGGCCGAAGTGATGATATCTTCTTCGGTCGCGCTGATACCCATGCCCGCCAACTTCTCGACATAATCGGCGCGCGTGCGTCCGGAGTTGTTGGTGCAAAAGAGGCAATGTTTGCCCGCTTCCTGAAGCCGCTGCACCGCATCGGTGGCGCCTTCGATAACGGTATCGCCACGCCAGATGACGCCGTCGAGGTCGAACAGGTAAATGGAAACATTCGCCAGTTTTTGGCTGATCGCCGAGTGGTCTGCGCTCATCATATCGTTATGGACTTTAACACGCTGCCGCCGCAAGCGAAAGTGCGGCGGCAGATGGAACTAATTGTCGCCACGACAGATTTAACATGGATTTAACAATAACGCCGGGATGCTTTATTCTCTATTCGTCCACCAGCATCCCGAAACCCCATGCGTCGGGATTGCCCGCGTCGCTGCCGTGATTGAAATCAACGCCGCCGGCGCCTTCATCGGTGAGCAGATCGCCATTGACGATTTGCATCGCAAAGCGAATCGTGCGGCGGTGCTGGGGCGCGAACGATTGGTCAATGAAAGACCACGGCACGCGCGCCGTGAGGACATAGCCCGCGTCAGGAAGTACTGCCATTGCCCCGGTCATCGCGCGCACATCGGCGATGGACTCTTTATAGCCGCGCCCGCGCATAGCCGCGAACCGCAGCGCGCGCGTAGTGGGATCGGCGAACCACGCCAGATAGAAAACGTGCTGCTCGGCGTCGGGCACATCCCTTTCTCCGGCGCGCGACTCGGTACGCAGGCGCACATGAATCGAATCGTGCTGCCACCAAAACGCGCCGGTGGCCGAAGGCAGCCAGGGCGTTGGATCATCAACGCGCACTCGCAAATAAAGCGCGTCCGCATCCCACAGCGCGTCCAGATGCGCGCTTTGCTCGCCGAGCGCCGCCGACCCGTTTGCCAATGGGCCGAGCGAGTGCGCCCGACCCCAGGCAGCCGGCGATTCGAGGGGCGACAGCGGCGTGCGCGCGATGTGCAGCGTGGCGTTGGACAAAGGAACCGGCAGCGCGCCTTGCAGCGGCGACAAATCCTGCACAAGCGGCAATGAGCTGACGATGCGGCCTTTGTCGTCTCGAAAAGAAACGAAAACGCGCAGCGGGCCGCCCGCCGCTAGCGGCTTGAACGTCGCCGTCCATGATTCACCGTCTTGCTCCGAGCGGATCAATGGGCGTTGCGCCCAGCTTCGGCGATCCCACTGGCCGTTCGCCGTCGTCCACGCGACGCTGCCTTTGCTCATGTCCACTGGCCCGGACGCGCTGGCGCGCACTTGCCACGTATTGGGGCCGACGGAAGACAAAGTCACTTCTTTGATAACCGGAAACGCCGGGTTGTTCTTGAACCAGTGATTGAACCACGCGACGCGCGTCGCCACATCGCTGTAGGCGCCGTGATTATCGCCGGGCAGCAGTTGCAACGATTTCGGCGCGGTGATCTCAGGCCAATACTCCGACAGCGTATCCACCGAGCCAAAGAAATCCGCTGTCGCCAGGCCGACCAAAAGCGGCGCTTTGATGTCGCGCGCATACGAAGCCGGATCATAGCGCAGCACCCATTCAGCCATGTCATCCGGTGTCAATTCTTGCAGGTGCATCGCCAGGCCCTCGCGGTAGCGGCTGCTCCACGCGCCGGCGGCGGCGGTCGAGACGGCAGCTTTGACACGCGGGTCAGTACCCGCGATGAGCTGCGTCAGGAATCCGCCCCACGAATGGCCTTCCACGGCCAATCGCTGCGCGTCCACTTCGGGCCGCCCGCTCAACCATGTCAAAGCGCGCCGCCCGCCCATCGCCGCGCGATAAATGAGCGGTCCTTTCCAATCCGGGTGCGGCTGAAAAAACTGCCGGCCCCAATCGTTCCAGGTCGTGCCCGCGTCATCGTAGCGCAGCGTGCCGAACACCGTATAGGGCTGGGCAGGCAGTACTCCACCGGGCCGCCACGAGGTTAATGGATCATTGAAAGTATTCCAATCGAAGGCAAGACAGGCATAACCGGCTTTGGCGAATTCTTTCGCCCGATTCAAATCGGCGCCGCCGCCGCCGCCGTGAATCGAGACCACCGCCGGATATTTGCCCGCCGCTCTGGGCCGCGCGTAATAAGCGAAAATCCGCATCGGCTCATCGCGGTAAATCTCGCTGGTGTAAACCAACGCATACCAGATGACCGCGCCGTCATTGCCGCTGTTCAAAACCTTGAGAGCGAACGGCAAATCGTCCGGCTCGCGCCAGAATTCCTGCGCGTCGAAAGCGCGCGCGTGACCGCCGCCGAGGAGTACTGCCATGACGCAGCACCAAGCAAACAGCGCGCGGCATTTTGCTGCGCGCGCGCTGTTTCGGTTGGAATGAATGTATTTGTGCTGCATTTTAATAATCGGCCCGACCTGCCGCCTGTGCTTGAGACTGCCGCGTTTCAAATTCGTCATTCCCGCGCAGGCGGGAGTCCAGCGCATTGCCTACTGTTACCTTCTGGATTCCCGCCTGCGCGGGAATGACGAGGCAATTTTTTTCATCGGTCGCAATCGAATTCGCTAACGATCACCATCTTCAAGCAACCCCAACTTCTCGCGCCAGCGCCGCGCGAGGCGGGCGCGCACGCGCAAGCGCGGCGCGGCGCCATCGGCTTCATCGCCCGTCCATTCCTGCGTCAAAACCCGCCCATGCCGGGCGAGATCGGACATCAGCTTGCCGGTGTCGGGAGACTTGGCATCCAGATCGAGTTCGATGTCTTCCTCGTTTTGCTCCAACAGTTTTTGCACGTGCGCTTTCAACTCTTCCAAGCCTTCGCCGGTCAGCGCGGAGGTAAGCACGGCATCGGGATAGTGGCGCAACAAAGCGACGCGGTCTTCAGTTGTCAAACGGTCGCACTGATTCAAAACCAGAATGCGCGGCGTTTCCGCCACGTCCAACTCGCTCAGAACCTGCTGCACGGCGCTCATTTTTACATCGAGTTCGGGATCGGCGGCATCCACTACGAGCAGCATGAAGTCGGCGTTTTCAACCTCAGCCAGCGTGGAATGAAAACACTCGACAAGATGATGCGGTAGGCGGCGCACGAAACCGACGGTATCGGACAACAGCACGGTGCGCCCGCCGCCGAACTCGATTTTGCGCGTCGTCGCGCCCAGCGTGGCGAAAAGCTGGTTCGCCACCAGCACATATTTTCCAGTCGGACGCGACAGCGCGTTGAGTAGCGCGCTTTTGCCGACGTTGGTGTAGCCGACAAGCGCGCCCGCTTCAAAATCCAGGCGCCCCGCCGATTCCACCGTTTTCTGGCGGCGGATGGCGGTGAGCTGCTTTTCGAGCAGCGCGATGCGGTCGCCGGCCAAACGGCGGTCGGTTTCGAGCTGCGTTTCGCCCGGCCCGCGCAAGCCAATTCCGCCACCCGCCTGTGAGTCAAGGTGAGTCCACATCCGTTTGAGGCGCGGCAGTTGATAGCGCAACTGCGCGAGTTCGATTTGCAGTTTGGCCTGGCGCGTTTGGGCGCGGCGCGCGAAGATGTCGAGGATGAGTTCGCTGCGGTCAATCACGCGCACTTCGAGCGCGCTTTCGAGATTGCGCGCCTGGGCCGGCGAGAGATCGCAATCCACAATCAACACATTGATTTTCTCGGCCTTGCAAAACGCCGCCATTTCTTCGACTTTGCCTTTGCCGAACAGCGTGGCCGGATGGCCTTGAGACCGCCGCTGCGTCATGCGCTCGATGACGACCGCGCCCGCCGCCTCAGCCAAACCGGCGAGTTCTTCGAGGCTCGATTCGTCGCTGTCGGTATTTGTCGTGGCTTCCGCGAAGCGCGCTTCGGCGCCGCGCGCCGGCTTGCTGTCGGTGATGAGATGCGCCAGCAGCGCGCGCTCGGCTTGCTGCTGGGTATAAACGAAGCCCTCGGCATCGCGCACGGCGGCTTCAGAAGCCTCGCCGCTTTGCCGTGATGTCTGGTGCGTAAAAGTTGTTGTCATATAACTCCTTATGACGCTTGAGACGCTGTAAAAATCCCACTAAAACACAAAACGCGGAATGTGAAACGCCGGCGCGGATTTCATCTTCCACGCCTGGCGTTTCGCATTCCGCATTGTCTTGATGGGCCGTGCTGGGGTCGAACCAGCGACCTTGGGATTAAGAGTCCCCTGCTCTACCGACTGAGCTAACGGCCCGCATTGGTTGGTCTCGAAGGAGAGCTTTATTATAACCAAACAGGCATGACTTCGTAAGGGCGGGCGATTGGACAACATGGGCGCGCAGCTATTCCAATAGCGTGTCATTCTGAGCGCAGCGAAGGATCTACTCCCACTCTCCACAAACTCACAGTAGATGCTTCGCTGCGCTCAACATGACGAAAATCAAAATTGTCGTCAGCGCAAGAAAACGAAATCAGCGCAATACACGCCCAACGAAGAGCGATGTAATGCGCTGATTTGCCGCCACTGCCCGCGACAGGCAGTACTGCCTGTGCTTAGGCTTGCGCGGCTTTAAGGAATTGCGGCGCGGCGGCCTGCAATTTCTTAGCGGTGGCCTGCTCCTGCTTCAAATTCGCTTGCAAAAGCTGCGCGACTTCGCGCTGGCCCAACGCTTTAGCCACCGCGAGAGCCGAGGTGTAGCCGGCGATTTCATAATGCTCGACACGCAGGCTGCCGCTGATGAGAGCGACATCCTTGAGCGCGCCCTGGGGCTTTTCTTCTTTGAGCGTCGAGGTATTTTCCTCAACCAACCCCTGCGCCGCTTTGCAAACTTTGCCGCGTTCGGGCTTGGCGCCCAGAGCTTGAAAAGCGGCCTGGAGATTTTCGATTTGCTGCAATGTTTCCGCGTGATGCTCTTGCGCCATCGCTTTAACGGCGTCGCTGTCGGCGGCTTTGGCGACTTGGGTCAGCAGCTTGGCGAATTGCTTTTCGGCGGACAGCAAATCGGTGAGTTCGTGGGTGAGTGTGTTTTCGAGTGTATCGAGTGGCATGAATGAAAATCTCCCTGTGGTTTTATGCGGCGGCGCTGCTGGGGCAAAGCGGGTGCCACGGCGCTTAATCGCTCAGGCGCTTAATCGCCGAGGCGTGCCATGCGGCGCAGCACTCGCTCGCGGCCCAGCACTTCGAGCAACTCGAAAATCGAAGGCCCAACGGTGCGGCCTGAAACGATCATGCGCGCCGGATGAATCAACTCCGCCGGTTTGATTTGCAACTCTTCCGCAAGGCTTCGCAGCGCCTGCTCGATGGCGTCGTGATTCCATTGCGAAATCGCTTCCAGGCGCGCGCGCAGTTGGCGCAGGCGCGCATTAGAAACATCGTTCAAATGCTTGGCGGCGCCGGCTTCATCCACCGTGAAATCATCGGTTATGAAATAAGCCGTCGGGCCGCCCAAATCGGTCGAAAGATTGATGACTTTTTCTTTTTTACCTGCGGGCGAAACGACCTCGCTGACTTCGGCCATCGTCCGCACGCGCTCGCGCCCGGCATCTATGGCGCGGCGCGCATATTCATCAATCTCAAACGGCGGCAGATGCGGTTTTGCCAGCGCGATGAATTCATCAATCGGCATCGCGCGCAGATATTCGGTATTGACGTGCGCCAATTTTTCGACATCGAAAATCGCGCCGGCTTTATTGACGTGCTCCAACGAAAATTTCTCGATCAACTCCTCGCGCGAGAAAATTTCCTGCGTTTCGCCTTCGCCCGGATTCCAGCCGAGTAGCGCCAGATAGTTGAACATCGCCTGCGGCAAAATTCCCTGCGCGGCGTAGTCGAGCAAATTCACGGCGCCATGTCGCTTGCTGAGTTTGCTGCGGTCACGGCCCAGTAGAAACGGCAAGTGCGCGAATTGCGGCACGTCCAAACCAAGCGCAGAATATAGCAATAGCTGGCGCGGCGTGTTGCTCAAGCCATCCTCGCCGCGAATGACGTGGCTGATTTTCATCAGCGCGTCATCAATCGCGCACGCAAAATTATAAGTCGGCGAGCCGTCACTTTTCATGATGACGAAGTCATCAATCTCTTTATTCTGCCAGGAGATGCGCCCGCGCACGAGATCGTCCCACGCCGTTTCGCCATCCGGCACGCGCAGCCGAAGTACTGCCGGTCGTCCCTCGCTTTCATAGGCCGCGCGCTGCGCCGCGCTCAAATCGCGGTGCGCGCCGCTGTAGCGCGGCGGCAGCTTTTGCTCTTGCTGCGCGGCTTTCATGGCCGCCAGTTCCTCGGTCGTTTCATAAGCCGCATAAGCCGCGCCACCAGCGAGCAGCTTGTCCGCGTATTCGCGGTAAATCGGGAAGCGCTCGCTTTGCCGATATGGGCCGCAGTCGCCGCCGCGCGCCGGGCTTTCGTCGAAATCGAGGCCGAGCCAGGCGAGCGCGTCGAAGATGATTTGCTCGAAATCGGGATTACTGCGCTGCAAGTCGGTGTCTTCGATACGCAGCACGAAAGTGCCTTTGTGATGGCGCACGAACAGGTAATTGAAGAGCGCGGTGCGGGCGTTGCCGATGTGGAAAAATCCGGTCGGCGAAGGCGCCATGCGCACGCGCACGGCAGAAGGAGAAGTTGTCATGCAAGCGAGTTTAGCGGGCGATTTGCGCGGACGCAAAAAAGCCGCCGCCGGAGAAGTTCTCCAGCGGCGGCTTTTTAGGATGGCTATTCAAAGTAATTCAAGACTCACAGGATTTATGAAGTGCTCTACCCTGTCATTCTGAGTGCAGCGAAGAATCTACTCCCAGATTACAGAGACTACCAATAGATTCTTCGCTGCACTCAGAATGACACACTCTTCTTTTTCAGCAATGCTTAACGCGCGTTTTCCGCCGCCGGCTGCACCGTAACCGAAACCGGCTCGGACTGGCGATTGGCGGCGTCGGTTTGCACGACGGTGATGACATAGCGCAAATTGGCGACGCGCGGGCGCGGCAATTCGATGGGCTGCGTCGCCCAGTTGCCGTTGCGGTCGGCTTGAATCTGCTGCGTGCCTAATTCATCCACATATTTGAAGATGACGAACTGGGTGCCTTCGACGCGCACCGAAACATCAACAACCGCGCGCGGGCTGGCTTTGCCGCGCACCACGAGCGGCGCATCAACGGCTTCGGCCTGGGTCGGATCGGTGATCGTGACGAGCGCCGGAGCGCCGGCTAGAACACGCACCATCGAAGTCGCCTCGCGCGTCGTCAGTTGATTGTTGTTGTCCACGAAATGGCCGACGATGCGAAGTTGGCCGACATCGCGCGTGCCTTGCACGGTGTAGGCGCCGCGATAGCGGCCCGGCGTGATTTGCGTCATGGCGATGGATTGCGACAGCACGCGATTGTCCTCGCTCAACACATCGAACGTGGCGCGCCCGCCCGGCGTGGCGCTCATTTCCACCGTGACCACTTCGCCGGCCTGCAACGCGCGCGTCGCGTTATGATTGATCGAAGCGAGCGGCCCGGTACCCGGACGCACGGTGAACGAGAACGAAACCGAGACCTGATTTTTGGCCGCGTCCCAGATCGTCGCCGTGACGAGAACGGTGCCCGACAGCGGGCGCGGCGGCACGCCGCTGATGGCGCTTGGCGGCGCCACTGTCGTCGGCATAAACCGTGATGTTCGGCTGCGTGATGTCAATCACATCGCCCTTGCTCGGATAAGTGCCGAGAATGCGCGGCGCGATGGTGTCAATCGTGACCGCCTCCGCCGATTGCTGGATGTCTTCCTGCGCGCCGCTGCTCAGATGGGCCGTGACGCGTCCGTTCAAAACATCATCGCCGGCGCGCACGCGATAGGTGCCGGTGTAAACGCCCGGCTCGTCCTGCGACTCGACCAAAGGCAAGCCGCGCACGCGGGCCGAGATGTCGAAGGTGCCGCGCAATCCGGGCGTGCCGCGCACGCTGACGCTCACATTACTATTGACCCGCAACGGCTGCACGGCGGTGTGCGTGACCAGTTGAATGCGCGGCGTTCCGGCGGGCGGTTGATTGCCGCCCGGAGGATTGCCGGCAGGCGGGAACACAATCGGAGGCGTCGCTGGATTGGCGGCGGGTGGGCGGACTCCGGTCGCCGCCTGAATGTCGAGCGCCGAGACCGAGACTTGATAGGGGACACGGGTGGTCGGCGAGACAAAAAGCACAACCGTCTGGCCCGCCTGCAAGTTGGCGCTCGTCGCCGCGCGGCCCTGCGGGTCAATAAAGCGCAACGCCGGGCCGATGGTCAAAGTTGTGTTGTTCTCGTCGTCCAACACAATGCGATTGCCCTGCGCGAAAGCGACTCGCGCCGGCACGACCGAGGCGAGCGCGCTGATTTGCATCGCCTCATTATCCTCGTTCAAATAAAGGCGCACCGACTCCCCGGCGGCCAAACTGCCCAGCGTCGCGGGCAGCGAGGCAACGAGCGGCTGTCCGTTGGTTCCAGTGGCAGTACTCGTAAGCTGGCGATAGATCAAAGCGCCCTCGGCCAGTTCGTAATATTTACGCTGCGTCCCGACCAACAGCGTGATGCTGGCCGGCGGCGTGGCGTCGGCTTTGACGACGGTTCCATTCACAACGAGGCCGACAGCGGGCGGCACGTAAGCCGGCAGCGGCGTCGGCCTGATCGTCGGCGCCGGCAGCGGAACTGCGGTCGGCAGCGGCACCGCAGTCGGGAAAGGCCGCGCGGTCGCCATGGGAACCGGAATGCTCGGCTCGCTCGCCGGCGGCGCGGTGACGAAGACGGTGCGCCGCGCATCGCTCCACAAAACCTCGGCGCCCAGAGCTTCGGAAATAAAGCGCAGCGGAACGAAAGTGCGGCCTAAGCGCGCCTGCGCCGGCACATCAAGAGTTTTCGGCTGCCCGTTGACGCGCGCCTGATCGGAGCCGATCCGCAATTCCAGTTGTGTGCCTTCGCGCTCGGCGAAGACCGCCTGAGTGTTGGGATCGTAATCAACAGTCGCGCCCAACGCTTCAAAGACGCCACGCAGCGGCACCATGACGCGCCCGCCGATTTGCACCGGCGGCACGCCCGCGAAATAGACGGGTTGGCCGTCCACCATGACTTGAATCGGTTCCGCCGCCGCGACCGGCTGCAGCAACGCGGCTCCCAATACAAACAGGAGCAGCGAACTCAACGCGCGGCTCCTCGATTTGCCTTTTAAGGCGTTTGATGTCACTTGCATGTTTCTCCTCTCAAATCTTGCCTTTTCGTAAAGCGCCACGGCATTTTGCAAACGGAAGGCCAATGCTATTCATCTTAGCAAAGGACGGCGCGACAGGCGCGGCGTTCAAAGACACTGGAGTACTGCCTCAGCGGGCGCAACACCGTGTTAAACTGGCGCGTCAGGAGCATCCCAACAAATTATGCGACGCGTGCGAATCGGCATCATCGGCGCCGGGCCATTGACGGAATGGGCCGTTTTGCCGGCCCTCTCCGGGCCGGATGCCGTCGCGCCGCCCGACAGCGGGGCGTGGTGGAGCCGCCGTCCCGTGGCCGACAGCCAGATTCGCTATCAGGCGCCGGCCCAGCCCGAAGTCGTGGCGCTGGCGGATGCCGATGAGGAGCGCGCGCGGCGCGTCGCGGCGGCAAGTCGCATTCGCGCTGTTTATGGCGATTGGCGGTTGATGCTGCGCGAGGCGCCGCTCGATGCCGTGATTTGCGCCAGCGCAGCGGACATCGCCGCCGCCGTGGCGACTTGCGATGCCGCCCGCGCCGTCGCGTTGTGGATTGACGGCCCGCCCGCGCCTTCCGCCGCCGGGGTTTTGCAATTGTCGCGAATGTTGCAAGGCCGCGCGCGCGGCGTATGGTGCGCGCGTCCATTGCGCCAGGCCGCCGCGCACCGGGCGGCGCGGCGCCTGATGGAAAATTCCGAAATCGGCGAGGTCTCGGCATTGTCGCTGCGTTGGAGTACGCCGCTGCATCTGCCAATCAAAGCCGACGCGAGTACTGCCCGTACCGACGCTACATCACATCTGGCCTCGTCTTACGCTGCCTGCGATTTGCTGCTGGCCTTCGCGGCAACGAGCGCGCCTGGCTCGGCGGTGCCGTTGCGCGTGATGGCTAGCGAGCATCATGGCGCGACGAGTGTGTGGCTGCAATTTGCCAACGGCGTCAGCGCCACGGCGCTTTTCGCGGGCGCCGATAATTGGAACGCGCCGTTGCCGCGCCTTGAAATCTGCGGCAGCGAAGGCCGCTACATCGTCTGCGAGGCCGGTCGCCGCACCTGGCTGCATCAGCCGCGCGAGCCGGCCCGTCTGCTGGAGCCGCCCGGCATGGGTGTGCATCTCTCGACCGCCAATGTCGCCGGCCTCGCCGAAGATTTGAAAGAGTTTCTGGCCGCGTGCGTGGCGAATGAGGCGGTGGCGCCGGATGCCCTTGCGACAGGCAGTACTCAGGGCGGGGAAATTCTGCTCGGAGCGGCGCGCGCGCTTCAGGTGATCGAAGCGGCAGGCGAATCGCTGGCGACCGGGCGCTGCATCGAGATCGAATCGTTGCGCGCGGCAACGTCGGGCGGCGTTGCGCCGGCGCCTTTGCAGCAGCGAACGTCGGACGAAACCGCTACCGCAAGCGCAACACCACAAACGATGACTTTGACTTTGCAATTGTAGTAATTAAGCACGAGCGCAAAAGGCTTCCCGCATAGCATGGGCCTGCAAACCGAAGTCGCACCGGAAGACCCTCGCTCACGCTTCGGGTTCACAAACGACACTGCCTTTGTGCGACTACTTAACATCAACTTCCACTCAATGGCCGCCACGCATCCTCCCAACCATTCGCCCGCACACCCATCTCGAACTTCGCCGCCGTCGCTCACCACGGCGGCGCGCCGCCCGCCACAGCCGCCGCTGGCCTCGTTAGACCCTTACGGTATTTACGGCACGCGCACGGCTAACCGGATGCGCCAGGCGCGGCGGCGGCGCAATATGCAGACGATTGGACTGGTGCTTTTTCTGGTCTTGATGCTGGTGCTGTGGGCCGTCGTGACGCGGCTGCCGCGCCGTTCGCCGGTCATTTCCAGCGACTGGAAAATGGATTTGATGATCGAGCCATCGGCGCCGCCGGTGTGGACGGGCGACAAGGACAGCGTGCTGCTGGTGCCGACGGACAACGGCCAGCTTTGGGCGGTGCAGCCACAACAAGCGGGATCGCAGCAAGCCGGACCACCCAAAGTTCCGCCGCAGCGCATTTTGGCGGTGGCCTTTCCGCTGCGGGCGCAGCCTTTGGTGGTGGGCGATGTGGCCTACGTGCCGTGCGAGGATGGAACGCTCTATGCGGT
>Ga0136611_10002856_pt1 | contig 12078 bp, 13 predicted proteins | sample AntDrymUQ2232306_2_FD_106645 | JGI IMG/M metagenome (GOLD analysis project Ga0136611, IMG submission 106645) | Polar desert sand microbial communities from Dry Valleys, Antarctica - metaG UQ223 (23.06) | ecosystem: Environmental > Terrestrial > Soil > Desert | place: Antarctica: Dry Valley... | reverse complement strand
GTGTCAGGTCGCGCGCGATGGGCAGCGTCATGCCGACGATGCCGCCCTTCGAGGCGGAATAGCTCACCTGGCCGATCTGGCCGTCGAACGCGGCTACGGACGCGACGGTCACGATGGCCCCCCGGCTGCCGTCCTCGTCGACCGGCTCGGTGCGGCTCATGGCCGTGGCCGCCAGGCGAACGCAGTTGAACGTGCCGACCAGGTTGACCTCGATGACCGTCTTGAAGCGGTCGAGGTCGTGGGCCGACTCGTACTGCCCGTCACGACCGATCGTGCGGCTGGCGAACCCGATGCCGGCGGCGGTGACGAGGCTTCGGAGGGGGCCCATCTCCATGGCCGTCTCCACCGCCTGCACGACCTGGTCGGCATCAGCCACGTTGGCCTTCACGAACGCACCGCCCATCTCGCTGGCCACCGCTTCGCCCTTGTCCTCCTGCAGGTCGACCACCACCACCTTGGCGCCAAGGGCGGCCAGCGCCTTGGCGGTGGCGGCACCGAGGCCGGAACCACCACCGGTGACGATCGACGAAGTACCGGTGAGATCGAGCATGCCGCGGAGATTAGGTGCTACCCGAACAAGGTCGCCCCGGGGTTGACGAGCCACACCTCTTCTTCGCCGAGATGGTCGTGCAGCGAGCGGACGATCTTGCCGACCGCAGGGTCGTCGCCATCCCAGACGGCGATGGCTTCGTCGGCATGGCGGTAGAGCCAGGCATCGCGCCGACTCAGCGCCGCACCCGCCTGCTGCTTCGATGCCGGGGCACGAGTCTGGAGCAGCACGGTGCCTTGGGCCGACGCAGCCAGGCTGCGGTAGCGAGCCTTCGAGAGCTCCGGCCATACGGCGTCGGGGTCGGGGAACGCCAGCACCGCGGTGTATGGCACCCCGACCTGCAGCGCAGCCTCGGCGCCCAGCTGCTCGGCGCCGAGGCCCAACCCGGTCAGCGCCACCAGGTCAGGGTGCAGCACCCGCTTGGCCGCCAGCACCTCGGCCAGCTGCGCTCGCACCCCGTCGCTGACCGGGTTGTCGTCGTAGCCGCCGAGCTGCGGCGGGCGGTGGCCCACGACGAGAAGGCGGCGTCCGGTGGGCACGCGCGGATCGGCTGCCTGGCTGCTGCCCTGGACGCCGGCCCCGGCGACGACGTCGGCCGGACCCAAGCGGTCGGGGGGTTCATCGCCGGCGCGAGGCGTCTGTCCCCGAGCGGCCTCCACCGCCAGCCGATCGACCAGATCGTTCATCGGATCGTCGCTGTGGCCCTTGACCCACTCGAACAAAAGTCGCCGCGGGTCGGCGCGGTAGGCGTCGATCAGTGGCTCCCAGATGTCGCGGTTGGCCACCGGCTTCTTGGCGCTGTTGACCCATCCCCGCTTCAGCCAACCCTCCCACCAGCGGTCGCGAAAGCAGTGCACGACGTAGGTGGAGTCGCTGACGACGCGCAGCGGTCCGCCGAGCGTGGTGACTGCGTCGAGCACGGCTTGCAGCTCCATGCGCTGGTTGGTGGTCAGCGGCTCGGCGCCGGCCGAGAACCTTCCGCCGGGCACGGCCCACGCCCAGCCGCCGGGGCCGGGGTTCCCTGAGCACGCCCCGTCGGTGTACACCGTGGTGGTCACGCCCGGACCCTAGGGCCAGGCGCCGGGCAGGTCGCTCGATTACAGTAGGGGTAATGCGACCGCACCACTACGGGCGCGATCACTTCGAACGAGCCGACGGGATGCGTCCCACTGCTCGGCAAGCCAAAGGGGAAACACATGGCATGGGATTTCTCGACTGAGCCGGAGTTCCAGGAGCAGCTCGACTGGGTCGACCAGTTCTGCAAGGAGGAGATCGAGCCGCTCGACCTGGTGTTCCCGGGCGCCGTGCGCTCGAAGGACCCGAAGATGAAGGCGATCGTCGACCCGCTCAAGCAGCAGGTCAAAGATCGCGGTCTCTGGGCCATCTTCCTCGACAAGGAGCTCGGCGGTCCCGGCTTCGGCCAGCTCAAGCTGGCCCTGCTGAACGAGATCCTCGGCAAGTACGGGTCGGCGCCGAACATCTTCGGGTGCGCCGCACCGAACACCGGCAACATGGAGCTTGTCGCCGCCTACGGCACCGAGAAGCAGAAGAAGGACTGGCTCGAGCCGCTCATGAACCAGGAGCTGTGGTCGGCGTACTCCATGACCGAGCCGCACGGCGGCTCCGACCCCAACCTGTTCAAGACCTACGCAACCCGCGACGGCAACGAGTGGGTCATCAACGGTGAGAAGTGGTTCACGAGCGCCGGCCTCGGCTCAGACCTGCTCTTCGTGATGTGCACGAACGGCATCTTCGTGGTGCCGACCAAGACCGAGGGCGTCGAGTTCATGCCCGAGGGCCCCCGTGCCCACAACCACATCCGGTACAACGAGGTGCGCATCCCGCTGGAGAACCTCCTCGGACCGGAGAACGGCGCCAAGGTGCTGGCCCAGCGCCGCCTCGGCGGCGGCCGCATCCACCACGCCATGCGGGCCATCGCATCGTGCAAGAAGGCCTTCGACATGATGTGCGAGCGGGCCCTCAGCCGCGAGGCGCACGGCAAGGTCATCGGTGAGCACCAGATGGTGCAGCAGGCCATCGCCGACTCCTACGCCGAGATCAACATGCTCCGCCTGCTCGTCCTCTGGACGGCGTGGACCATCGACAACTCGAGCACCCAGGAGAGCCGCACCCAGATCGCGGCCTGCAAGTACACGGCGGCCAAGACGCTCCGCGAGGTGAGCTACCGGGCCATCCACGTGCTCGGTTCGCTGGGCACCACCAACCTCACCCCGCTGCAGGCCATGTACGCCGGGGCGCCGACCATGGCCGTGATGGACGGTGTCGACGAGGTGCACAAGGTCACCGTGGCCCGCAACGTGCTCAAGGACTACCGCCCTCACGAGGGCGTCTTCCCCACCGAGTACATCCCGCACAAGCGGGCCGAGGCCCGCAAGAAGTACGCCGAGAAGTTCGCGGCCGACCCCGAGCTGGCCGAGCAGGCCGACCGCATGGCCCGCTACATGGCGGCCCGGGGCTGACCCCAGGCCTCCGGCCTACAGCATTAGACGAACGAGGGCGCCCGGCTCCGATGAGTCCGGCGCCCTCGTCGCGTCCGGCCCGGCACAGAACGGTGACGAAAGCCGCGCCGAGGCGCGAGCATGGGCCCATGATCTTCGACGGGTTCAGCCACCAGCTTCCCGACATCGACCCGACGGAGACCCAGGAGTGGCTCGACTCGCTCGACGCCGTGGTCGACCAGCACGGGCGCGGGCGTGGCCGCTACCTCCTCATGCGCCTGCTGGAGCGAGCCACCGGCCTCCAGGTCGGCTTCCCGGCCACGGTGTCCACCCCGTACATCAACTCCATCTCGCCCGAGCTCGAGCCGTGGTTCCCCGGCGACGAGCACATGGAGCGCCGCATCCGGGCCTTCATCCGGTGGAACGCGGCGGTGATGGTGACCCGCGCCAACCACCTGTCGGACGGCATCGGCGGCCACCTGTCGACCTACGCCTCGTCGGCCTCGCTGTACGAGGTGGCCTTCAACCACTTCTTCAAGGGCAAGGAGGACGGCCTCCCCGGCGACCAGGTGTACTTCCAGGGCCACGCCGCCCCGGGCATCTACGCCCGGGCCTTCCTCGAAGGCCGGCTGAGCGAGGAGCAGCTCGACCACTTCCGCCAGGAGCTGTCAGGCACGGGCCTGTCCTCGTACCCGCACCCCCGCCTCATGCCGGACTTCTGGGAGTTCCCCACCGTGTCCATGGGCCTCGGCCCGATCAGCGCCATCTACCAGGCCCGCTTCAACCGCTACCTGCACGACCGGCGCATCGCCGACACGTCCAACTCGCGGGTGTGGTGCTTCCTCGGTGACGGTGAGACGGACGAGCCTGAGTCCACCGGGGCGCTGTCCATCGCCTCTCGCGAGGCACTCGACAACCTGATCTTCGTCGTCAACTGCAACCTCCAGCGCCTCGACGGACCGGTGCGAGGCAACGGCAAGATCATCCAGGAGCTCGAGGCCCAGTTCCGAGGGGCGGGCTGGAACGTGGTGAAGGTGATCTGGGGCTCGAAGTGGGACGAGCTGTTGGCTCGCGACACAGACGGCGTGCTGCTCAACAAGATGAACACCACCGTCGACGGCGAGTTCCAGAAGTACACCGTCGAGAGCGGCGCCTACATCCGGGAGCACTTCTTCGGCCCGGACCCGCGGCTGCGCAAGCTGGTCGAGCACCTGAGTGACGAAGAGCTGCGGGCCCTGCCCCGCGGCGGTCACGACTACCGAAAGCTCTATGCCGCCTACAAGGCCGCCGTCGAGCACGAAGGTGCGCCCACGGTGATCCTGGCCAAGACGGTGAAGGGGTGGACCCTGGGGCCGGAGATCGAGGCTCGCAACGCCACCCACCAGATCAAGAAGATGACTAGGGCCCAGCTGCTCGCCCTTCGCGACCGGCTGTACCTGCACGACGAGATCCCCGACGCGGCGCTGGAGGGTGACCTGCCGCCCTACTACCGGCCCGTCGAGGGCTCGGCCGAGCACGAGTACCTGGCCGGGCGGCGCAAGTCTCTCGACGGGCCGCTCCCTCTTCGGGCCGTGAAGAAGGCGACCATCCCGCAGCCCGACCCCAGCGTCTTCGCCGACTTCGCCACCGGCTCGAAGGGCAGGGCCGTCTCGACCACCATGGCCTTCGCCAACCTCGTGCGCAACCTGTTGCGCGACCCCCACATGGGTGAGCGGGTGGTGCCGATCATTCCGGACGAGGCCCGCACCTTCGGCATGGACGCGCTGTTCTCCGAGGTCAAGATCTACGCGCCGTTCGGGCAGAGCTACGAACCGGTGGATGCCGGCATGCAGCTGAGCTACCGCGAGAGCAAGAACGGGCAGATCCTGGAGGAAGGCATCACCGAGGCCGGGGCCATGTGCTCGTTCACGGCCGCCGGCACGTCCTACGCCACCTGGGGCCAGCCCATGGTGCCGTTCTACATCTTCTATTCGATGTTCGGCTTCCAGCGGACGGGTGACCTCATCTGGGCCGCGGGCGACCAGCGCACCCGGGGCTTCCTGCTGGGCGCCACCGCCGGTCGGACCACCTTGAACGGCGAGGGGCTGCAGCACCAGGACGGGCACTCGCTGGTGCTGGCGTCCACCGTTCCGAACCTGTGCGTGTACGACCCGGCATTCGCCTACGAGCTGGCCGTCATCGTGAAGGACGGCATGGAGCGGATGTACGGCGCCATCCCAGAGGACCGCTTCTACTACCTCACCCTCTACAACGAGAACTACGAGATGCCGGCCATGCCGGAGGGAGCGGGTGCCAACGGCGAGGGCATCATTCGCGGCCTGTATCGCTTCGCCCAGGCCCCCGAGGGCCCGTCCCGGAAGGCGACGATCCTCTTCTCCGGCTCGGCCTACGCCGCGGCGATCGAGGCCCAGGCACTGTTGGCCGAGAAGCACGACGTGGCCGCCGAGCTGTGGTCGGTGACCTCCTACAAGGGGCTGCGTGAGGACGCCTTGGCCGTGGAGCGCTGGAACCGCCTGCACCCGACGGAGGCACCTCGGGTGCCGTTCGTCACCGAGACCCTCGGTGCCGCGGAGGGCCCGTTCGTGGCCATCACCGACTTCATGAAGATCGTCCCCGAGCAGGTGGCCCGATGGATTCCCGGCCACTTTGCGCCCCTGGGCACCGATGGTTGGGGCCGGTCCGACACCCGCAAGGCATTGCGGCGGCACTTCGAGGTGGACGCCGCCCACCTGGTGGTAGCCGTGCTGAAGGGACTGGCGGAGACCGACAACGGCAAGGCCGAGGATGTCGCCGACGCCATCGCGCACTACGGCATCGACCCCGAGGCCCTCGACCCCCGGGTGGCCTGAAGCGCCGCCGTCCGGCTCGGATAGCGTCGGCTCATGTCCACCCTGAAGCTGCCGCTGTCCGGTGTCGACGAAGCTGACGAGCTGCTCGAGAACGACGCACTGGCGCTGCTCATCGGCATGGTGCTCGACCAGCAGATCCCCCTCGAGCGGGCGTTTCGCAGCCCGTTCGACCTTCAGCAGCGGCTCGGGAAGCTCGACGTCGTGCAGCTGGCCGAGGCCGACCCCGACGAGCTGGGCGGCGTCTTCAGCCAGGTCCCGGCGCTGCACCGCTTCCCAGGATCGATGGCCAAACGGGTGCAAGAGATGTGCCGGCACCTGATCGACGTGCACGACGGGTCGGCGGCGGCGGTGTGGGAGAGCGCGACCTCCGGGTCCGAGCTGCTGGCAAACGTCAAGGCGCTTCCCGGCTTCGGCGAGCAGAAGGCGAAGATCTTCGTGGCCATGCTCGGCAAGCGCCTGGGCGTGCAGCCCAGCGGCTGGCGGGAGGCGGCCGGAGCGTTCGGGGAGGAGGGCTCGTTCCGTTCGGTGGCCGACATCGACGGGCCGGACGCACTGGCCCAGGTGCGCGCCTACAAGCAGGACATGAAGGCCAAGGCCAAGGCCGCCGCCCCGGCACCCCCGGCGGGAGCGAAGGCCAAGGTGGCCAAAGCGGCGAAGGCCACCAAGTCGGCCAAGGCGGCCAAGGCGCCCCGCTCGGCCAAGAAGTGAGGGCCCGGCTGTGCTGGTGATGGTGAACGGCGAGGCCACGAACGTCGATGGCTCGATGACGGTGACCGACCTGCTCGACCGGCTCGGGCTGAATGGCCGATGGGTGCTGGTGGAGCGCAACGGGGAGCCGGTCGTGCGGGCCGAGCTGGCCACCACGCACCTGGCCGAGGGCGACCGCGTCGAGCTCGTGCGGGCGGTCGCAGGTGGCTGAACCCGCCGGCCGCAACGGTGACGCCAAGCTGGCCGGCCGACGCCTCTACCTCTGCACCGGAGACCGGCCGGACCTGGAGAAGTTCCTCGAGGACTGCATCGCCGGTGGTGTCGACATCGTGCAGCTGCGTGACAAGCAGCTGGAGGCGCGCCACGTCCTCCGGGCTGCGGCCCGTGCGGCTGCGGTGTGCCGGGCGCACGACGTGCCCTTCATCCTCAACGACCGTCCCGATCTGGCCCTGGAAGTGGGGGCGGACGGGGTGCACGTCGGGCAGGACGACGCTCCCCCCAGCCTGGCCCGCCGGCTGCTGGGGATCGGGGCCATCATCGGGCTGAGCACCCACGCCCCGGCCGAGCTCACGGCCAGCCGTCGCGAGCCGGTCGACTACATCTCGGCCGGGCCGGTGGAAGCCACGCCGACCAAGCCCGGCCGAGCGGGCACTGGCATCGCCTACCTCGAGCAGGCCGTGGTCGGCGCCGGCCGCCCGTTCTTCGTCACCGGCGGCGTGGCACCGGCAACCTTGCCGGCGCTGCTGGCAGCCGGGGCTCGGCGCTTTGTCGTGGTGCGGCACCTGACCGAGTCTGAGGACCCAAGGGCGGCGGCCGGCCAGCTTCGGTCACTGATCGATGCGGCGTGGCAACAGGACGAGATCCCTCGTCCTTCCGCCTGAGCTACTGACGCTGGCGGTCGAGCCAGCCCAACAGCATGGCCACGGCCCTAGGGTCATGGCGCAGGCGGTGCCCGGCCGCAGTGATGACCCGCAGCTCGGTGTCGCCGGCGGCCGTGTCGGCCAGCACCCGGGCGTCCGACAGGGGCACGACGTCGTCGATCGACCCGTGGACGATCAGCAGCGGACGGGGCGGGATGGCGCCGACCAGGTTGATCGGCCGCATGGCCGTGAACTCGCGCGCCCACGCGCCGATGTCGGGTGGAAAGTCGCGCGAGCGCACCACGCCGAGCGCGCGCGCATTGGCCAGGAACGCCTCTGGGTCGGTCGCCCACGAGTCGAAGTCGGCCGGTGCCCCGAACGTGGCCACGCCCCGAACCCGGGGATCGGTGGCCGCCGCCGACATGGCGAGGGCACCGCCGGTGCGGAAGCCGGCCAGCCACACGCCACGAACGTCGGGCTCGGCGTCGAGGTAGGACACAGCCGCTCGAAGGTCCTCCAGCCAGCCGGTGAGCGAGAAGTCTCCCTCGGATTGCCCGGTGCCGCGGAAGTTGAAGGCCACCACTGTCCAGCCCGCCTCGGCGGCGATGCGGTCGGCGAACTCGGGATAGGTGCGGCCCGAGCTCTCGATCCACCGCGGCCCGGTCGGGAAGCCGTGGGCCAGCACGAGACCGGGGCGCCCGGAACCGGGCCGCCCCTCGGGCCGAGCCACGTGGGCGAAGAGCTTCAGCCCGTCCGATTCGATGAAGGTGTCAACGCCCACGACCACGACATCGACCAAGGTACCGGCCGCCTGTACCCGGGCCGTGCCGCCGGACGGGCCTTCCGAGGGTCCATCGACCAGGGGCCGCCGGCTCGGTCGTGGTCAGTCTGCGGCGCGCCCCTTCGGCACGCAGTGCCGGCACGGCCGGTAGTTGCGGTTCCTCGCCTCCGGCAACGTGTCGGGACCGAACGCGGCGAACTGCTCGGACTTCATCAGCTCGTCGATGTCGCAGGCCTCGGTGGGATTGTCGAGGTCGTGAGCGATCTGGACGCGCTTGTCGCCGAGCCAGCGGTAGTGCTCGAAGCGGATGGGGCGGCTCATGCGGCGCAGACTACCGCCCGCCGGTGACCGGCCCGATGGACGCGAAGAGACCCCCGCCGAAGCGGGGGCCTCTTCAAGATTTTGCTGAAAGAACTCGAGCGCCCATTGTTGCTCCGGGTGGGACTAGCTCCCGACGGACGGAATCGAGCGGTGTCTGGTGGATTTCGCCAGGCAAGTCCAGCTGCACCGCGCTAGCGGCCAGCCACCTCCAGTGTCCCAACACTTTTACCGCTCAGTCGGACCACCTCCTCTCTCTGGTGAGGTGATGTTACCCCTGGCGCGCCACTAAGCGAAGGATTTCAGAGGTTCTCTTCGGGCCGCGCCTGCGGGCCGATGGCCCCGATGGCCTCGAGGTAGCCCATCTGCGCCTCAAGCACGGCATGGGCCTGCGGAGACGTGAGCGGAACGTCTGACAAGCGGGCTCGATTGAGCACGTAGTCCACGGTCTCGGCCCCACCCACCACGATCGGCGTATCGATGTGCGGGGTGGAGCCGTTGGCGGACACGCCCTTCGACTTGAAGTACTCGAGGTTCCAGTCGAGGACCTGCCGGACGTCGGCGTGGGACAGCTCGGCGCTGATCTCGAAGAGCAGGTGGTTGGCCACCCACTCGACAGCCTCATCGGGGTCGAAGACGACCCGGGGCGCCTCTGCATCGAGGCGGTGCGCCTCCCGTCCGATGACGGCGGCCGCGATGGCCAATATCACGGCCAGGCAGACGACGGCATAGAGGAGGGTCATGGCCCACTCACGCTACCGCCGCACGCCGACGGGGCGACCCTCCACCAGTCGGTGGAGAGCCGCCCCGGAAGGTCGGTGTGCGACGGAACTACTCGAACCAGCGAACGGGCTAGAGCCCGATGCGCTGGGCCAGCAGCTCGCGGTGGTAGGTGGGGTCGCCGAACAACAGCTCGGACGACTTGGCCCGCTTGAAGTACAGGTGGGCCGGGTGCTCCCACGTGAAGCCGATGCCGCCGTGGATCTGGATGTTCTCGGCGGCGGCGTGGAAGTAGGCGTCCGAGCAGTACGCCTTGGCCAGCGAGGCCACGACGGGCAGCTCGTCGTTGTCGTCGGCGGCCGCCCAACCGGCGTAGTAGGCGGCGGACTTGGCCGACTCGACCTCGAGCAGCATGTCGGCGCACTTGTGCTTGATGGCCTGGAAGGAGCCGATGGGCCGGCCGAACTGCACGCGGACCTTGGCGTACTCGACGGACATGTCGAGGCACTTCTGGGCGCCACCGACCTGCTCGGCGGCCAGGGCCACGGCGGCCAGGTCGAGCGTCTTGGTCAGACCCTCGGTGGCACCACCGGCGGTGCCGATGAGGCGGGCGGGCGTGCCGGAGAACTCGAGGCGGGCCTGCTTGCGGGTCTGGTCCATCGTGCTCAGGTTCTTGCGGGTGAGGCCGGAGGCATCGCCCTCAACTGCGAACAGGCTCAGCCCTTCGTCCGTCTTGGCCGCCACCAGGATGAGGCTGGCGATGTGGCCGTCGAGCACGAACATCTTGTGCCCGTCGAGCGTGTAGCCGTCGCCCGCCTTGGTGGCGTTGAGGCCGACGGCGTCGAGCTCCCACTTGCCGCTGTCCTCGGTGAGGGCCAGGGTGGCGATGGTGTCGCCGGCGGCGATGCCCGGCAACAGGTCCTTCTTGGCCTGGTCGTCACCCGACGCCAGCAGGGCGTTGGCGGCGAGGATCGTTGAGAAGTAGGGGGCGGCGAGCAGGGCCCGGCCCATCTCCTCGAGCACGATGATGAGCTCGACGTAGCTGTAGCCCGAGCCGCCGTACTCCTCGGGGATGGCCAGGCCCTGCAGGCCGAGCTGCTGACCCATCTGCGACCAGACCTCGGGGTCGTAGCCGTCGTCGGTCTCCATGAGGCGGCGGACCTCGGTCTCGGGCGACTTCTGCTCGAGGAACCGACGGACCGACTTCCGGAGCTCTTCCTGCTCTTCTGAGAATGCGAAGTTCATGACCGGCAACGTAGCGGTGGATCGCAGGCGCTGCATCCCGGCGTGTGTACACAGGTGCTACACCGTCTTAGGCAGGGTCGATGAGGTCGGCTAGCGGGCTGGTGTCGAGCTCGGCCAGCAGGTGAGCGACATCGCGGTACACCGCGACGGCGCCCGCCTCGCGCAGCTCGGCCTCGCTGAAGCCGCCGGTCAACACGCCCACGGTGCGCAGGCCACAACGGCGAGCCGCCTCGACGTCCCAGGTGGTGTCGCCCACCGCGATCGATCGGTCGGGCGGGGCACCGGCCCGGTCCATGGCGACCTGGAAGACCTCGGGGTCCGGCTTGGCCTCGTCCACGTCGCCGGCGGCCACGACAGCGGTGAGCACGTCGTCGGCGCCGATGGCCGCTTGCAGCACCTCCAGGTCCTCCGGCGCTGACGACGAGGCCAGCACCACCGACCCGCCCCTCGCGGCCAAGGCCCGCAACAGGTCCTGTGCGCCGGCGAAGGCGCGCACCTCACCCTTCAGCGCATCGAAGTGTCGGCTCCATGCTTCCTTGATGTCGTCGCGCTCCTCGTCCGCCAGCTCGCGCAGCAGCACGCTCGAACCGGCTCCGATCATCCGGTGGACCCGGGAGAAGTCGACCTGCTCGCCGCAGTCGGCCAGGCCCCGCCACCAGGCGAGAGCGTGGAGGTAGGTGGTGTCGACGAGGGTTCCGTCGATGTCGAAGAGGAGGCCGGACGGGCGGGACATGGATCGGCACTACCCCGCGGGCGCTACCGTCCGACCGATGCCCGACGACGCCTCTGCGAACCTGGCGCGGGTCGGGGTTCGCGAGCTGCGCAACTCGGTCGCCGCGGTGGTGCGACGGGCCGCGGCCGGTGAGCGGGTGGTCATCACGGTCGACGGGATCCCGGCGGCCATGCTCGGGCCGCTGGAGCCGACGGCAGCGGGCCCTTCCCTTGACGACCTGGTCGCCGCCGGTCTGGTCGAGGCCCCCGGCCGAACGGATCACCCCGTCGCTCCTGAGGCCGCCCACCTCCCGATTGACGCCCGGGCCGCTCGGGCGTTGGCCGACCTTCGCGGCGCGTGAGCCTCTTCCTCGACACCTCGGCCTTGGTCTGCCGCTACGTGGACGAGCCGGGCCGTGACCTGGTGCTGCAGGCCATGGACGCCGACGAGGTATGGCTGGCCTCGGCCGTGGCCCGCACGGAGGTGCTGATCACGCTGCATCAGCTGGCCGCCGGGCCCCATCAGCAGGCCCGTCTCTGGAGCGTCTTCCGCGACGACTGGGACGCGTTCGCGGTCGTGCCCGTGGACGATCGTTGCCTGGCTCGGGCCGTGGAGCTCGGGTCGCAGTTCGGCCTGCGATTGGTCGACGCCATCCACCTGGCTGCGGCCGACCGCCTCCCACGCCCGCTGCGCTATCTGACCCTGGAGCGCCGGCAGATCCCGGCCGCAGCCGCGCTCGGCTTCGAGGTCATCTCCCCGCTCGAGGGCTGAGCCGGCCCGGGCCAGGCAAGATGGCTCCATGTCGACGCTCCACTACGAAGACTCCCAGGCCGAGATCCACAAGATCGTCGTAGGTCCGTACGAGAACAACGTCTT
>Ga0136611_10002855_pt1 | contig 12078 bp, 7 predicted proteins | sample AntDrymUQ2232306_2_FD_106645 | JGI IMG/M metagenome (GOLD analysis project Ga0136611, IMG submission 106645) | Polar desert sand microbial communities from Dry Valleys, Antarctica - metaG UQ223 (23.06) | ecosystem: Environmental > Terrestrial > Soil > Desert | place: Antarctica: Dry Valley... | reverse complement strand
CCGTCAGCGCCACGTGCACGGCGTGATGGAAGTCGTCGCTCCACTGCGCGTCCAGCCCGTAGCCGCCTGCCTCGCGCGGCGTCACCAGCCGCGCCTCGTTGAGATCGGACTCGGCGATCAGGGTCAGCGGCCTGCGCAGGTGCGCCGACAGGGCCGCGACCTCCACGGCCATCTCCTCCAGCAGGTGCACCGGTGAGGAGTCGTCGAGCGCGTGCACGGCGTCGAGCCGCAGCCCGTCGACGTGGAAGTCCTCGAACCACATCCGCACGTTGTCGAGGATGTAGCGGCGGACCTCGGCGCTGCCGTCGCCGTCGAGGTTGAGCAGGTCGCCCCAGGTGCTGGAGCCGCTCTTGAGGTACGGCGCGAACACCGGCAGGTAGTTGCCGGACGGTCCGAGGTGGTTGTGCACGACGTCCTGGATCACCCCGATCCCGGCCGCATGGCAGGCGTCGACGAAGCGTGCGTAGCCCGCGGGGCCGCCGTACGGCTCGTGGACCGCGGACCACTGCACGCCGTCGTAACCCCAGTTGTGCTCGCCGTTGACGGCGTTGACCGGCAGCAGCTCCACGAGGTCGACGCCGATCTCCTCGAGGTGGCCGAGGCGGCCGAGCGCGGCGTCGAAGGTGCCCTCGGGTGTGAACGTGCCGACGTGCAGCTCGTAGATGACCGACCCGGCGAGCTGGCGCCCGGTCCACGCGTCGTCGGTCCAGGTGAAGGTCGACGGGTCGACGGTGCGCGACCGGCCGTGCACGCCGTCGGGCTGGTGGCGCGAGCGTGGGTCCGGCTTCGGGGTGGGGTCGTCGTCGACGAGGTAGCCGTAGTCGACCTCCCCGTCGGGCACCGGGACGCTCGGGCGCCACCAGTCGTCGGCTCCCCGCTCCATAGGGACTTTCGCGTCGCCGACGGCGAGCACGATCCGCTCGGGCAGCGGCGCCCAGACGTCGAACCGAGCGTGCGTCACCTCGGTGGGCGAGTGCTCCGCGGGGACCTGCTGGACCAACAGGGCGACCGGGTAGTCGGTCAGCAGGTCGGCGAGCAGGACGGTGCCCCCGGGCACCACGGGTCGCCCGGACACGGCATCCACCCACTTGCCGGCCGGCAGGTGCAGCGAGGTGTCGCCCCAGCCGCCGCGTGCGGCCAGGCCGAGCGGCAGCCGGGTGGCGACGGTGACCGCGCCCCCGCGATCGAAGGCCAGCACATGGCCGGCGGCGGAGCCCTGGGCGGCCAGGGGTGCGTAGGAGTCGAAGAGCTCGGGGCGCTCGCGCCGCAGGGCGAGGGCGGCCCGGGTGACCAACAGCTTGGCCGTGCCCGGGTCGTCGACACCGCCGGTCAGCCTCGGCCGCTCGCCGCGGTCGATGGCGGCCAACAGGTCGGCCCGCGCGGTGAAGTCGACCGGGCGCCGGTTGTCGGGGTCGACCAGGCTCTGCTCCCAAAGCTCGCTGCCCTGGTAGACGTCGGGAACGCCGGGGATGGTCAGCGCCAGGAGCTTGCCGCTGAGCGCGTTGGTCCACCCGGCGTCGGCAACCCGGTCGAGCAGTTCGTCGAGCCGGCCGCGGACCTGCGCGGAGTCGAAGCAGGCGTCGACGGCCGCGTGCACGGCGGCCTCGTAGTCGGTGTCGGGGTCGGTCCAGGTGGTGCGGTCGCCGGCCTCGCGCATCGCCTTCTCGGCGTAGCCGCGCAGCCGTCCGCGCAGCCCTTCGCTCGCGTCCGAGCCGGGCCAGGCTCCGAGGATCGCCTGCCACAGCAGGCTCCCGAAGCCCCGGTCGGGCAGCGGCACCAGGTCGAGCAGCCCGGTCAGGGCGGCGTCCCACTCGTCGGGGACCTCGGCGAGCGCGGTGATCCGGGCGCGCACGTCCTCGCCGCGCTTCGTGTCGTGGGTCGACGTGGTCGTCATCGCCGTGGGCCAGTCGCGCTGGCGCGTCGTCATCGACGTGTGGAACTCATCGGGCGTGACCGCGAAGACGGACGGGTCGGCGCCGACCTCGTTGAGCGAGGTCAGCCGCGACCACTGGTAGAAGGAGCGGTCCTCGACACCCTTGGCCATCACCAACCCGCTGGTCTGTTGGAAGCGCAGGGCGGGCGGGGAGGCCGGGTCGCCCAGCACGGGCTCGAGCACGTCGAGGGTGGCGGCCAGGTCGGGGCGGTGCTCGCGGGCGGCCGCCAACGCCTGGTCGAGGTGCTCGCGGCCCAGCGGCAGGTAGGAGCGGTAGACCGGGAAGCAGGCCATCAGCTCGCCGACGGCGTCCTCGGTGTCGGCGGGGGCGTCGGGGATCTGCACCCGCAGCTCGCGGCCGATGCGCAGCACCTCGGCGCGCAGGATGTGGTCGGCGACGTCGCGCTTGTTGTCGTGCACCATCGCGTGCCAGTCGACGGCCTCGCCCCGCAGTCGGGTCTCGAGCGCGTCGAGTGGCGCCTGACCCGCCGGGTCGGTGAGCACCCGGTCGAGCAGCGCCAGCGCGTCGTACCCCGTGGTGCCGGCGGTCGCCCACTGCTGGGGCAGCTCCTCGCCGGGTTCGAGGATCTTCTCGACGAGCACGTAGGCGTCGCCGGTCAGCCCGGCGAGGTCGGCGAGGTACTTCTCCGGGTCGCGAAGGCCGTCGGGGTGGTCGACCCGGAGGCCCTGCACCAGCCCCTCGTCGAACCAGGCGCTGATGACCCGGTGCGAGCGCGTGAACCACTCGGGATCCTCGACCCGGACGGCGGCGAGGGTGTTGACCGCGAAGAAGCGTCGATAGTTGAGCGCGGTGTCGGCGAGCCGCCAGCTGACCAGCTGGTAGTGCTGCCGGTCGTGGATCGCCTGCGGGTCCGCCCCGCCGTCCGCGGAACCGGGCGCCAGCGGGTAGCCGTGGTCGTGGTACTTCAGCTGACCGGCCTCGACGGTCAGGTTGGCGATCGGCCCGCCCGGCTCGGGCTGGTCGTCGTCGCCGACCACCGGCAGCCGCAGCCGGCCACCGCCGGCCGCCCAGTCGATGTCGAAGGCAGAGGCGTACGGCGAGCGCTCGCCGTGGGTGAGCACGTGCCACCACCACGCGTTGCCGGCGGGGTTCGCGACGCCGACGTGGTTGGGCACGATGTCCACGAGCACGCCCATCCCGAGCCGGGCGGCCTCGGCGGCGACGGCGGCCAGACCGGCCACGCCTCCGCGCTCGGGGTCGATCCGCGAGTGGTCCGCGACGTCGTACCCGTGCTCGCTGTCGGCCTCGGCAGCCAGGATCGGTGACAGGTAGACCCAGTCGGCGCCAAGGTCGTGCAGGTAGGTCAGGACCCCCGCAGCCTCGAAGAGGTCGAACTCCTCGGTGATCTGCAGCCGGTAGGTGCTGGTGGGGGTGCGCATGCTCGAGCCGACTTCCTAGTCGCGCTGGGTGCGCGGATCGGTCTTCGACGGTCGGGCCATCGCGGCGACCGACGCGGCGACGGAGTGGTCGATCTCGGCCACCGGGTCGGACTGCTCGCGCAGCACCACCAGGCTCCGCGACTCCAGCCGCAATGGCGCCCCGGCGGCCCGCGGCTCGGTGTCCGTGGTCGCGCCCGCGGTGTCGATGAGGACGTCCCAGCTCTCGGAGTACTCCTCCGGCGGCAGGGTCAGCTCGGCCGCCTCGCCCCCGGCGTTGAAGTAGAGCAGGAAGTGGGCGTCGGTGATCGGGTTGCCAACATGGTCGTTGCCGGCGATGCCGTGGCCGTTGAGGTACATGCCGATCACCCGGGCGCCGTCGGCGGTCCAGTCCTCACCCTCCATCGGCCGACCGTCGGGGTGCAGCCAGACGATGTCGTTGAGCCGGTCGCCCTCGGTGCCGTCACCCGCGCGGACGGTGCTGCCGGTGAAGAAGCGCTTGCGGCGGAAGGTCGGGTGCTGGTGCCGCAACCGGGCCACGGCTGCGGTGAAGTCGATGAGTGGCCGGTCGGCCTCGTCCCAGTGCACCCAGCTGATCTCGGAGTCCTGGGCGTAGGTGTTGTTGTTGCCGTCCTGGGTGCGACCCATCTCGTCACCGTGCAGCAGCATCGGCACGCCCTGGCTCAGGAGCAGGGTGGCGATGAAGTTGCGCTGCGCCCGGGCGCGGAGCTCGATGACCTGCGGGTCGTCGGACGGGCCCTCCGCACCGTGGTTCCAGGAGCGGTTGTGGCTCTCCCCGTCGTTGTTGTCCTCGCCGTTGGCGTCGTTGCGCTTCTCGTTGTAGGAGACCAGGTCGCGCAGCGTGAAGCCGTCGTGGGCGGTGACGAAGTTGATGCTGGCCACCGGACGGCGGCCCGAGTGCTCGTAGTAGTCGGCCGATCCGGCCAGCCGGGAGGCGAACTCGCCCAACGACGGCTCGCCGCGCCAGAAGTCGCGGACGGTGTCGCGGTAGGCGCCGTTCCACTCGGTCCACTGCCCCGGGAAGTTTCCGACCTGGTAGCCGCCCGGACCGATGTCCCACGGCTCGGCGATCAGCTTGACCTGGCTGACCACCGGGTCCTGCTGCACGAGCTCGAAGAAGGTCGAGAGCCGGTCGACGTCGTAGAACTCGCGGGCCAGGCTGGAGGCGAGGTCGAAGCGGAAGCCGTCGACGTGCATCTCAGTGACCCAGTAGCGCAAGGAGTCCATGATCAGCTGGAGGGAGTGCGGCTGCCGGACGTTGAGGGTGTTGCCGGTCCCCGTGTAGTCCATGTAGTAGCGCGCGTCGTCCTCCATGAGGCGGTAGTAGGCCGGATTGTCGATGCCCTTGAAGCTCAGCGTCGGCCCGAGGTGGTTGCCCTCGGCGGTGTGGTTGTAGACCACGTCGAGGATGACCTCGATGCCGGCGGAGTGCATGGTCTTCACCATCGCCTTGAACTCCTGCACCTGCTGGCCAGTCTGTCGGCGATCCCGGCTCGCGACCGCATACCCCGCGTGCGGTGCCAGGAACGACAGGGTGTTGTAGCCCCAGTAGTTGCGCAGGCCCTTCTCCAGCAGGGTGTTGTCGTGCACGAACTCGTGCACCGGCATCAGCTCGATCGCGGTCACCCCGAGCTGGGTGAGGTGCTCGGTGATCGCGGTGTGCGCCAGCCCGGCGTACGTCCCGCGCAGCTCCTCGGGGATGTGGGGGTGCAGCTCGGTGAGGCCCTTGACGCGCCTCGTAGATGACCGTCTGGTTGTAGGGGATCGCCAGCCGGCGGTCGCCCTCCCAGTCGAAGAACGGGTTGATGACGACGCCGAGCACCATGTGCGGCGCGGAGTCCTCGTCGTTGCGCGAGTCCGGGTCGCCGAAGTCGTAGCCGAAAAGTGCCGGGCTCCAGTCGATCTCGCCCGCCGTGGCCTTGGCGTAGGGGTCGAGCAGCAGCTTGTTGGGGTTGCAGCGCAGGCCGCGGTCGGGCGCATAGGGCCCGTGCACGCGGTAGCCGTAGCGCTGGCCCGGCTGGACGGTCGGCAGGTAGCAGTGCCAGACGTGGGCGTCGACCTCGGTCAGCTCGATCTTGGTCTCGGTGGGCGGATCTTCACCGACCCCGTTGTCGAAGAGACAGAGCTCGACGCGCTTGGCGACCTCGCTGAAGAGCGCGAAGTTGGTGCCGCTGCCGTCGAAGGTCGCGCCGAGCGGGTACGCCGCTCCGGGCCAGATCTGCACGGATGAATCCCCTCTTTTGGAACGATAAAACTAGCACTGGGACCGCGTTCGTGGCTCATTGCCCGTGGGCGCCTAGGCACGGCTCATCCGTGCGGGTGGACCAGAGCGCCGCGACCCTACCGGCTAGTAGGATCCGCTTCATGAAGCGCGAGATCTACGACGAGGACCACGATGCCTTCCGCAGCTCCGTCAAGGAGTTCCTCGACCGCGAGGTGGCGCCCCACCTCGAGGAGCACCTCGAGGCCAAGGCGCTGCCGCGCGAGTTCTGGCTGGCGGCGGGCAAGCAGGGCTTCCTCGGCCTGGAGATCCCCGAGGAGTACGGCGGCAGCGAGGCGGGCGACTACCGCTTCAACGCGGTCCTCACCGAGGAGCTCGCCAAGGTCAACATGACGCTGCCCTCGTGCGTAGGCATCCACGCCGACATCGTGGCGCCGTACCTCGTGCACCTGACGAACGAGGAGCAGAAGAAGCGCTGGCTGCCCGACTTCTGCGCCGGCGGGCTGCTGACCGCGATCGGGATGACCGAGCCTTCCGGTGGTTCCGACCTCGCGGCACTGAAGACCACCGCGGTCGCAGACGGCGACGACTGGGTGCTCAACGGGTCCAAGACCTTCATCACCAACGGCTACTCCGCCGACCTGGTCGTGGTCGCGGTCCGCACCAGCCCGGAGAAGAAGGCCCGCGGGATCACCCTCTTCGGCGTCGAGACCGACACCACCGGCTTCAGCCGCGGTCGCAAGCTCGACAAGGTCGGCCAGGCCGAGTCCGACACCGCCGAGCTCTTCTTCGAAGACTTGCGCGTCCCCGGGGCCAACGTGATCGGCGAGGTCGACAGCGGCTTCATCCACATGATGACGTTCCTGCCGCAGGAGCGGCTCGGCTCTGCGATCACCAACCTCGCCCATGCCGCGCAGATCCTCGACGAGACGCTGGCCTACACCAAGGAGCGCAAGGCGTTCGGGCAGTCGATCGGCAACTTCCAGCACAACAAGTTCCTGCTCGCCGACCTCTACACGCGCGTCGAGGTCACCCAGGCCTACGTCGACCAGTGCGTCGTCGCCCACACCCAGGGCGAGCTGACCCCTATCGACGCGGCCAAGGCCAAGTGGTGGACCGCCCAGGTGCAGAACGACGTCCTCGACCACTGCGTCCAGCTGCACGGGGGCTACGGCTACATGAACGAGTACCGCGTCGCCCGCGCCTGGCGCGACGCCCGCGTCACCAAGATCTGGGCCGGCTCCAACGAGATCATGAAGGAGCTCATCGGCCGCGACCTCGGCCTCTGAGTCCTCGGCCGGGTCTCAGCCGACCGGCGAGGATTCACCCGCCGGGTCGACGGTGAGTGCGTCGACGGTCACCGGGTCGACCAGGATGACCTCGTCCACCTGCTCGATCAGGGCCATCCGGGCCTGCGACGACAGCCCGACGTCGCTGATCACCGTGGACGCCTCCTCGAGTGCCGCCATCGAGCTGAGTCCCACCACGCCCCACTTGGTCGAGTCCGCCAGCACCAGCAGCCTGCGACCGCTGGACACCATGGCGCGGTTGGTCTCGGCCTCCAGCAGGTTCGGCGTGCTGAAGCCGGCCCGGGCGTCCATGCCGTGCACGCCCATGAAGACGGCGTCGAGGTGGAGCGAGCGCAGCGCCGAGATGGCGATGGGGCCCACCAGCGCGTCCGAGGGAGTGCGGAGCCCGCCGGTGAGGAGCACGGTCAGGGTGGTGTTGCCGGAGCGGTGCAGCACGTCGGCGACCCACACCGAGTTGGTCACGACGGTGAGCTGAGGGACGGACACCAGCTGACGGGCCAGAGCGTGGGTGGTGGTCCCCGCCGAGATGGCGATCGCAGACCCGGGGGCGACCAGCGCGGCGGCGCGGAGGGCGATCGACTCCTTCTGATCGGTCTGACGGGCCGACTTGACCTCGAAGCCGGGCTCGAGCGCGCTGGGCTCGGCGCGCACCACCGCGCCGCCGTGGACCTTGTCGAGCACGCCGTGACCCTGGAGCACCTCGAGGTCGCGACGGACCGTCATGTCGGAGACCCCGAGCAGGGAGACCAGGTCGCTGACCCGGACGGTGCCGTCGCGCTCCAGGTGCGTCATGATCTGCGCCCTGCGCCCTGCGCCCTGCGCCCTGCGCTCGGCCGCGAGCATCAGTCCTCCCGGACCACGGCGACACCGCCGCCCTCGAGGGTGACCGAGCCGCCGGTGTCACGGCCCGACAAGATCACCGCGAGGAACATCCCCAGCAGGGTCGGCCTCGAGGTCGGGGATCGCGTCGACCACGAAGGTGCCCAGGAGGTACATCCCGCTCTCCTCGTTGCCCATCGACGTCGCGGCCTCCGCGGCCTCGGCCGTGCCGAGGTACTTCAGCATCTCCATCCCGCTGCCGATGATGATGAGCGAGACCGGCTCGCTCCTGGGCAGCTACTGGGGACTGATCGCGATCAACATCGCCTTCCAGATGGGCTTCTGCACCTTCGTGCTCAGCAACTACATGAAGACGCTCCCGCACGAGATCTACGAGCAGGCCCAGATCGCCGGCGCCAGCGTGTGGCGTCAGTACTGGCAGCTCACCATGCCCCTGGTCCGCCCCGCCCTGGCCGCCCTCGCCACCCTCCAGGTCACCTGGATCTACAACGAGTTCTTCTGGGCGACCGTGCTCCTCGGCGGGCAGGGGGACAAGTTCCCGATCACCAGCGCGCTGAACAACCTGCGCGGCCAGTTCTTCGTGGACTACAACCTGCTCTCGGCCGGGTCGGTGCTGGTCGCCCTGCCGGTGCTGGTCGTCTTCTTCGTGCTGCAGAAGCAGTTCGTCGCCGGTCTCACGCTGGGCTCCACCAAGGGCTGATCGGCCCGCGCGACCGCGTAGAGAGTGCGTTGGGCAGCCTTGCCTTCCTTGCGAGAGGGCCGCCTACCCCGAACGATGGGGTCATGGTTTCGGACACCGGCGCGGTCGCGATACCCGTGGGTCCCCACGAGGACGAGCCCCACGCCGACGGCATCAACAACCGCCTCAACTGGCTGCGCGCGGCCGTGCTGGGGGCCAACGACGGCGTCGTCTCCACCGCCGGCCTGGTGATGGGGGTCGCCGGAGCCACCGACAACCGGACGACCATCCTGGTGGCCGGCGTCGCCGGCCTGGCCGCCGGTGCGCTGAGCATGGGCGCCGGGGAGTATGTCTCGGTCAGCACCCAGAGCGACTCCGAGCGGGCGCTGCTCGACAAGGAGCGGCGCGAGCTGGTCGAGGAGCCCGAGGAGGAGCTGGCGGAGCTGGCCGACCTCTACGTCCAGAAGGGGCTCTCGCCGCGGCTGGCCCGCGAGGTCGCGCAAGAGCTCACAGCGTACGACGCCCTCGGTGCCCACGCCGAGGCCGAGCTCGGCCTCGACCCGGACGACCTGACCAACCCCTGGCACGCCGCCGGGGCCTCGATGGTGTCGTTCTTCGTCGGGGCGCTGCTGCCGCTGCTCACCATCGTGCTCGTGCCGCCCGGGCTCCGGATCGTGGTCACGGTGGTCGCGGTCGTCGCGGCCCTGGCTTTCACCGGCTGGGCCAGCGCCCGCCTGGGCTTCGGACCGACCGGTCGCGCCGTCGTGCGGAACGTCGCCGGCGGGTTGGTCGCGATGGGGGTCACCTACGCGATCGGTACCGTGGTCGGCACCTGGGTCTGACCGGTCACGGGACGTGTCGCGACCGGCGTACGATCCCGCCATGCCTGCGCAGGTACGACGACGATCGCCCACGATGGCGGACGTCGCCGCGCGGGCGGGCGTCTCCCACCAGACGGTCTCGCGGGTGCTCAACCAGATGCCCGGCGTGCGACCTGACACGGCCGCCCGGGTGCTGGAGTCCATCCAGGAGCTGGGTTACCGGCGCAACATCGCCGCCCGGTTGCTGGCCTCGTCGCGCTCGCGGACGATCGGCGTGATGACCTGGGGCACGAGCCAGTTCGGTCCCGCCCAGGTGCTGCTCGGTCTCGAGGACGCCGCGCGGGCGGCGGACTACCGGCTGATGACGGCGGCGATCACCGAGATGACGCCGGAGGGCGTCCAGCTCGCGATCGACCAGCTGCTCGAGCACGCTCCCGAGGCGGTCGTGACCGTGGTTCCCCACCAGACGGTGCTGCGGATCGCCCAGGAGATCGATCTCGGCATCCCCACGCTGGTCGTCGAGGGCGACCTCTCGAGCATCCCGCTGACCGCGGGCGTCGACAACGTCCAGGGCGGCCGGATCGCCACCCGCCACCTGATCGAGCTCGGCCACGAGACGGTCGTGCACCTGGCCGGGCCGCCGGGCTGGGCCGAGGCCGCCGCCCGCATCGAGGGTTGGCGCGCCGAGCTGACCGAGGCCGGACTGCGGGTGCCTGCGCTGCGCTGGGGCGGTGACTGGTCCTCGGCCAGCGGCTACCGTGCCGGCCGCACCCTGGCGCGCGAGAAGGACCTCACCGCGGTTTTTGCCGGCAACGACCAAATGGCCCTCGGCCTGATCGCCGCGCTCAGGGAGGTCGGTCGTCGGGTGCCCGAGGACGTCAGCGTCGTCGGCTTCGACGACCTCCCGGAGGCGGCGTACTTCTCGCCCCCGCTGACCACGGTCCGGCAGGACTTCGGCGAGCTCGGCCGCCGCACGATGCGGCTCGTCGAGCGGGTCCTCGAGGGCGAGGAGTCGCCGTCGGAGGAACTGGTGCCGACGGCGCTGGTGGTGCGCGAGTCCTGCGCCCCGCCGCACGCCGCGCGCTGAGTCACGAAACGATCACGGTTGCGACACGAGCCTTCCGACCCTTGACGCGAGGCCGTGACAACCGCCACACTCCGACATGTGAGCGCTAACACTTCGGCTGTCGTGGTCGGCATCGACTACGGGACCCTGTCCGGTCGAGCGGTCGTCGTCCGGGTCAGTGACGGTGAGGAACTCGGCTCCGCCACCTTCGACTACCCGCACGCCGTGCTCGAGGTCAGCCTCCCCGCCGACCTTGGCGCCGGCGACGTCCGGCTCGGCCCCGACTGGGCGCTCCAGGTCCCGGCCGACTACGTCGACGTGCTCAGGAGCGCGGTGCCCCGTGCCGTCGAGGCGGCCGGCGTCGAGGCCGCCGACGTGATCGGCATCGCCACCGACTTCACCGCCTGCACCATGGTGCCCACCACCTCCGACGGGACGCCGCTCTCCGAGCTGCCCGCCTTCACCGCCGAGCCGCACGCCTACGTGAAGCTGTGGAAGCACCATGCCGCCCAGCCGCACGCCGACCGCATCAACGACCTCGCGCACAAGCGCGGGGAGGCCTGGCTGCCGCGCTACGGGGGACTGATCTCCTCGGAGTGGGAGTTCGCCAAGGGCCTGCAGATCCTCGAGGAGGCGCCGGCGGTGTACGCCGAGATGGCGCACTTCGTCGAGGCGGCCGACTGGATCGTCTGGCAGCTGACCGGCACCTACGTGCGCAACGCGTGCACCGCCGGCTACAAGGGCATCTACCAGGACGGCACCTACCCGACCCGCGACTTCCTGGCCGAGCTCAACCCCGAGTTCGGCGACTTCGTGCGCGACAAGCTCGAGCACCCCATCGGTCGGCTGGGCTCCGCCGCCGGCACGCTCACAGCCGAGGCCGCGGCCTGGACCGGTCTCCCCGAAGGCATCCCGGTCGCCGTCGGCAACGTCGACGCCCACGTCACCGCCCCGGCCGCCGACGCGATCGCCCCGGGCCAGATGGTCGCCATCATGGGGACCTCCACCTGTCAGGTCATGAACGGCGACTCGCTGCGCGAGGTCCCCGGCATGTGCGGCGTCGTCGACGGCGGCATCACGGCAGGCCTGTGGGGCTACGAGGCCGGGCAGAGCGGCGTCGGCGACATCTTCAACTGGTTCGTCACCACCTCGGTCCCCGCGGCCTACGCCGCCGAGGCCGACGCGCGCGGCCTGTCCGTCCACGAGCTGCTCACCGACAAGGCCACCACCCAGGCCGTTGGCGAGCACGGCCTCGTGGCCCTCGACTGGCACAGCGGCAACCGTTCGGTGCTCGTCGACCACGAGCTCTCCGGCCTGGTGCTCGGCCAGACCCTGGCCACCCGCCCCGAGGACACCTACCGGGCTCTCCTCGAGGCCACCGCCTTCGGCACCCGGGTGATCGTCGAGACCTTCGGCACCGCCGGGGTCCCCGTCACCGAGCTGGTCGTGGCCGGCGGGCTGCTCAAGAACCGGCTGCTCATGCAGATCTACGCCGACGTGTTGAATCTCCCGCTGTCCACCATCGATTCCGAGCAGGGCCCGGCGCTGGGCTCGGCCATCCACGCGGCCGTCGCCGCCGGCGCCTACCCCGACGTTGCTGCCGCCTCCGCGGCGATGGGCCGGGTCAATCGAGGCGTCTACCAGCCGATCCCCGCCAACGTCGCGGCGTACGACGAGCTCTTCCGCGAGTACCGCACCCTCCACGACTACTTCGGTCGCGGCACCAACCCGGTGATGCGCCGGCTGCGCGCCGGCCGTCGGGCTGCGCACTCCCTGCAGGCGACCGCAT
>Ga0136611_10002854_pt1 | contig 12078 bp, 11 predicted proteins | sample AntDrymUQ2232306_2_FD_106645 | JGI IMG/M metagenome (GOLD analysis project Ga0136611, IMG submission 106645) | Polar desert sand microbial communities from Dry Valleys, Antarctica - metaG UQ223 (23.06) | ecosystem: Environmental > Terrestrial > Soil > Desert | place: Antarctica: Dry Valley... | reverse complement strand
GCGCAGGGCTTGGTGGTGATGCTGCTCGAGCTGCCGACCGGCGCGCTCGCCGACGCGCTCGGCCGGCGCCGGGTCCTGCTCGCAGCGATCGGCGCCGAGGCCGCCGCGGTCGCGCTGCTGATCGTGGCGGACAGTCTGCCCGCGTTGGTCGTCGTGTTCGCCCTCCAGGGCGTCTACCGGGCCCTTGACAGCGGTCCGCTCGACGCCTGGTACGTCGACGCCGCCCAGGCCGCCGACCCGGACGCCGACATCGAACGCGGCCTGGCCCACGGCAGCGTCGTGCTCGGCCTGGCCATCAGCGCCGGTTCGCTCGCCAGCGGCGGCCTGGTGGCGCTCGGCCCGGTGGCCGGTGTCGACGCCCTGGTGCTGCCGCTACTGGCCAGTCTCGTCCTGGAGCTGGTGCACCTGACCGCGGTCGCGCTACTGATGGTCGAAACACGGCCGGTCCGGCCCGTCGCCGCCCGCGCGGCGCTGCGCCGCACCCCGGCCGTCATCGGCGCCGCCATCGGCCTGGTACGCGGCAGCACCGTGCTCGTCGCCCTGGTCGCCGTCGAGTTCCTCTGGGGCTTCGGCATGGTGGCGTTCGAGACCTTCACACCCGCCCGGCTCAGCGAGGTACTGGGTGACGCGGACCGAGCCGCCGCGCTGCTCGGACCCGCGACCGCCGCCGCATGGCTCCTGTCGGCTGCCGGCGCGCTCATCGCGCCCTCCCTGGCCACCCGGCTGGGTGCCGCCCGGGCGGGTGCCGTCCTACGCGTCGCCCAAGGCCTGACCGTGGTCGGCATCGGCGTGACCACCGGGCCGATCGGCCTGCTTACCGCCTACCTGGCCACGATGGCGGTCCACGGCGCCGCCAACCCGGTGCACCAGGGGATGCTGCACCGGGCCGTCGTCGGACCGGCCACCCGCGCCACCGTCGTCTCCGCGAACAGCCTGACCGCGCAGACCGGCGGCGCGCTCGGCGGAATCGCCCTCGGTGCGCTTGCCGACGCCGCTGGCCTCACCGCCGCCACCCTCGTCGGGGCCGCCGTCCTCGCCGGCGCGGCTCCTCTGTACCTCATCGCGGGACGAGGAATCCTCTCGCTGGAGCCTCACACCCACCGCACGTGATCTCCGCCGGCTCGAGGCCAGAGGCGGCCTGGCAGCCCGCACCGCGACTGCAGGACACCTTGCCCTGGGTCATCTCCCTCGGTTACGTAGGCGGCCAAGGGGCCGCAGGTTGCGCGGAAGCCACCGCAAGCCGAACCTCGGGCTGGGCGTCGCAGAGAGGCACCTACGCGTCGTCGAGGATGGCGACCAGGAACAGCCTGTGGTACCGCTCGGCGTACTCAGCATCGGCGCGCCACACCGCGCCGTGACCGTCCGAGCACAGCCTCGCCCACGGCTCGACGCCATCTTCGCCGCCCTGCTTCAACAGCGTGTGCATGCTCCAGATGCGCGGCGCAAGCAGCGCTGCCAGTTCGACCCGTTGGTCGCCGGACAGCCCGTAGCCGCTCGCGAGCGACGCGAGGAGCCGTCCCGCCGTGCCCGGAGCTGTGTCGGGCGAGAGCGGGATGAAGCCGTGGGCGGCGTACGCGAGGTCCCAGAGTCTCGACCCCGGCGCCGTGGTGTCCCAGTCGATGAGGACCCAGCGGTCGGGGTTCAGGACGAGGTTCCACGGAGCCGCGTCGTGGTGCACGACGAGCTCGCAGCGGTCGGCCGGTATGACGACGTTCCAGACCGCGTCGTCCGGCGGCTCATACTCCGCGCTGGCGTCGTGCAGGTCCCGAAGCAGCCTTCCCACACGGTGCATAGCGGCGTTCAGGTTGGGGACCCGGAACGGCATCGAGACGTGGCCCTCGACGTACTCCACGACATGCCGGCCCTGCTCGTCGAAGCCCAACGACTTCGGCGCACCCTCGTAGCCGACGGCGTGCAGATGGCACAGGAAGTGGTGGACGGAGGGCGACCACGGGCCGGACGGGCGACGGACCGTGTCCCCGACCCGGACGAGCCCGTCGGTCATGTTGCCGCCGACAAGCGGCACCTCACGATCCGTCACACGCCGCACGCTAGAGCCGGCCTGCGATGTTGCGCCACGTCGGAAGGCCCCGGAAGCCGATCGGTGCGGGACGTGGTCCTGGCACAGTCGTGGTCATGCCGGAGACCGACTACCTGACCGCGACGCGGGCGGCGTACGACACCGTCGCTGTTGAGTACGCCCACGTGCTCGCCGATGCGCTGGATCGCATGCCCTGGGACCGGGCGGTGCTCGCCACGTTCGCCGAGCTGGTGTCGCGGGACCGGCTGGGACCGGTCGCCGACGTCGGATGCGGGCCCGGCCGGATCACCGGCCATCTGAACCACCTCGGTCTGGACGCCTTCGGCATAGACCTGTCCCCGGGGATGCTGGCGGTCGCCCGGCAGGCGCTGCCCGAGCTGCGCTTCGTCGAGGGCTCGATGACCGGGCTCGACCTGCCCGACGCCAGCCTCGGAGGCCTGGTCGGCTGGTACTCGCTGATCCACATCCCTCCGACGGACGTTCCCGCCGTCCTCACCGAGCTCTGCCGGGTGCTGGCCCCCGGCGGGCAGCTGCTGCTCGCCTTCCAGGTCGGCGACGAACGCCGGCACCTCCAGCGGGCGTACGGCCACGCCATCTCGCTCGACACCTACCGGATGCAGCCTGACCAGCTCGCGCAGCAACTGCACGCCGCTGGCATGCCCGTACACGCCCGCGTCGTACGGGACCCCGACGACCCAGAGACCGTGCCGCAGGCATACCTGCTAGCCCGCAAGAGCTCGGCCCCTCCCTCCTGACGGCCTGCAGCGACGGCGACGTCCGCAACCCGCCGCTGGTGGATCCCCCTACGACACAGGGTCGGGCAGCCCCCAGGGGTCGTCGTCCAGCCCTAGGCCAGCTTGCGGACGCGGGATGGCCGACCGTCGAACAAGCGCATCGCGGCAGAAGCGGACGTACCTGCAGCTCGTTGTTCGCTCTGGAACGAATAGGTGGCCGACATCTCCTGATCTGTTGTTCCGTACAGTGGTTTGGCGTCCGGCGCGGCCTCACGGTGGCTTCTTCGAGCGCGCGAAGTGTCGCAGCGTCCGTGATCGTGCCTAGCGCTCGCTCTGGGAAGGGGCAGGTCATGCTGCTGACCTTCATCGTCATCGTCGTCGTCTCCGGCGCGCTCGTTGCCGGCGCGGCGCTGGGGATCTACGGCGGCCTGTCGGACGAGGCCGAGGGCTTCCTCGTCGCCCTGGCCGGCGGCGCGCTACTGATCTCAGCCGTGCTGGAACTGATCGAACCCGCGACGAAAATGGCACCGGTTTGGGCGGTGCTCCTTGTCGTGCTGGTGGGGTCGGCCGTCTTCAGCGGTCTTGACTATCTCGTCGACGAGCGCTGGGGCTCCGAGAACGGAGGTGGGCTGCTCGCCGCGATCACCTTGGACGGCATCCCGGAGAACCTCGCGCTGGGCGTCGCGCTGATCTCAACCGGGCCGCTGCAGGTCGCCGCCCTGTCCGGCTCGATCCTGCTGTCCAACCTGCCCGAGGCGGCCGGCGGCGCCAAGGCTATGTCCGGCGTCGATCGCTCGGACCGCGCGGTGTTCGCCCTGTGGGGAGCGACCGCGGCGCTACTCGCACTCGCCGCGCTCGCCGGCAACCTGCTGTTGTCCGGGGCACCGAGGGAGCTGCTTGCGCTGCTTGAGGCCTTCGCCGGCGGAGCCGTCGTCGCCTCGCTGGCAACCGAGGTGTTTCCCAGGGCATTTAAGAAGGACAGCTACCTCGCGGGTTTAGCGACAGCGCTTGGGCTGGTGATCGCCATCGGTCTGGACCAGTTGTGACCTGCGGCCCGACCGTCCACCGGTTGCTGTCAGAAGTCGAGCGGAGATATCGCGGCCCCGGCGGTCGGTGGCATTTCTCAGCCGGACCGCGCACCTCGCTGAGGGGTAGGCGCCCGATGCATCCGGCTCGGCCGGCGACCACATTCGTGACGCAGGCCGCTGCCTGTCCCTGACGCGGAGGATGAGGGTTACCGTCGGTCTGCAGGTCCCCGCTCATAGCGGAGGGCCGAAGTTGGGCACCCGCTCATCGGCAGATCCGGACGTCCCGTGAGCCGAAGGACCACCGGACGGTCGGCGTGGCCGAGACGGGCAGTCGTGATCCTGTCCGTAATGGATCGCCGACCGTGCCAGAGCTCGTCGAGGTCCGGTCGCGGTGTGGCTCGCCTGTGGTCAGCAGGAGGTCATTACGACGCGCCCGCTGCCTCCGTCGACCCTGGCGGTCGCGCCCTCAGGCAGTGTTGTGGTCGCGTCCGGGACTGCGAGTACGGCGGGTAGGCCGTGTTCGCGCGCGACGATCGCGGCGTGCGAGAGCAGGCCGCCGTTCTCGGTGACCACGGCGGCGACAATGCTGAACAGCGGGGTCCAGGCGGGGTCGGTGGTCCGGCACACGAGGACGTCACCGGGCTTCACTCGGTCAAAGTCATCGGGGCCGAGCACGACGCGCACCGGTCCCTCGGCGACACCGGCGCCTGCGGGCGTGCCAGTGAAGATGGCTCCGGCTTGGGCCGGGCCGGATGATGCCATCGGTCTAGCGGGCAGGTCAGCGGTGATGGGCCGGGCCTGCAGGATCCAGATCTGGCCGTCGGCGATCGCCCACTCGACGTCGTGCGGCCGGCCGAGCAGCTGCTGGATCTGGTGGCCGATGCGGTCCAGACCCAGGACGTCCTGGTCGGTGAGGCACAGCCGGTCCCGGTCGGCGGGCGGCACCTGGCCGGTCACGACCTGTGCTCCTGCTCGGTCGATCCGGGTGAGCTTGCTGCCGAGGGCCCGGTGGGCGACAGCTCCGTCGGTCACCCACCAGCTGTCCGGGGTGACGTGGCCGCTGACGACGCCCTCGCCCAGACCCCAGGAGGCCTCGATACGGGTAGCGGGCCCGGTGAACATCACTCCCGCGACGTCGGCATCGACCAGGCGTTGCACCACCACGGCGATCGAGGGCGGTGCGGCGCCCGGGCCGGCTGGTTGCCGCCGTCGGTAGGCAACGGCGCGGTCAGACCAGAGCGAGGCCCAGCACCTGCGCACCGCATCGAGCACCTGGTCGGTCCCGCGCACGCCCAGGACGGTGTCGTGCTGCCCGGCCGCGGTGGCGCCGTTGCCGTCCTCGGTGGTCGCCGAAGAGCGCACGGCCACGTACCCGTCCGTCGACGGGCCGGCGATCCGGGCCAGCGCCGCGGGGATCTCGGCGGCCGTGGTGGGCGCGAGCATCGACTGTTCGACCAGCGTGCGGGCGACTGCTGCGCCGCAACGGGCGGCACCGCCCACGTCGACGTCGGCGATAGCGTGCTCGTAGGCGTAGGTCGGCACGACGAACCCGGGGGGCACCGGCATCCCAGCCCGGAGCAGACGGGCTAGCGGTGCGGCTTTCCCGCCTGACATGGCGTGCGTGGCCTGGTCCAGGTCGATCAGCACGACGGCTCCGGTTCGGGCGTCCGCGGCGGCCTCATGGCCTTACGCCGCTCGGGAAGCCGGTCCAGCGCAGTTCGCGGGGCAGGTGGCTCAGGTCGTTGAACAGCACGATCGTGGGCGGCAGATTGGGGCGGTACTCGATCGCGGTCAGGCCTGTGTTGGCGCTGCCGATCAGGCTCAGCCACCGGGAGGGCGCCGCACCCAGTGCGTCGCGCACCAGCCAGGCGATCGGGTAGGCGTGCGTCACCAGAACCTCGTGCGTCTCGTCGCCTGAGCCGCTCAGTGTGCTTTCCACCGGCTCTGGGGGGCCGGCGAACCGGGCCACGAGCGCATCGGCGATCCGCCGGCCCGAGGCCGCCTCGCTCTGGTCGTACCCGTCGAAGAACCCGCCCCAGGACCGCGGCGTCTCGCTGGCGGGGGGAACGTCGGGCACGTGGTCGATGAGCTCCGCGGCCTCGGCCACGGGCACGTTCGGCAGGTGCCGGGCGAGCTCGTGGGCACTGGCTGCGGCGCGTGGCAGCGGCGAGTGCCAGACCGCGTCCACCGGCAGCTGGGCGAGCCGTCGGCCCAGCAGGCCGGACTGCCGGCGTCCGTCGTCGGTGAGCTCGCCGAACGCGTCTGCCATGCCGTGCCGCGCGAGGTAGAGAAAGCGGGCTGTCACCTGGCCTCCTTCACGTCCGTCTGGGCTCGGCGTCGCGCGCGATGCCCAAGCTCGAGAGCAGGTCCTCGTGCAGCTCCATCCAGACCGCGTGGCAGGACGCGACGCCGACACCGGCCACCCACTGCACCTGCCCTGCGCGGGCGCGTGTCAGGGCGTGGGTGAACCTCTCGTGGTAGCCGCCGAACCGCGGGAGCACGCTGGTGAGCTCACCGGCCAGAGGCTCCAGCTCGACGTCGACGGCAGCCAGCTCGTCCAGCACGCGGGTGTCCCACCCCCGGTCAGCATGATCGTTGTCTGCGAGCCGGTCAGCACCCTCGGGGCGCAGCTGCCAGTCGGTGCACGCGCGAACCACCCGAGCGTTCAGGGGCTCAAAGACCCGGAGCGCTCGCGCGACAAGATCACGCGCCCCGGTGTCGTCCAGTTGCTTGGTCAGCCGCCTGGCGTCCTCGCTCTTGCCGCGCTCGGTCATCGTCCATCCTCCGGCGCCGACGAACTCGTGGCGCGTGACCCAGCCGACGGCCTCGTGGTCGCGGAGCAGCTCGGACACCGTGTGCTGATCGACGCCACTGCGCTGGGCCACCACCGCGTCGTCGACGAAGCCGGTCACCCGCACGGTGTGCAGCACGAGCAGGTCGTCAGGCGCGGGCCGGGGGGGTCGCGACGTCATCGGTCGTCCCCCGTCACGGCGCGTCGGTGCGGGCGGTCACGCGTTCGAACCGCTGCTGCGCGGCCTGCGGAGACCGCACCCCCAGCTGCTCGGCGATCTGCAGCCAGGTGAGTCCTTCGGCGCGCGCAACAAACAGCAAGCCCGACTCCAGAGCGTCCACCTCAGCGCGGGCCGACTCCAGGAGCCGCAACGCGGCGTTGAGGTCCTGCGGGACGTCCAGCTTCACGCCGCTGTTGGCTCGCCACAGCGCGTACCGGATCAGGGTCGTGTCATCGTGCGGGACCTTGCCGACCATCCACGGAAACCGGGGTAGATGTTCGGCGCCGATGTCGGTGAGGTGCTGGCGAGAGGCGACCTGAGCGGCGGCAACGGCCTGATCTGCTGATGCGGCTGGCGGCATGCCCATCACAGTGCGTGCTCAACAACCTGTTGTCAACAGTCTGTTTCGCGGTATGGGCCGCCGGTTGCGGGAAATGCGCGAGGAAGGCACCTCATCTCGCGGGTGGCGCACACGCCCAGCGGCCCGAGGACCCAGTGGTCAACCACCGGATCGTCCAACTTGGCTTCGTCCCGCAAGCCGAACCCCCAGCGGGGCGGTCCCGGACCCGAGCAGCACCTCGCCGGCTCGTCCCGATAGCCGATCGGCTACCGGGACGGCGCCGGCCCTTCAAATGTGGTGGTCACCAGTCGCTTCGGCGGCAGGTTGGTAAAAGTAGGTCCCGTGGTCCCGACCTGGTCGATGCGTGCCGTGACCTAACAGGACACCGAGTGGCTGGTGGCGCTCAAGGAGGCGGCCATGCGCCCCGACCTCAAGCGATGAGACCGTTGGGACCCGGACCGCTCACGGCGCCGCCTGCTGGAGGAACTCACGCCGGCAAGCACTTGGCTGGTGCTGACGGCGGGACTGCGCGTCGGAAGCGTCGCCTTGCGGCCAGGCGAGGGCGAGGGCGAGGACTGGCTACAGCACTTCTACGTGCTACCAGAGCACCAGGGCCGTGGCCTGGGCGGCGGCGTTCTGCGCTACCTGCTGGACCGGCGGGACGACCCTCGGCCAGTCCGCCTGCTCGCGGTGCGCGGAATTGCGGCACTGCGCTTGCTGGCAGAACGTCGCCCTGGGCGAGGCACCCGTCCAGCCCGACGACGGTCGACGGCACGCCGGTCCTGCAGGTGCCGGAGCAGGTCGGCCACGAGCTCCAGGACGGCTCCGAGATGGTCGGCGTCAGACGCCAGTGAGGCGAGGGAGGCTGATGAGCAGCCATGTTCGTCGAAGACGGGCCACGGGGTCCGTCCGGTGGAGCACGGATGAGGACGGGAGTGTGACGCCGGGATCCCCCCGTGCGGCATCTGTGGGGGGCAGTGAGTGCGGCAGACGCAGCTCTAGCGGGTCAGCGGTGCCGGCTGCCGGGGCTCCTCCACCCGGCGCCGGTACTCGCCGTCGCTGATCCGGCCCGAATCGCGCTCGTGCTGCAACGCGATGCGGTCGAGGTGACCGAGCGACTTCTCCGAGACGAAGACGGCGTCCGGGCCGCCCAGCACGTAGGTCGAGTCGACGTAGCGGCCGGCCGGCTGCCCCGCAGTGTCGAAGAGCTCGATCGTGGTCTTCAGCGTGGCTCGGCCCCCGTCAGCGACGGTGATCGCGACGGTGTCCACCTGGCGCTCGCCACCCGCTACCTCGGGCCAGTCGATCGTCGGTCGGGTCGGGACGACACCGTCGCTCCCGCCTTCGACGGCGACAGAGGCCACCGCCCGGCCCGACGCCGGCGGCACGAAGCAGATTGTGAGCTCCACCGACCTGCCGGCCTGCGTCGTCGGCCCGGGGACCAGCGCGGTCGCGTCGAACGCGCGTGGCTCCTCCGCTGCGCCCGACGACGGCGTGCAGGCGGCTCCGGAGGGCAGCGCTCGCTGCTCGCCCGGCGGGACCGCCACCCCCGTCCCGCCGTCGTCGTCGCATCCGGTCGGGACCAGGACCAGAGCCAGTACGGCGGTCGACACGAAGACGCGGCGCACGCCGGCGACGCTAGCAACCACCTGGAAACAGCTGAAGGCGCAGCCGCTGGGGGCGGGCCAGGAACCCTACGGCGCGCTCAGGTCACAGCGTCAGGCCCAGGACGCCGGCCGCCGCACGGGCCGCCAGCAGCTCGTCGTGGGGCGCCTGGCCCGCCAGCGCGATCGTCGTGCCCTCGATGGCGCCGACGAAGGCGAGCGCGACGGTCCGAGCCGGTGGGCCGGCCGGGATCGTCCCGGCTGTGCGTCCCGCCTCGACGAGCTCGGTGCAGCGGGCGACGAGGAGCTCGTAGGCGTCTTCGACCTGACGCCCGACGGGATGCTCCTGACCGGAGAACTCCACGCGCAGGGCGACCGCCACGCGGGCGATGTCGCGCCGGCAGAAGACGGCATGGCCACGCGCGAGGGTCAGCAGCGCCAGGTGGGGATCGGTCTGCTGCTCGACGAGGACGCCCACCTCCCGGTCCCAGGTGTCGAGGATCCAGGCGAACACCGCCAGCGTCAGGTCCTGCTTGTCCGTGAACTGGTGGTAGAGCGCTCCGCGGGTGTACCCGGCGTCGCGCGCGACCGCCTCCAGTACGAGATTGCCGTACCCGTAACGGGACAGCCCTTGTGCAGCCGCCTCGAGGAGGGCGGTCCGCGAACGCGCGCGCCGCGCAGCCTGCGTGGCGCGACCCACGGCCGGGTCAGGCCGCTGCGAGCCGCCCGTCGGCGGCGTCACCGGGCGCGGTCGGCGCCGCCGGTCGCGACCACCGTCGCCGAGGGGATCCCGTGGCAGATCAGCCGTCGCGCTCCCAGCCGGTGCCCCACGCCGACGACCGTCCAGACCAGTCGTGAGAGCACCGGCCGCTCGTAGGACAGCAGGGTCGTGAGCCTCCGGCCTGACGAGCCGAGCCTGCGGCCGATGAGCACGACGTGCAGCAGCGGCAGGGACCGCTCGATGTGGATCAGGTCAGGTGTCGACTCCAGAACACGCCAGTCCGCCAGCTCGTCCGCCGTGGCTGGTTCGTCCCGCACTCCCAGCAGCAGCGACGTGAGCAGCTGCACCACGGCGGGCGAGTCCTCCAGTCCAGCCGCGAGCCAGGACCGCGGCGCCACGGGATCCGGCGCCTCCAGCCGCAGCTCGAAGGCATCGGCGTAGTCGAACCGCCGGCCAACGGCGAGCTCGTCGTTCACCTCGACCCTGCGCACCTGACGGAACAGCGAGCGACTCATGACAGACCCCCCGTGATCGGTGTACATACATGCACGTACGCATGTATAGCACGGGACGCCGGACCCGTAGGCGCCCGCGTCTGCGACGACGCCCCACCCCGAAGCGCCAGGCGCGAGACTGGGCCGGTGCTGCCACCGGTCGGGTCCCCAGGCGCCGACCTCCCGGTGCGGTCGGCGCTTCCCGCGCTCAGGGACGCGCTGGAGGCAGCAGGTGCGGCGGTCCTGGTCGCGCCGCCGGGCACCGGCAAGACCACGCTCGTCCCCTTGGCCCTCGCAGGCCTCGTCGAAGGGCGAGTGGTCGTCGCGGAGCCGCGGCGCGTCGCTGCCCGGGCGGCTGCCCGCCGGATGAGCTCGCTGCTCGGCGAGCGGCCGGGGCAGTCCGTGGGCCACACCGTCCGCGGCGAGAGCACCGTCGGGCCTGCCACCCGGGTCGAGGTGGTGACCACCGGGGTACTCGTGCGGCGGCTGCAGCGCGACGCCGAGCTCGCCGGGACCGGCGCCGTCGTGCTCGACGAGTGCCACGAGCGGCATCTCGACACCGACCTCGCCCTGGCCTTCGCCGTCGACGTACGGGCGGCGCTGCGCCCCGACCTGCTGCTGCTCGCGATGTCCGCCACCGCCCAGGCCGAGCGGCTCGCGCTGGCGCTCGGCGGCGTGCCGGTCGTCGAGGCGTCCGGCGCCCTGCACCCCGTCGAGCCGGTGTGGTGCCCGCCGGTGCCGCCGGTCTCGCCCGCGCACGGCCTCCGGGTCGACCCGCGGCTGCTCGACCACGTCGCGGCCGTCGTGCGACGGGCGTACGCCGAGACCGCGGGCGACCTGCTGGTCTTCCTGCCGGGTGCCGGCGAGATCGGGGCGGTCGTCGGCCGGCTTCGCGACCTCGACGTCGTCGCGCTGCACGGCCGGCTGTCCCCCACCGCCCAAGACGACGCACTGCGACCCCGATCAGGCCGCCGGGTCGTCCTCGCGACCTCGCTCGCCGAGAGCAGCCTGACCGTCCCCGGCGTCCGCACCGTCGTCGACGCAGGGCTCGCCCGCGTGCCCCGCACCGACCTGACCCGCGGCCTCGGGTCGCTCGCCACCGTGCCGGTGTCCCGCGCGTCCGCCCACCAGCGGGCCGGCCGCGCCGGTCGGGAGGGGCCGGGTCGGGTCTACCGCTGCTGGTCGGCCGCCGACCACGAGCGGCTGCCCGCCCACGCCCAGCCGGAGGTCGCCACCGCCGACCTGACGGCGTTCGCCCTGGAGCTGGCCTGCTGGGGCGCCCCCGGCGGACGGGGCCTCGCGCTGCTCGACGAGCCGCCGGCCGCATCGCTCGAGGTCGCCGGCTCGGTGCTGCGGGACCTGTCGGCCGTGGACGACGACGGGGCGGTGACCGTGCGCGGGCGGGCCCTGACCGCCGTCGGCGCCCACCCGCGGCTGGCCCGCGCTCTGCTCGACGGAGCACCGCTCGTGGGCTCGCGGCGGGCGGCCGAGGTGGTCGCCGTGCTGTCCGACGACGGCGCCAGCAGGAGCAGCGACGACCTGGCAGCCGTGCTGCGTGGCCTGCGCTCCGGCCGCGACCGGGGTGCGACGGCGCGGTGGCAGGACGAGGTGCGCCGGCTGGAGCGGGCCGTCCCTGCCGCCGGTTCGACGGACGTGCCGGCCGACCTGGCAGCAGGTCTCGTCGTCGGGCTGGCCCTCCCCGAGCGCCTGGCGCGGCAGCGCTCCGTCGGGTCCTCGACCTACCTCATGGCGGGCGGCACCGGCGCCGAGCTCGCCCCCGGCACCGCCCTGACCGGGGCTGTCTGGCTGGCCGTGGCCGTCGCCGACCGGACGCCCGGTCACCGCGAGGCGCGGGTCCGACTGGCGGTCGCCGTCGACGAGGCGACGGCGCTGGAGGCCGGCGGCACGCTGCTCGGATCGGGCACCGAGGTGGCGTGGCAGGACGGCGACGTGCGGGCCCGTGAGGTGGACCGGCTCGGTGCGGTCGTGTTGCGCGAGCGCCCGGTCGTGCCCGAGGCGGCCGAGGCGCGCGCCGCCCTCCAGGCGGGACTGCGGCGCGAGGGCCTGGACCTGCTGCGCTGGACGCCCGTGGCACGCGAGCTGCG
>Ga0136611_10002853_pt1 | contig 12079 bp, 19 predicted proteins | sample AntDrymUQ2232306_2_FD_106645 | JGI IMG/M metagenome (GOLD analysis project Ga0136611, IMG submission 106645) | Polar desert sand microbial communities from Dry Valleys, Antarctica - metaG UQ223 (23.06) | ecosystem: Environmental > Terrestrial > Soil > Desert | place: Antarctica: Dry Valley... | reverse complement strand
TCAAGAACGTGGTGGTGATCGGGGCTGCGCTGGTGATCGGGGCGACAGCGCGCGGCGGCCGCATCGTCAGCGACTCCTGCGCGTCATCATCGTACTGATCCACGGCGCTGGCAGGAGCGCCTTACCTGCCATCAGCGCCGGCCGTGTGATCGCCGCCTGCTACTGGTGGATCAGCGAGACACCGGAGCCCCGCTCAGCCGCCAGCAGCACGGCAAACGAGCGACGGGCCACCTCGGCAGGGTCGTAGCCCGGCCTCGATGCCGTCCACCCTGCCGGTTGCTTCCAGCAGCGGCACGCTGTCCAGGCAGTGCAGCGAGCACGGCGAGTTGCGGGGGATCCGGACGCGGACCCGTGCGCCGGGCCGGATGCCGTCCTTCATCGCGGTACGAACACCAGCAGCACAACAGCCATCCGAACGGCGGCCACCAGCATGAGCCAGGGCCACCAGGACCGCCAGAACCGTACGGGTGCCTCCAGACGACGCCGGCGCCGGCTGCGCGGCCAGAATCGACGCGTGGGCCGTCTGGGCGGCACCCCGCTGGGCCGTGATTGTGCCGGCTTCACGCTCCAGCTCGGCGAGCCATCCCGACAAGACGGTTGCTTGGTGTGCGGACTGGCCTGACGGTCGCCCGTGTCGCGCTGAGAGCCACCAGGATGGTCAGAGCTGTTGGTGGCTCTCAGGCCACGAGTAGCAGGCTCAGACCGGTAGGACGGCGGCGAGCTGATGCATGGCGGACCTCCTACTGCCAGAGGTCCGAGCCGCAGCCGTTCGTTACGCAGGCTTCTTCAAAGCCTGCCGCTTCCAGCTTCTTAATGAACTTTGGGTTCCCGCGTCGAATGCGCGGCCCCGGCTCAGGCCACGACAGTCCTTGGTACCCGGGATCGCTCCCCGTGCTCTCATCCTCCAGTTCGTACCAGGAGTTCAGAAAGACGAGCAGGGCGTTAATGGACGCATAGGCGGGGGCGATACCGGCGACGACGTAGTAGGTGGCAATGTGCCCCTCCTCCACCACGTGCAGGTAGCTGACGGCCATCCGAACATGCCGAACGTGGCGACCACTTCCCATGATGGCCTTCGGCCAGAGCTTGTCGAGTGTGGGTATCCGTGGCCTGATGAACCTATAGATCGCCTCTTCCAGAGGACTAAGCGTCGCCCCCAAGGTCTCCTCCCACCCCTCGTACCATCTACGGCGCACTCCACTGAACCCCAGACGGCGTCGAAACACTGATTGATGGATCAAGGTCGTCATAGCCCGTGCGGAGCCGCACGATCCGCTTACCGCTCCCTGTGTTGAGTTGCAGGAGGCCCTCTTGTCCACCCCCACCTTGAAAGAACGTTCCAACTGACGGGCCGCCATCAGGCTTGTAGTCAATGAAGGCCAGCCACGCTCCGGCAGGTTCACCGTTCGCAGAGAGAGCGCTTAGAGACGCAACTTCTATCCCACGGCTATCTCGCACAGTGAATCGTTGAGCTTCAACCACTGCCGGAGGGCGAACCTGCCCCATCACAAACACCGAGCCGATAATCGCCAGCACCAGCAGGCCAATCAGCTTCAAACGACGATTCTCGCGCTCCAGCCGGACAAGCCTCTCTTCAACGCTCATCGCCACCTCCCATGCTCCGAGGTACAGCCGCCAGCGTTTCGTTACGCCGTGCGTACTGGTCGAAGTCCGTCCCAGCCTAGCACGTAGCGCAGACGGATCAGCGGGTCAGCAGCACGACCACCAACGCCAACAGCCCAAGCAGCAGCGCGAGCACGACGAGCAGCCAGGGCGACCGCCCCCACGGCGCGGGTGCCTCAGAAGACGCCGGCGCGGATTGGGCCTCCAAAATCGCCCCGTAGCGCGCCTCAGCGGCATCCCGCTCGGCGGTCACGCGGCCAAGGGGCAGGACGAATAGCGGGTGACGCTGCGGGCAGAATTCATCTAGACTGCCGTCCGTAATGCATCCTCCCGAACATCCGCCAACATCCGCCTATCGGTGGGTGACTCTGCCCGAAGCCGTTCGCATCCTGGGGAAGGCCGAGACGACGATCCGCCGCGAGATCAGGGCCGGCAGCATCGTTGCCGAGGCTGAGCCGCGCGAACCGGGATCCTCCCGTATCCGCTACCGTGTGCGGATTGATGATCCACCATTATCCGCTGTGGCGGATGCTCTACCCGAGTCGGATCACCCGCCAGCATCCGCCGAGTCCATCCTCCACGATCCGCCGTCATCCGCCACAGAGGCCCTCACAGCGGCGTTAGACACCATCAGCGGCCTGGTAGAGCGGACCAGTATGCAGAGTGCTGAGATCGCTACCCTAAGCGAACGGGCAGCCAGCGCCGAGACGGAGCGCGACATGCTCCGTGCTGAGCTGGAGCGGGTCAGGGCGCGCCGCTGGTGGCGCTGGTGGTAGTGCCGGCTCCCCGCGCGCGAGGGTGCTACGACCATTGGCGTGCTCTCCGGCGGCGAGAAGGCGCCGGCTCCCCGCGCGCGAGGGTGCTACGCACGAACGCCGGCCGCAACTGCTCGTGGATGGGCCGGCTCCCCGCGCGCGAGGGTGCTACGATCGGCCCGGCCCTGCTAGGAGATTCTAGGATGCCGGCTCCCCGCGCGCGACGGTGCTACTGCTGCAGAAACCTACAGTTGCGGCGGCTATTCGCCGGCTCCCCGCGCGCGTGGGCGCTACGAACATATCCAGGACCGCCCGCGCCTGCTCAGGCGCCGGCTCCCCGCGCGCGTGGGCGCTACTCGTCGACCGGCTCACCCTGCCAGCCGGTGATGTCCAGAGGCTCGTCAGGGATGCCGCGCGCCCGGGCCTCGGCCATCGCCTTGCCGAGCGGAGAGTCCGGGTCTACGAAGTGCGTCACCCGCTCGACTTCCTCGAAGCTGTCTGCGAAGTCCTGCCACGGGTTGCGCGCCGGCTGATCCTGGTCTTCCTGGCTCATGGGTGGCATGGTAACTCCTGTGGACACGAACGCGCCCCGGTGACGCTCACCGGGGCGCTGGGGCACATGTGGCGGATCAGGTGTACCGACTGGTCAGCCAGTGGGCCGCAAGCATGGCCGCGTTGAACGCTGCCGCACCGCGCTCGCCGTATTCTGCGACGATCCCCGCTCGGCGCGCGTCAAGGCGCGGTGCCAGCCACGCCTGCAGCCCGACCGCCGGCCGATCCGCGACCCAGGTTTCCAAGTCCTCGCTGAGCGCCTCGACGAGCTGCACGGTCAGCTCATCGGCCGGCTGGTGGTCAGGCGCGGGGGCGGTCGTGAACTCCGGGTCTTCGTTCGTCATGATGTTCCTCTCCGGGTGGTGCTGCCGGCTCCCCGGGAGCCGGCAGCGGGGGCGGATCGTCAGGCCGGCTGTGGATCACGCACAGGCGGATGCGAGATCAGGAGCGAGAACCCGCGGCCGTGGGTGCCGGCCTCGGCGCGGGCCACGACCTCGGCGAGCAGGTACTCGCGGTCTTCCGCGGTCAGGTCGCGCAGCGCGAGGGCGAAACTGCGGGCGGCCAGCGTGGCCTCGCCAAGCGGGGTGAGCGCAGCTGTGGCCGGCCGCGCGGCGTGGTGCTGTTCGATGATCTCGCGAAGTGTCATGGCGATAGCTCCGATGCGGAGAGGCCGGGTACGCGCGTACCCGGCCGGGGCGGCGTGTCAGTCGTCTGCGTCGATGAATATCGGGGCGGCGGTCCACCAGACGAGGCCAACAGCGACCGTGAGCGCCTCACTGGGAGGCGCTGGGGCGTCGTCCTCTTCCTGGTCAGCCTCGGGTGCATCCCACCACATGTGGCTGTAGAGGCCCAGGATGCTCATCAGTCGTTCACCAGCAGGCGGCGGTTGTGGCTGAGGCAGCGACCCGAGCGGCCGGCATCCTCGCGGCAGCCGGCCTCCGAGCAGAGCGGGGCCGGCGTCGCCTGGCGCTGGCGGATCGCCACGGCCAGGCTGTGGGTGCAGACGCCGCGCTTGTCGAACCCGACGCAGGTGCAGCCGGCGCTGGTGGCCCAGTGGGCGGATCCGGGGGTGCTGCCCGGGACGATCACGAAGCTCTCACCAGTCCGCTTCGAGCGGCCACGAGAGAACAGCGGCATCTGTGCGGCCAGCGCCTCGGCCTTGCGGGTCATCGCGGGCGATACACTTGGGGTTGCCATTGGGAGTGTGCCTCCTGGTGGTGCTCGGCCCCGTTCGGTGCTCTAACACCGGCGGGGCTTCGTGCTACAGAACCGCGATTCGGTTCCGTTGACACTACTCTACACTACATTCATGTAGCAGTCAATAGCATCATGCCCGGTACCGTCGCCGGATGTAGCAATCCGGAGTATGATGGTGTCAAGACTGGCGTGAGGTGTGTTCAGTGGACCTACTGAATGAAGACTGGCTGACCGTCGAAGAGATCGCCGCCAAGATGAAGGTCTCGGAAGAGACCGTGCGCCGATGGATCCGAGCGAAGAAACTTCCCGTCCTGGATCTGGGCGGCCCGCGGGCGGGCTATCGCATCAAGCCGAGCGACCTACAGACGTTCCTAGCCAACCGTTACGGCGAACAGGGAAAAGCGGCGGCCTGAACTAGCAGGCCGCCCGCCGGCTCCGAGTGCTGGTGACACACGGGGCGACGCAGGGAGAGTGTAGCGATGCCAAGCACCCAAACGCTGGGAGAATACTTCAAGGCGTGGAAGACCAATCACGAGCAATCGGACGCCGACCTAGCTGCCGGCCTCCGTACGACCATCGACCAGCTCACGGCGCTGGCTGCTGAGCTGGTCGAGGTTGGAGAAGAGTCAACCGCTAGCGCTATCGAGGATCAGTACCCCATGCCCGACCCGCCCTTGCCGGGTGAACTGCTTTCCATCACTGAGCGGCACGGTGTGAACCACGATCGGCTCCTCGCTGTCGTGAACGGGCGATTGATCACGCGCGGCTCGCTCAGTTCGTGAACAGCGGCGGGACGCCTACCGATGAGCAGGCGCGTCAGCGGCACTCCGGGAACCCTCATGGTGACCGGGAACCTCATGGTGAGGGTGTACGGCCAGGTGCCTCCGACTCGGTCGGCGTCTCTGGTTCGTCCTTCGGCGGCGGATCGATCATCGGGCCGATCTTCGCCCAGAAGTCCTGTACGAAGGGCTTCACCTGCTCTACCAAGGCGTCAGCGTCGGCACGTACCCGCGCATACGCCTGCTGGACCGTGGGCGAGTTCGCGTACCAGTCTCGGAGTTGCTCAGTCAGCGGCTTCGTCCCATCCATGTTCATCACCTGGGGCTTTACCCGGCGCAGCGACGCAAGATGAAGGCCTCACGATAGTGAGCGCCAGCACCATAACGGCGATCCCCGCATGACAACCCCACACCGAGACAAGGTGATCGTGAGTAACCAAGTACCGGATGACCTCGCCAACGTCACTACGAACTTGACATCACTGGCAAACGCGAAGGCGCGGGTACGGATCGACGCTACCAGCGGGGACGCTGACACACTCGGTTCGGTGCTGGCGATCTACCGCAAACAGGCCGGACTCAACGAGCAGGGACTCGCTGACTGGCTCGGCCTCGATCTGCCTTCGATCGCGGACCTAGCCGAGGAGCTGCGGCCGGGAGTCGGCGGCCAGGAGATGGGGCTAGACCAGTTAGCCGAGCTGTACGGCGCTGACCGTGCGCGGCTGCTGGAAGTCTTCGAGCACGCGGGGCAGATGGGGGCAGATGAGGGCAGATGAGAGTCCGGAGGGCGTTTGTGGAGGCCAAGTGACGAAACCCCAGTATGAGGGAGAAGTACAGCCCTCTGGCCTCATCGTTGTTCGAAGTCCCCTCTCTTGCGAGGACGTTCGGGAACAACGCTTCATCACTGACGAGGACACGAGCGTCCCCATGAGCCCACCGATTACTGCGCCGCTCTTGGTAGGCGAGGACACGCGTTATCACTTAGGTACGCACCTGATGAGCGGCGAGGATCAATCAGGGAGGTGGGGTGAGTATGTCGCAACCCTCGAGGTCAACCTGAAGCCGTCACCTTCTCTGGAAGTCGAACTAGGACTCCACCTTCATGGGCGCCCTCTCTACATCATCACCAAGAACTTCTCCAGATGGCGGCGCTACGAGCATCTGATTGTTCAGACCTTCGGGATAGAGGCTGATCAGTTCGGCATCAACTCCCAAGCGACCCCGTACCGCCTCTCTGACGGCACGCTTTGGATCAAGAGCCTTCGCGATCGTGTGCGATGCCGTGGCGCCAGGGTGTATGGGCAGATCGATTGGAAAGATGAACGAGGCGAGTGCTCCGTTCATCACTTCGATCTCGAACACGGGTCGCCCAACGACTTGAAACCAGCATGGGACGCTCTGCGGTCGTTCTCTAACATTCAGCCAGCAAAACCTGGGCCGAAGGTCGGCACAGCCTGGAACCAGAAGTACAAGACACCCGAGGAGTGGCACGCTGCCATCCGCGAGAAGGTGCTGACGAAGAACAACAGGGGCATAGCCGACGGCAGGATCATCGCAGGCTGGCTCGGCACCAGCACGACGACGATGTACCGCCACATGAAACGTTGGGGACCAAAAACGCTCGAAGAGCTACGGAATGGGAAGTTCTAGACAACTCTCACAGTTGCAGAAGCGAAATCTGGGAGTTCAAGCTTGATCTTAGCGGGAGGTGCGACGTGCGAAACGGGATCTTCATACCGCTGCTGGACGAACACCGCGAGGCGCTGTACGACCTCGCAGACAGCCAGTGGAGACGTCCGGTAGATCAGGCGGCGAAAATCCTGATCGAGGGCCTCCGGCGCGAGCACGTGCTCGCCGAATCGAAGACCGCCGCGCCGGCCGAGCCGGCTAGCGCTGTGCCGGCCTGACGCCGGACAGCAAGAACCCCGGGCAACCGCTCTTAGCCTCAGAAACGAAGGCGGCCCCGGGGTCTGGAGAATCAAGCGTGGATACCCGAAGGATAGCACGCCCGACTACCGGGCATTCTAACGCACGTCTCGCACCGTGTGACCCGCTTTCCTGCTCCAATGCTGTGAGCCTGCACCGTTGTCAGGTCAGTGCCTTCCTCGGCCGCCAGGCTCGCCGTCCTCTCGGGAGGCCCTGCGGGGCTTCCTCAGCGGAGGCGGATCGATGATCGCCTCTGCGCCAGCACAACGACGAGGGCGGGGCAAGTCAGCCGCCAGCATGGCCCTGATCGACGCCGCCTACCGCATCCTATCGGAGATCCACCCCGCCAGCGTGCGTGCTGTTTGCTACAAGCTCTTCAACGAAAAGCTCATCAAGAGCACGGCGAAGAGCGAGACCAACCGCGTCGGCACGCAACTGACCTACGCGCGCGAGCAAGGGCTGATCCCCTGGGAATGGATTGTGGATGGCACCCGCACCATCGAGCGCCAGCCGTCCTGGGACAGCCCGGACGAGCTGCTCCGCGCGGCATCCCAGCAGTACCGTCGTGATTGGTGGAAGCAGCAGCCTGTGCGGGTGCTGTTCGCGTCCGAGAAGTCCACCATTGCGGGCACGGTCCGGCCGGTGACCGACCAGTACGGCGTTGGCTTCCTCTCGCTGCACGGCTACAGTTCCGCCACCAGCGCCCATGACGTGGCCGAGCTGAGCCTCGAGGATACGCGCCCGCTGATCGTGTTCTACATTGGCGACCACGATCCGAGCGGCATGCACATGTCGGAAAACGATCTGCCCGGCCGTCTGGAACGGTACGGGGGCCGGGCAGAGATCAGACGTATCGCGCTCACCCCAGACGACGTAGTCGATCTCGGGGCGGGACCGTCATTCTTGGCCGGCGACAAGCGCAAAGACCCGCGCCACAACTGGTACGTCGAGCGATTCGGACATCACTGCTGGGAACTGGATGCACTCGACCCCAACGTCCTGCGTGACAGGGTAGACCAGCACCTGCGCTCCCTGATCGACTGGCCAGTGTGGGAGCGGTGCAGCCGAGCGGAAGAAGCTGAACGATCCACGTTGCTGGAGTTCGTCGGAGCCTGGAGGGGATCGCGATGAGCGAGCATTTCCAGGCTGGCACCGAAATACTCACCGGCTCCAGGTGGCTCCCCGTCATCCCCGACACCATCCCGCGCGAACTGACAGACACGATTGCCTGGTACCCAGCCATCATCGCCCCGAAGCTCGACAAGATCGGGAAGTGGGACAAGCGCCCCGGCGACCCGAAGACCGGTACCAACGCCACATGGTCGGACCCGAAGACGCGCGTCACCTTCGGCGAAGCCTTCATGGCCTACGAATCACACCCCGAATGGTTCAGCGGACTCGGCTACATGATGCACGCCGAGTCCGGCCTGATTGGTATCGACCTGGACAAGTGCGTCAGCCCAGACAGCAGCATCGCACCGTGGGCCCTGGAGATCGTCTCCAGATTCGAGGGTGCGTACTGGGAGCGCAGCATCTCGGGCACAGGCCTGCGGGGCTTCTGTCGCGGGACGCTGCCGGTCGGCGGCTGCCGCTCGAAGGTCGAAGGGTGCAGTGTTGAGCTGTACGCCGACGTGCGCTTCCTGGTCGTCACCGGCCAAGCCATCCAACATACCGAAGCCCTGCCCGAGCTACAGCCGGCCGTGGACGTGCTGCACGCACAGTTGACGGCTGGTCGATCCCGCGCCACCGGTACGGCCATCACCAGCGGTCTGACTGGCCCGAACACCACCCCGTCCCCAGAGGTCTTCGGGATCATCGAGGCGGTCATGTCCGGACGATGGGGCAGCCAGATGATGGAGATCTGGAGCCGCGACGCCCTGCACGTCTCCGGAGCCAGCGAAGAGGACTGGGCACTGGAGACCGAAGCCGTCTACCAGGGCATCCGCCTGGGTCACTCAGGGGACACCCTGGCCCGGCTAGTCGAGGAAGCCATGCGGGCTGGTCCCTACCGCGCAAAGTGGGACGAGCGGCGCGGCGTAGTCTCCTGGCTGACTCAGGACATCGCCAACGCCATCGCCACGGTGCAGAAGCGGCTCGAAAAGTATCAGGCTGGCCCGATCCTGGTATTTGACGATGAGAGCGTCAGCGAGCCGCCAGCGGCCAATGAGACGGCCGAGCAGACCATTGCGCGTCTCTCCCGTGAACTCACGCGGGAACGTTCAATCCGCGCCCAGCAGCAATCCGTCATTCAAGCACAGCTGGCGGGGGTGGCCACCGCCCAGGCCGGCAAGCTCGCCGCTGACGAGCTGGTCAAGGCGATCTACGAGACACTGGCTATCCCTGACGAGCAACTGGCCGCACGGCCGAAGCTGGTGAGCCTCGCACTCGCTCGTGAAGCGGCCAGCCGCAACTCGCGCGGCATCTTCACCATGTCGAATCTGGCACTCGGACGATTGACCGGGCTGCCCGAAAAGGTCGTCTCACAGATCATGCAGGATCTTCCAGCCAGAGACGGCACCCCGTTTGAGCGCATCGTGACCCGCTCGTACATCGAAGTCGCGCCCGGCATCACCGAGCCGCGCTCGATTGCTCAGGTGCGGATCACCACTCCCGACCAGACGACGGTATCGGTCATCCGCGCGCTGCATAGCATCAGTGGCCCCAGCGACAGGGAGACGCAGCGGCTGGCGAAGGCGCGGGCCAAGACCGCCGCCAACGCCGAAGCAAAGATTGTGGCTGAGGTGGGCAAGCGAATCGGCTGGGGCTGGTGCTCCCGCCATGACAACACCGACGTGCTCGTGAGGGGTTTCTGCTCTGACTGCGGCGAGGTGGTCGGCGAACGATCCATCCCAGTCGAGGAGTTCAGAATCCTGAATCCTGAATTTCAGGATTCAGCCGTACAGCCCCCCCTACCCGTGGACGTCGTTACCTTACCTCCCGAAATTCGGGATTCAGACCCGTTCGTCTCCTGGCCGACTCCGGTCAGCATCGGCCAGGTCAGGGGTGACGGGGCCAGATCCAAGCCAGCGGCCGTCTGGCGCTGCACCCCCTGCGGCTCCCTGGAGGGCAACGGGGACCGTTGTGACGGCTGCGGGGCTAGAGAGCTGGCAGCCGTCAGCGGGGGTGCAGCTCCTGCACCTCCAACTGTCGCCTTCGTCCCCTCGCCAGAGTGGCAGGTCGTGCCTGACGGATTCCCATGCCCGCCGGGCGGCGAGTTCAACATGAATGTACAGACGGGGGTAAACCAGGGTCGCTGGCCCGACCGGGCGGAGGTGGCAGGATGACCGCCCCCCTCCGATCCTGGAAAGAGCGCATCCGCGGTGGCGTGGTCACCGCGGATGACCCCCGGGACGTGCTGCCAAACCGCGCCGCGCTGGAAGATGTGAACATCGACATGCAGCGTGTTGCGGCGGCCATCGTGGGGCTTGACCCTGACGCACTGGACAATGAACCGCGCGACCCGACGCAGGAGGAGATCGACGCCTGGCTGATCCCGGCTGACTGGGATGAACAGCCTCCAGGCGCCCCAGGACACCGCTGGCAGGCGTGGGGGCCGCTCTGCCTGGTCTGCCACCGCGATGTACCCGAGGGACACGCCGTCGCTTACCCGTTCCTGATCGGCTCCCGCGCCTGCCTTGGGGACTGCGCCACCTACCTTGATAGCCTGTTGCGGGTCTACGACCGGTCCGCCCGTGGCCGCTGGCGGCCCACGAGGCAGGTACATACGTTGGCGAACGGCGCGTCCTGCCGCACGTGTGAAAGGGGGGCAGCATGAGCACGCTGCACGTCACCGTTGATGCCGATCAGGCCAGCCTCGCCGAGGTGATTGAGACTGCGGCGCGGAGCGGCCTGCTGGTCATCCTCACGGCGCGCATGTTCCGGGAACTTGCCCGCGAGCTGGGATCTAACGACGCGGCCATGCGTCACCTGCTGGCGGTGTCCATAAAAGCGAATCGCCCCATCGGCTGCAACTTCCCAACCGCCAACGGCTCGCGGACCGCGTTCATCGCGCCGTCCACCTGGACGCAGGAGCGTCTGCGGGGATGGGTGGGGGCGCGGCACCAAGAGATCGCCGCCATGTTCGGGCCGGTCACGCCAGGCCCGCTGGAGGATCTGTAATGCTCAAAGCCCAGCTCATCGGCAACCTCGGCAACGACCCGGAGCTGAAGTACTCAGCCACCGGTGCACCGTTCCTGCGGTTCAACGTGGCGAGTAACTATCGTGTTCGGACCCCTGAGGGGGAGTGGACGGACAAGACGGAGTGGGTGCGCTGCACCGTATTCGGTGCCCGTGCGGAGTCGCTGGCGCAGTACCTCAAGAAAGGGATGCGGGTGTTCGTGGATGGCCGTCTGGAAGCGCGGCCCTGGACATCGCAGCAGGGCGAGGTGCGGTCCGGCCTGGAGATGGTGGCGAGTGATGTCGAATTCATGAGTTCCCGATCCGAGGACGAGCAGCGCGCTGGTGGCGATTCCAGGGAGCCTGACGGTGCTGAGGCTCGCGAGCCTCGACCTGCGGGCGGTTCCGGGAGCGCACCACGACCGGCTCCGCAGTCCCGGGCCCCCCAAGAAGATAACGGTGGTGAACTGGATGATCTGCCGTTCTGATCTCGTGCAACGGCTCACCGAAGCGGCGGCTGAGGCGCTCGCTTCTTCCGCACACCCTGATGTCGCCTACGGGGACAGGCAGGCCGGGAACCCCCAGGGAGTCACAGCGCACGACGGGCACGAGGTTGCCAACTTGACCACGCGGCGCGTCGGGGACGGGGCCATTGGCCGGCGGGTTTGCCTGACCTGTGACTGCGTTTTGGGGCCGTTGGTGTTGTGCAACCAGCCGACGAAGAAGGGCCGACCGTGCCGCGTTCCCGTGCGGACGGACCTCGGCCATACGGTGTGCTGGTCGCATGGCGAGGGGCGCGGACAGACCAAGACGCCGCGTCAGAGGAAGGAGGTAGCAGCGTGAGCGGCATACTGCGAGGGCAAGAAGGGTTCCCGACCGATCAGGAGTGTGGCCCCGCTGGCCCCGTCGATCAGAACATTGTCCGCGAGATGCCCAGCGCCGACGATTGGCAGCATCCCGAGCAGGCCGAAGCGGCGCTAGAAGCGACCCGTGAGGCGCTAGCACAGCAGGAAGGGAGTCCGACCGTGGAAGTGGACCGCACGTCTGAGTCAGCCCGCGACGTTGATGACATGGAGCAGATCGAGGCGGATGTCGCGCCCGGCCGTGGGGAAGGTGAAGAGCAGGCTCCTA
>Ga0136611_10002852_pt1 | contig 12081 bp, 14 predicted proteins | sample AntDrymUQ2232306_2_FD_106645 | JGI IMG/M metagenome (GOLD analysis project Ga0136611, IMG submission 106645) | Polar desert sand microbial communities from Dry Valleys, Antarctica - metaG UQ223 (23.06) | ecosystem: Environmental > Terrestrial > Soil > Desert | place: Antarctica: Dry Valley... | reverse complement strand
TGGGTATAAATTGGGCTGTCGTTCCCCACATTAGGAGCGTTAGTGACGAAACACTTTACACTTGCTGAAGATGGTGTGTCAAAGTGGAGAATACACTGTGATTTCCCATCCATTCTTACGTCATAGTGGGGAGGAACCTCCATTATCTCGCCGGAATTTTACGCGAACCATAAGTCAAAAGGCTTTACATGTTCTTGGCGAGTGACGCGTGAACGGGCAGGTCGAGGTGGATTTTCCCTCCAAACAACTTGTCACTGTCGGCCGAAAAATGTCACGGCACATGTCACGAACGTGATATTTTTTGTCACGCGTTACGGTTTCCGTTACGTTTTCCGTTTCGGTTTTCATTACGGTTTCGGGGGTACGTTTCACCCATGGCTACACAATGCGGCGCATGACCCGTCGGCAAGGTCCGACACTAATAGTCGTCCGCTTCCGCTTTTCGCAGTCGCTGAACCTGCAAGGGCGCGTGGATACAACAGATGGTTGGATGTAAAGCGTAAGCAGAGCGGTGCGCCAGCGCTCGGCATCGGAGCACCACCAGGGCCGTGATGCCGTGGCTTATGAACAGAGCAGGAGGAGGTCAACGCAATGCCACACAGCAGGAACGGTGATCCTTGTCGCAGCCACCCGTGTGATGGCTGCCGTGCCTGCCGCAACGGATGGCGCTGTCGGCGAGATGATCCGAACGACGGTCGACACACGGCTAGCCAAGCAAGCCGGGTTGCGCACGATGGCGCGGGAGCCGGCGGGGCGAAGGCCGGACAAGCGGAAGGGAATGCATTGGCTACGCGTCGTTTGCAGCCGCTCGGTCCGCTGCAAATCACGTTGTTAGAACAGTTGGCCCGGCCCACGACGGAACTCTGGGTCAACCTTGATGCCCATGGGAACGTGACGTCTGCCTCAGCGGTGTTCGATATCGGAGACGGCATGCAATTTGTAGCCGACGTCGACGCCGCGCGTATACGAGCCCTGATCCGCCGTGGCCTCCTGGCGCCGAGCGAGCCTGCAAAGAATCATCCTGATGGCACTGCGTTCCAGCGGTATGATCTGTCACGTGTTGGTCTGGCGCAGCTCCCGGATGACGGCTCCCGCCCGACGCTGCATGATCGTCTTTTTGGCACACGGCTCGTTGAGCGCTATGCCATGGAGCTGGCTGCCTGCGCCGGTCATGGCTACGCCCGTTCAGGACGCGGTACGGTCCTGGTCGTTCCTGTTCCGGGACCACGTCCTGCCGCCACGCCCTATACGCTTACAATGACGTACGTGCCGCTGCTCCGTCTCGCGGCGATGACGCACAACGAAACCAGCCTGCTTGACCTCTGCAACGACTATGATCCCGCGATGTCCTTTGTGCTTGCGTTATCATTTTCGTTGATGGCCGGGACCACATACTATCGACTGTCCCCGCAACATCCCGCCCTCGCGCCGCCGGATGCGGCGCGTCAATGTCCTGACCCTGATCCGATCCTGCGCCTCTGACTCCTCGTCGTGATAGTCGAGATGCGCAACGAGTCGAATGCCAGGTAGTGATCGAGCTGGCAACAGATTATCGCAGGACGAGCTATGCACGCGATCTGGAAGGCAGTGTAAAGGTGGGACACTATTCGGGGCTTGAGACGAGGAGCGTCAATACCGTTCGCGTCTCCTCATGCGGCATTCCCTTCCACGACGGTAGCTTGGAAGCCAAGATCTCGTTGTCGCCGCACATCGGCGGCGACCGGGCTATGGCATGCTGACCGTGAGCAGGAAGGCGCAGTCGTCGAGCGCGTGAGCCGTGTGGGCGATGTCCGGTCCAAGGGTCGCCAGATCGCCCGCCGCAAGGTCGATATCACCGGCTTCTGTCGTGACGCGTAGCGTGCCTCGCAGCGGCTGGATGCTTATTGGGCCGCTCACCTGGTGCTGCTGCAGCACGGTGTCTCGTGTCATCGCGACCAGGGTAATTCGCAGCGACCCTTGTTCGACGAGCGTCTTCGCTGCTCGTCCCTCGCTTGCGCTTGCGGCGCGTTCCTGGAGCGCAGTATCCTCGGTGTCGAGCGTGAAGGTCAGCACATTGGCTGCAAGCTCTCGCCGCTGAAGGACCACCGGTGTGTGTTTCTCGGACATCGTTACCCCCTTCTGAGCTCCATCGCACATCGACGTGAGCCATAGCATACCATACGCAATCGGTGGCATAGGCCGCCGGCGCCCTTCGGAATCAGGAGCGCTCTGCCGAGCGCCGCCGCTGTTTTGCGAACGATGGCTGGACGCGCGGCCAGGCATGGGCCATAAATGCGCAGAGCGCCAGCAATTGAGCTGTCGCCGCGAGCGCCAGCAGCCAATTCAGCAGTGGCAAGGAAACGGCGCCGCGCACCAGAAGCACGCCGGCTGCCCCGGTAACACCACCGTTCAACGCGACGAAACTGGTCCAGGCCCAACGCGCTCTCCCGCGCTCGCCGGTTCCGTTCAGCCTTGGCAGAATCCAGTAGCCCATGCCCAGCGTCAGCTGAAGCAGCCAACCGCCGACCATCAGCTGAATATGGGCCGGCAGCAACTGCCAGGCCCAGTCAAGGGCCACCGGCATGCCCTTGGCGCTCAGGATCAGCCCGCCGAAGAGGGCGCCGAGCGTCAGATGCAGCAGCGCGGCGCGGATAAACCAGCAGCTTAGACGTGGCATAGTCTCACCTCACGCTGCCTTTCACCCGGACGCGGCTCCATGTCAATCCTACAAACAGTATGATCGCGCCGACCTGCAGCCAGGCCGAGATGACCAGCAGCCACGCCAGGAGCGGCGCCGGCGCGTAGCGGTTGAGGGGCTCCGCGATCAGGCGCAGCAGGAGGCCCGCGTTGAGCAGGCCAAAGCAGAGCCAGGTCGGCCTGATGGGACCACGTGGCTGCTCCTTTGACCAGGGCGGAAACATCCACAGCGCGATCCCGAAAATGAGTTGGGTCAGCCAGCCCATGACGATCAGGTGGAGCGCTGTCGGCTGGACCAGCCGCAACACAGGATGCATCGGCCAGGCGATCTCCACGAGCCATAGCGCGCTCAACGCGGTACCCGCCAGCGCATAGACCATCGCCATTTTGATCATGGTACGGGTTATCAAGGGCATCAGTCGTCTCTTTCCAAACCGTTGATGATGGTATCAGCCGGTGCGATGCGGGTTCCACAGGAGGCCGCCGATGAGCAAAGCGAAGAGGATGGCGGCAAGCGCCTGAAGCGCGCCGCCCCCCAGGAGGAGCCACCGTGCCAGCCCAAGGTCGAACGCGAAAGCGCTCCACCCGAGCGCCGCCAATCCGACGCCAACAATCGCCAGCCATGATTGCCAGGCTGCCCAACGCGGATACCGGAGTGGTCGTCCGGCGAAGCGTGGCAGCATATGATAAGCCATTCCATAGATCAGCAGCGTCGCCCAGCCCCACAGGTTGAGCTCGATGTGGAGCAGCCGCAGCGGAGCGCCGAGCCGCCGATCGAGCGCAAAGGTGGCGCCTAACCCGATGCTGACTGCAAGCGAGAGCAGGGCCGCCTTGATGCACCGAACGCTCAACGGGCTCATCGTGGTGGCTCCTTTGTCAGGAGCATGATCGGGCCCAGTCGTGGCCGGACAGGTTCCAGCGTTGGCCAGATCGTCCACCCAAATAGCGCGAGGGATAGCGCCATGAGGAGACCACCGATAGCAAAGGTTTGCTTCCACCCCATGGCTAGCGCTGGGATCATCAGGATCAGCGCACCGTAGTGACACAGCAGCTGCATCCGGGCCCAGGCGAGACCTCGCACACCACGGCCGGTGAAGCGTGGCAGCACATGGTAGGCGACGCCAACGATCATCAGCATCATCCAGCCCAGTGTGGCCAAGTGTTCGGCTGCCAACCACCAGCTGCCGCTGCTCCAGCCCAGTTGTACGGTCAACAGGATCAACAGGGCGAGTGGGAGACACAGTCCGGCGCCTTTGGTTGCGGTTGTGCCGAGCTTGTCGACCAGTGGCTGATCAGGGATTAATGGCGGCGGGGCCGGCTGCGCACGCCGTGCGCCACGCGCAAAGAGGAGCAGCGTGTTCACCACAAAGCAAAGCGCGGCGACGAGCTCCAGCAACAAACCTCCTGAAACTGCGCCGCGCGATCCGACGAGCAGCCCACCGGCTGCCAGACCGATGCCGCCGGTAAAGGCCAGCCAGTGCAGATCCAGCAGCCATGGAACAGCGAAGTCTCGCGCACTGAAGACGGGGAGTGTGTGGTAGTTTACGGCAATGATCATCGCGCTGATCCAGCCGAAGAGCATGAGATGGATCAGCGCCGGCCAGGCCCAGCTACTTCCACGCAGCGCCAGCAGGTGCAACAGCGTTGCGCCGAGCAAGCTAAGGAGACCGGTCCAAAGAAACGCGCGGGTGCTTCGGGTCATGACGCGTCCTTGTCGACGACCGCCTCCAACAGCGCGATCACCTGGTCAAGATCAAGCTGATGGTGCTCGGCAGCAACCCCGAGTGGCAATGTTCCGCCACAACAGGTATCCAGGCCAAGTTGATGAAACACGGGCAGTGTCTGTGGATAACGTGCCACGATTGCGTTGAGCGGATCCGATGCATCAAAGGTAGCTCCGTGTTGAGACGTCGTATGTGTTTGCATGATCTTCCTCCAGATAATAGGGGAGCCTCTTCTTCGGCTCGAGAAATGTCGATGGTGTGCGGGAGCCGGGTTGGCATCTTCATCCGACGTCGTTTTTCTCCTGTCGTACGGAGCTCATAGAAGGAGCATTGACCATCACTCGATGGCTCGATTGCCAGTGTGGGTTAGGTCGGCCAGAGCCCCCGTCGACGGCGGTGGACGCTCAGGTAGCTGAAGTGCGCGCCGGTGCAACAGAGCGCACGCTCAGCACCCTTCGGAATCAGGAGCGCCTGTCCTGGTGTCAGGGTGTGCCGTTCCATGTCAACAATCGCTTCGCCGGCGCCGGCGATGACGAGTAGCAGCACGTCGACTTCATCGTTGACGTGCGGCGCGATCATCTGTCCTGTTGTCCAATGCAGCAGCGTAAGGTTCAGATCCTCACTCGCATGGCCCCACTGCGGGCCATCGTGTTCAGCGGCCTGACAGAGCGCCGCCAAATCAATCTGGGTACATCCTGCCTTTGGTTCTTCGTCCATAGGTTCCTTTCCTGCATACCTACGCAGCCCTGCCACAGGCTGCCGGTCAATGGGCCTGTGCCGTCCCAGGAACGCGGCACAGGCCCATTGCTACTATTGATTGGTAACCGCTAGTTGAGCGGATCGCCATCGCCGGCCTTGAACAGGCCCAGCGCGCCGCGACCGACGAAGTTGAAGGCATGCGTCACCATCGGGTAGAGGCCATCTTCCGCCGTCGTGAACTCGACGATCGCGCCCTGCGCCGGCGCCAGGTCAACCGCCTGCGCGCCATAGTTGCCTGCGTTGCCGCGTGTAAGCGCGATGCCTTCCTTGATGACGGTGTCGAAGATCGTGCCGACGACATGGAATGAGCTATCAACGCTCGGGCCTGCATTCAGCACGAACACGCGAACGCGCTCTCCCGTCGCCACTTCCAGCGGATGATCCACGTACTGGTTGGCGACACCATTGAAGACAACATAATCCGGCGCAGGCGCCGCTGCGGCAGCCTTTTCGAGGCTGGTCAGGTCCTTCTGCGGGCCAAGGTACCATTCGCTCTGCACCAGCGCGAACTCCTTGTCAACTTCAGGCAGCCCCTCGCGCGGCTCGACGATCACCATGCCGTACATGCCGTTGGCGATGTGATGCAAGGCTGGGGCGGTCCCACAATGGTACATCCAGACCCCGGCATACTCCGCCTTCCACTCATACAGCTTTTCCTCGCCGGGATTGATTGAGGTCATCTCGTCGTTCCATGCGACCTGGCTGGAGTGGAAGTCAATCGAGTGTGGCACGGCGCTGCTGGTCGGGTTCTTGAGGTGGATCCGCACGGTATCGCCGACCTTGACGCGGATCACCGGGCCGGGCACCGTGCCGCCGAAGGTCCAGACCTTCTGAACGAAGCCCTCAGCAACCGTCATCTCCTTTTCTTCGACGACCAGGTCGATGTCATGCACCGTCCCATCCAGGGCCGCCGAGGCGGCCGCGTCGAAGGGGACATAGGCTGCGGCATTCGCATCCGCCGCAACATCGGTCGTGGGCGCCGGACCACCGTGATCGTCAGTCGCGGCCGTGTCGCCAGCCGTAGATGCATCGCTGCCCGTGACAGTGATTGCGCCGACCATGCCTGCCTGCTCGTGGCCGGGCACGCTACAGATGAACTCCAGGCCACCCGCCGGAATATCAACCTCGCCAGTGGCGGTCTCGCCTGCCTGCGCCTCGATCTTGACGCCATCTGCAAAGGTGATGTCATGCATGAGCGCGCCGTCGTTGATCAGCTTGACGGCGTAGCGTCCGGGCTTGGCAACCTCGAGTTGGGTCGGCTTGAAGCCCATCTCAAAGCTATGAAACTCAAGCGTATCCAGCACCTGGCCGGCGGATGAAGGAGCGGCCTCGTCTGCCGCAGTCTGGGAGTCCCGAGACGTCGCGACGGATGCGGTGTCGGCCACGGTGAACTCGCCCGCGAAGCCGGCCTCAGTGTGGCCCGCGAGTTCGCAAAGGAACTTCAATCCCTCGGCTGGTATGTCGATCTCAGTGCTGGTCGTCTTGTTGGGCGCCAGGGTGAACTTCCAACCCGAGGCGAAGATGAGTTGGTGGCTGTCGGCCGTTTCGTTGACAACCGTAAGGCGATAGCGACCGGGCTGAGCAACCTGCGGTGTGGCAGGCGTCAGGCCAGTGTCGCGAGCAAACATGACGAGTGTCTCGAGGACCGGCGTAACCAGCGTCGCGGCCGGAGCCTTGGCGCCACAGGCAGCGGTTGCCAGCAGCAGCAGGATCGCGGGCACAAGCGCCCAGCGTGAACGTCGAAGGTGGAACATCGCTTGTCTCCTTGACGCGCCTCTTGGTGGACGCGACTCCATGGAACAACAATAAGAACGTAGAAGCACTATACCCACTGGGACACGCACCAAGGAGCAGGAAGCACCACGGCCGGTAGTGAAGTCGCAACCATCGTCAAGGCCAAATCACGCAGGCGCGCCTCTCGGCCGGCGCAACACCCCGCCCGCCACAGCCCCATGTCGCCCATAGCGATGCGGCGAGGACATGATCCCAATCTTTTGCCTTCGCCTTCCTCCGCTATTTTGGGCGGTTCAGTCCTGGCAAACGGCAGGCGCCGGCACAGGCGTGTAAGCAGCTGGTGGGGGGCGCCTGCGAACATGTATCTGGACCGGAATCCACTGCTCCCCGTGCCACGAGTCCGACCCGATCCGCCACTGTGGGTTGGCGCGTGACCAGGTGGAAGCTATTCTGGCGAGTATCCCCAAAACCCAGGAATGCGAGCGGCTGATGTTTCGGTTGCTGCTGGAAACGGATGTCCGAATCAGCGAGGCGCTCGGCTGCCAAGTAGAAGACCTGGATGTGCGCCGGAATGACGAGCATCTCCGGGTGCGGGAGAAAGGTGGCCAGACCCACACGATTCATCCACACTTGGCTGCCCGACTGCGCTCCTATCTCCGGCATACTGATTATCCCCATGGCCACCTGTTCCGAACGGAGAAAAATGGTGATGGGCAACCTTGGCGCTACCAGCGTATCCAGGAGCGGCGGGCGGGCTACTGCCGGGCGGCGGGCATCCTCTGGACGCTCCATTAAATCCGTCATACCCATGCCACCGAACTGATCAATGATCGTGTGAGCCTCAATACGATTCGGCGCGGTGAGGCCATAAGCACCTGCTGTCCACCTTGCGCTATGCTGAGCAATCCAATACGATGTCTGATGCAGAACTGCGGGAACGGCCTCAACGCAAATAGCACCGGTCCTGACGCCTCTTCAGGATCCTATTCCAATGCTCCTCGCGGCCCTTCATCTGCTTTGGCGCCCGGAAGCCGGGCACTAACCGCTCCGCGAGTGCCAAGATTGGACTCGGCGCCAGGAGGACCAGGAGAATCATCAGGACTTGGATCGTACTCACCTTTCAGCAGGGAGTGTCACTACCCCGTTGATGGTAGCCTAGACACAGCAGTGCCCCGGCTCACCGCCAGGGCACGACGACTCTGCAATCCGCAGTGCCTTGAGTCATGTGTTAGCAAACCACAGGGCCGCCTCCGGCAAGGGATCGCACCACAAAGAGCTCGCTCCTACACAGGCGCGGGCGCGTGTCGCGGGAACAGTTTCCCAGGGCTCCAGGGCGCGCCCACGATCGGCTGCAGGAAGCGGTCGACACCGATAAAGCCTGCCACTTTCCTGGCCAAGATCATCAGGATCGCCAGCGAGAACAGAACCGGATTGGTCGAAGCGGAGCCCGCGAGCATAAAGCTCATGTTCATCAACGCGCCGAAGAACGCTGCCACCCCAACCAGAGCACCGACGACCAGCCCGACGCCGACCAACAGCTCGCCAAACGCCACGAATGGTCCGAACCAGCTCTGGTGTCCACCGTCGAGCAGACCCTGGAGGAAACTGCGGAACCAATCGTAGGTGATCAGCGGGCGGCCTTGCTCCGGCAGCGCCACGGCACGCTCCCAATACGACTGGATGCCGGCGCCGGACATCCAGGCAGGGTCGGTGACCTTGTGCCAGCCCCCTGGAACCATTCGTCGCCCAGGTAGACGCGGGCGCCAAGCCAGAGCGGCGCCGAACGGGTGCTGTCGAACAGGAAATGGGCGAGCGTCGGATTTTGGACGACGACCTCGTCCTGCCCGCGCTGGTAGCCCTGCATCAGCCAGCAGGTTGAGCCCACAAACAGCGCCAGGCCGGTGACGAGCGCTAATCCTTGAAGCGGGCCGCTCCAGTCCGAGCCCAGTCCCATCCGTAACAGCCAGAATCCAACGAAGGCAACCACCGCCACAACGACGTGTTTCGACTTCATATCTTCCTCCCGGTATCACTTTCCGAGTCCTGTATGACCCTCTGGAATGGAGAAGTCATGAACTTTCTTCATCAACCGTAGGAGCCACGGCATTCATATCGCACAGGTGCTCCACATCGCCTGCCCTCTGGAATGGAGAGTGCGATGACGTCAGTCCCTACCGCAGTTCTCGCAATGGCTTTTCTCTTGACAGTGTTGAGTGGACATGCCCTTGGTGTGGGTCGGCGCCGCACATCTGCGCAGGACTACGGCTTGAGAGCAAGCGACGCTTTACCAGTTTCTGGGTCGAATGGCACTGATGTATGTTCATGCACGACCATCCATGTGCCATGACGTTTGCCATAGCACATTGTCGCCCGCACCAACATATCGACGGTCGTTCCACCGGTCTGCGTTCCGCTGACGCGGTAGAGGTAATGGCAAAATGCTACGTCATCGCCCGTCGTGATGCTCAGGTCACGAATCTTGTAGCCGATTGAGCCTTGAAACGAAGAGAACCACGCCTCCGCACGTTGTTTCACCGTATCTCATCCGACATAGGGCAGTGGGTCTACGACGTTGAAGGACAGGAGGTCAGGCGCATGGTTGGTCATCAGTCCGTCGATATCCTTGGCGTGAACTGCCGTGATTTGCTGCTCTATCAGCGCGGATATGGGTCTCATCCGTTACTTTGCTGGTTTCAGTTGTCAATTCGCGCTCCCTTGTTACGGATCATGTTGTCGATAACGTAGCCTGTTGCGTCCTCACAAACGGAGCTCGGCGTTGACGACGCCGTCGGCGAACGCGTGGCGCAGGCGGAAGCCGAGTTTCGTAGCGACGCGCTGCATGCCGCGATTTTCGGGCAGGATATCGGCGATGATGCGGGCGATGTGCTCATCGCGCCCAATGTCCACCAGCCGGCGCAAAAGCAGCGTGCCGAGACCCTGGCGCTGGCAGTTATCGCTGACTAGGATAGCGAACTCCGCATCCTGCGTGCCATGCAGTTTGCTCAGCCGGCCGACACCGATAATCTCTGGCGCGCCAGTGTGGGGGTTGGTCTGCTCGACCACCAGCACCATATCGCGGTCGTAGTCGATGAAGCAGATCCGCGTCAGCCGTTCGTGCGCGACACGCTGGTCGAGCTTCATCGGGTGGAAGTAGCGTAAGTAGACGCTGTGTTCCGAGAGGGTCTGGTGGAACGTGACCATCAACGGTTCGTCCTCCGCCCGAATTGGGCGCAGGACGACCGCGGCGCCGTCCGTGAGCGTGGCCGGAGTGACATACTGCGTGGGATAAGGACGAATAGCAGGCCGGGGGAGTTCGGCCTCGCCGACGCTGGCCGGATGCAGCACGATGCGCGCGTCGAGCGCCAGCAGTCCGTTAGATGAGGCCAGCAGCGGGTTGATGTCGATCTCTTTGATGGCGGGGTTCTCGACGACGAGTTGGCTGAAGCGGACCAGCAATTGCTCGAGCGCGGCAAGGTCGACCGGCGCTCGTCCACGAACGCCTTTAAGGGCCCGGAAGATGCGGGTTTGCTCCATTAACCGGTGCGCCAGGGTCGTATTCAGTGGCGGCAGCGCCAGCGCTCGATCCTCATAGACCTCCACCAGCTGACCACCCGACCCAAAAAGCAGCACCGGACCGAATTGGGCATCGATGCTACTGCCGATGATCAGCTCATAGCCATGGTCGGCGATCATCGGTTGAACCGTGACGCCCAAAAAGTCCTTGACGCTCGCCTTCGCGCCGACGGAAGCCGCGATCGCATGGTACGCGCGGCGAACTGCGTCGGCGTCGAGCAGATTTAACGCGACGCCGCCGACGTCGGTCTTATGCGTGATCGTCTCAGATAGGAGTTTGAGGACGACCGGGTAGCCCATCGCATCCGCGGCTGCTACGGCATCCATGACACTCCGAGCGCTCTGCGTTTCCGCGACGGGAATACCGTACGCGGCAAGCAGCGTTTTGGATTCGACCTCGGTCAAGATTGTGCGTCCGGCCTGTCGAGCGGCGGAAAGCATCCGCACAGCCTGCTCGTGATCAGCGCTGGCTTGCCGCGCCGACGGTACTATTGGCGTTTCGTACAACGCGCGCAAATTGTCGCTGTACCGCCACATATCACTGAACACACGCGCGGCCGTGTCGGGGTACGGGAAAGTTGGGATGTTGGCCTGGTTCAGGATCGCCGCGCCGGCCCCCGCCGCCGTGCCGCCCATCCAACTGGCGAGGATCGGTTTGCCCGGCGTTTTCCCATACTGCATCACCGGCGCCGCCGCCTCGGTCGCGCTCGTCGTGCTCTGGGGCGTGAAAACCACCAATAGCCCATCGCTGCCCGGATCGTTCACGACAACCTCGAGCGCTTTGGCGTAGCGCCCCGCATCGGCATCGCCCAGAATGTCGATCGGATTGGCATGGCTCCAGTGTGCTGGCAGGCACGCATCAAGCGCCGCGACGGTCGCCGGTGACAGGCTCGCCAGTTCACCGCCGCCGGCGATCAATGCGTCTGTGGCAAGCACACCCGGCCCGCCGGCATTCGTAAGGATCGTCAGGCGTGGTCCACGCGGTCGCGGCTGCTTGGCCAGGACGTCGGCCTGGTAGAACAGGTCGGCGATGGTATTAACCCGCAGCACACCGCAGCGCCGGAACGCAGCATCGAGGACATCATCGCTGCCCGTGAGCGATCCGGTATGCGAGGCGGCGGCCGTCGCAGCCGCTGCCGTGCGACCGGCTTTGATCACAATGATCGGTTTACTTAACGCGACTTCCCGTGCCGCTGAAAGAAACGCGCGTGCGTTGCCAATCGATTCCATGTAGATCACAATGCTGTGCGTCTCCGGATCGTCGCCGAGGTAGTCGATCAGGTCACCCCAACCGACATCCAGCATCGAGCCGACCGACACGAAGGCGCTGAAGCCGACGTTCTCGCGCGCGCTCCAATCGAGAATAGCCGTGCAGAGCGCGCCGCTCTGGCTGATGAAGCCGACGCTGCCGGGGAGCGCCATTGCGCGCGCGAACGTCGCGTTGAGGCCGCTGCCCGGCCGCATCACACCAAGGCAGTTCGGACCAATCACCCGCAGCTTGCCGCGGCGAGCTTGCGCCAGAACGTCTTGCTCGAGCGCAACGCCTGCAGCGCCACGCTCCTTGAACCCAGCCGAGATCACGATCGCGGCCTGGACGCCGGCGTCGGCACACTGG
>Ga0136611_10002851_pt1 | contig 12084 bp, 10 predicted proteins | sample AntDrymUQ2232306_2_FD_106645 | JGI IMG/M metagenome (GOLD analysis project Ga0136611, IMG submission 106645) | Polar desert sand microbial communities from Dry Valleys, Antarctica - metaG UQ223 (23.06) | ecosystem: Environmental > Terrestrial > Soil > Desert | place: Antarctica: Dry Valley... | reverse complement strand
TTCCCAGCTTGTGTGAAGATAAAAGCCGATTTTGCGAGTGTTCATTGCTGTTCTTCAAAAACAAAAAGTACGCCTGAATTCAGGCGTACTTTTCAGTGTCTGCTCCATTTTATCGACCCGGCGTCGGCAGCCAGCCGCGCGTGAAATAATCGGCGTTGGTCAGCGCGAACATGATGACGAGCCACATGAAGGCCGCGCCCGCGAACAGCCACACGACTTTGCTCGAGTATTTCAGGTGCATGAAAAACCACAAAATGAGCATCGCTTTGACAATCGCGATAATCATCGCGACCACGATGTTGAGCCACGCCCATTGCGCGCCGAAGTGCGAGAAATCGAGTAGCGCAACGGCGACGGTGACGACCAGCAAAACCATCAAAATGCCGATGATGAGAAAATAGGTTTTCACCGGCACGACGTGATGCTCGTGGCCGTGCCCTTCTTGCGAATTGGGGCCTTGCGCGTGGCGGTCGACCAGGTGTTCGGGGTTCTGCGATGGAATTTTTTCTGCCATCAGTGCCCGCCTCCGTGCGCCGCCGCGCCCAGTGTAATGCCGCCGATGAGATAGAGTAGCGGAAACAGGAACACCCAGACAATATCGACAAAGTGCCAGTAAAGCCCGATGAGTTCAATCGGCTGGTCGTTGCCTTCGGTAAAGAAATCTTTTGTGCCGAGATAGGTCATCCAGCCGACAATCGCCAGGCCGATAATCATGTGAATCGCGTGCAGGCCGGTCATCGAAAAATAAATGATGAAAAACATCATCATGTTGTTCGGGTCGACGCCTGCGGGCACCTGGGGATGCCATTGCAGCGCAGGAATCAAACCGTCGTTCCAGTCTTTGGTCCACTCGAAACCCTTGATGACCAAAAACGCGACGCCAAGCGCCATCGTCGCCAGAAGAAAATTGATCATCTTCTTTTTCTCGCGCACCTGCGCGGCGTGAACCGCCAGCGCCATTGTCAGCGACGACGCGAGCAGCACGAACGTATTGAGCGTTCCCATCTTCCAATCGAGATGGTGGCTGCCCGCTTTATAAGCTGCGAAATGGAAATGGCGGTAAAGCGTGTAGACGAAAAACAGACCACCGAACATCATGATTTCGGTCGCCAGAAACGACCACATGCCCAGCGTCACGCATTCGCGCTGCTGTTCCATGTCGTCGAAGTGATGCGCCAGATAAATCGGGCGGTCGCCGTGTTCGTCGTGCGCATCGTGATCGACAGTCGCGTTGCCGGCAGGCGCGCCGGCGATGTAATGTTCCAATGCGGGGTTTTCAGCCGACACGGGGATTCTCCTTTCCGTCGCTGGTTCCGTTCGTCGTTCCGTTCGTCGTTCCATTGGCGCCGTGCGCGGTAGTGCTTCCTTCATTTGTAGCAGCGACGGTAGCGGCGGCGTTTTCGAGTTTCAGGCGCGCGGCTTCGATGTCCATTTGCGCGTCGAGGATCTCATCGTCTTCGGCGGAATAGGCATACGGGCCTTTGGTCACAATCGGAATGCGGTCGAAGTTCAGCGTCGGCGGCGGCGAAGGCGTCTGCCATTCCAGGCCGGTCGCGCGCCACGGGTTTTCCGAGGCAACCGCGCCGTGCTTGAGCGACCAGAACAGGTAAAGAAACGGCATCAAATAGCCCAGCGCCATGATCGTCGCGCCCGCTGTCGAGAAGATATTGTAAATCTGGTATTCCGGCGCGTAGGAATGATAGCGGCGCGGCATTCCGTGATAACCGATGATGAACTGCGGGAAGAACGTCAGGTTGAAACCGACGAAAAGCACAATCGCGGCGGTGCGTCCCCAGCCTTCGGGATACATTCTGCCGGTGATTTTCGGCCACCAGAAATGCAGGCCGCCCAGATACGCCATGACCGCCGCGCCAACCATGATGTAATGGAAATGCGCGATCACAAAGTAGGTGTCGCTCAGGTGAACATCAGTCGCCAGCGCCGCCAGGTAAAGCCCGGTCAGGCCGCCAATCGCAAACAGGCCGATAAAGCCCAACGCATAAAGCATCGGCGTGTTCAGCCGAATCGAGCCTTTATACAATGTCGAAGTCCAGTTGAAAACCTTGATCGCCGAGGGAATCGCAACCGAAAACGAAAGCAGCGAAAACATCAAGCTGGCGTATGTCGATTGACCGGCGACGAACATGTGATGTCCCCACAGCAGGAAGGACAAAACTGCGATAGCGATGGACGAAAACGCGACGAAGCGATAGCCGAAAACCGGCTTGCGCGAAAAGCACGTGATGATTTCGGAGATGACCGCCATGCCCGGCAAAATCATGATGTAAACAGCAGGATGCGAGTAAAACCAGAAAAGGTGCTGGAACAAAACCGGGTCGCCGCCCAGTTGCGGCGAGAAAATGCCGACCTGAAAAATGCGCTCGACGGCGAGCAGCAAAAGCGTGATCGCCAAAACCGGCGTACCCAGAACCTGGATCAAGCTCGTCGCGTACATCGACCAGACGAAAAGCGGCAGGCGAAACCACGTCAGGCCCGGCGCGCGCATTTTATGCACCGTAATGATGAAGTTGAAGCCCGTCAGAATCGAGGAGAAACCCGCGATGAAAATGCCGACGGCGGTCGTCGCGACCCAGCCGTTGGAGTAAATCGAGGAATAAGGCGCGTAAAAAGTCCAGCCGGTATCGACGCAGCCCATGATCAGCGCGAACAGCGTAATAATGCCGCCGATGATGTAAAGGTACCACGACAAGAGGTTGATTTTCGGAAACGCCAGGTCGCGCGCGCCGATCATCATCGGAATCAAGAAGTTGCCCAGCGTCGCGGGAATCGACGGAATCAGGAAGAAAAACACCATGATGACGCCGTGCGCCGTGAACATCTTGTTGTACGTTTCGGCGCGAATCAGATTGCCTTCGGGCGTCATCAAGTTGAGGCGCACGACCGAAGCCGCCGCGCCGCCCAAAAAGAAGAACAGCGTGATCGAAATTAAATACAGCACCGCAATGCGCTTGTGGTCGATGGTGAACAGCCAGCTTTTGAGGCTGTTGTCCGCCGTCAGATAATTGATGGGAATTTCCGACTCGGCGCGCCCTTCCATCGAGACTTTCTCGCCCTGCATGTCAGGGTGAAAGCCATCGCCGACATCGGCGCGCGGTTCGTAACTTACGCTGCTCATCGTCGTGTCCTTTTTCGTCTCGGCTTCGCGGACACGGCAGGCCGTGTCCCTACAAAAGTACGCCTGAATTCCGGGTGCCTGACCCACGCCTTCGGCGCAGGTGCCCCAAAGCGAAGGGCGGATACTTTTTAGTTTATCGTGTTGCGCCTTGCGGTTTTGCGATTCCGCTGCGTGTGGAAATATCGTCGTTTCCGACCGCGCCCGTGCCATACGGATTGGCGTTGCCTTTGTTGCTATCGCTGCTGCTGATGCTGTTGCCGCCCGCGCCGCCCGTCGATTTGATGTAATCGATGATTTGCAAAACATCGGCTTCGCTCATGCGGCCTTTGAACGTCGGCATGATCGGCTTGAAACCGGCGCGCACTTCTTTTTGCGGCAGGTAAATCGAATCGCGCAAATAACGGTCATCTCCGATTACGAAACTGCCGTCTTCCAGCGCGCGACCCCGTCCGTAAATGCCTTCCAAAAGCGGCGCCTTGACGCTCGAATTCAAGCCGTGGCAGCCGCTGCAACCATATTGTCGAAACAGTTTTTCGCCGGCGACCGCGCGCGATTTCTGCACGTTGCCGCTTTTGAGCCAGCGTTCGTAATCGGCTTTTTCCTGCACGATCACCGTGCCGCCCATTTTCGAGTGAAAAGTGCCGCAATATTCGGCGCAATACAAATGATATTTGCCCGGCTTGGTCGCCTCAAACCAGTAACTTGTGTAGCGTCCCGGAATGACGTCGGCTTTCAAGCGAAACGCGGGAATGAAAAAGTCGTGCAGCACATCTTCGCTGGTCATCGTGAGCTGGACGGGAACGCCCACGGGAACGTGAATTTCATTTTGCTCCCAGCGGCCCGACGGCTGCTGCACTTTCCACATCCACTGCTTGCCGACGACATAAATGTTCATCGCGCCTTTGGGCACATTGGCGTTGCGGAAAAAGATGACCGCGCCCCAGCCGAAAATCACAAAGCAAAGCAGCAGCGGAATCGCCGTCCACGCGATTTCCAGCGGCAGGTTTTCCAGCGGCGCGTTCGAGCGATCGGCGTGCGCGCCGCGCCGATATTTCACCGCGAAAGTGACAATCGCGGCGACGACCAGCAGCGTAAATAATAGCGTGATGAAATTCAAAAACCAGAACAAGCCATCGACCTGGCCCGAATTGGTCGCGGCTTGCGGCGGCAAAATATTGATGAAAGGCGACTTTTCGTTCATTCAGCGTCCTCTGTTTTCCCGAAAGTACGCCGTTATTCGGGCGTACTTTTTAGTCGTCACACACTTGCGCTAGGCACTTGCGCCAAGCGTCGGCTTTTTCTTTTCGCGCCACACCGAAAGGGCAATCGCACTCAATCCGCCGACTACCAGCAGAACGAACGACATTTTGATTACGCCCATGATCGCCACGCTGTACTTGTTAGTGATCGGGTCGTAATGAAAGCACGTCAGCAAAAGCTGCTCGACCGGCGAACCGATGCGCTCGGTCGCGGCTTCCATCAAGGCGAATTTCAAGTCGCGCGACGGATACGTAATCCCGTAGAAATAGCGAGCGACTTTTCCAGCCGGCGTCAAGACCACGATTCCATCAGCGTGCGCGAACTGGTCGGTTTTCGGATCGTATTTAAATTTAAAACCAATCGAATCGGTCAGGCGATGAATCTGCTTGTCGTCGCCCGTCAGAAAATGCCAGCCCCCGTTTCCGCGCTTGTAGTCGGTGACGTACTTGGGTTTTTCATTGCGCGCGATCTGAGGCGTTTCGCGCGCGTCAATCGAAATCGCCACAACATCGTACTGCTCGCCAACCGTGAGACTGGCGATTTCCTTTGCGCTGCGAACCGCTTCCATCATCACGACCGAACAATTCGTCGCACACTTGTAATACATCGGCACCAGCACGACCGGCTTGCCGCGAAACAAATCTTTCAGCGCCACGTTTTTTCCATTGTCGTCGCGAAAACGCGCGTCCATCGGAACCTGCGCGTTGAGTTTCTGATCGAATTTCACAGCTTTGAGAAACTCGTCCTGCGGCCCGTTCATGCCTTTTTCGCTGCGCTGATGCTCGGTCACGGTTTGAGGCCGCGCCGCCTTTTTCTCAGCTTCATGTTTGGCGCTGTCGTCCTCGCCGCCGTGCGCGCGCGCGACGCCAAAAGACAGCGCAAAAAATGCGCTTGCCAAAAATCCGATTGTGCGTTTGCTGTTCATAGGGCTTTCATAAAGTACGCCTAAATTCCGGGTGCCCGCTTGCGGGCGGATACTTTTCTTTACCGGTGTGGATCGATCAGGGTTCCGCCGCTCGCATCGCTCATCAATCCCGCCGATTTTTCATCTGCCGGCGCCGATTTGGCGGCAGGAATCTTATCCGCCAAATTCAGCGCCATTTGCGGCGTGATGTTCGTCGATTGATTGTGCTCGTCGACTTTGCCCAAACCAAATTTCTTCAACGTATTTTCTTCGTAGCCACGAACAGCGGCCAGATGCTCGGGCGTCCCATCACGAAACTTGATCGGCTTGCCGTCTTTGCCGTAAATCGTGAAGCCTTCGATACGATCGGGCGTTACGTCGCGCATCTCCGCCGACTTTCCTTCGTCGTCGAAAATCGTGAAGCCTTCGATGCGTGGCCTGGGGGGAATCTGGTTTTCCACAAACAGCGGCGATGGAATCCGGTCATTGGCTTCGTAGCCGCGTTTCATCACGCCGAAAAGCACGGCCAAAATGCCAATGATGATCGCCGTGCCGATGCCAACGCCGACGAGCCAGCGAATCACCGAGCCGACGAAAACGTCCCTGTCGTCGTGCCCGTAAACGACGGCGTTTTGCTGCGTGCCCTGCGGCGTCGTCTGGTCAGCCGTCAGGTCTTTAAAAATCTCGTGGTTAGCCATGCGCCGAAACCTCCGTCCCACTCGCCAAAGGCGCGTGTGCGTGTGTCGCGGGCGCGCCGTCCATTTCGTTGCTGAAGCGCGGGTCGTGCAGCGGCACCAGATACCTGGTTTTCATCAGCTCGCCGGCGAAAAAGAACAGCCAGATGCCGCCGATTCCAATCGGCGCCGCGATGTCGAGCCAGCTCATGCTGAGGTTTTGACGATTTTCAAAGTTCGGCGCCGTGTTCCAAAACAAATCGACAAAGCGCATCACGATGATCAAAACCGCAACTCGCGCCAGCAGCGCCGGGCGCTTTTTGATGTTGCTGCCGACAAGCAAGACGAAAAACGGCAGCGCGAACTGAATAAAAATCAAACTTCCCGCGACATACTGCCAGCCGTTATGCGCGCGCCGCGCGTACCAACCGGCTTCTTCGGCGACGTTGGCCGTATAAATAATGACCCACTGCGAAAACGCCATGTAAGCCCACAGCAGCGTAAACGCCAGCGTCAGGTTTCCCAGGTCGCGAAAATACTTGCGCGGCACGCGCTCCAAAATTCCGGTCTTGCCGGCGACAACGTGCATCAAAACAATCGAGCAAGCCAGAACCGACAGAATCTGGCCGACGGCGAAGTGCGCGCCGAAGAGCGAGGAAAACCAGTGCGGATCAAGTGACATCAGCCAGTCGACCGCGATAATCGTAATCAGCATCGCGAAAACGAGCAGGCCGCCGGAGCCGATCAAGTTCAATTTGTGCGAAATCAGGCTCGCTTCCTCGCCCGAAATGTCTTCGTCCTGGCGGCGCGACAGCTTGTTCAAATAGTACGCGAAGCCGATGAACAGCGCGAAACAGAGAAACGTGCGCACGATGAAAAACGGCACGTTGAGGTATGGCTGCTTGAATTGCAAAATCTCATCATTGGCGACGGTTTCGGGCTGCGCCCAACTATAAATCACCGGCATGCCGAAAAAAATCGGCGCGAACAAAGCCAGCATGTGCGGCAAAACGCGCGTCGCGGCTTCAAGGGGCCGGCGAATCAGGAACAGGCAGCCCGCGCCGACGACGTGATGCAGCATCAGCAAAGCCAGCGAACCTGTCGTCAGGCCAAGCCAGAAAAAACAACCGAAAAGGTATGACCGGAAAAACTGTTCCGTCTCTATAAACGCGCCGACCGCGCACGCCGCCAATCCGACGATTCCGGCCAGCAGAGCGCCTTTTTGCAGGCGGCCAAGCGCCGGGCGCAGCGTATCCATCCATTGCATTGCTTCGCTTGGGTTCATCGTGTCGCCGTTCCTCGCATATTGTTTTGCACGATTCGGTCGTTATTCGGGCGTACTTTTTGGCTCGTGCGCGGCGTTTTTGCGCCCGACGTGCTCATGCCCGGCCTATTGGAGCCGGTCATTTTGGTCGCGCCCGGCGACGGATACGAGCGCGGCGTATCATATTGCGTCGATTTGACGCCGCTCGCCTTGCGGCTTTGCTGCAACAGGCGAATGTAGGCGATAATCGCCCAGCGGTCGCGCGGCTCGACGCGCGAGGCATACGAATACATCGCGCCGTAGCCATGAGAGATCACGTCGAAATAATGGCCGACGGGCGCGTTTTCCAAGCGCGGAATATGGAACGAAGGCGGCGCCGGAAAACCGCGCTGTACGATGATGCCATTGCCTTCGCCCGATGCGCCGTGGCACGGCGTGCAATTGATGTTGTATCGTTCCTGGCCGCGCGACAGCAATTGCTGCGTAATCGGAAACGGAAATTCAGTCGCCAGGTTCGCGGCGTTGCCCAATCCATCGTCGCCGACCGCGCGATTGATTCCGTCGCCGCCTACACTCGCGCCGACTCTGTTGCTCGTCGCGTTGGCGCCGCTATTTAAAGCTGTGCCGCCTTGTGGGCCGGGCGTCGTCGCGCCGCCTTGAGTGCCGCTGTTGGCGGCCATGCTGCCCATCGCGCCGGCGGTCGTGTTGTTGTCGCCGCTGAGAACGCTGGTGCCGCGTCCGCCGCCGCTCGTCGCTCTGCCTTCGCCGTTGCCGCTCAAATCGCCGTCGCGCTGGAGATTGTTGCCCGTGCCTGCCGCACCCGCGCCATTAAAAATGCCGCCGATATTGCCGCCGTTGCCCAGATAACCGTAATCCATGTCGGCGGGCGCGACGCCGGTTCCGCGCTTGCGTCCCGCGTAAAGCGTTTCGTCGATGCGAAGCTGGCCACGCGCGACGGTGCCGACGGGAATCGTGCGCGACGACGAGCCATCAGGGAAAAACGTCGAAGGCTCGAGCGGCTTGTAGCGCGAGCGGTTCCACATATCGACCGGAGACGCTTTCATGTTGCGGTCGCAGCCCGTCAAAAGCACGCTCAACAGCGGCGCGCAAATCCACCATTTATTCACCGCGCCACCTCCGAAACCTTCATCGGGTTCAATCCCTGCAAAAATTGCTGCGTGCCCATTTTGTCGAACTGCTTGTCGTCGCTTTCGATGCACAGGAAAAATCCGTCGTCCGAAGCGCGCTCGAATTCGGGCACGTTGAAAACCGGATGATAAAGCGACGGCAAGCCGTTGATCGCGAGCATTCCGAAAATTCCCGTCAGCGCGGAAAACAAAATCGTGCATTCAAATGTCGGCACGATAAAAGTCGGCCATGAGTGAATCGGGCGCCCGCCGATGTTGAGCGGATAGGCGACTTCGCTCGCCCAATATTGCAATCCGTAGCCGGTCGCCATGCCGGCGATTCCGCCTGCGAGCATCAGCCACGGCATGATGTGATCGGTGTTGCCCGTCGCGTCCGAAAGCCCTTCGACCGGAAACGGCGCGAACGAATCCATCTTCTTATAGCCGGCATCGCGCGCCGCTTCCGCCGCCGTCAGCAATGCTTCAGGCGAATCGAATTGGGCCATCAAACCGTAAAGCGGCGATTTTTGCTTGATTTCCATGAGAATCCAGTAACGAAAGGTTTTGGAAAAGTACGCCCGAGTTCAGGCGTACTTTTCATCCTTTTAATGACTCGCTTCCGCTGCTGCGCCGGCAGCAACGTGTCCGCCCGCCGTATGTCCGCCGCTCGCGCCACCCGTATTCGGTTCGTGGCCGGTCGAAATCACGCCGTCGCCATCGTGTCCGTGCGCGTGTTGCTCGTGATGCACCAGTTCTTTCATTTCCGCAATCGAAATCGTGGGCAGGAAGCGGCAGAACAAAAGGAACAACGTGAAGAACAAGCCGAAAGTGCCCAAAAACGTCAGCAAGTCCCAGATCGACGGTTTGTAAAGTCCCCACGAAGACGGCAGGAAATCGCGCGTCAAGGCGACGGGAATGATGACCCAACGCTCGAACCACATTCCGACGCTCACGATCAGCGACATGATGAACAAGCACGTCAGGTTCGTGCGGAACTTGCGGAACCATAAAAGCTGCGGCGCCAGCCCGTTGCAAAACAGCAAAATGTAATACGACCACGCATACGGGCCTTTAAAGCGGCTCAGCATCATGAAACTTTCGTAGCGGTTGGCGCTATACCACGAAAAGAAAATTTCCATGAGATAGCCGTAGAAAACTATAAGGCCTGTCGCGAGCATGACTTTGCCGCAGTTTTCCAGGTGCCGCATCGTGATGAATTCCTGCAATCCGCAAATCGCGCGCAGAGGAATCGCGAGGATCAAGACCATCGCGAAACCGGCGTAAACCGCGCCCGCGACGAAATACGGCGGGAAAATCGTGGTGTGCCAGCCCGGAACGTTGGAATACGCGAAGTCGTAGGAAATCGTCGAGTGAACCGACAGAACCAGCGGCGTCGAAAGCCCGGCAAGCAATAAGTACACCTGCATATACCGGTTCCAGTGCCGCGCCGAGCCGCGCCATCCCAGCGAAAACAAGCCATACGCGACTTTGGCGAACCGGCTTTTCGCCCGATCGCGCAACGTCGCCAAATCGGGAATCAGGCCGACGTACCAGAAGAAAAGCGACACGGTTGCGTAAGTCGTAACGGCGAACACGTCCCAGATCAGCGGGCTTTTGAACTGCGGCCAAAGCCCCATCGAGTTGGGCGCGGGAAACAGCCAATACGCATATTGATGGCGACCGATGTGCGCGACCGGATAAATCGCCGCGCACGCGACCGCAAACAGCGTCATCGCTTCGGCGAAGCGGTTGATCGAAGTGCGCCAGCCTTGATGAAGCAAAAGCAGAATCGCGGAAATCAACGTTCCGGCGTGGCCGATGCCGATCCACCACACGAAGTTGATGATGCCGAATGCCCAGCCAACCGGCTGGTTGTTGCCCCAAACGCCGACGCCGTTGAGCACCAGCCACGTCAGCGAAACGCCCAGAACCAGCAACAGCGACAGCGCGAAACCCAAACCGGCAAGCCAGAACAGCGACACGTTCGGATTCAGAATGATGTCGGAAATTTTCGCCGTGATCGTGCCGTAGGTGTGATTGCCGCCGAGCATCTTGAATTCCGATTCGGGAATGCCCGTGCCCCGCGCGTGCGGCTCGTGCGGATTGTTGGCGGCGCTGTTCGGCTGGAGCGCCGGACGCGCATCTTTGCGCCGCTTGGAAACGTTGATGGTATCTTTTTCCTCGGCCATTAGCGGCTTGCCTCCCACGGGAGTTCGGGCGTGTCTTCGTAGACTTTCGTTGTCGGCTTCAATGCCGGATTCGGGTTCTGCACTTTCGCCAGATACGACGTGCGCGGCTGGGTATTCAATTCGGTCAAGATGCCGTAATTCAATTGATTCTTTTTCAACTTCGTCACGCGCGAGTTCGGATCGTTCAAATCGCCGAAGATGATCGCGTTGGTCGGGCACGCCTGCTGGCAGGCGGTGATGATTTCGCCGTCCTTGATGACGCGATTATCCTTGTCCGATTCGATGCGCGCTTCGGTGATGCGCTGGATGCAATAGGTGCATTTTTCCATCACGCCGCGCGCCCTGACGGTGACATCGGGGTTTTGCATCAGCGAAATCGTCGGGCTGTCCAGTTCGGCGTATTGCAAAAAGTTGAAGCGACGCACTTTGTAAGGACAGTTGTTCTGGCAATAGCGCGTGCCGACGCAGCGGTTATACGTCATTTCGTTGATGCCTTCGGTCGAATGGCTCGTTGCCTCGACGGGGCAAACCGGCTCGCACGGCGCGTTTTCGCAGTGCATGCACATGACCGGCTGAAACGACGATTCGGGATTGGCGACATCGCCGCGAAAATAGGTGTCGATGCGAATCCAGTGCATCACTCTACCGCGCAAAACTTCGTTTTTCCCGACCGTCGCGATGTTATTTTCCGATTGGCAACTGATCACGCACGCGTTGCACGCGATGCACGATTGGGTATCGACCGCCATGCCCCACGCGTAGCCTTTGTAATGCCACGCGGGATAAAGCGACGGATGTTCCTTCACGCCCAGATCGGGCTTGGCATCGGGCTTAAATTCCGGCCCGCGGCGATAATCGTCGCCCGACGAGCGGCCCTCGCGGCTGAATTCGTCGTGAACGTCGTGCGGCGCGCCATGCGCGCCTTCGCCTTTGCCGTCTTCGCCATGTCCGGCGGTGCTTCCCGCGTGCGCCTTGCCCGCGCCGCCGTGCGATCCCGCGCCGCCATGCGCGCCGGCGGCTTCGACCGCGTTCGACGGGCCGGCGTCGCCGTGTTCGCCCTGCGCGTGTCCGCCTTCGCCTTCTTCGACTTTGGCGAATCCCGGATGCTTGATGTATTCGGGCAACGAAGTTTCGCGAACCAAGTTGCGCCCGTGCATGTTGTGGTGAATCTGCGTGCAGGCGAGCAGAACTTTCTCGCCCACAGGCTTCACCGTCAAGCCTGACGCGAAACCCATTCCATTCGAGTTGCGCAGCTTGCCCGCGTCGAAACCGATGCCTGTTCCGTTTTGCCCCGAGCGCGTGCGGCCATAACCCAGATGCACCGTCACGGCTTCATCGGGATGGCCCGCAGTCACCCAGACCGGCGCATTCACCGTCGCGTTGCCGACTTTCAATTCCACAACGTCGGCGTTTTCCACGCCGAGTCTTTCCGCCGTTTTGGGCGACATTTGCGCCGTGTTGTCCCACGTCAGTTTGGTGAGAGGCTTGGGCAATTCTTGCAGCCACACGTTGTTGGCGAAGCTGCCGTCC
>Ga0136611_10002850_pt1 | contig 12085 bp, 8 predicted proteins | sample AntDrymUQ2232306_2_FD_106645 | JGI IMG/M metagenome (GOLD analysis project Ga0136611, IMG submission 106645) | Polar desert sand microbial communities from Dry Valleys, Antarctica - metaG UQ223 (23.06) | ecosystem: Environmental > Terrestrial > Soil > Desert | place: Antarctica: Dry Valley... | reverse complement strand
TCAGATTGCGGATCGATGTCGGATCTGCGATTTGCCGAGCGGCCGCCGATCAAACAATCTGAATTCAGCAATTGATCCGAATTCCGAGATCTGAAATCCGAAATCGTCAGGGATTCAGAATAACCACGTCGGTGCGGCGTCGGAGATCGGACAGCCAGTCGTCGAGCAGCTCCGCGCGACGCGCGCCGATCAATCGCTCGCGGATGACCGGCGTCGCCTGCTCGAAGGTGGTTCCCGCGGCGTCGAATTCCGCGCGCGATCGCGCGTACGCCGTGGTGATTTCGGTATCGGTCGGCATGCTCGCCGACGCAAATCGCTGCGCGAGGTAGGCGACCGTCCGCAAATCGTCGCGGATCCACGCGCGCAGCCGCACCTCGGTAAAGCCGTTGAGGTCGAGGGCACGCGTGAAGCCGGCCGCGTCGCGGAAGCGCGAGCGGACCTCATCGAGGCGCGCGTCCACGGCCGCATCGGTCGGCGCCGGCGGCGCGTAGCGCCGCACTTCGCGCAGGATCAATTCTCGATCGACGAGCAGGCCGGTGATGGCCGGTATGTCATCGGACGGCCGCTCAACGGTGACCAATCCGAACACCACCGCGGCCCGGGCGTCGCTCAGCGTGATCGGCTGTCCGCCGACGAGCGCCAGCGTGCGCTCGATCAGCTCCGGCTGCGCGAGCATGACGATGGCGACCATCGCAAGCCGGATCAAAATGCCTGCCCCAGTGAAATATGCAGCACGTTCGAGCGTTCGCGCCCCCCGCCCTGCAGCAGCTGCGTGCTGAGCTTCCAGCCCCAGTCGACGCGCAGCGGACCGATCGGCGAACGATATCGGAAGCCGACGCCGCTCGACACCCGCAGCTCATCCAGACGGATGTCGGCAACACGGCTGAAGATATTGCCGGCATCGATGAACCACACGAACTGCACGTTCTTCCAGTACGGGGCGCGCGTTTCGAGATTGAAGATCGCCATGCCGTTGCCGCCCTGCGGAAAGCCCTGCGGATCGAGTGTCTCTTCGGTGCCGAGGCGATCGAGGGCGAAGCCGCGGACGGTGGTGTCACCACCGGCGAAGAAGCGTTCGCTCGCCGGCAACTCGCGGATCACGCTTGAAAATACTTCAGCGCGATCGACGGTTCGCGCGAACGCAGCCTTCCCGCCTGTGCCCTTGCCTGCGCCGGCGATCTCGAGTGGCGGCGGCACCACCTGCGCAAAACCCACCGCGACGCCGAGGCGGGCGCCGGCGGCGAGCACGACACTGCGTCCCGGCAGGCGGCGATAGATGAACCCCTGCATGAAGGACTTGACGAAGCCGACTTCCGAGCCGAGGATGCGCGCCGCGACCGAGCCATCGATGCCAACCACCGCGCCGCGCTGCGGGTCGAGGACGTCATCGCGCGAATCGCGAAGCAGGCCGCCGAAAATCTTCGACAGCTTGACCTGCGGGAACAGGCGATCGATCGGCAGCTGGTCCTCCGCCGCGATCTGTTCGTCGAACAGCTTGGTGTAGTCGAAGGTGTAACGGCCGGTGACGGTGAAGGCGCTGATGCGGCGCGCGTAGTCGGCGGTGACGCCGCGGCGGTTGAAGCTGAAACTCGATCGCCGGCCCTGCTCGATGAAGGCGGTGAACTGCGCGTCGCCAGGGGTCTTGAAGGCGCGCGGCTCGCGGAAGGTGAACAAGCCGCGGTAGTCGTGGAAGCCATAGTCGCCGTCCTGCGCCGGATTGCCCGGATCGTCGGCCTTGCGCCGTAGCGTCACGCGGCCGAACAGCGTTACCGATCGGTTCTTGCCCCAGAGGTTGCGGCGGCTGATCGCGAAAAATCCGCGCGGCCCGAAGTCCAGCTCGTCGGTCGCGCCGCTGCCATCGTCCGCGGTCGCCGCGATGCGGCCGACTTCGAAACCGCCGCCGTAATCGATCGTCGTGGTCTCCGTTTCCTGGAGGTCGATGAGCACGTCGCGGGTCAGCGATCCGGTGCGCGGCAACTCGGTGATGCGTACCCGCCGGAACAGGCCGAGGGCCGCCAGCCTGCGCTGGCTTTCGATCAGCGCTTCGTCACTCATCGGATCGCCCGGGTGAATCGCCAGCTCGCGGCGAATCAACTGCGTCGAGATTCGCGAGTTGCCGTTGATCAGCACGCGATCGACCTTGATCTGCTCCCCTTCCCGCACCGTCCAGGTGATCGCCACCAGCTGCTGGTCGTTGGCAAATGCCAGCTGCGAAATCACCGACACGCCCTGAAATCCCTGGTTGCGATAGGCGCGTTCGAGCGTGTCGCGGTCGATCGAGAGCTGGGGCCGGTAAAACGGCTTGCCGCCCTGGAGCGCCATCATCGCGCGTAGTTGATCGGCAGGGATCGCGGCGGTGCCTGCCACCTCCACACCGCTGACGATGGTCTGCGGACCTTCCTGGACCTGGAACCGGATCGCGACGGGTCGATAGGTGACGTTGTCTACCGTGGCGGGCGGCAATACCTGGATGTTGGGCTTGACCACGGCCTGCGCGAAACCGCGGACGCGATATAGCTCGGTGATCGCCGCGCCGATCAGCCCGACTCGCGCTTCCACGAATGGATCGCCGGCCTTGATTTGCAGCAACGGCGCGAGGTCCGCGGCGGTGACGCGCACCGTGCCCGCGGCTGCAACCGATTCGACGCGGTGCAGCGGGCCTCTCGCGATCGTGAAGGTCACGATCAGCTCGCCGCTCTTCTCTTCGCGCGTGTAGGGCGCCAGGGCGCCTCGGAATCCCTGCTCGCGCAGCGCATTCTCGATCGCCGCGCTCGCATCCTCGAGCAGGTCCTGGTCGATCGCCCGTTCCGCCCGAATCGGGATCAACCCTTCGCGATAGCCTTGCGGCAGCGGATCGCCGGCAAACACGATGCTGACGTGCGGGCCGGGCGCGACCGTCACCGTCACCGACATCGATCGTCCGTCAGCCGCAATCGAATGCGACTCGCGCACGCGCGCCTGGTAATAACCGCGCTGGCGGAGGGATTCCTCGTAGCCGGCGATGCGCGCCTCAATCGCCACCTGATCGAACGGCCGGCCAGGCGGCAGGCCGAGGCTTCGAATCACGTCGGCCTCGGGCTCCAGCGGCGTGCCCAGCACGGTCACCGCACCGATGGTGATGCGCTCACCCGCTTCGATCGTCAGCACCAGCTCTGAGAGCTCGGGCGCCGGCTCGTCGTCCTCGACTCTCGGCAGGATCGTCGCGTTCTCGAAGCCTCGATCGGCGTAGAAAGCCTGGAGCCTTGTGACCATCTCGTCGATACGGCTGACCGACGGCAGCGCGCCGAAGCGGTCGCTGAGCTCGGCGCGGATCATCGATTCCGAAAACCCGGCGTTGCCGGTGATGCTGATCTTGGTGATCCGCTTCACCGGGATCAATCGCCAGCGCAGCGCCACTCCCTGATCGGTGACGGACGCGAAGACGCGAACGTCTTCGAAGCGTCCGAGCCCGACAAGGTGGTCGATGGTCGCCCGGATCTCGCGCATGCCGAGGGGCTCGGCGACGCGGGTTTCGATCAGCTCGAGCAGGCCGGGCTCGGCCACGGTGACGCCTGCGATTTCGACCTCAACGTCGGTGACGGTCTTGCCGAGATACCCCTGCACTCCGGCGCCTTGCGCCGCGCTCGCGGGCGCATTGAACAGGCACGCGGCCAGCAGCGCGGCCGCGACGCACAGGGGCCGCATCAGAATGCGAGCCTCTTTCGCACTTCCAGCGCGTAGGTGCGATCTTCATTCTGCGACAGCACCCAGGACAGCGATTCGCTCTCGTCGAACTCGAGCAGGATGATCTGATCGCGCTGCGACGACGACAGGCTGCGCGCGTACGTCAGGAAGATGCGGTTCGAGATCCGCTTGCCGATTGTCACGCGCGCGCTCGGGTTGAGGTTCAGGCTCGCCGACTGTTGATAAGGATCGGACAGCAGCGGCGTGATCTGGAAGGTATCGACGCCGAAGGTCTGTTCGACGACCCGGCCGACTTCCTGCGACAGCGCGCCGGTCAGCGCGCGGGTGGCGCGCGCTTCGACCAGCCGCTGCTCGCGCTCGTTCGGACGCTGCAAGCCGGCCAGCTCGATGTCGCCGCTCGGCGCCTGGTCGCTGAACAGCAGCGTCAGGATGTCGAGCGTCCCGAGCGGCGGATCGGACGTAAATTCCGGCTGCATCCGCTCGGTGGTGCCGTTCATGCGCATCGTCACGCGATACGTCTGCCCCGGGACGCGCACGCGCGTCTCCGCTTCGATATCGAAGAACGGCTGGATGCGATTGGCGTTCGCGAAGTCGAGGCTGCCGCGCGTGACGAGGTAGCGCCGCCCCTCGAACTCGACCTCGCCGCGATCGATCTCCGCGTGACCGAACAGCAGCGGGCGGTCGAGCGTGCCGCGCATCGTCAGATCGGCGCTGGCGACGACGCGCGCCTGATCGTTGTCGATGCGCAGCGTGCCGGGCGCGGTGAGCCGGATGTCAAAGCGAACGTTGGAAGCCGCGGCCACCTGTCCCTCGATCGCGGGAATCGCGCCATCGCCGCCGGTCAGGCCGCTGAACAGCCCGCCGGAGGAACCGAATCCGCGCCCCCAGTTCGCGCTCTTTACATTCACGGTCCCGGTCACGAGCGGCGCCGTCGCGGGTCCCTGCAACGCGAGGTTCGCATCAACCACCGAGCGCATGCCTTCGGGATATCGCAGGCTCATGTCCTCGCCCGCCACGTTGACGTCGAACTCGCTCAGTTGATACCCGGACATGCCGATGCGCCCGCCGAACCTGACGGCGCCGCCACCGAGGCGCGCAGTAATGCCGTCGAGGCGGACACCGGCGACATCGAACGTCGCAATGCCGTTGACCTCTTCGAGGGCGTTGGGAAACAGCAGTGAGCGCATGCGGCCGTTGGTCAGAAGCGCGTTGCCGGCTACCACCGGCGCCGTCGCGGTTCCCGAAATCCGCGCGGTCACTTCCGCGCGACCGGAGCTGCGGATGTTGGGCAGGAAGCCCTGGAGAACGGCCAGGTTCGCGGCGCCGTTGGCCTGCAACGTCAGCGACTGGTCTTGCAGGTTCACCGAGCCGCTGAGGTCGAGCTCGGTGTCATCGCCGACCATCTTCAGCGAATCAACGTGCAGGGTCTGATGCTCGACGCTCAAGCGAATTGGCGACTGGTTGCGCAGCCGGTAATCGAGCAGCGCGACGTTGACCTGCTCGACGCTGGTATCGATGCGCAGCGCGTCAGGATTGTAGAGCTCCCCGACGACGCGGATGGTGCCGCTGGCGATCGCCGACGTGAATGGCGAGAAGGTCGGCTGCAGCTGGCGGAGATAGGGATCGAGCGACGTATCGGTGATGCGGAACGACATCTCCGCGTCCATCTCGTCGTTCAACTCGATGCGGCCGGTGCCCGATACCGCCAGGCGTGGTGAGGCAGCCTCGAGCTCGTAGGTCATCAGCAGCCCGCGCATCGACAGCCGGCCGGTCATCTCGCCGATGCCTTCATCGCCGAAGAACAGGTCGCTGACGCTCCATTTCACGTCGTAGCGCGGCTCTTCGAACGTGCCGCCGCCGGTGGCGGTGAAATCGACCGAGCCGTACAGCGTCGGATACCCCGGATACGTGGTCAGGGCGAGGGTGTCGGTCGCGATATTGCGGCCGTCGACGTCGAACGAATAGCTGCCCGCCCAGCCGACATAGGCAGCGCCATTGACCGTGCCGCCGCCCTTGTGCATCTCGATGCCGTTGAGACGCACGCCGTCACCCTCGAACTGCAGCGCGGCCGTCGCCTCGGAAAACGGCTCGTCGTAGGCGACACCGCGCGCAATCGTCATGCTGCCAAAACCGTGCGGCCGCTCGTACTCGCCATAGACATGGAAGTCGCCGGACAACATGCCATCGACGTCGTAGTCCTGCAGATCGAACGCCTCTCTCAGGTCGACCAGCGGACGTTCGGTGAGGCGGACGCGCGCGTTGATCTGCTCGCCGCCGTCGGCGCGCGGGTAGCCCAGAGCGAACTGGCCGGTCACGTCCATCCGCGATAACCCGCTGCGAATCACGGCGCGGCTGATGTTCGCGTACGAGTTCTCGACCACGAAGTCGCTGTCGATCTCACCCCAGTTGACTTCCCAGGCGCGCATCTCCGAGCCGGTGAAACGCCCCTCGATGCGCGGACGACGGAACGCGCCGAGCATGACGCCGTCGAACTTGCCGACGCCGTCGATCGGGATGGCGCGGGTCGGCGCGCCAAACGCCGTCATGATCCCGGCCAGGAAGCGATCGCTCTCCTGCCAGTTGCGGCTGGTGACGCGAAACGGGATCTTCGATCGATCGCCGTACGCGGTCGCGCCTTCGAACGCAATGTAGGTGTCTTCGGTGAAAATCCGGCTCGGCTCGAAGCGGATCGCCTCAGGGTCGAACGCATACGTGACGTCGCCCGCCACCGCGACCGGCGTCAGCGGGATGTGATTGCTGAACGGCCCTTGCTCCTTGTAGCGCTCGCGCGCTTCGGCGGCCGCATCGGCGGGAACCTGGGGGCCCTGCAGTCCGGCGATCGACGTGAAGTTCGCGGTGCCCGAGCCTCGCCGCTCAACGTAGCGGCCGAGCGGCCACGACATCTCGTTGTGACCGGAGGCGCGTCCGGCCAGCCGCATACCGGACATCTTGTAGAAATCCGTCAACGCATTCAGATCGACCTCGCGATAGTTGACGTCGAACACCGCGCGCGCCGGCTGCTGCTTATTGCCGAGCGGCGCCATCAGGTAGCGGAAATCCGCCGTGCCGCCGGCGAAGTCCGCAGTCGCCCGGGTCACCTCCATGCGGTCGCGCACCCAGACGACGTCGCCCTCCAGGTTCGGAAAGCGGTAGTCGTTGAGGCCGAGCGCCGCGCTGGTGAACCGGCCCTTCATCTCGCGGCCGCCCTTGAACATGTGGAACGTGCCGGTGAAGTCGCCTTCGCCCGACAGCGTGAACTTGTCGCGCGCGAAGAAGATCTCGCGCTGGCGCGGAAACTGAATCTTCGACTTGATGTGATAAAGCTGCTCGGGCCAGTTGGCGAGCTCCGCCACGCCCGTCATCGTCGAGACCGCGCCATCGGTCACGAGGTCGATGCGATCCATGACGATCTGGCCGTTCTGGAACTTGAACGCCACCGACATGTCGGCCGTCATCGGCTCGTATTTCTGGATGACGATGGTGCCCTTGGTGAAGCTCGCCAGGCCCTGGTATTCAGCGCCTTTGGTGACGATCACCTCCATGTTGCGCGCTACGGCGCGCCAGTCCGATCCATAGTCGTTGAAGATCAACTCTCCGCGCTCGGCGTGGACGTACTGCATCGTCGTGACGACGATTGGCGGACCCGTACGCGGCTTGCGCGGCGGACCAGTTAGCCGCGGAAACGTCTGGCGGCCGTCGGGAAACGACTCGACGATCATCCGCCAGTCCGACATCTCGATCGATTCGAGCAGGATCTCCCGCTTGAACAACGCGTTCCAGGTCAGGGACACGTCGATGCGTTTGGCTTCGAGCCACGTCGGCTCATTGGGCAACATGCCGTCGATGCGGAGGTTCTCGACGACGAAACGCCCGCGCGCAATGTGCACGCCGAGCCGGCCGATCGTCATCTTGCGCTGCAGGAAATCGCCGCCCGCCTTCTCGGCGCGCGCCCTGAGATAGGGACCCAGATCGATCGTCAGCGTCGAAACCAGCACCACCGCGACGATCACGCCAATCGTCACGGCGAATCGCCGCGCATACCGGTAGACGGTGCGGCCCGCGCGGCCGGCGGCGGCGCGCGCCCGTCCCAGTCGGCTTGGTTCCGGTGGTGCAGCGGCGTTCATCGTCAGCTGGAGCTACTCAACGATCAGCAGCAGGGTGCCGGCGTCGACTGACTGACCTTCGGCGACCGACACCTCGCGCACCCGCCCGTCACGGGCGGCGCGCAATTCGTTTTCCATCTTCATCGCTTCGACCACGACCAGGCCCTGCCGCGCCTTGATCTCGTCGCCGGCTTTCACCAATAGGCGCACCACCTTGCCCGGCATCGGCGAGGTCACACGCTGCAGTCCCGAGCCGGCGGGGCCAGTGCCTGCCTTTTTCTGACGGCCGAACGAGCCGGCCGGGCGGCTCTGAACCGCGATGGTGCGACCGTCGAGGTGGACGTCGAAATCACCGGCGACAGGTCGCGTGGCGAACGCCGCGTCGATCGATCGCGCGGGCGCGGCTGCGCCGTCGAGCTGCACGAGCATCGACACGATCGAGTCATTGACGCGGCGCGCATCGACGACGTGGAGGCGGCCGTCAAGGTCGATGTGGAGCAGCCCGCCCTTGCGGACAATGCCGACGGTCCGGACGCGATCGCCAACCGCCACTTCGTAGATCATCGCAACGCTTCCATGCGACCGGCGTCGCGCCACCGGCTCGCCGCCAATGCGGGGCTCTCGTTCGAGACCGGCTTGGTGAACAAGTGCACCGCCGCGGCAATCGCCGCCAGGTCTTCATGCGATGCATCGATCGACTGCAGCGGCCCCTTGCCCAGCTTGCGATCGATGAAGCTGGTATCGAAGCGTCCCGCCTTGAAATCCTCGTCCTCGAGAATCCACTGAAAGAACGGGATCGTCGTGCGAATACCGCGGACCTGGTACTCGGCCAGGGCACGGCGCATGCGCTGCAGCGCGTGCTCGCGGTTGTCACCCCAGGTGATCAGTTTCGAAATCATCGGGTCGTAGAAGATCGGCACGTCCCCGCCTTCATACGCCCCGCTGTCGTCGCGCACGCCGGGCCCCTGCGGGACGCGCAGGCCCTGGATGCGGCCGGGCGAGGGCAGGAATCCGTTGTCTGGATCCTCCGCATAAATCCGGCATTCGATGGCGTGTGACTTCGGATTGAGCAGCGCTTCGGGATCGAGATCGAGCCGCTCACCGCGGGCGATGCGGATCTGCCACTGCACCAGGTCCACTCCGCTCACCATCTCGGTGATTGGGTGCTCGACCTGCAGGCGCGTGTTCATCTCGAGGAAGTAGAACGAGCCGTCGGCGTCAAGCAGGAACTCGATGGTGCCGGCGTTGGTATAACCGACCGCTTTCGCGACCGACGCGGCAGCGGCGGTCATGCGCCGGCGCAGCTCGGGCGAGACCGCGAGCGACGGGGTCTCCTCGACGACCTTTTGATGGCGTCGCTGAATCGAGCATTCACGCTCGACGAACGGCAGCACGGTGCCATGATGATCGCCGAGCAACTGCACCTCGATGTGGCGCGGCGTCATGAGACGGCGCTCGAGATATACCGCGCCGTCGCCAAATGCCGACTGCGCTTCGGAGCGTGCGGCCCGCAGCGCGCCGGGGAGCTCCGCGGCAGCGGCAACCATGCGCATGCCCTTGCCGCCGCCGCCGGCAACCGCCTTGAGCATCAGCGGATAGCCGATGCTGTCGGCGACTTTCAGCACGTCGGCATCGGATGCCTGGTCGCTGAGCGGTTCCTCGGTGCCTGGCACAACCGGAACGCCGGCCTTGATCGCGGCCTGCCGGGCCGCGGTCTTGCTCCCCATCAAGGTGATCGCTTCCGGCGTGGGACCGATGAACGTGAGGCCGGCATCGCGGCACGCGGCCGCGAAATCTTCGTTCTCGGCGAGAAATCCGTACCCGGGATGCACCGCATCCGCGCCGGCCTTGCGGGCGGCGTCGATAATCGCGTCGATACGGAGATAGCTTTCACGCGGCGGGCTCGGGCCAACCGGCCACGCCTCATCAGCCAGCCGCACATGTAAGGCGGCTCGATCGCATTCCGAATAGACCGCCGCCGCGGCAATGCCCATATCTCGGCAGGCGCGAATCACGCGCACGGCAATCTCGCCACGGTTGGCGATCAGGATCTTTTTCATCAGACAGAACCGCTGACGATTCTATCCTTTAGCGGGATTATTGACGCTCGGCGTGGACCTCCCCGCGCGAACACTAACGACGCGGTGAATCAGGGCATACGTTGGGAATCATCAAACGTCAGCACAGCCGTGCCCTTCGCGCCCGACTGCACCGCGATCGGTGCGCCGTCGTTCCCGGCCAGGATGCCGATCGGCGTGCCGGGCGGAGGCGGAGCATCGCCCATCATGCCGCCGCTTTCGTCGTAGGCGACGGCGACCCACACCTTGTCGGCGGCCACACCATCGAAGACCGCCTCGATGTCGTTCTTGTCGAGCGCAACCTGATCGAGCGGCATCGCGCCAGGGCCGATGTTCGGCGTGTCGAACAGCCACACCCACAGTTTGTGAGAGCCGTCGACCTTACCCTTTCCTTTGTAGTGGACGGTGACCTTCACCGTCCCGGCGGCGGCGGTGGTCGCGAGCGGTGCGGCGGTGAGCGAAGCAGCTGGCTGCGCGAGGTTGGCAAGCAGCGCGGCAACGACAATCGTGAGAGCTTTTTTCATCTGGCAGTCTCCTTGTTTCGCGGACGTTCTATGAGACGGCCCGCGGGGGAGGTCCGTTCACGCCGGCCGCGCCGGCGGCAGGCCGGGCGGCGTGAACGGCCGAAACCGTCAGCCCGGCGGCAGGCCCAGGAACTCGTCGAAGTCGCAGCACACCAGCGTCGGCGGGGCCGCAAGCTGGTCGAAATGGGCAGCCTGGAAACTCGTGGTCAGCGCGACGACCCGCATGCCGGCGGCCTGTGCGGCCTCGATGCCCATTGGCGCATCTTCGAACACCAGGCACGCCGCCGCGTCGATGCCGAGACGGCGCGCCGCCTCGATGAACACGTCGGGCGCGGGCTTGCCGCGCGCGACTTCATCGCCGCGCACAATGATTGCGAACGCATCCGCCAATCCCAGCTCGGCCAGCGTGTGCTCGACGTTCGGCTTCGGCGCCGAGGTCGCGAGCGCCGTCGGGATCTGCTCCTCGTTGAGCCGCGCGATCAGCGCATGCAGTCCCTTCATCGGCAGCAGGCGTCCTTTCGACAGCTCGCGGTAGAGCCCTTCCTTCTCGTGCTCATACGCCAGCCATTCGTCGCGTCCAACGTCGCGCTTGAAGAGAATCGGAAAGATCTCGCTGTTGCGCCGGCCGTCGAGCCGCGCGCGATCGTCCTTGGTCAGCGGCGGCAGGCCATGGCGTTCAGCGAACACGCCAAACGCCTCGGCGTGAAGATGCATGTTGTCGACGATGGTGCCGTCGATGTCGAAAATCACGGCGCGGGGAGCAAAGCGAAGCGGCACATACAACTATAATCCGCTCACCCGTGAGCCGTGTGTATCTGCTGGTGGGATCGCTTGCGATCGCCGTGCTCTACGGAGCGACCTATCAGCCATTCAGGTTTTTCAACATCGCCGACCCGGGCGGCGCGATGGACGCTATTCACTACGTTGACATGGCCAATGAAACACGACGTCGACCGCCGACACGACCGGTTCCCAGCTCGCGCCCCGCGCGACCCGCATGATGATCTGACAGGGCACCGTAGCGAGGCGCTTGACCAGGGCGCCACCGAGGAAGCCACCGGCGCCGCTGACCGCAACCGTCTTGTTGCTGTATTCGCGCAGCCACCCGTTTGATGCGGCGCGATTGGGAGCGGCCGGTCATGCATCAATGTCCGCCTCAGATCGCCACGCACGCAGGAGTACGCGACTCGATCATGGATACCGCCTCGCGCACCACCCTGTCGATCTGGATGCGCGTCAGGCACTTCTTCGCTTCGCGGACGCAGTCGTCGAGCATGCAGCCTGCGCACTCGGGCCGCTCTTCCAGGACGACGTGATGCCTGCCGAGCGGCTGCCAGTGACCCGGAGGGTTGCGCGCGCTGAAGATCGCGACGCAGGGAGTGCCCACCAGTGCGGCGAGATGCGTCGGTCCAGAATCGTTGCCGATGAACGTGACGCATTGCGACAAGATCGAGGCCGAGCCGAACACGCTCAGGCGTCCGGCAAGGTTGTGCGAGCGCGGTCCCCATGCAGCGCAGAGCTGGTCGCACAGCGCGCGCTCCCCAGCACCACCGATCGCCAGCAACACGACGTCCGGAAACTGACGCGACCGGTTTCCTCGAGGATGATCCACGGCGAGACGCGCCCGGAGCCGGCGACCTCGCTCTCGGTAAGCAGCGTCAGGCGAGGCGCGGGGTATTGCGCGCGGATCCGCGCG
>Ga0136611_10002849_pt1 | contig 12086 bp, 6 predicted proteins | sample AntDrymUQ2232306_2_FD_106645 | JGI IMG/M metagenome (GOLD analysis project Ga0136611, IMG submission 106645) | Polar desert sand microbial communities from Dry Valleys, Antarctica - metaG UQ223 (23.06) | ecosystem: Environmental > Terrestrial > Soil > Desert | place: Antarctica: Dry Valley... | reverse complement strand
GCGTCGCCCGTGTCGGCATGGATGGCGATCTCGCCAGTGTCTGCCTCGAAGCGCTTGACGATCACATCGACATAACCCGGATCGATTTCGACGAGGCAAGCCGTCCGCGCGGTCCGCTCGGCGGCGATCAAGGTCGTGCCTGATCCGCCGAAGGGATCCAGAATGACGTCGCCTTCGGCACTGGAATCAAGAATCAGATCGGCCATCAGCGCCACCGGCTTGACGGTCGGATGCAGCTGGAGGGCCTTGTTGCGCCCCTTGCTGAAAGTATTGACCCCGGGATAGCTCAGCACATTGGTCCGGTTGCGCCCATGCCGCCCGAGTTCCACGGTATTTACATGCGGCGCGTCGCCATGCTTGAACACCCCCACAAGCTCATGTGCTGACCGGTAGAAGCTACCCATGCCCGCGTTGGTCTTCGCCCACACGAGCAGGTTCAAATACTCGAGGCCCGCCGCTTCAGACGCTGCGATTAGTTCGGTGATGTGCCGCCAGTCCATGAACAGGTAGAGCACCGCGCCGTCGAGCAAGTGAGGCTGCGTGGCCCGGATTGCACTCGCCAAGAAGGCCGTAAACTGCGGCTTGTCCATTTCCCCCGAGGCCATCGCGAACTCCTCGAAACGGCTCGTGCCCGAGACATTGCCACCAATCTTCACATTGTACGGTACATCACTTGCCACAGTTCGGATCTGGCGGTCGCCAACAGCCCTTGCAGTAACCGCCGGGTCGGTCGCGTCTCCGCACACCACGGTATGGCGCCCGAGCACAAAGACATCGCCGAGCCGCGCCGTCGCGCTTCCAGCGTTGGCTTGGCCGTCCTCGGCCTGCGCATCGTCGAGGTCGCCGAGTTCGTCGGTTCGGCAGCGACCGAACACGATGTCGCGCTCCGTGATGCTGAAGCCGCTGCTATCTTGGTCGAGCTCAGGAGCAGCAAAGGCAATCTCGGCAAACTCGATCGCCAGTGCACTCAAATCCCATTCCACGCCTTCGGCGAGCTTGTTGTCCGCGATTGCAAACAGCCGAGATTGTTCGGCGCTCAAATGTTCGTCGCGGATGATCGGAACCTCGATCAATCCGATCAGCTTGGCCGCGGCCAGCCTGGCAGTCCCGGTGACGATCGTATTGTCCGCTCGGACGACCAGCGGGACGAGGAAGCCGTGATCCTGAAGGCTGCGCCCGATCTGCTTGATCTGGCGACGCTTGTGATGGCGCAATGCGCGCTCGTCCGTCTTGAGACTGTCGATGGGAACATATTCGAGCTTCAAGCGAAGCTCGCTCCGACAGGTATTCAGCGATGTGGTTGAATAAAGGTGCTTAGTCACAACCCGCACTCCATAGTCGGCCCGCAACGAATGCGGGCTAGGGTATGGGGTTGAGGTCCGTTAACTATACACCTCAAGACGCAGCGGTCAAGTGGCGATTACCGCTAAGTCATTGCAACGAAAGTAAAGTAACGCGACGATCGAGATGGACGATCGTCCATGCCGCTTTTCCGCCTATCCAATGCTCACCGCTTGATCCCCGGAAATTTGCCGGTTCGTTTCCGGTTATTCTCCAGTTCCCTTTCCGGTTATGCGGCGCCGAACGTTTGAACGAGAAGCTATCAGAGACGGTGGTTAAGTGCCGAGCCCTTAATGATAAAGTCGACAGCGCCGGGCGCATAGGGGCCTCCAAAGCAGCCAAAAAGGGGGAAGAATGTGTCGAAACCGGATAGAGACCGGTTCGCAGTGGACTGCGTCGCGCACCACTTCCGGTCACATCCGCGCACTCGTCACGGAATGGATGGTCCCTGATCGGGAACGCCGACGGGTCGAGATCATGTTCGACCGTCTGAGGACCGGCGGCACATCCACCCGCTACGGCGATGCGCGCACCACCTTTCCCATCGCCTCATCGCCGCCACCGTCGTCTTGCGGCTTTGATCGACGAGCCCAGGGCCTAGTCCGTAAGCTTCCGCTTGAACGTTTCCGGCAGGAACAGCAGGCCCGCGACCAGTGTGATCACCGCGACCGTCACTGGATACCACAGCCCATAATAGATGTTCCCCGTCGCCGCGACCATTGCGAAGGCAGTGGTCGGAAGGAATCCGCCGAGCCAGCCATTGCCGATATGATAGGGCAGCGACATCGACGTGTAGCGGATCCGCGTTGGGAACAGTTCCACCAGGAGCGCGGCAATCGGCCCGTAGACCATCGTCACGTATAGGACGAGAAGGAACAGGATACCCACGACAAGCGGCTTGTTGATCTGCGCCGGATCCGCCTTGGCCGGATATCCCACCGCCGTCAGTGCGGCCTTGGTACGATCCTGGAACGCGGTGATCGCCGCTTTCTTGGCATCGCCGGTAACCGCGTTCGTATCGACCCCTGGAATGACCTGGTCGCCGATCCTGATGCTGGCGATCGTCCCCGCGGGAGCCTCGATATTTTCGTACGACACCGAGGCCTTGGCGAGATAGGCCTTGGCGACATCACACGAACGCCTGTCGAATGTATTCTTGCCGATCGGATCGAATTGAAACGAGCACTCGTCCTGATTGGCGACGATCGAAACAGGCGCGGTGGCTTGCGCGCGGTGCAGTGCGGGGTTGGCGGCCGCCGTCAGCGCGTTGAACAGCGGGAAGTAAGTCAACGCGGCAAGCGCGCATCCGGTCATAATGATCGGCTTGCGCCCGATCTTGTCCGACAGCCAGCCAAAGATCACGAAGAACGGGGTTGCCAACACCAGCGCGATCGCGATCATGATGTTGACCGTGGCGCCATCGACCTTGAGCGTTTTTTCGAGGAAAAACAGAGCGTAAAACTGGCCCGTGTACCACACCACCGCTTGTCCGGCGACCGCGCCGACCAGCGCGATAAGCACGATCTTGAGGTTGGACCAATTGCCGAAAGCCTCGGTCAGCGGCGCCTTCGAGGTCTTGCCCTGGTCCTTCATCTCCTGGAAAACCGGGCTTTCGGACAATTGCATGCGGATGTACATCGACACGCCGAGCAGCACGATCGACACGAGGAACGGAATTCTCCAGCCCCAGTCGGCGAACGCTTCTTCGCCAAGCGCGGTGCGGGTACCAATGACGACCAGCAGTGCTGCGAACAGTCCGAGCGTCGCAGTCGTTTGGATGAAAGAAGTGAATAATCCGCGCTTGCCGTCGGGCGCATGTTCGGCGACGTAAGTCGCCGCGCCGCCATATTCCCCGCCTAGGGCCAGGCCCTGCAGCAAGCGGAGCAGGACAAGCAGGACGGGCGCCGCGACGCCGATCGTGGCGTAGTTCGGCAACAGCCCGACGATGAAGGTCGACAGGCCCATGATGCCCATTGTGACGAGAAAGGTGTTCTTGCGCCCTACCAGATCGCCGATGCGCCCGAACACGAGCGCGCCGAACGGCCGAACGGCAAATCCGGCCGCGAAGGCTGCAAGCGCGAAGATGAAACCCGTGGTCTCGTTGACGCCCGAAAAGAATTGCGCTGAAATCACGGTGGCGAGCAGGCCGTAGAGATAGAAGTCGTACCATTCGAAGATCGTGCCCAGCGATGAGGCGCCGACGACGAGCGCGTGGCTCTGCTTGCGTGGACCCGCGCTGGGTCCGTCTTCCGTGATCACGGTCGTTGCCATCGTCATCCTCCCCTTACGCACAAAACCGCCGATGCGGTGGGTGCGATTTGGAAGCACGTTAGACGGTCGGAGGCGTCATTGCAGCGCGACTTTAGTCGAAGGTTGGGGCATGTTCCGTATGATCGATGGCATTCGACCAAAGCCCAATACGAAGTCTCTCGCGGGACGCCTAACCCCTTGCGGAAACGAGGGGAAAATCGATGCCGCATTCACGTGTCAAAATCCTTGCAGCCGTCTTGCTTGCGGGCACCGGGATCACTTCCCCGGCGCAAGCCCAGACATCCCAGCGGGTCGACGAGCCGCTCGAGGCGCGGGTCGATCGTCTGGAAGCACTGCTCAACAAGGTCATCGAGCGTCTTGACCGCCCCGGCGCGACGCTGACGCCAAGCGAGGCGCAGACGCTGCGAGACGCGCAGCGCGTCGTTTCGGGCGCACCCGGCACGACAGTCGTTGCTCAGGACCAGCAGGGCAATGCGCAAGCCGCCGGCGAGCGTTCGGTCGCGTCCCGCGTAGAAGCGCTGGAGAAAGGCCAGGGCCTGGGTTTCCGCGTCGGTGGAAGTACGATCAAGATCGGCGGCTATTTCAAGACGGATGTTGTCGCCAGCAATTATAGCGACGGCGATGTTGCCACCGGGTCCGCACTCCGCAATTATTATTCGCCGGGCGGAATACCAGTCGGTGCGACTGCCGCCGCGGGCCGCGTCGCACGTGAAGGACTGCAGACCACCTTCAGCGCTCGTGAAACGCGCTTTTCGATCAATACTGAGACGCCGATCGGCGACAAAAAGGTTCTGGGCGTTCTCGAGCTCGATTTTTTCGACACGCCGCTGATTGGCAACGAACGCGTGTCCAACAGCTATGTCCCCCGCATCCGACTGGCTTACCTCACCTACGGCAAGCTGACCTTCGGACAGACGTGGACGACGTTCCAGAACGTCGCGGCCCTGCCCGAACGAGTCGACTTTATCGGCCCGACCGAAGGCACGGTCTTCATCCGCCAGCCGATGATCCGCTACACGAACGGCAACTTCCAGGTCGCACTCGAAAGCCCCGGAACGACGGTTCAGCTCGGCACGACCAGCTTCGAGGCAGACGACGACAGGGTTCCGGACCTGATCGTCCGCTACAATGCCAAGGGCGATTGGGGGACCGCAGCCTTTGCCGCGATCGGTCGTTCCCTGAACTATGATGCCGGCAGCGCCGGAGCGGTGGCCGATTCAACCTTTGGTTATGGTGTCAGCCTGTCCGGAGTCATCAAGGCCGGCAAGACGGATAATTTCAATTTCATGGTCACGGGCGGCAGAGGCATCGGCCGCTACGTTGGGCTCAACCTGCGCGACGATGTGGTTGTGGATGCGAACCGCGAACTTGACGCGATCGGGCTGATCGCGGGCTTCGCTTCGTTCCGGCACTTCTGGAGCCCGAAAATCCGCTCGGTCCTGACGGGCTCATATTACAAGGCGGATAATCCGGCGATCGCGGGGTTGCTCGTTACCAACAATGTCGGCAGCATCAGCTTTGACACTTTTTACTCGCCGATAAAGCCACTCACGCTCGGGCTGGGATATCGCTACGGTCGCCGTGAGCTGGAGAATGGACAGTCGGGCGATATCAACCGCCTGCAATTCAGTTCGCAGTATAATTTCTAGCCGCTTCGAGGGCTGAGGATTTTGCGATGACGGTCGAACCAAGCCGATCCTTTCCCGTCCCAGCCGAGTGGGCCTCGCGGGCGATCGTGGATGCGGCGCGATACGATGCGCTGTGCACCGAAGCCACGTCGGATCCGCAAGCATTCTGGGGCGAGCAGGGCCGGCGGCTGGATTGGATGACGCCCTTCACGATCGTCAAGGATTCGTCTTTCGCCGAGAGCGACTTCGGGATTCGCTGGTACACCGACGGGTCGCTCAACGTCTCGGTCAATTGCATCGACCGGCACCTTCCGGACCGCGCCGACGATATCGCCATCATCTGGGAGGGCGACGATTCCACCGAACAGAGACGGATCACCTACGCCGAGCTTCACTGCGAGGTGTGCCGCTTCGCCAATGTGCTCAAGGCGCAAGGCGTAAAGCGCGGCGATCGGGTCACCATCTATTTGCCGATGATCCCAGAGGCCGCCTTTGCGATGCTTGCCTGTGCACGCGTGGGGGCGGTTCATTCGGTCGTGTTCGGCGGCTTTTCGGCCGATGCGATCGCCGGGCGAATCCAGGACTGCGACAGCCGCCTTGTCATCACCGCCGACGAGGGCCGCCGCGCGGGCAAGTCCGTGCCGCTCAAGGCCAATGTCGACGCGGCGTTGCTCCACTGCCCGGGCGTGACCTCGGTCATCGTCATCGCTCGAACGGGAGCCGACGTTCCGATGACGCCTGGTCGCGACGTGCCTTATGGAGATGCCGCCGCAGCAGTGTCGGACGATTGCCCGCCCGAGGCGATGGGCGCGGAGGATCCGCTGTTCATCCTTTACACCAGCGGATCGACGGGCAAGCCCAAGGGGGTCATGCACACCACCGGCGGCTACCTCGTCTGGACAGCGTTCACGCATGAAGTTGTGTTCGACTATCGCCGCGGCCAAATCTTCTGGTGCACCGCCGATATCGGCTGGGTGACGGGCCACAGCTACGTTGTCTACGGTTCGCTGGCCAATGGCGCTACGACGATGATGTTCGAAGGCGTGCCGACCTGGCCCACCCCGGCGCGGATGTGGGAGATCGTCGACCGACACCAAGTCAATATTCTCTACACCGCGCCGACGGCCTTGCGCGCGTTGATGCGCGAGGGCGATGCGCATGTCACCGGCACCTCGCGGGCCAGTCTGACCCTCCTCGGATCGGTTGGCGAGCCGATCAATCCCGAGGCATGGCTGTGGTACCACGAGATCGTCGGCGAAGGCCGTTGCCCGATCGTCGATACCTGGTGGCAGACCGAAACGGGCGGCGTGATGATGACCCCGCTGCCCGGTGCGCATGCGGCCAAGCCCGGTGCGGCGGCCAAGCCCTTCTTCGGCGTGGTGCCGCAAATCGTCGATGCCGAGGGCCGGGTGCTCGATGGCGCTTGCGAAGGCAATCTGGTGATTGCCGACAGCTGGCCGGGACAGATGCGCTCGGTGTGGAATAATCACGACCGTTTCTTCCAGACCTATTTCGCGACCTACCCCGGCAAATATTTCACCGGCGACGGCGCGCGCCGCGATGCGGACGGGGATTATTGGATCACGGGCCGGGTCGACGACGTCATCAACGTGTCCGGCCACCGCATGGGAACCGCCGAAGTCGAAGCCGCGCTCGCATCGCATCCCAAGGTTGCCGAAGCCGCAGTGGTCGGCATGCCGCACGACATCAAGGGCCAGGGGATTTACGCCTACGTCACGCTTAACCTCGGCGAAAGCGCGGACGACGCCTTGCGCGCCGAGCTCGTCAGATGGGTGCGGCGCGAGATCGGGCCGATTGCCACGCCCGACGCAATCCAGTTCGCGCCTGGCCTTCCCAAGACCCGCTCGGGCAAGATCATGCGCCGTATCCTGCGCAAGATCGCGGAGAACGACTTCAGCAATCTGGGCGATACCTCGACGCTCGCCGATCCTGCGGTTGTCGCCGACCTCGTCGCAAACCGGGTTCGCCCATCGATTTGACGTCCCCGCTTGAGCTTATCCCTTTCTCCTCCTACGCTTATGCCGGGAGGAGCAGGGATGGCGGGCGAGGTAATGCTGGTCGTCGACGACCATCCCCTATACCGCGCCGCGTTGGAGGTTGCCGCCGTCCGGGCGGTACCTAATGCGACGATCCTGGAGGCTGGAACGATCGCCGACGGCGTCGCGCTGCTGCGCGCCGCCGCGCGCCTCGACCTTGTATTGCTCGACCTGCGAATACCCGATGCCGAAGGCTATTCGGGAATCGCCACGATCCATGTTGAAGCGCCCGACGTCCCGATCATCGTCGTTTCTGCAATGCACGCCGCCGAAGCTGCGGGAAACGCGGTGCGTTACGGTGCCGCGGGGTATCTCAGCAAGACTGCGGACTTTCCCACTATCTCGACCACGATTCTCGACGCGCTCGCGGGGAAGCGGATGGACGTGCCTTTAAATCGGGACGAAATCGTCGACGACATGGCGAAGCAGATCGCCAGCCTCACGCCCGCACAGCTCAAGGTGCTGATCGCGGTTCTCGGCGGCAAGCTCAACAAGCAGATCGCCTTTGATCTCGGCGTGTCCGAAGCGACGGTCAAGGCGCATATGACCGTGGTCTTCCGCAAGCTGGGCGTCCACAACCGCACCCAGGCAGTCATCGCCGGGCGCGCTCTCGGGCTCGTCCCCGCCGGGCATGGCTGAATCGGCTCGATTACTCTGCGACGATGTTTGACGAAGTGCCCATCGCCCGGCGCGTCAGCAAGCCCCGCAAGCAGGCGGGATCGACGGGCTTGCGCAGCACGACCGCACCGAGATCTTTTGCCATCTGCCCGATCGCGGCGGATGCGTTAGCTGTGGCGAGCGCAACGACTGCATCGGGCCACCGCGCGCGCAACGCAGCGATTAGATCGAGCCCCGTGCGACCATTCCCAATTGCTCTTCCCAGCTGATAATCGATGATCGCGACGTCGAAACACCCCGCTACGATACGCTCACTGGCATCCTTATAGCCGCCCGTACAAACGACTTCGCACCCCCAGCCACCAAGCAAGGCAGCGAGACCTTCAAGGATGCGGGGGTCGTCGTCGACGCACAATATGCGCATCGCCGGGAACTCCGCTCGGACTTGAGAGATTAGAGGGCCAACGACGCTTCGTTCAGGCCCTTCGCTCCCCGCCGCCGTCGCGATCGGCACCGTGACAGCAAACATGCTCCCGCGTTTCGGAATTGAACGCATGTCGAGACCAGCGCCAATCAGCCGCGCGGTCCGCTCCACAATCGCCAGACCGAGTCCGACGCTTGCGCCCTCGTCGTCGCTCGACCGGACTCCGGCTCCACGGTGAAAGGCCTCGAAGATGCGCGCATGCTCGTTAGCCGCTATGCCGATGCCGCTGTCCCACACTTCGACGCGCAGCTGCGTCTTGCGTTTGCGACAGCCGATCACCACGCCGCCCACCCGCGTGTAGTGGATCGCGTTGGCGATCAAATTCTGCAGGATCGATTGAAGCAGAGTGGCGTCGGTCTCGACGACAATCGAGCACGACACGAAGCGCAGGCGAAGTCCCTTGGCTTGTGCGGACGGCTGAAAACCGTTGGCCAATTGCGCGATCAACGCACCGACATCGAATCGTTCAATCTCCGGCCGAACGCCCCCGGCGTCAAGCTGCGAAATATCAAGGAGCGAGCGCAACAATCGGTCGGCGGCGCCAAGCGATTGATCGATATTCGCGGCGAGCGGACGCTGCGCCGGGGTCAGATCGTCAGACAAGGCCGCGCAGAACAGGCGCGCCGCATGCAATGGCTGAAGCAGATCGTGGCTCGCTGCCGCCAGGAATTGCGTCTTGTCGCGGGTTGCCGTTTCCGCCTGCCTCCGCGCCGCCTCCAGCTCCATCGCAGTCCGTTCCAGCGCCGCATTGGCGGCAATCAGCGCCGCCGTCCGCTCCGCCACCCGCGTCTCCAGTCCGGCATTGGCTGCGGCGAGTGCATCCTGCGCTGCATGCTCGGTCGTCACGTCGATAAAGCTCATGATATAGCCGTCGCCCGGCATCGGCCCGCCCACGGTTCTGAGCACCGTGCCATCGGGACGCGGGCGTTCGAAAACGTGCGGCTCGCGTCGGCGCATATGCGCAAGGCGGCGTTCGACATGCGCATCGACCTCGCCGGGTCCACACTCGCCGCGCAATGCATTATAGCGGATCAGGTCGGCAATCGGCGTTCCGACCCTAGTCATGCTGGCGGGATAGTCGAACATCGTCGCATAGCGACCATTCCAGGCGAGCAGGCGCAAATCCTTGTCGACGACGCTGACACCGGCATCCATATTTTCCAAGGTCGCGGCAAGCAGGCCTTTGGAAAACAACATGCTCTGGCTGGTATCGTCAAGCAGCCGCACGACATCGGCAATGCCGAGGCTCGATCCGGACAGCCCCGAGGTAATGATCGCTCGAGCAGACGACGCGCCGATCACACTGGCGACCAGCCGCTCGGCCAGCCGCGCGGCCCCCGCATCGATTCCCGCGACTTTCGAACGCGAAGGCGGCGAAGAGGCCACGTACCCAGCGAACGCTTCGCGCGCAGCGTCCGCACCCACGAAGCGCGCGGTCAGGTCGCGAAGTCCGTCAAGCGACTTCACCGCCCCGAACCGCGTGCGCTCGACCGGATGACCGCGATGAAGCGGGCGTGTGCGTAATTGGCCGCCCACATAAAAGATAAGGTTGACACTCAAGCTCCACAGAACGCCGTGCGTGAGCGGGGAAAGGCCATGAACCCCGAACAGCGCCTGGGGGTCGAGCATCCCCCAGTCGGTACGTGCACCACCCAGCGCAGAAGGCAAAAACAAGGTGTAGAACCACAGCGCCATGCCCGCGATCAGCCCGGCGCGCGCGGACCTTGGATCGGAGCCATTCCACAACACCGCGCCGACCAGCGAAGGTGCGAATTGCGCGACCGCGGCGAACGCCACCAATCCGATCGCGGCAAGCGTCTCGCCTTGTTCGACCAGCGAATAATAACCATAACCCGCGCCAACGATGGCGACGATGGTCAGACGTCGCGCAACAAGCAGCAGCCCGCCCATATTCGCTTCGCGCGACGCTATCCGGCTGCGCAGCAGGAGCGGCGCGATCAGGTCGTTCGAAACCATCGTCGACAAGGCCAGCGTCTCGACCACTACCATCGCGGTCGCCGCCGAAAAGCCACCAAGGAAGACGAGCAGCGCCAACGCCGAATTGCCGCCAGCTAAAGGCAGGTCGAGGACGTAGAGATCGGGCGTTGCCGCCGGGCCGAGCAAAGTGAGGCCTCCGAGTGTGATCGGCAAGACGACGAGGCTAGTCATCGCCATGTAGCCGATGAACGGCCAGCGCGCTCGCCGGATGATGTCGGCATCAGGCGCTTCGACGACGGCGACATAAAATTGCCGCGGCAGGCAGACGACCGCGGCCATCGACAACAATGTTATGGTTATAAAGTCAGGCGATAATCGTGCGGTGTCGAACTGCGCGGAAAAGCGGGCGACTCCTTGCGCCTGAATCGAGGGCGATGCAGCATTGAACAGGAAAACGCAAAGACTCCGACGATACACAGGGCCGCGAGTTTGACCGCAGATTCGACTGCAACGGCGACGACAAGACCGTGATTGCGCCCGGCGACATCGTAGCGCCGCGTTCCGAACATTATCGCGAAGAATGCAAGCGCGACCGCCACGGCGAGTACGATCTTGTCGCTCGCTTCGATCGTGCCGGGCGTCGGCCCGCCCGCGACGAGTTCGGCATAGCTCATTCCGACCGACTTTAATTGAAGCGCGATGTACGGCAGCGCCGAGAATAGAGCGAGCGCGGTCACCAGAGCGGCGAGTGCAGGGCTCTTGCCGTGCCGCGATGAAATAAAGTCCGCGATAGACGTGGCGCCATCGCGCTGGGCAACCGAAATCAATCGTTCGAGCAAGCGTGGCGCGAGCATAAACAGCAGGGCCGGCCCAAGATAGATCGGCAGATAGTTCCACCCGCTCCCCGCCGCCGTTCCGACAGCGCCGAAGAATGTCCACGACGTGCAGTAGACCGCCAGCGACAACGCGTAAATGGAGACCCGCCTGGCAGGTAATGCGACCCCATTCTCCGTGCGCCAGGCGACTATGAACAGGATCAGCGTATAGCCCAGCGCCGCGGTCAAGGGGATCCAGGCCGTCACGGCACGCGCACGCGCTCAAAGTGCCTCCGCGTCATTGTTCGCGAACGCCGCTTCGGGGCAAGTCGGTTGCTGCGCCCATCACAGTGTCAAGTTTGCCGGTTTCAGGGAACATTGCCAGAGGTTTGTAGATTATTCGACACTTCGCGCGCGTAGCGTGGGATAACTGACATTACGCGGGCGGCGATGCGCGGACGGCGTTTCGTTGCGCTGACCCGCAAGGGCCACTGAGCTTGATGGTGCGCATCGGCTGATCCACGAAGAGGACTCGCTCCGCCAAGGGCTCGAGCGCCTCTGCGAGACTTGATTTAAGACCCTTATAGATGGTCACGGGCCGATAGTGCGCAATCTGCCGTTATTCGTCCTTAGCACCAGAGTTCTTCAAGGATATTACCCTCAGCGCGGTTGGGTCAGATCTGGGGCATTCATCCCCCCACTCACCAGGCGATCTGGAATCCTGCCCGCGCACCCACTTCCTTGCTTCTGAAGCCATAGCCCAACGGGGCTGTCCATCGCCAGCGCCATGGCGACGCCCTCATTGGCCTCGTGAATGTCGTTGCGATTGTCGCGGGTGAGGTCGAACAGGGTCACACTGTCGCTCTGCAATGCGGTAACTGCCGCACCTTGCGCTGCTTGGCTCGACTGCAAGGAAGAAACCGTTCCGAACAAG
>Ga0136611_10002848_pt1 | contig 12086 bp, 14 predicted proteins | sample AntDrymUQ2232306_2_FD_106645 | JGI IMG/M metagenome (GOLD analysis project Ga0136611, IMG submission 106645) | Polar desert sand microbial communities from Dry Valleys, Antarctica - metaG UQ223 (23.06) | ecosystem: Environmental > Terrestrial > Soil > Desert | place: Antarctica: Dry Valley... | reverse complement strand
GTCGAGGTAGCTCACGACGAACTCCGGACCGGAGTAGACGTCGACCAGCGTGAGCACACCGGCCGTCAGGCCGGTCTCCTCGAGGAGCTCGCGGCGGGCCGTCTGCTCGAGCGTCTCGCCAGGGTGCAGCCCGCCCCCCGGTAGTCCCCAGGTGTCGTCGTCGCGGCGCCGCTGGAGGAGCACCGCGTCCCCGCGGCGCACCAGCACCCCGGCGGCGACGACGACGGGCAGGTCGGCGTCGGTCACGGCGCCATCATCCCTCGACGTGCAACGAGCCCCCGAGCGATGCTCGGGGGCTCGTGAAACCTGTGCTGCGCCTCAGGCGTTGGGGCGCTTGCCGTGGTTCGCAGCCTTCTTCTTGCGCGCGCGGCGCTTGCGTCCGGTCTTGCTCATGGTGACCTCCTGGATCGAATGCTCCGGCGATCCTCTCAGGTGAGGGGTCGCCACGCCAAAAGCCGCCGCCCTCACGGGCTCACAGTCGCGCGAGGAACCGCTCGGCGTCGACCACCACGCGCGTGACTTCGCCGGCGGCGACCAGCTTGCCGCCCGGCACGTGCCGCGCGGCGACCGTGAAGCGGTGCAGCCGCCCGTCGACGTACGCCGAGGCGGCAGTGACCTCGACCTGCTGGCCGACCGGGCTGGCGCCGAGGTGCTCGAGCTCGACCCGGGTGCCGACGCTGGTGGAGCCGTCGGTCAGAGCGTCGTTGATCGCGGCGCAGGTCGCCGCCTCGCACCACGCGAGCAGCCGCGGCGTGCCCAGCACGGGAAGGCTGCCGGAGCCCACGGCGATCGCGGTGTCGTCGTCGGTGACGGTGAACGTCAAGGTGGCGGCGAGGTCGGTCACGGGGCGGTCTCCAGGTCCAGGCGGAAGGCGACGAGCAGCACGTCGGGCAGGGGGTGCCAGTCGAGGTCGGGGTCGCGACGGAAGCCGAGTCGCGCGTAGAGCCGGTGCGCTGCGGCCATGTCCGGCAGGCTGGAGATCACGACGCCGCGGTACCCGCCGGCCCGGGAGCTGTCGATGACGTGGCGGGCCAGCGCCTCGCCGACACCGCGGCCCCGTGCGTGCGGCGCCACCGCGAGCATCCGGAACTCGCCCTCGTCGTCGGCGCCGAGCTCTCGGTACTGCGAGCCGGCCGGTGCCTCGGTGACGCTGCCCAGCAGCGTGCCCTCGCTGTCCACGGCGACCCACAGGTCCGCGTGCTCGGCCCGGCTGGCGGCGTCGCGGAGCCGGTCGGCGTAGGGGTCGTCGGGGCCGAGCAGAAACGGTTCGTACGCCGACACGGTGATCGCGCCCACCTCGGCGTACTCGGTCTCGGCGGCGAGCCGGATCCTCATCAGATCCCGAACGTCGCCCGCGGATAGGCGGCGGTGACGTCGGTGATCACGTTGACCAGGTAGGGCACTCCCGAGGAGTAGGCCCGATCCAGCGCGGGACCGATCCCGCGCGGGTCGGTCACGGTCTCGCCGGCACCACCCAGTGCCCGGACGACGCCGTCGTAGGAGGTGGTGGGGGAGAGGTCCGCGGCCACGTCGTAGCCGTAGAGCATCTGCATCGGGCCCTTCTCCAGGCCCCAGGCGGCGTTGTTGCCCATCACCATCACCACCGGCAGGTCGTGGCGGACCAGGGTGTCGACGTCCATCAGCGAGAACCCGGCGGCGCCGTCGCCCAGCAGCAGGGTGACCTGCGCGGACGGGCGGGCCAGGCGGGCCGCGATGGCCGCCCCCAGGCCGGCGCCGAGGCAGCCGTAGGGGCCGGGGTCGAGCCAGCCGCCGGGCCGCTTCGGCTCGACGAACTTGCCGGCGAACGACACGAAGTCGCCGCCGTCGCCGATCACGACCGCGTCGTCGGCCAGGCGGGGGACCAGCTCCCCGTAGATGCGCGCGGGGTGGATCGGGTCCGCCTCGGCGCCCAGGAGGGCGGCATCCCGCTCGACGGCGACCTTGACCGACGTCTGGAGGTCGGTGACCCAGGCGTCCCAGTCGGGTCGCTTCCCGAGCCGGTCGACGGCGGCGAGCAACGCGTCGAGGACCGACGTCAGGTCTCCGGAGGCCGAGCCGGCGAGCTGGGCGTGGCCGGACACCTGGCCAGGCGAGTCGGCGAGATGCACCACAGGAGTTGAGGACGAACCCTCCGCTCCCTTGTCTGGGCCGCCGAAGACGCCGTACCCGAGCCGGAAGTCCAGGGGGGTGCCGACCACGACCACCAGGTCGCTGGTGCCGAGGGCCTGTCCGCGGGCCTTGGTGACCAGCAGGGGGTGGCCGCCGGGGACCAGCCCGCGCCCCATGCCGTTGGTGATGGTGGGGATGCCGAGGGTCTCGACGAGCCGGAGCGCGGCCTCCTCGGCACCGTCGGCCCACACGTCCGTGCCGAGGATCAGGACCGGCCGCTTGGCCTCGCCGAGCAGCCGGGCGATGCCGGAGATCGCGTCCGGGTCGGGCTCGCGGGACGTCGTGGTGGGGCCGAGGGGCGCGGGGCCGCTGCTGGTGGCGAAGAACTCGTCCATCGGGATGTCCACGAAGGCCGGGCCGCGGTGGGCGGCGCCCGCGGCGGTGAAGGCCTCGTCGAAGCCGCCGAGCACGTCACCGGCGGTGTGCAGGGTGCGGGCCAGCTTGGAAACCGAGGCGACGATCGGGGGCTGGTCGAGCTCCTGGAGGCTGCCGCTGCCCCAGCGGTTGGTGGGAGCGCGCCCGCCGACGACCACCATGGGGGAGCCGGCGAACTGGGCCTGCGCGATCGCGCTGATGCCGTTGGTGACCCCGGGCCCGGCGGTCAGCACGGCCAGGCCCGGCACCCGGGTCAGCTTGCCGGTGGCCTCGGCGGCGAAGGCGGCCGTCTGCTCGTGGCGTACGTCGAGGATCCGCATCGGCGGGTCGGCCTTCACCGCGCCGTCGTACATCGGGAAGACGTGGGCGCCCGACAGGGTGAACATAGTCTCGACGCCGTGCGCGCGGGCGACGGCGACAGCGAGCTCACCGGCGTGGCCCGAGATGTCAGCGGGGGTGGTTTCCTCGGTCATACGACCTGATGTTACTCACCGGTTCGGTCGGAGGTACGACGGGTTGGCGGCACGAAGCGCGTCGCCGAGCACCAGCAGCAGGTCGGAGCGGACCTCGGGCGGGTCCCCGGCCAGCAGCAGCTGGAGGTGCAGGGCGCGCAGGAAAGCCTCGGGGTTGCCGCGGCGCAGGAAGGGGTCGCTCGAGGTCGGCGACTCGGCGGAGGCCGTGGCGGCGAGCCGGGCCACCCACGGCTCCACCACGCCCAACGGCACCAGGTTGCGGCGGAGGACCGCCATCGTGGCCGCGGCCAGCCGGTCGGGCTCCCCGGCGGTGAACACCGCGTCGGTGGGCAGGAGCAAGCGGTCGGCGATCACGTCGAGCAGCACCGTGAGCTCGTGGATCCAGAAGTGTGGGGAGCGGGCCAGGCACCCCAGCGCGTCGGCGCCGTGAGCGATGGCGTGGGCCCAACCCCGGCCGGAGACGAAGCCGCGGGTGTCCTGCTCCCGCACGAACCATGTGGTGATCCGGTCGCCCCACTCCAGCACCTTGGTCGGCGACACGAGCGCCGCCCCGTTGTCGCGGTCGATGCACTCGGCGAGCACCAGGCACGAGAAGCTGCGGCGGAAGACGGCGTCGGTGTCGCGCTCACCGAGGCCGACGCGGAGTCCCGCGGCCATCCCGTCCCCCAGGCCCGCCAGCAGGTCGTCGTAGATCCCGCGCTCGATCCAGGTGGCCAGCACCGGGTAGGCGACTCCGTCACGCAGGTCCGGGTCGATGGACCCCAGCATCGTGGTGAGCTCGGTGGTGAGGTCGTCGAGTCGGCGGTCGGTGGGCACGCGGTGGTCGGAGTCCGTCACCTGCTGCCAGTACGACGCCGAGCCCATGCGGTCATCCTGCCAGCCACCCCGGACTCCACTCCAACGGGTGGTCTCGGCCCGGAGGCCGGGCTGGGCGGTGATTACGCTGACCGGCGTGCCGTCCCTGACTGAGCTCGTGCGAGCGCACACCGACCTCGACGAGGAGGACGTGGCGTGGTTGCACCTGCTCCAGGCCGACTGGCAGATCATCGCCGACCTCTCCTTCGCCGACCTCGTGCTGTGGCTGCCGGACCTGGAGGGCAAGGGCTTCTGGGCGGCGGCGCAGATGCGTCCCACGACCGGCCCGACGGCGTACGTCGACGACGTGGTGGGCACCTTCGTCCCGGCGGGACGCCGGCGGCTCCTCGACGCGGCGTACGCCCAGGGCCGGCTGGTCCGCGACGGCGACCCCGAGTGGCGCGACGACGTCCCGGTCCGCGTCGAGACGATCCCGGTGCGCCGCGCGGGACGGACCATCGCGGTGGTGGCCCGCAACACCAACCTGATGGGGATCCGCACCCCGAGCCGGCTGGAGCTGTCCTACCTCCAGACCGCCGCCGACCTGACCCAGATGATCGCCGAGGGCGCGTTCCCCACGCCGGGGCAGCGCAGCGACCACGCCGACTCGCCGCGGGTCGGCGACGGCTTCCTACGCATCGACGCCGCGGGGACGGTGGTCTACGCCAGCCCCAACGCCCTCTCGCTCTACCGCCGGCTCGGCCTCAGCGGCGATCTCGACGGGTCGTCGCTGGCCGAGGTGACCCGTGGCCTGGTGCCTCCGTTGAGGCGGCCTGACGAGGAGACGCTGAGCGCGGTGCTGAGCGGACGGGCCAGCCGCGACACCGAGATCGGCGCCGCCGAGGTGTCGCTCATCGTCCGGTCCATCCCGCTGTGGCGTGCCGGCGTCCACGTCGGCGCGGTCGTCCTGGTGCGCGACGTCACCGACCTGCGCCGGCGCGACCGGGAGCTGGTCACCAAGGACGCCACCATCCGGGAGATCCACCACCGGGTGAAGAACAACCTCCAGACCGTCGCTGCACTGCTGCGCCTCCAGGCCCGCCGCGTGGACGAGCCGTCGGCCCGGCTCGCGCTCGAGGAGGCTGTCCGCCGGGTCGGGTCGATAGCGATCGTGCACGAGACCCTGAGCCAGTCGGTCGAGGGTGTCGTCGACTTCGACGAGGTCGCAGACCGACTCGGTGCCATGGTGACCGACGTGAGCTCGGTCGGCGATCGGGTGCGGGTGCGCCGGGTGGGCTCGTTCGGCCCGCTGGCGTCGGAGACCGCGAACGCCCTCGCCATGGTGCTCACGGAGGTGCTCCAGAACGCCGTCGAGCACGGGTACGCCGGCGGCGAGGAGGGGCGGCCGCCCGCACCGGTGGACGCGGGCATCGTGGTCACCGCCCGGCAGCTTGTCGGCCGCCTGCACCTGACCGTGGACGACGACGGCCGGGGACTCCCGGCCGACTTCGACACGGACACCTCGACGAGCCTGGGGCTCTCGATCGTGCGCACCCTCGTGGAGTCCGAGCTCGGCGGTCAGCTCGAGCTGGGTCCGGGCCGGTCCGGCCGTGGCACGCGGGTGTCGATCGATGTGCCCCTCGCCCGGGGGTGAGGAGACCGCCGGCGGCTACGCGGTGTGGCGGACCCGGTTGCGGGCGTTGCGACGCTTGAGCGCGCGACGCTCGTCCTCGCTCAAGCCACCCCAGACGCCGTGGTCCTGACCAGCCTCGAGCGCCCACTGGAGGCATTGTTCGCGCACGTCGCAGCGTCGGCACACCTGCTTGGCCTCCTCGATCTGGAGAATGGCCGGACCGGTGTTGCCGATCGGGAAGAACAGTTCCGGGTCCTCGTCGAGGCATGCAGAACGGTGGCGCCAATCCATGGCTGGGGGATCCTCTTTCGTCGACTCGTCGCGCCGGGGGCTGGGGCACGACTGTGTTCACTCGTGTGAACAGATTCACGAGCGCATCCGCTAGCGTCGCAAGAGAAGCGTCCCGGCACAACCCCTGGCGCCGGGTGAGTTGTGGTCGCCTTGGTCACAACTACCCTGCTCCGGTGACCTCCCGGACCCCGACACCGCTGATCCTGGCCGCCTCGCTGGTCGCCGTGGAAGGCCTGGTCCTCGTCGGGTACGGCGTGCTCGAGGCCTTCGCGCTCACCTCCGGCCGGGTGACGATGGGGGTCACCACCGCGGGCTTCTTCCTCGGGTTCGGCGCCCTGCTGATCCTGTGCGCCTGGTCGTTGCGCGGGCTCCGGTCCTGGGCACGCGGCCCGGTGCTCTTCGCCCAGCTCGTCGCGCTCGGGCTGGCCTGGAGCTTCCGCAGCGGTCCGACGGTGTTGGTGCCCGTCGCGCTCGCGCTGGTGGCGCTCAGGTGCTCGCCGGGACGCTGCACCCGGCCAGCCTGGCCGCTCTCGACGGGGAGCCGGACGAGCAGCGCGCGTGAGCGGCGTACCCGCCGTCGGCCCGGCCGGGGTTCTCAGCCGTCGTCCTCCAACGAGGCCCGCAGCTGTTCCAGCGTGCGGTTGAGGAGCCGGGAGACGTGCATCTGGGAGACGCCGATCTCGGCCGCGATCTGGGACTGGGTCATGTTCTTGAAGAACCGCAGGAGCAGGATCCGCTTCTCGCGGGCGTCGAGCCTGTCGAGCAGCGGCTTCAGCGACTCGCGGACCTCGACCTGCTCGAGGTTGATGTCCTTCACGCCGATGGCGTCCAGCATCGACGACGACCCGTCGTTGCCGTCGTCGGAGGCATCGAGGGAGAGCGTGGAGTAGGCGTTGCTCGACTCCATCCCCTCGATGATCTCCTCGACGCTGCAGCCGATCCGCTCGGCCAGCTCGCGTGGCGTCGGTGACCGGCCCAGCGACTGGGTGAGCTCCGCGCTCGCGGTGCCGATCTGCATGCGCAGCTCCTGGAGCCGCCGCGGCACGCGGATGGCCCAGCCCTTGTCGCGGAAATAGCGCTTGATCTCGCCGATGATGGTCGGGGTGGCGTACGTCGAGAACTCCACGCCGCGGTCCACGTCGAACCGGTCGATCGACTTGATCAGGCCGATGGTGCCGACCTGCACCAGGTCCTCGAACGGCTCCCCGCGGTTGCGGAAGCGACGGGCGCAGTGCTCCACCAGTGGGAGGTGCAGGTGCACCAGTCCGTCGCGCGCCTCCGTGCGTGCGTGCTCGTCTGCATCCGCGTCCCTCAGCTCCACGAACAGTCCGGCGCTGCGGAAGCGCGTGAGCTCGAGTCCCCGGAGCGCGCCGCTCCCGTCGTCCCCCATGGTCTCGGAAGTCATCTCAGAGGCCGGCCCCCGCCAGGTCGGAGATCATCGTCATCGTGACCGTGAACCCCCCGTCTTCGGCGTCCGCTGACGCCTCGGTCGCCAGCGTCGTCAGCACCTGCCAGGCGAAGCTGTCGTAGTCGGGGTCGGGCGGCTCGGAGACCGACACCGTGACGCTCACCGTCAACCGACCGGGGGACATGTGGAAGCGGCAGACCAGGTCCGAACCCGGGTCGGCCTCCGGCAGCACCATCGCGCTCGCCTCGCCGACGGCGATGCGCAGGTCCTCGATGTCGTCGATGGTGAAGTCGAGGCGCGCGGCCAGGCCGGCCGTGGTCGTCCGCAGCACCGACACGTAGGCGCTGTCGGCGGGCATCCGCAGCTCGACGTCGGGTGGACTCTCCGGGGGACCCACCTGCTGGGTCCCCGCTAGGGACTCCGGTGACGAGTCTGAAGTCATGGGCCGGTCCTCCGCGCCTGGTCTGGGGTTGCCTGCAGCGTAATCACGCCGGGGCCCTCGACGTGGGAGGCCCGGGTCCCGTGGTGTGGTGCGGGCACCGCGACCCCCATCCGGGGGGTGACCCAGTTGGAGTTATGGCGCAGGATGGGGGAAGCAGGGCAGACCCAGACCCCCAACCCCACCGTGGACGGACGGGTCGCCTGTGAGGAGCCCCGGAGGCCCGACCCCATGCGGGCGCCGGGGCTCCGCCGAGTCCCGCTCAGCTTCCGACGTACGCCGCCAGGTGCTCGCCGGTCAGGGTGGACCGAGCCGTGACGAGATCCGCCGGCGTGCCCTCGAAGACGATCCGGCCGCCGTCGTGGCCGGCGCCTGGGCCTAGGTCGATGATCCAGTCGGCGTGGGCCATCACCGCCTGATGGTGCTCGATGACGATGACCGACCTGCCGGAGTCGACGAGCCGGTCGAGCAGGCCGAGCAGGTTCTCGACGTCCGCGAGGTGCAGGCCGGTGGTGGGCTCGTCGAGGACGTACACGTCACCCCTGTCAGCCATCTGGGTAGCCAGCTTGAGCCGCTGCCGCTCACCGCCGGACAGCGTGGTGAGCGGCTGGCCGAGGCTGAGGTAGCCGAGCCCGACGTCGGCGAGTCGGTCGAGGATCTTGTGAGCGGCCGGCGTCTTGGCCTCGCCGTCGGCGAAGAACTCCTCGGCCTCCGTCACCGACAGGGCGAGCACCTCGCTGATGTCCTTGCCGCCGAAGGTGTACTCGAGCACCGACGCCTGGAACCGCTTGCCCTCGCACTCCTCGCAGGGGGTCTCGACGGTGGCCATCACGCCCAGGTCGGTGTAGATGACGCCGGCGCCGTTGCAGGTGGGGCAGGCGCCCTCGGAGTTGGAGCTGAAGAGGGCCGCCTTCACCCCGTTGGCCTTCGCGAACGCCTTGCGGATCGGCTCGAGGAGGCCGGTGTACGTCGCCGGGTTGCTGCGCCGTGAACCGCGGATCGCCCCCTGGTCGACGACCACCACGCCGTCGCGTCCGGCGACCGAGCCGTTGACCAGCGAGCTCTTGCCGGAGCCGGCGACGCCGGTGAGCACGCAGAGCACGCCGAGCGGGATGTCGACGCTCACGTCCCTCAGGTTGTGCGTCGAGGCGCCGCGGACCTCCATCGCGCCCGAGGGCGCCCGCACGGACTCCTTGACCGTCGCCCGGTCGTCGAGGTGACGCCCGGTCGTGGTGTCGCTGGCGCGAAGCCCCTCCACGGTGCCCTCGAAGCAGACGCTGCCGCCGCCGGTGCCGGCGCCCGGGCCGAGGTCGACGACGTGGTCGCCGATCGCGATGGTCTCGGGCTTGTGCTCCACGACGAGCACCGTGTTGCCCTTGTCGCGCAGCTGCAGGAGGAGGTTGTTCATCCGTTCGATGTCATGGGGGTGCAGGCCGATCGTGGGCTCGTCGAAGACGTAGGTGACGTCGGTGAGCGACGAGCCGAGGTGGCGGATCATCTTGGTGCGCTGGGCCTCGCCGCCGGACAGCGTGCCCGCGGGGCGGTCGAGCGAGAGGTAGCCCAGCCCGATCTCCGTGAACGAGTCGAGCAGGTGCTGGAGTCCCGCAAGCAGCGGACCCACCGAGGGCTCGTCGAGATCCCGGGCCCAGTCGGCCAGATCGCTGATCTGCATCGCGCACACGTCGGCGATGTTCTTGCCCTGGATCCTCGACGACAGCGCCTCCGCCGTCAGGCGGGTGCCGGCGCATTCCGGGCAGGTCTGGAAGGTCACTGCGCGCTCGACGAAGCGTCGTACGTGCGGCTGCATGGCCTCGGGGTCCTTGGACAGCATCGACTTCGAGATCTTGGGGATGATCCCCTCGAACGTGAGGTTGATGCCCTCGACCTTGATCTTGGTCGGCTCGGCATAGAGCATCGTGTCGAGCTGCTTCTTGGTGAACGACGCGATCGGCTTGTCCATCGGCAGGCCGACACCCTCGAACAGCCGTCCGTACCAGCCGTCCATCGCATAGCCGGGCACCGTGAGAGCGCCCCCGCTCAACGACAACGAGTCGTCGTAGAGCGCGGTCAGGTCGATGTCGTTGACGTTGCCCATGCCCTCGCAGCGCGGACACATGCCGCCCAGGTAGACGGCCTCGCGAACGACGTTCTTCTCGACACGCCCGCCCTTCTCGGTGCTCATGACGCCGCTGGCCCGGCGCGTGGGGACGTTGAACGAGTAGGCAGTCGGCGGCCCGACGTGAGGGTTTCCCAGACGGCTGAACAGGATCCGCAGCATCGCGCTGGCGTCGGTGGCGGTGCCGACGGTGGAGCGCGGGTTGGCCCCCATCCGCTCCTGGTCGACGATGATCGCGGTCGTCAGGCCGTCCAAGAGATCGACGTCCGGCCGCGCCAGCGTCGGCATGAACCCCTGCAGGAAGGCGCTGTAGGTCTCGTTGATCATCCGCTGCGACTCCGCGGCGATCGTGCCGAACACCAGCGAGCTCTTGCCGGAGCCCGAGACCCCGGTGAACACCGTCAGCCGGCGCTTCGGGATCTCGACGTTGATGTCCTTGAGGTTGTTCTCCCGTGCACCCTGCACGCGGATCAGGTCGTGGCTGTCGGCAGCGTGCGGGGCGGGCGCCGGCGTGCCGGTCCTCGTGGCCATCCGGTGGGGTCTCCCTCGGTCGGGTCGGTTCGGTTCAGGGCAGAGCATCTCAGATGGGTCGGTCAGGCCTGGGCGATGCGGACGAGGTTGCCCGCGGGGTCGCGGAACGCGCAGTCGCGCGCACCCCAGGGCTGCGACGCCGGCTCCTGGAGCACCTCGGCGCCCGAGTCCCGGACCTTCTCGAACGTCGCGTCGAGGTCGCCCGAGCGGAAGATCGCGGCCTGCAGCGACCCCTTGGTGACCAGTGACAGGAGGGCGTCGCCCTCGACCTGGGAGCGCCCGCCGTGCGGCTGGAACAAGACGACGTCGAGGTCCTGCCCGGGGGCGCCGACGGTGACCCAGCGGAAGCCGTCGGACGCGACGTCCATGCGGACCTCGAGGCCGAGCGCGTCGCGGTAGAACCCGAGGGCCTCGTCGGGGTCGTGGACGGGGATGAACATGGAGGACACGGTGACTGACATGCGACGACCGTAGGGCCGCCGCATCCTCCCGCGCTTCTCCGTTCCTGCTCGGTCGGGATGCTCAGGCCGTCACGCGCGTACGCCGCGGACGCGTCGCGACCAAGCTGGCGCACGCCGGCACGGCCTGGAGGTCGGTGTGGTCACGCGCGCGGTACTGCGACGGCGTCTGGCCGACGACCTCGGTGAACCGCGAGCTGAACGACCCGAGCGACGTACAGCCGACGGCGAAGCAGGTGTCGGTCACCGACATCCCCTGACGCAGCCGGGACTTCGCGCGCTCGATGCGGCGGGTCATCAGGTAGGCGTACGGCGTCTCGCCGTACGCCGCCCGGAACTTACGCGAGAAGTGCGCCGGCGACATCAGCGCGGCACGCGCCATCGCCGGCACGTCGAGAGGCTGGGCGTAGTCGCGGTCCATCAGGTCGCGCGCCCGGCGCAGGTGCGCCAGGTCGGCGATCTCCTCCGGCGTCATGGGACGACGGTACGCGCCCGGCGTGGCCGGAACGACCAGAACGCCGCCCGGTCGGTCCCGAGACGGCGCTGCGCGAGCCCTACTCTGGCCGCCTCATCCGGGACCGGGTCAGAGTTGCTCCCGCAAGATGTTCGCACGTGAGATCAGCGCTGACAGGCACACCGGTGCGCGCACGCCGTCATCACCGCCATCCGCGCCGACTCGATCAACCTCGGCGACGGTTCTTGCGCACGCGCACCACGCTCACGACCTGGGCAGGGGAGATGGGGCCTTTGCCGCCGTAGTCGACGGTGACGCGGTAGTCGCGGGGCCCGAGGTCGCGGAACCGAGCGACCGCCCGGCCGTCGGCCAGGCGCACCTTCATCCTGCGCATCCTGAGCCGCACGGTCACGTGCCCCTTGACCTTGCCGGGGAGTCCCGGGACTTCAACTGTCACTCGGATGACGGCGCGGCCGCGTTTGCCGGCCGGTCGGACCGAGATGGTCGGCACGGCGGTGACCGGTCCGGCCACCGTGAGCAGCTCACTGGCGGGCTCGTAGTCGGGCCTGGTGACGTCAACCCGGACCGAGAGCTCCCTGCCGACGTCCTCGGGGACCGTGGTGTACGTCGCGCCGACGGCGCCAGGGACGGCGGCACCGTCGCGAAGCCAGGTGCACACCGCGATGCTGTCGGCGGGCTGGAACACCCCGGGGGTCACGGTGAGGGCCTGGCCGAGCACGGCGCTGCCGGACACGACCGACCCTTGCAGGATCGTGATGATCGGGGGCGCCTGCGCCCGCTCGATGCGTCGCTTCGTCCGATTGCGGATGCGCGGCAGGACGGCGTAGAGCAGCTCACCCGGACATGCCGTGTCGTTGGTGTCGCGGTGACCGTCGATGACCGGGAGGGTCACGGTCCGGAAGGCCGGGAACTTGTCGCTGCCC
>Ga0136611_10002847_pt1 | contig 12087 bp, 11 predicted proteins | sample AntDrymUQ2232306_2_FD_106645 | JGI IMG/M metagenome (GOLD analysis project Ga0136611, IMG submission 106645) | Polar desert sand microbial communities from Dry Valleys, Antarctica - metaG UQ223 (23.06) | ecosystem: Environmental > Terrestrial > Soil > Desert | place: Antarctica: Dry Valley... | reverse complement strand
TCAATCGGGGCGACAGGATTTGAACCTGCGACCTCCTGCTCCCGAAGCAGGCGCGCTACCGGGCTACGCTACGCCCCGTTTGACTCAGCTTACGATCCAGCGACCACAACCCCACTACGGAAAACCACGCGCCTGGAAGGACTCGAACCTCCAACCTTCTGATCCGTAGTCGTACGCGGCGCGTGCCAGCCATTGTCAAGCTATGCCAGTGCGCGACGAATGCTTAAACCAACACTGGTTTCTCTCGCTCGCTGATGCGCGGCGGATCATTGCCGACTTTCAGATGCAGTACACGACGGCGCGTCGGCACAGTGCGCTCGGGGATCGCACGCCGGCGGAATTCGCCGCATCATTCTCAACACGAGATCACAGCACCCCACCTCTCACGTAACGAATGGACCTGGGATGGGGGGAAACGTCGGATTCTACACTGTTACTCACGACTTCCTGCTGGACCGCGACGATGAAAGCCTCGCGTACCCACCGCTGACTTTCCGGCGGAACCGGCGCATCGTGGTGTTCGGAAACACCACGATGCGCCGCACGTGCAACGGATCCTCGTGGACGGCCAGCGGCCCGGAATGGAGGGCGACGCCGTAACGGAAGCCGGCCTGGCGAACGCTTTCCTTTACGTGATGGTTGAGATGACCGTACGGATAGGCAAACGTATGCACCTCCACACCCAAGCCAACTTCAAGCTCCATTTTCGACAGGTGAATTTCCTCGCCGGCCTGTTCGGGGGAGATTTCGGTCAGGTCGGGGTGGGTCCTGGTGTGCGCACCGAATTCCACCAATCCGCTCGCGAGCATCTCGCGGCGTTGGGACTGGTTCATCAGGCGGAGCGATCGTTCCCCTTTCGCCACATCCCACTCGTTGGTCTGTCGGCCCGACACGAGATACACGACCGCTTTGGCGTTGTACTTTTTCAGCAGCGGCAGCAGCAGCCGGTAATTGTCTTCGTAGCCGTCGTCGAAAGTCAGGATGACGGCGCGCTGTGCTCTCTCAAAAACTCTTGCCGAGTTGAGATCCGCAAAATGCAGCGTGCGATAACCGTGGTCGCGCAGGTAGCGAAGGTGTTGTTCGATAAGGCCAACCCGGATGTGTGTGTCGAACTTCCCGCATTCGGCCTCGCTCTCGACAAGGCGGTGGTAGCATAGGATCGGGATTTCTCGGCGGTAAAATTTCACGTAGACCGAGCGATACACTTGTTCGAGCCGGTCCACGAAGGAGTCCAAAGTGGACGTCCGCCGAACCCGCTCAACGAGGGCCGCCGGTGGGCGATCGGTCTGAACCACATCACCAGGTTCAGTTCTCGCAAAACCCCGGTCGAACTGCGGACCGCCGAACGAAAGTTCACCGGACTTGGAGGCAAGGCGATCGTCCAGAGTGTTCTTCTGCAGCCAGGCCGCACCCGCCAGGCGCGTAGCAAACCGACTCTCCCAGTCGGCCGCTCGAGAGTGAACGTGAACGACCTGGATACGATGTCTGCGTATGAGCCGCAGCAGACGAGTGATGTGCGTCAGCGCTCCCCAGAACGAATGCTGACCAAACGGAAACGGTACATGCGTGGCCCGGGTGGGTGTGTGCCGGGTGTCGGAAAGGATGAATACCTCGTGGCCACGGGCAATGAGCTCGTCGGCAATGGTCGCCGCGAATGCCAGTTCCTCATCCCCTTCGGTTTGGGAAAGCGCCAGGAGAATGCGCATGGCGTCAGGGTCTGGGTCGGACCACGAGACCAAAATGCTTCGACCCCTGCGGCCCCCGCTTTGCAGAGCGACGGGCAAGGAAGCGGTACACCCGTTGGCTGCACAGAAGGCGTTGGCCGAAGGCTGTCGTTCGTAGGCCTTTGAGTGCGCCCTTCAGCCGAAACCAGTAGCGGTCGTTGAAATACAGCTTCTCCAATACCTGTGCGCCACCTCTCTCCACCAGGCTCAGGTAGTCATTCTGCTGAGAGGGGTTCAAATAGTCGGCCACAATGAGTACCCCGCCGGGAGTGAGCAGCGGCAGCAGTACCCGCACGGCCTCGACGGCGCGGTGGGAGCTTTCGAAAGCCCCTTGCAGCACATCGCCCACGAACACGACGTCAAATTGTCCAGCGGCGAAAGCCGGCGCGAGGGCATCGCCGAGGCGAATGTCGAACCGCGTGGCGCTGTCACGGGCTGCACACCGCTCTCGGGTCAGGCGTACAGCGGTTTCCGAGATGTCGACAGCGAACACCTCCGGGGCGTACCCGGCCAGCAATTCCGTCAGGTAACCGAGGCTACACCCAACGTCGAGCACGCGGCTGGGGTGGGGTTGCCAGCGGCAGGCGGCTTCCAGGGTGAGGCGGTACTTCGCTTGCTCGGCCGCCTGCCGGTAGTCCCAAGGGTCGGCGTGGGTTTGATAAAGCTGTTCGAAATAGACAGCGTCTTTTGGAGGCGTGAGCGGCATGAGGAGCATGGACAGTCGGTGGTTGAATACTTTCGACGTGGCCGGAACGAAGGCCTACCAGACGCGACTGTTGGCCGATGCGCCCCGGAACCCGGCGACGTCTTCTTGGTTTGCTCTACGGTCGATTGAGACTACACTCCGTGCACGTGACCGTGATCCAGTCCCGGACCGCAGTCCTCGCCTCCCGAAGCCTGGATGGCGCCGATCTCCCGCCGTTGGTCCCGCCTCGCACCGTTTCAATGGGAGGCCGACATTCGATTCGTAGGTACGTCATCGGTCCGAATTCATCGTGGTCACCTTTGCCAGCCGCGGATGGGGTGGTTGCGCCTGCTGAGATCCCGCAGTTTGGCTTGGCCCGGTTTCGCTCGATGCTTGCGCGGGTAAAGTACAGGGTGACGAGTTCTTACGGCGCGGCGAAAGAAGTACGCCCGGGGCAATCGAGAACAACCGGCGGTGCTGGCGTGGAGCCGCGGTCAGCCACGCCCCGGTGATGTGCCTGTTGAGTCAGGTAAGAGGAAGAATGCGTGCTTTCGTCCTTTCCGTGGCGTCGATTTGGCGATTGGGTGACACCCTTGCGTGAACCGCTCCGCCTGTTGTTTGTCGGCACCTTTCCTGAGCCAGGCGGAGCGGCTTCGCATTTGGTCAGCCTGACAACGGCAATGGCCTCGGCCGGTCATCGCGTTGCCGTGGTGGCAACACCGGGAAGCGGCATTTGGCGCGCGCTGGAACCCATTGCCGGCGTCACGCTGTACGGCGCCGCCTTCACGCGCATCTTCGATTCATCCGCCATGCGCGTGCTGCGACAGGCGGTGCGCGACCTGAGACCTGATCGCGTTTTCAGCGTATTCGAACGCGACTATTGGGGCACCGCTTACGTGGCGGCGCAATTGGGGGTGCCGCTGGATCTGTTCGTGCATCACGCGGGACTCAGGCGCGCGAACCGCATTGCGTTGCCGTGGGTCCGCCGTCGTTTCTTGCTGCCTTCTGAGAATCTGCGCCAATGGCTCATTTCACGCGGCGTAGCAGCCGGCCGTATCGAAGTGCTCGGCAATCCGATCGACACCTACCGCTTTCAGCCTAGCGCCGCCCTCCGCGCATCGACACGGGCGGCGCTTGGGCTCGCGAACGATGCGATCCTGATTGGGTTTGTTGGACGGATCGAATCAAACAAAGGCGTCATTCCCTTTGCGGACGCACTGAACCTCGCGATGGCGCGCGTTCCCACCCTGCACGCGCTCTGGGTGGGATTCGGGCGACGCGAGTCGGACCTCGATCGGATCATCCAACGTTCGCCGTTCGCCCATCGCCACATTCGGCGCGGGTGGGCGGATGATCCATTGCCGTACTATTCCGCAATGGACATTCTGGCTTTGCCTTCAACGGGCCGTGAGGCGTTTGGGCGCGTCCTGGTGGAAGCGCAGGCCTGTGGTCTTCCGGTGATCGGCAGCGATATCGGCGGTATAGCGGAGACGATGCTTGTGGACGTGACGGGTCGGTTGGTCGAGCCAGGTGATGTCGATGCGTGGGCGCACGAAGTGACTCAACTGGCCCTGGACACCGCGGGTCGGGCGCGCATGGGAGCGTCGGGTCGCGCCTTCGCGCGATCTGCATTCGATAGCGCCGTCGTCGCGGCCGCGTTCGAACGGATATTGCAATCGCCGGCCACGGATCGTCCAGCAGTTCCCACAGCGCCGCGTTGGACACCCGCGGGGCGGCGCTGAGAATCGCTTCCTTCGCGCGCGGATAGCGCTGTGCGCGGTACCGCCCGGCCCGCGGCGATCCGCCCTCGTCGCGCCAGTGATGCCACCGGCAGTAGGCCAAGGTGAGAGCGAAGGCGAGCGTGGCCCCGGCGTCCTCCGGCGTGGCTTGGGCGTGCGGCGGCGCCCACACGGGGTGCCGGCGCCTGACCGGTGGCTCGTTCTGCATGGCCGGAAACGTTGCAGCAGCGGCCATTCGGAGCAACGGGCCACGGCCGAATACGGAACGAACGAACGGGCTGGTGAGGTCCGGTCGCCCGCCCCGTGGTCCCACGCCCGTGTCGGATAGCGAAATGCATGAACACCATCACGATGCGCAATGAATGGTTAAGGGTGCGAAATGCTTGGACACCGGGACGTTAGCCGCCACCGTCTGTGGACCGCCGGACACCTGTCGGCGCACGGAAGCCGACGCTCGCCGTGGTTGCGGCCGCTCGTGGCATGTGGCAGGCGCCGCGCAGGCGCGCGTCTCGGATGGGCCGTCTCCCCTGCGGCGGGCTTGCCCGCGTGACCGTAGACTCTCATCGAACGGCGTCCCCATCTGGCTCCCAGAAAACCATGGCCACTTCACGGTCTGGTTCTCTTGCCCCGTCCGTCCGTTCGTGCGTGCGCTCGCTGCCGCCGATGATCGCCGTCGTGGTGGTCGCCATTGTCGCGCACCCCTCCGCGCGTATGCTGCTGGCATGGAGTATCGACTGTTCAGCGATCCCTTTCACCCCGCGCGGGCCGCGGCGGCCGTCGGCGTGTTGGCGGTGCTGTTTGCCGCTGGTCTCTTGATCGGGCGGCGCGCGCAGCGCGTCGTAGGGCAGCAGCTCGCGACGCGACGCCGGCCGTGTCGCTTCAGGCCATTGTTTTGACCATGGATTTGTCGCGTCGTGTCCCCACGCTCCCGCTTCCCTGATGCGCACCGACCTCGCTTTGATTCCCGTCGTGTTAGCCGGCCTGTACCTGATTGGCCTCGCCCTCCTCGCGCTTGCCGCGCCGAGGGCGGCTGAGCGCTTCCTCGCGACGCTTGCCAGCACCGCGGTCGCCCACGTCGTCGAGCTCGTGCTCCGGCTCACGGTCGGGGTGGCACTGCTGCTCTATGCGCCACGCATGTTGTTCCCGACGGTGTTCACCGCGTTTGGGTGGGTGCTCGTGGCCTCGACGCTCGGCATGTTGCTCATGCCATGGCAATGGCATCGCCGCTTTGCTCGGTGGTCGGTGCCGCGCGCGGTGCGGCATCTTCCGCTGTTCGCGCTGGGTTCGCTCGGCGGGGGCGTCCTCCTGCTCCTCGCCGTCGCACGTGGCCCCTGAGCACACCGCCTCGTGGTGAGCGGCGACGGCGCAGGCGGCCTTCACGTAATGCTCGTCGACGCCGTGCGATCGGTCACTGCGATTGACGGTCTTCCGATGGCCGCGCTCTGCATCGTCGCAAGGCGCGCGGACATGGCGTGGCGCGCGTCATGTCCTGCCGATGTCTACGCGGTCGCGGTCGCTGGCTCGGCGGGTCGTGCTGTTCGTAGGAGCATGTACCCGACGACGCCGGCGATCACGGACGCACCCAGCACGCCGATCTTCGCCGTATCGAGCACAGCGGGATCCGCGAAGGCGAGGCCCGCCACGAACAGCGACATCGTGAACCCGATGCCGGCCAACCACGACGCCCCGTGTACGTGGCTCCACGTCACGCCGGTTGGCAGGTCGGCGGCGCCCGCGCGCACGGCGGCGAGGCTGGCCAAGGTGATGCCGAGCGGCTTCCCGAGCAGCAGCCCGAGCGCGACACCGAGCGCGATGGGGCTCCCCACTGCCGCCGACACGCCGGTGAGCGGTACGCCCGCGTTGGCGAGGGCGAAGACCGGCATGATCACGAAAGCCACCACGCCGTGCAGCGCATGCTCCATGCGCTGGAGCGGCGCCTGCGCGAGGTCGGCGACGCGCTCCAGTCGATGCAGCGCCTCCTGGTGCCCCTGATTCGTGAGCACGGTCGTCCCCGGTTCGTCAGCAGCCCGGAAGTCGGCGAGGCTCGCTTCCGCGGCGGCCAGAAACTGCTTCTCGTCAATGCGCGTGCGCGCCGGGATTGTGAGCGCCAGGAGCACGCCGGCGATGGTAGCGTGGACCCCCGACTCGAGCATCAGCACCCAAAGCGCGACCCCGAGGAGCGCATACGTCTGCGGCTTGCGGGCCCCGGCTCGGTTCAGGGCCAGCAGCGCCAGCACGACCACGCCGGCCCCCGCGAGGGCCGCCCAGTTGATCGCGCTCGTGTAGAAGAGTGCGATCACGAGCACCGCGCCCAGGTCGTCGGCGATGGCGACCGCGGCAACGAAGACCCGGAGCCCAACGGGTACCCGGTCGCCGAGCAGCGCGAGAATGCCGAGTGCGAAGGCGATGTCCGTCGCCATTGGCACGCCCCAGCCATCCGCCCCCGGCCCGCCACGGTTGACGAGCGTATACAGCAGCGCCGGGACGACCAGCCCACCCAGCGCGGCCACGACAGGCAGCGTGGCGGAGCGACGCGAGGCGAGTTCCCCGACCAGGGTTTCGCGCTTGATCTCGAGGCCGACGAGGAAGAAGAACACGACCATCAGGGCGTCGTTCACCCAGGCGTGCAGGGAGAGGGTCAGGCCGAAGCTCGGCGTGCCCACGGTAAGCGGGGTCTCCCACAGGTGATGGTAGGCGTCAGCCCACCCCGAGTTCGCCCATGCGAGGGCGACCGCCGTCGCCGCCAGCAGCACGATGCCGCCGGCCGCGCTGGTGGCGACAAATCGCTGGAAGGGGCCGAGCACGCGCTCGATGAGCGGCGCGCCCGGATGCATGATGACTGGTGGCTTCATGAGGGCAGTCTGGCGCACCATCGTACCGCAGCGCAATCGTGCGCCGCCCGAAACGCGAGCGGGAGGCGGACAGTGCAGGCGAGCCGGCCCGCAGGGATGGACGTCTCAACCGGAAGTGGACATGTGTGCGTACGAGGTCTCGTCAAAACGTGTGCGACTAAACGGCAGACGGTGGCACCTTCTCGGGCAAGCCAATCACCCCCGGGAGAATCCCGGCATCGAAAAGGATGCCACCGCCCATGTCGGAGTTCACCGAAAACGAAGTGACGCCATGCACGACGTGGCCGACGTTGGAAACGTTTGTGCGCCTGCAGGTGCAGGTCGCCGCCCTGCTGCCGGCGTTGTACCTCCATGGCTTGGCGACCGTCGATTTGAGCTCGCGTTGCGGGGCTTGTTGAGCGACGCGGCGCCGCTCAGTGCCAGTGCGGTGCAGCGACTGACCCGCGACTGGCAGCGACAGTACACGCAGTGGAAGACGCGCGATCTCTCGACGCTCGACCTCGTGTGCGTGTGGCTAATGGGATCAACGTGAAGGCCGGCCTGGAGAAATCGAAGGCGGCGCTGCTCGTGCTGATGTGGGCTCGGCGACGAGACGAAGGTCGTCCTCGCGGTCGAGAGCGGCGTGAAAGCATCTAACGCCGCCGCCTGACGCACATCTACACACCTATTGACGAGACCTAGCGGCGGCAGATACCGTGGTACTCCACGCACGGATGGCTGCTTCCGAATCGGCTGGAGTGCGGCGGCGCGTTTTCACCTGGTCCCTTTTGCGATGAGCGCACCACTGCAAACAGGCAATACAAACTCTGCGCCGCAAGCCGAATCTGCCTGGGTAGGAGTGTTTCGTCGCGTTTCCGATGGACTACGTAAGATTCGGAGCGCTTCACGAATATCCACCCCCGGAATTTTTGTCGGGATGCTGTTGTTTGCCGCATCGTTGACCCCGAGCCTGTTGCCCCGCTCGCCCACGTTTCAGGGAGTTGTATCGGGCGTGGCGCTCTGTTCTGGATACGCCGTAGGTTGCGGAATTGCCCGTCTTTGGTCTTTTCTGGCTTACTCCATCCCCGAGGGGCGTGCCGATCGCCCGAGAGGCGTCCTGAAACGCCTGCTTATGACGGCGTGCCTCACGACGGCGGCCGTCTGTCTATGGCGCGCCACCGCATGGCAAAATTCAGTGCGGCAGCTCATGGGTATGGACCTGGTCGATGACGTTCGACCGTTCCGTGTTGGCCTCATCGCGCTTGTGATCTTCGCCAGCGCCATTCTGCTGGTTCGCCTGATCGTGGCAACGTTTCACTTTCTGGCGCAACGGTTTCACATCTTTCTTCCCCCACGTGTCGGCAACCTGCTTGGGCTGGTCAGTGTAGCCGCCGCGTTCTGGGCCTTCACCGATGGCGTCATCTTCAAATTCGGACTTCAGGTGGCCGATGCGTCTTTTCAGGAGGTCGATGCGCTCATTCAGGATGATTTAGTGAGCCCGACCGACTCAACGAGATCTGGCAGCGCATCGTCCTACGTCAAATGGCGCGACCTTGGCAAACAGGGTCGTCTGTTCGTCACTGCTGGCCCGACGGCCGCCGAGATCAGCACCGTTGCTGGTGGGGACGGGCTCCAGCCCATTCGCGTGTATGTCGGACTCAATGCCGCGCCCACACCAAAAGAGCGCGCCCAACTGGCGCTTCGCGAATTGCTGCGCGTGGACGCATTCAGTCGGAGCGTGCTGATTGTCGCGACCCCAACGGGCAGCGGCTGGCTCGATCCCGGCGCCATGAATTCGATAGCGTACCTGCATCGAGGCGACGTGGCGTTCGTTGCGGCGCAATATTCGTATCTGCCGAGCCCCCTCGCACTCGCGACGGCGGGTGCGTACGGTGTGGAAACGAGCAAAGCGCTGTTCGAGGCCATGTATGGTTATTGGACCACGCTTCCGCGAAACGCGCGCCCGCGTCTCTACGTGTTCGGACTGAGTCTGGGTGCCCTGAACGCCGACCTCTCGTTTGACCTGCACGACATACTTTCAGATCCGTTTCAGGGCGCGTTGTGGGCGGGAATGCCGTTTCGCAGTGTTTCGCGCAATGAGATCACAGTGACGCGCGAACCGAATTCGCCGGCGTGGTTGCCGCGTTTCCGCAACGGAACCGTGGTGCGGTTCATGAACCAAAACGGCGGGCTGCGGGCGCCAACGTCTCGCTGGGCGCCGTTGCGGATTGCCTACCTGCAATATGCAAGTGATCCGGTAGCATTCTTCGATCTCAAGTCGTTCTATCGTGAACCCGAATGGCTGCGTACGCCACGCGGGCCTGACGTTTCACCACAATTCCGCTGGTATCCCATCGTGACGGCCCTGCAACTAATTGCAGACATTGCCGCAGGCACGAACGCAACTCCGCCAGGTTTTGGGCACAACTTTGCGCCGGCGCACTACATCGACGCCTGGCACGCGCTTACGGAACCAGATGGTTGGACGGACGCAGAGCTGGACCGACTCAAACAGAAGTTTCGCGACGCGCAATGAGTGTTGGCAATTCTAAGCGGGCACGCTGGCGCATAAAAGACGCGAAACCCCATCGGGCCGCGATTCGGCGATGGCCGCGATCATCGAACAGCCGAAGCGCAGTCCCGTCGCGCGGATCGCGCCGTCATCGCGCCCGTATGCGCCGCACGGGCTTCTGCGGACTGAGCCCCCACGTTTGCATGCCGGTGACTCAGTGGCGATAGATCGCAGCCACGCCGCGCTCTCCCGGCATTTGCTGCGAGGGCACCACCTGTACTGTTCCGCCCATGCGCTCTACCAATTCGCCGAGATCGTCAAGTAAGTCGTCCACAGCAGGGTGCACGAGATCAGCCGGGCTGATGCGACCGGTTGCGGTATCCAGTTTTCCCGGAATGGTTTGTTCCGCGTCAATCAACAAGATTGCGACGCGCCCCTGCGCTGACGCGACCGCAACGTCTGCGGGATTGTCACTGCCGAGTCCCCTCGCCATTGCGGCGTGAAACGAATCGGCTAACGCGAGCCGGGCCTCACGATGTTGTGGCTCAAACACTTTCCACGCCTCGTCACGCAGAGCATTTAGCGCGAGCGCTTCGGTGTTCGCCGTCAATCCGCTCTTCAACAGGAAACGATTGTGACTGACGCGACGGAACAACGCATGATGCTCTGGTAGCGCAGCAAGGATGAGAGGGAGGCCGCTCACTTTCGAGTGATGCTCGAACACGCCGCGATCGACCACGCGGAAGAATCGTTCCGCATCGATATCCACTTCGTCTCGCGCCCCACCGTGCCCATGATGCATCGCGCCCGATGATGCACCGGTCCCACCATATGACGCCACGGTATGATGTGCATCGGTGAGTTCCTCGCCGAGCGCCTCAGTCAGCGTGCGGGGAACACCGGCAGCTACCTCAATCTCTGCAAGGTGATCGCGATCGCCTTCAAACAATCGGAATTTGCCGCGACTCAGTTGCAGCACCTGATATCGTTCTGCCGATTGCAGATACCGGCGGAGTGGCTTGACGTGGAAGCTGTCAGCGACGATCGCGAGGTCATCAACGGTATGGTGCAACAGGACTACGCGAAAGAGATTGTCGGCTCTGAACACCGCGAGGCCGTCCAGCGTGTGATTCCAGAACTCAAAATTGTCAGCGAGATCTGTGAACGGTTGCAGGAGCGCTCGACTTTCTGCACTGGTGTAGGCGGACGCCAAAGACGCCTGCAACTCTTTGATGAGGTTCCGAAAACGAATCGGATCCTGCTGATTGTCAGGGCGACTTCGATGGGTACGCTGGTAGAGCGAGAGAAACGGCGCCGCTCGAGGGACGGCCAGTTCGGCAAGTGACGCCGCATTGAGCAGCACAGTGTTCATACAGTGGTCCCATCGTCAAAGGATTTCGCGTGTGGGCGGAGTGAAATTAACGGTTCCATCACGGCGAGTCGGCCGAACAGTCCACCATGGTGAATACCCCTCACGCCCGGATACGGTCCGGAGATGGTTGACGTACTTCGGTGAAACAAGCACTGCCAGAAGTTGCCGCCGGCGATTTACTCCGCTTCCGGCGACGGCTTGCGATACGCGGGTGTGGTTACGCAGCAGGAGACAACCCACCACGCCCGCAATGATCGACGCGACCAATACACCGATTGCCGCGGTGTCCAGCAAAACCGCCGGGTGAATTCCAGAATGTTTGAATCGGAAGTCGACGAGGAATTCCGCGTGCGCGCCGCGCGTGCTACTTTCTTCGCTTCCTTGCTGGTTACGCGCGGGAGATCACATCCTCTGACGCCGCCAACGCCCGAACCCAATGGACATCAGACATCGGCGGCCCGGGATACTGCGCGCCGGCTGCTCAGGCGCGCCGAAGCGACTAACCCGGCGCTTGTCACAGTGACGATCATGGCAATAACCGACGGAATGCTTCCCGGCTCCGCCGGCCGCGCGGCTGGACCCGGTGGACCCGGTGGACCCGGTGGACAATCGGCAAGCGCGAGCGCAGTCGGCGCCGGCGTGCTCGCTGCCTCACCGCGAGCAGGAGATGCCGCAGGACGGTGAGAGTTCTTTATCCTCGCACCCGCGACCTGCACCTCTACATCGGGCTGTTTCTCAGCCCATTCGTGCTCGTGTATGCGGCAAGCGCTGTGCTGCTCAACCACGCCTACCTGCCGTGGGGTGGCCAAACCGCACCGCTCATCGCAGCGCCAGCAACTCGTGTCGATGTGCGGGATAGCGACGACGGACTTGCGGTGGCGCGACGGGTACGCGCACAGCTCGGCATCCGCGGGGAGATCGGCTACGTCAGCCGCAAGCAGGGAAGCACGCGGTTGAACTTTCCCATCGAGACGCCGGGCCACGTGACGCGTGTTCGCGTCGACCTCGCAACAGGCATCGCTACCCTTGAACGACAGTCCACCGGCGTCTGGGACGCCGCCATCTCCCTGCACGTGACGCCCGGGCCGCATAACGTGAAGCTCCGCGGCAACTGGGTATTCATGCGGCTCTGGGGATGGGTCGCCGATGCGACGGTGTACCTGCTGCTGTTCCTGTCAGCGACGGGGATCTACCTGTGGACCGTGCTCAAGGCGCAGCGGCGCG
>Ga0136611_10002846_pt1 | contig 12089 bp, 12 predicted proteins | sample AntDrymUQ2232306_2_FD_106645 | JGI IMG/M metagenome (GOLD analysis project Ga0136611, IMG submission 106645) | Polar desert sand microbial communities from Dry Valleys, Antarctica - metaG UQ223 (23.06) | ecosystem: Environmental > Terrestrial > Soil > Desert | place: Antarctica: Dry Valley... | reverse complement strand
TTTTCGCAATGGCTCGCGGGAGGCGGAATCAAACGCGGCTACGTGCACGGCGCGACCGACGAATGGGGGCACCACGCGGTGCAGGACGTCGTCCATCATTACGATTACCACGCAACGCTGCTGCACCTTTTCGGGCTCGACCACGCCAAACTCACTTACCAGCGGAACGGCACGGAGATGTCGCTCGTCGACAATCAGCCCGCACGCGTGGTCGCGGAGCTGATCGCATAGGCGAGGCCGTGTCCCCGCGGGAGAAATCCCTTTCCGCACGGGAGTCAGTGTGGCATAAGCCGCGGCTCTTTTTTCCGGCCCTGACGGCGCACCTTTCGCGGGGAAGCACGAGCAGCAGGCCCGGACGCGCCGGCTTTTCCAACCTCACCAACCACTACCTCGACATGGCTACCAAATCCAAAGCAGCAGCAGTGAAACTCTCTTCAGCACGCGGCAAAGCGGCCAAGACGACAAGCAACGGCGCGGCCAAGTCAGGGAAAGCACGCAAATACGTTTACACGTGGGGCGACAACAAGGCGGACGGCGATGGCTCGATGAAGCCGCTGCTCGGTGGCAAAGGCGCGAACCTCGCGGAGATGACGCGCATCGGCCTGCCGGTGCCTCCCGGCTACACGGTCACGACGGAGGTCTGCACTTACTTTTACGCCAACAAGAAGACGTATCCGCCAGAGCTTGAGGCGCAGGTGGAAAAGGGCATCGCGAATATGGAGCGGATCATGGGGACGAAGTTTGGTGACACGCAGAAGATGCCGCTGCTCGTGGCGGTGCGCTCGGGGGCGCGCGACTCGATGCCCGGCATGATGGACACGGTGCTCAACCTTGGGCTGAACGACGAGACGGTCGTCGCGCTCGCGAACGCCACGAACAACGAGCGCTTTGCTTGGGACTGCTACCGCCGCTTCATCCAGATGTATTGCGATGTCGTGCTCGGCGTGCAGAAGCGTGAAGGCGAAGACCACGAGCCGTTTGAAGTCGTGATGCACGAGTTCAAGCACCAGAACTATCACAAGGAGATCGAGGACAGTCAGCTCACCGCTGGCGACAACATCGAGCTCGTGAAGCGCTTCAAGAAGCTCGTGAAAGAGCGCACCGGGAAAGCGTTCCCGAACGATCCGCGCGAGCAGCTCAAGGGCGCCGCGGGCGCGGTCTTCGGCTCGTGGATGAACGACCGCGCGATCGTCTATCGGCGGAAATACAACATCCCGAGCGAGTGGGGCACGGCGGTGAATGTGCAGGCGATGGTCTATGGCAACACCGGCGAGACGAGCGGGAGCGGGGTCGCTTTCACCCGCAATCCGGCGAACGGCGTGAACGAGTTTTACGGCGAGTTTTTGATCAACGCGCAGGGTGAAGATGTGGTCGCGGGCGTGCGGACGCCGGAGCCGGTTTCGAAGCTGAAGCAGGCGATGCCGAAGTCTTACGCGGAGCTGATGAAGGTGCGGCAGACGCTTGAGAAGCACTTCAAGGACGTGCAGGACATCGAGTTCACGGTGCAGGAAGGGAAGCTCTTCATGCTCCAGACGCGCAACGGCAAGCGCACCGCGGCGGCGGCGCTGAAGTTCTCGATGGACATGCAAAAGGAAGGGCTCATCGACTGGGAAACGGCGATCCTGCGCAACCCGGCGGATCAGCTCGACCAGCTCCTCGCGCCGATCTTCGACGTGAACGAAGTGAAGAAGGCCAAGGCGATCGCGACCGGCCTCCCCGCGGGCCCCGGCGCAGCGAGTGGGAAGGTTTACCTGAATGCCGATCGCGCTGCGGCGGCGGCGGAGAGCGGCGAGAAGGTGCTCCTCGTGCGCAATGAAACTTCGCCCGAAGACTTGCGCGGCATGATCGCGGCGGAAGGGATTCTGACCGCGAAAGGCGGCGTCTCGTCACATGCGGCGCTCGTCGCGCGGCAGATGGGGAAGGTTTGCGTCTGCGGCGCGAGCGGCGTCGAGATCGACTATCAGCACAAGACCGTCAAAGCGTCCGGCCAGACCTTCAAGGAAGGCGACTTCCTCTCGATCGATGGCACGAGCGGCACCGTCTATGGCGGACAGCTCGCGACCCAGCCGAGCGAGATCATCACCGGCATGTTGCAGGGCGACAAAGCCGCGCAGAAGACCGAGAAATTCAAAAGCTTCCTGCAGCTCATGAAGTGGTGTTCGCAAGCCGCGCGCATGGATGTCCGCACGAATGCTGACACGCCCGAGCAGACCGAAAACGCCCTCGCGTTCGGGGCCGTCGGCATCGGCCTCACCCGCACCGAGCACATGTTCTTCGAGGGCGATCGGATCGACGCGATGCGCGAGATGATCCTCGCGGACAACGTCACCGACCGAAAAGCCGCCCTCGCCAAGCTCCTGCCATATCAGCGCGAAGACTTCACCGGCATCTTCACCGCGCTGAAGGGCTTCCCCGCGACCATCCGTTTCCTCGATCCGCCGCTCCACGAATTCCTCCCGCACGACGCCGAATCGCAGGCCGAGCTCGGCAAAAAGATCCACGTCTCCCCGGAGAAAATCGCGAAGCGCGTCGCGCAGCTCCACGAGTTCAATCCCATGCTTGGACATCGCGGCTGCCGCCTCGGCATCGCCTATCCCGAGATCACCGAGATGCAGGCGCGCGCCGTTTTCGAAGCCGTCGCCGATGTTGCGAAAAAGAAGATCAAGGTAAAGCCCGAGATCATGATTCCGCTCGTCGGTTTCAAGAAGGAGTTCGACCTCCAGGCCGAGATCGTCCACCGCGTCGCGAAGGAAGTGATGAAAGAGAAAGGCGTGAAGTTCGACTACATGGTCGGCACGATGATTGAAGTCCCGCGCGGCGCCCTCACCGCCGACGAGATCGCGCAGACCGCCGAGTTCTTCAGCTTCGGCACCAACGACCTTACCCAAACCGCCCTCGGGATTTCCCGCGACGACATGGGCAATTTCATGATGCCCTACGTCGAGAACGAGGTCTTCAAAAAGAACCCCTTCGCCACGCTCGACCAGACCGGCGTCGGTCAACTCATGCAGATCGCCGTCGAAAAGGGCCGCGTCTCCCGTCCCGGCATCAAGCTCGGCATCTGCGGCGAGCACGGCGGCGACCCCGACAGCGTGAAATTCTGCCACCGCCTCGGCCTCAACTACGTCAGCTGCAGCCCCTACCGCGTCCCCGTCGCCCGCCTCGCCGCCGCCCAGGCCGCGATCGAGGAGAAACGCGCGGCTTCCAAAAAGAAGTAACCGCTTTCACCGCAAGGTGAACTTGTGCCGTCGCTTCGGCGAACGAGCACGCCAGGGTCAACTCGCCCACGTGGTGAGCCCCTACCAGCCGTCCCGGTCGCAAGGCCGGGGCGGCTCACTTGCTTTAACCCCAATCCTCCTCCACACGCCGGAACGCAGAGTGGATTCGCCGTCGCGACTATGCGAGTTGGCGAACGTGATCGGGCAACTCGGAGATGGTGACCACCATGACTTCTCGCTCGTTCATCTGCTTTTCCTGAATCAGTCCTCGGATGCGCCGGCCAAAGGTCGCCAATTCGCGTAGGGTGAGGCGCTCGCGGAAATCGCGGTCGCCGCTGCCCCAGAAGTTATCCACCCGGCGTATCGCTTCCTCAGAGGTCAGCAGCGTGGTCGGAATATCAAGAATGTGCAGGGGTGCAGTTGGCCGTAAGCGAGGCAGAGGATAGACACTGACGTCTCGTCCACTCTTCAGCTGCACATGGACGTTCTCCGCACGCATCTCCTGTCGGAGAAAGTCGTCCGCCGACCGCCGGTTCATCAACTTCTCTGGAATTACGACGGTAAGCGTGAAGCTGTGTTCCGGGAGCCACTCAGAATAACCGGCCGGAAACGTGATTCGCTGAGGTTGAACGAAGGTTTCAAAAACCGGTTGGACGAAGTTGAAAAAGTAACCGTAGGAGAGTCCCAGCGCGGGGAGATCGGAGTGAAACGCATCGTCGTCGAGTCGGGCGAGCCGATTGCGGATGTGAGTGCATGCCGTTCCCGTGCCGGCAACGTGGTTCCCATCCGGGCGAAGCTCATAGGTGAGAGGATCGATGCCTTTGAAGTAAGTCGGAAGCGTCACGCGCGGTTCGGTGGGCGTGAGAAGAAAGGTCTTTTTGGTGCCCATGCGAGCCATCGCGGCGCCAAGTTCGAAGATGACGTTGTCGCGAGGGACTGGCTCTCGTCGTCCGCTCGTCTCCTCGATGCGAAGGTTGTCATCACCGAGCACCAGGACCGCAAAATCAAAGCACAGCAGCTTCTTGAGAAATGTATGGAGCACCGCCGCATTGTTTTCGTCGAAAAAGTTTTCCTTCCAGGTATCAGCCATGAAGCCGCGGCTCTCCAGATTCTCCTTCACCGCCTCAGCGATGGGGTGTGCTTTGCCGGACGAAAAGACGATGCCGTGTGGCTTCATCGTGACGTCAGAAGCGAATCACATCCCCGCGAGAGGCAGGCCTCGGCCGAGATTCGGGATGCACGCCGAGCTCATGCCACACATTCGTGGCAAGCCACATTTCAAAGAGTCGCAGCCAGTAGCAGGTCCACGGAAGAATCGTGCGACAGAGCGCACGGTCGGGCCGCCAGAAGCCGCAGCCCGGGACGTAGAGACAAATTCGTTGCTCCCGTTGGTTATAAACGTGGGGTAGGCGGCGCCCCTCCGCGAGTGCATGCAGGTCGGGAGGACAGACCCGCACTTGTGGCCGATCATTTCGCCGATAGCGCATTTCGACCTCGTAGCTACGCGCGTATTCATCAGGCGAAATTTTGCCGAGCCAGCGAATTTCATCCCGCGCAATCGTGGTGACCCCATTCGGGAATTCACCGCGCAACCCAATCGCTTGCGCGGGCATCGAAAGCGGCGGCATGAGATAAGTGACTGGTTATTTGCCGTGATAGACCGTCGCGCCCATCGCGCTGCCGGTCAGGCCGATGATTCCCGTGCCTCCGGCTACCCGCAGCGTCCGTGTTGATGGACGCGGCTCGTGTCCACGCCGAGATCATTTGCAGCTTTGATGACGCGCTCGCGCCCGAAGCCTTCGCCCAAACGATTAGCATCGTGTCGATGCCCTGCTTTTTCGTCGCTTCAACGCCGCGAAGCTGCCGCACGAGCGTGCCTTGCCAGCGAAGAAAAGCTTCGTAGTCGAGGCGTGTCCATTTTTCGGCGAAGTTCTCTTCGTCGTTCACAGGGTTGGCGACACGATAGACACGCGGGCCGAGAGCGGTGTCGCGGACTTGGAATGAGCTGATTCAGCTCCTCAGCCACGCGAATGACAAATTCCATGAGGTCCGAAGCCGGGACGCTTGTTTGCTCGACGTATGATCGCGCCGCGAGCGTGGTCAGCAGGATTGAGGTAGGCCGGAGTTTCGGATCGTCCTGAAAGAATTGGTCGCGATCACGCTTGAAAAGCTGCGTGATGCGTTGGAGCGGCGTCTTTTCAAAGTCGTGCTCCGGCAACGGCTCCACCTGACCCGCGTTCGCGGTGATTTGCCTTTCCGCCCGCGCGCCGAATTCCGTGGTGAAAAGCGGTTGTGCCTTCGCGCACTCTCCATACCAATCCGCGAAACCCACCGGATGCGAAATGCTCCAACTGCGACCTTCGCAGTCGCAGACGAACAGCGTTTCGTCAGTCGAGGCGTAGTGCGGGACCGCGGGAATAATGTCGAGGTAGAACTTGCGGGCATACTTGAGCCGAATGCAGCGGTTCTTCCGTTTCCGCATTTTTTCATAGGTGCCGTCACGACCCAGCGTATCCCACACGAGTTCATAGACGTCGCCGGCCGGCAGCCAAATGCCTCCCTTTTGGAGTAGGCAAACCACATCGAGATCATGCTCGTCCTGTCCGATTGGCTTAACGGTCGTGCCCAGGCGCATCGAACCTTGCGCGAACATGAAAGGCAAATGGGGCGCCACCGGCATACCCGCCTTCGCCAAAACCGCGGTCACGGCCTCATAACTTTGCTGCGCGTCCGCCAACTGGGTCGGAGACAACTCGAGGTCCCTCAGGATGCGGTCTAAAGCGCGAGCGGGTGAAGCGAAATGTTCTGCGCGCGGTGTGACGAACGAGAGGCAAGTGAGCTCATGGGCGGGCACAATGGGACCCCCTCGCGGCACGTCCGCAACTTACAAATTCACTGTCCCGAGGAAAAATCTCTGAAACTAGAGTTCTTCACAATTATTCGTGCGAAGAAACCTCGTTGCAGTGACGTTCCAACACGATATGAATCGCCGAATGCTCGCCCGGATCTCCGTCCAGAATTTCCTTTCGTTTGATGACGCAGCGGAGTTTTCGATGTTTGCGTCCAAGGAAGATCAGCACGGCCAACGGGTGGCTGAAGGACCGGAATTGCCGGGTCGGCTCTTGCAGACGACGGCGCTCTGGGGAGCGAATGCCTCGGGAAAGTCCAATTTCACGCGAGTCTTTGACTACCTTCAATTCCTGGTCGTGCACGGGACGCGACCCGATCGGCCGACCGGGCGCACTCCATTCAAGCTGCGTGCGGGTGCGGCGAGCGAGCCTTCCATCTTCGAGCTGGACATCGTGGTGCCGTTCGAGGGCGAGGACCGGATGTTTCGCTACCGCTTTGGTGTCACCGCTCGGGAGGTGACCGAGGAGTCTTTACATGAAATCCGCCCCGTGACTGACCGCGTGTATTTCAGCCGTCGCAGCAGCGGCGAGGGCGCCGAGCACCAGTTCGACCTGGCTTGGTGGGATCGGCGCGGCGTGTCGAACGAGGATCGGACGTTCGTGAGAGTCCTCGCCAAGGGAACCCGTCCCAACCAACTGTTCTTGCACGAGGCGATGGATCGGAATCTGAGTTTGCTTGCGCCGATCTACCGCTGGTTTTTGGAACAACTGGTAGTGCTGACGCCCGAGGCGGAGTATTTCACCCTGGAAACGATGGAGGCGGACAGAAAGGAACTCCGCCGCTACGTCGGCATGATGCTCAATGGGGCCGATACTGGAGTGGAATCGGTAGATGCGGTGGCTGTGCCACTCGAGTCGCTGCCCATTGCTTCGCCGGAGAAGGAGAAATTGCTGGGCGATATGCAGGAGGCCGGCAGCGGGATCTTGTTGCGTTCGCCCAGCGGGCAGCGCTTCAGCATCTACTCAAAGAACGGCGAGCCAGTAGCCTCGCGGATCGTCACCTACCGCCGGGACATTGCGGGGAAGCCTGTCGCCTTCGAGACGAGCGAGGAATCAGACGGCACTCTCCGCCTGCTTGATCTTTGCCCGCTGTTTCACGAACTCGGCTCACCGAACAGTCGCAAGGTCTATATCATCGATGAGCTGGACCGCAGTATGCATGCGCTTCTGACCACGGCATTGCTGCAACACCATCTCGCGACGCGTTCAGCCGATACGCGCACCCAGCTCATTTTCACCACGCACGACATGATGCTGATGACGCAGGAGATTTTCCGGCGCGACGAAATGTGGTTCATCGAGCGTGGATCCAACGGGGAGACGCAGATGGAATGTCTGGCAGATTACAAAGAGGTTCGCCACGACAAGGATGTCAGAAAAGCCTATCTTCAGGGACGCTACTCCGGCGTTCCTCATCTTAAACCATTCGGCCAGCGCGAGCCCATGCAGGCGACGCTGGCGCTGTGAATCGCGGACGCCGCGCTGGTTTCAAGAGGACGAAGCGGCTCTTCGTCCTTTCCACTGAGGGTGCCGAAACCGAGCCAATCTATTTCCAAGAATTCCGGCCTGGCCGCGATAGCCTGTTTCGGCTGAAGATCCTCGGCAATCCCTCCCACAAATCGCATCCGCTTGAAGTGGTCCGGCGGCTTCTCGAATACGAGCGTCGCGAGCGGCCGGGGAGAAACACTGAGTATTGGGCCATAATTGACCGCGACACGTGGGCCGAAAGCGATCTCCGGGTCGCCTATGACCTGGCAAACTCCCGCGCCAATTTCCACATTGCGATGAGCCACCCGTGCTTCGAACTCTGGCTTTGGTTGCACCTCCGCTCGAACCGCCCTTTCATCGATCGCCATGATTGCCAACGGCAACTCGAACGCGAATGGCTGCAATTTTCGAAGAGTGCTTATCCTGCCGCCGAGCTGATGCCCCTCGTGTCCACCGCGTGCAGACGTGCTGAGGAAATCACCGCGCCTGTTGGCGAACTGCTCGACGCCCAAGGGACGCAGGTTTTCGAACTCGTGCGGAAACTATCCTCGTAACCACGTGGGGTGGTGATGGGAGGACTCACCCGCCCGCACGCGTGTTCTTCGAAGCCGCCGCCGATGTCGCGAAGAAGAAGATCAAGGTGAAGCCCGAAGTCATGATCCCGCTCGTCGGGTTCAAGAAGGAACTCGATTTGCAGGTCGAGATCGTCCGCCGCGTCGCGAAGGAAGTGATGAAGGAGAAGGGCGTGGAGTTTGAATGCCTGTTCGACACCATGATCGAAGTCCCGCGCGGCGCCCTCACCGCCGACGAGATCGCGCAGACTGCGGAGTTCTTTAGCTTCGGGGCCAACGACCTGACGCAGACCGCGCTCCGCGTCAGCCGCGTCGACATGGTATGGGCAACTTCATGATGCCTACGTCGAGAACGAGGTCTCACCCCCCCCCGTTCGCCACGTTCAATCAGACCGGCGTCGGCTTGCTCATGCAAATCGCCGTCGAGAAAGGCCGTGCCTCGCGCGGCGGCATCTGCGGCGAACACGGCGGCGACCCCGACAGCGTGAAGTTCTGCCACTGCTTGGGTCTAACTACGTGAGCTGCCCCTACCGAGTGCCGGTTGCGAGGCTCGCCGCGGCGCAGGCGGCGATCGAGGAGAAGCGGGCGGCGGGTCCGAAGAAGTTTAATAGCCCGCAATTAGACCCGGCCTGTAATTTCGGCCGCTCCGCGAACTGGAGCAGGTTTTTGCGTCCTACCGTCTGCCATCTGGCTAGCAATGCCCGCCTGAGACAGGATGGGCAGCCTTCTCTCTCTTCCTCGTTTCCAGAAGCCATCCCCGGTGGTTACTTTATTAGCCAATCATGGCGCTCAACCTCGACAGTGCAGCGTGGCTGAACTTCCTGGAAAAACTGGGAGAAGCGCTAGACAAAGATGGCCCACCTGTCCGTCTGTGTCTCATCGGCTCCGCAGCATGCCTCTTCGGGGGAATGGAAGGGCGCACCTCGCAAGACTTGGATATTTGGCGGCTACACAGCGAATACGATCGCACGGAGTTGAAGCGGGCAGCCGAGGCAGCGGGCCTCGATTTCGATCCGAAAGGAACGCTCGATCCTGATCGTCCTTACCTTCAGATCGTCGAGCAAGGTCCGACTGAATTGGGCGACTTTGCACCTGTTTTCGTCGATCGATTTGGGCGGCTCGAAGTCTTCCGGCCGCCTATCGAACATTTGATCGCTGCCAAGCTCATTCGGGGGGACCCCAAAGACCTCGGCGACATTCGATTCCTTGTCGCCCGGCACCGTCCCGACTTCGAGCGCATCGGCCAGATCATCGAGCAGTTCAGCGCGCGGGGGCGCGAACAAGCTCGCGAAAATCTCGTGTATCTCGATATCCTTTTGCCATGACTGCGCGTGAAGAAGAGCTCACCGCCCGTCACCTTCTCGCGCATCCCGAGGAGGTGGACATCTATCTCAAGCAAAAGCGCTGGCTGGAAGTGGCGGCGCTGGTGCGCTTCGCGCGACGCGAAGTGTCGCCGGACCTGGCGGCGACCGACCCGGCACTTTACCGCACCCTTCGGGAGCAGATCACCCGATTCTTCCTCCGTGGGGGCGGCCACTTCTCGCTTGAGAATTTAGAGGCCAAGGCCCGCTGACCGTCACTCTAATGCTCGGCCTACGTCACTCCGCGGGTGGTGACGCGGGTGCGGGTTCTTCTTCTTCTTGGGCGGCGTAGGCGAGGTCGCGGTCGCCGGTGATTTCCTCCCACTCGTAGCCGAGATACGCGGCGAAGCGCTGGAGGCTCGGCTCCCACTCGTCGCGCTCGCGACGGTAACTTTCCCAGCCAACGGCGCGGTCGGGTGCGGACTGGATCCCGGTCTCGCGGAAGCGTTCCAAAGTCTGCTCGAAACGGGTCCGCCAGCGCCGCTCGAGGATCCCGCGCGGCTCGGCGTGACGGCGGCGCGAGGTGCTCTCGAGACGGAGCGCGGCGATCAGCCCGGTGAGAACGTAGCGGGCGGTGCGCTCGAGGGTGTGGCGGGCGGGGTGATCGGCGGCACCAGCGTGCGCGCGCGGATCGAGGCAGGCACGCATCACGGCGCAAATTTCCAGGGAGAGAAAGAGCATGCGAGGGAGGCTTTTGTGGACCTCGATGGGATGGAAGTAATGGATGATCGGGTGCTCGAGATGCGCTTCGAGCAGGCTTTGGAGGTCGCGTGCGGCGGCGTTCAGCGCGCCGTCCAGGCCGCGGAAATCGCCGGCGACGAAATGGTGCGCGATGAAGCCAGCGGCGTCGGCTCCTTCGTCGGCCTGATGGTAAAAGGAGAGGGCGACGGTCCGCTTGCGCTCGAGCGCGCCGTAAACGGAAAGGAGATAAGCAACTGCCAGCGAGATGACGCCGAGGCCAGCCGCGGCTTCGACGAGAGCGAGGAAGCGGGGTGCGCCGGTGCGCGGGACGATGTCGCCATAACCGACGGTGAGCAGGGTGGTGCCGCTAAAGTAAAAGGCGTCGTGCCAGCGGGAGGCGGGGACATTCACCGTGAAGCCGCTGGGCATGATCGGGAAATAAAGGAGCGCAAACCCGGTGACGAGCCCCGCAAGGAGCACCGCGATCAGCGCGGGCAGGAGGAGCGGGCCGAGTGCGTTGAGGATGCGGTGACGGCGTCCTCGCGGGAGCGGCGCGACGAATGTGCGCAACGCACTCCAGGCGCCGCGATTGATCGATTCACTGAGGAGCCCGGAACGTCCGCGCCCGTGGAGAATGGTGAAGTAAACTTCGACGGCTGCGAGGACGATGAGTGCGCCGCCGAGCAGGGTGCAGAGGATGTCGCTCACGTTTCGCGCTCAGGGGATGCTCCTCGAGGAGTGCTGAAGCAGGTTTTCGGGAATTCGCGTGGCACTTTCGCTAATCGCGCCTGGAGCGGGGCGCGGTTCGCCGAGCGCTTCACTTACGCGCGGGCTCCAGCAGACGACGGGCGCGGAGCCAATCGTCGACACGGGCGGGCCAGGTGGTGACGGTGTCGCGGCTAGGACGCAGGCCGTAGCCGTGGCCGCCGGTGGGGTAGATGTGGAGCTCGCACGGGACTTTGGCGTTCTTGAGCGCGAGCGCATAGAACAGAGCGGTCTCGACGCGGACGGGGTCATCTTGCGTCATCGCGATGAACGTCGGCGACGTCTCCGCGGTGATCGGAAGCTCCGGCGCTACTTTGTCGCCGTGTTCCTTGAGCGTAAGCGCCTCGGCGCAGGTGCGCGCGAAGTTCCGGAAGGCGAGCGGCAATGTGCAGGGAGTGGCGTTCTCGGGGAGGAAGAAGGCGACGACCGCGTGGGTTCCGCTGGGCCGGTTCACGGTGTTGCCGGCGACTTTCACGAGCCCGTTCGGACGCCGGGCAATGCGGAAGAGTGGACCTGCAGGGCCGCGCACTGATTCGCGATCAGGAAGTTGGCCTGCCGAGCCAGTTGCTTACGGTGCTGGTGCGAGGCTAGCCGGACGCCGGGGTGAGGCCGCCCGGTTCCGCGCTCATTCTTCCATCTGACCCGGCAGGGGTGCGCAACCGACCTCCCATTGCCCATTACCCCAAACCGACTGATCCCACGCCGGGACGTCATTGAGGAAGTTCATCGCTAGGAAATAGAAGAACCCAACAGCGATGGGCACGCACAGCAGGACGGCGCACACTGCGCCAAGCTCGGGCTCTGCCGAGGCGGGGTCGGCGGGAAGAGGTGCGGGGTCCATGGCTAGGCCGTAGGCGATTCTTCGGTTCGAGGCAAGTCCTACCGAACCGACCGCCCGCTGATCCGCGACCGGGAGGTCGGCCTGCCAAGCGATCTGCTGACGGTGCTGGTGCGCGGCAACAGGCGCGGGCCGCGCGCTTACCGAATGATTCCGGCGGCGATCGCCTCGTGGAATTTGCCGTGATATTTGTCGTAGTTCGTCCCGATTTTGTTGCGGCACATGATGGTCACGAGCTGCTCGTTGGCATCGATGTG
>Ga0136611_10002845_pt1 | contig 12089 bp, 13 predicted proteins | sample AntDrymUQ2232306_2_FD_106645 | JGI IMG/M metagenome (GOLD analysis project Ga0136611, IMG submission 106645) | Polar desert sand microbial communities from Dry Valleys, Antarctica - metaG UQ223 (23.06) | ecosystem: Environmental > Terrestrial > Soil > Desert | place: Antarctica: Dry Valley... | reverse complement strand
CCCGCCCCGCCGATCATGATCGGCGGGGCGGGATTCGGGCGCGGATTCGCGTAGGCGTTCTCGATGGTGTAGTGGGCGCCGCGGAACGTGGCCGGCGAGTCGGCCCACATCGCCTTGATGAGCTGGACGGCCTCGGCGAGCTGGTCGATGCGCTCGCCGGCGCGCGGGTACGGATAGTTGTAGGCGCGGTACTCCGGCTCGTTCCAGCCGGCGCCCATCCCGAGGATGAACCGGCCGCGCGTCAGGAGCTGGGTGGTGGCGGCCATCTTGGCGAGCAGGGCCGGCGGGCGGTACGAGTTGGCCAGCACGATGTGGCCGTAGCGATAGGAGGGGAACTGCGCGGCCCAGTGCGCCAGCGCCGACCATGCCTCGACGCAGTCCCACTCGGGCGGCGTGAACGCGGCCTCGGGGAAGAGGTGGTCCTGGATCCAGACGGCGTCGAAGTGGCCGTCCAGGCAACGCAAATGGTCCTCGATCTGCTCCACGAGCCGCGGACCGGGCGTCCCGTCGATTGAGAACGTCTGCATGCGCCAGCCGAACTGTAGCTCAGCCACGGCAACTCCTCTCGCGTCGTGCGGAAATGTGGCGGGGCGTCATGAGTGCTCCGTCAGCGCGAGGCAGCATCACAATTGCTCCGGCTGCGCGGGGAGGCGTCACGACGGTAGCAGCGCGGACAGCGCGTCCAGGTTCTTCGGGTCGGGTATCAGCGTGCCGACGCCGTGGCGGGTGACCTCGCGGACGATGGCCTCGTTGAACGGGGTGGGCACGCCAAGCCGCTTGCCCTGGGCGACCACGTAGCCGTTCAGCTCCTCGATCTCGGTGCGCCGGCCGCGCATGACGTCCTGGAGCAGCGACGGCTTGCCGCCGACGTTGCGCGTGCCGCTCTCGGCCATCTCGGCCTCGATCGCCTCCAGGCCGCGCCCCTCGGCTGCGTCCACGATCCGCTGCGCGTCGAGGCCCATCAGCGGCTCGATCTCGTGGCCGGCGGCGCGCCCGACGCGGACCACCTCGGCCGCGAGCTGGATCGAGATGCGGCGCGGGACCGGATCGCCGCGCAGCTCGGCCGAGCCGTAGCCGCTGAGGCCGGCGACGGCGTTCGACATGCAGTTGACGGCGAGCTTGGACCAGCGCTCGCCGAAGAGGTTGGTGGTGAGCGTCGACTCGGCCACGTCGTTCATAATCTGGACGAGCGTGCGGGCGCGCGCGGTGTCGGCGCCGTCGAGCTCGCCGATTTTGAAGCCGGGCGTGTTGCGGTCGGTGCGGGTGGCGTGGCCGGGCTCGTACATGCCGGCGCTGATGGTGATGACGCAGCCGAGGGTGCGCTCGCGGCCGGCGACGGCGGCGACGCGCTCGTCGTGGATGCCGTTCTGGAAATCGACGACCACGCCGTCGGGCTCCTTGAGGAAGCGTATCGCGAACATGGTGGCCCACTCGGTGTCGTAGCCCTTGACGGCGAGGAAGACGGCGTCGAACGGCTCGGAGATGGCCTGGGCCTCGTAGAGGTGGAGGGCGGTCACCGGAACGGTGAACTCGCCGCCGGTGCCGCTGATCTTCAAGCCGTGCTGCTTCATGGCGTCGATGTGCGGCGGCCACTGGTCGAGCAGGGTGACGTCGTGGCCGGCCCTGGTGAGCATGCCACCCACCACCGAGCCGATCGAGCCGACGCCCATGATGAGGATGCGGTAGTCGCCGCGCGAGGCGCCGTTGGTCGCGGAGCTTGTCGCCGGGTTCGTCGTTGGCATGGTCCCTCCACCGTGGCCGCGCGCTCGCGGCGGCCGGCCACCCGAGGGCGATGGTAGTCCACGCGCGCCGTCCGCCGCGGTCGTTCGATGAAGCGGCTCATGCGGTTGTTGTCACATCAGCACACCCGTTCTATACTCGTTGTGAGAGACACGTAGCGTGCAGGTTGACCGTTGCCTGCGCTGTCGTGTCAGGCTGCTCGTTGAATGTGAGTGATGCTGACACTTGATTCGCCAACAACCGCGAGGGCCGTCGATCCATCAACAGCTTCGCGCTACTCGTCGGTCGAGTTGTTCTCGGGGGCCGGCGGGTTGGCCCTCGGCATCGAGCAGGCCGGCTTTCGGCACCGGGCGCTAGTCGAGCTGGACGACCATGCGTGCGACACGCTGGAGCGCAACGCCAGGGCAGGGACGGTCGTGAGCCCCCCCTGGCCCGTACATCGTGGCGACGTGCGCGAGTTCGACTTTTCGCCATACGCCGGCACCACGACGCTCCTGGCGGGTGGGGCACCGTGCCAGCCGTTCTCGCTCGGCGGCCTCCAGCGCGGCGACACGGATCGACGGAACCTGTTCCCCGATGTCTTCAGGGCGGTACGCGCACTGCGTCCCGAGGCGATCCTGTTCGAGAACGTGCGCAACCTCGCCGGCAAGAGCTTCCGACCATACTTCGAGTACATCGTGCGGCAGCTGCGGTTCCCGTTCGACGCCGCGCGCGACGGCGAGCACTGGCTGGAGCACGACCGGCGGCTCCGCGAATTCGAGGTGGGTGGCGAGATTGGCCGCTACTCGCCCGGTGAGCGCTACGACGTGGAGTACGCGGTCGTTAACGCCGCCGACTTTGGCGTGCCGCAGGTGCGCCATCGGGTGTTCATCGTCGGCTTTCGGCGCGACCTGCGGCTCTCACCGGTCATCCCGCGCGGCGAATTCTCGGACGACGCACTCCTCTGGACGCAGTGGGTGGACGGAACATATTGGGACGACCACGGGATCGCGCCGCGCGAGCGGCCCATTGTGCCGGACGCCCTCGCGAAGCGCGTCGCCGGCCTGCGCAAGCATGGTAAGCCTATGGGTCGGCGCTGGCGCACGCTGCGCGATGCGCTCGGCACCCCGACACCGCTCGGCGAGCCCGAGCCGCGCAATGGGACCACGTCGGGGCTTCACTACCTGATCCCTGGCGCCCGCGTCTACCCGGGCCATACGGGCAACGTGCCGGATCGTCCCGCAAAGGCGATAAAGGCCGGCGACCACGGAAATCCGGGCGGCGAGCATGTGCTGGTGCGCGGTCCGAACGACTGTCGCTACCTGAGCATCCGCGAGTGTGCGCGCGTCCAGACGTTTCCCGACGAGTACCATTTTGAGGGCAGCCGGTCCGAGTGCATGCGGCAACTCGGGAATGCCGTGCCGGTTGAACTGGGTCGGCAGATGGCACTATCGGTACGTCGGGCATTGGTCCGGTGGTCCGCCGGTCGCGAGCGCGGCGCTCACGGCGGGCGGCCGACCGAGATGCACGCGGCCGGCTGACTTCTCAAATTTGTCCGATGGTGACTCGCAGTGGCTGGCGAAGACACGCCGCAGCGGCGGCGCGACCCGCGCACAACGTCGCGCATCATGGCGGCCGTCAAGAACACGGGCAGCACGGCCGAGCTTGCGGTGCGGCGGCGCCTTTGGGCGAATGGCCTGCGCTACCGGCTAAGGTTGAAGTTGCCGGGGAAGCCCGACCTGGTCTTCCCGAAGCAGCGCGTCGCCATCTTCATCGATGGCGACCTCTGGCACGGGAACAGCTGGCGCGTGCGCGGCCTCCCGAATCTCGAAGCGCAATTCCCGACCCGCACCGAGTGGTGGGTATCCAAGATCCGCCGCAACATGGAGCGCGACGCCGAGGTGAACGATCTGCTTGCCCGCGCCGGCTGGACAGTCCTGCGCTTCTGGGAGAGCGACGTGCTTGCTGAGCCGAATGAGGTTGCAGGAGTAATCGCCAGGTACGTCAAACCAACGATTGATGTGATGCAGGACACGATGCCTACAAAAGTTGAACGGAAGAGGCTGTCGAGCGTTCGACTGCAACGCAAGACTTGCTAGTCACCTCCGTCGTTCTTCGACGATGGATCGTCATCTACAGTTACTTGGCGTTGCTCAAGAGGGCGCGCCAACCAGGCGCGTAGCCGACGTTTGGCATCGTCGTGATCGCGGGTGTACTTGAGCGGAACCTTCCACTTCAGTGCCTGTGGACGATCGGGATGCATCGCGTCCCACCATGAAATCTCTTGCGGCCTATTGCCACCCGGATTGTGAATTCCGAAGCCACCGAGGCAGCCATTCCACGGTGGGCGGAAATCTTCGATCAGGAACCGTTCAACAATCCTGATCCAAAGGGGTTCGACGACCAAGTATCGGCAATAGAAGTCGGCTAGGCGAAGATTCTCCACGGCGTTGAGCGAGCGCCCATGCTCCCTGATACGGTCGTACAACTCGCGCTTCTGGCTGACTGCGCCCTTCTCGTAGCCTGTGCGCCCGCCTTTAGGATCGGCCTTTCCGACGTAGATCGGTCGGCCTGAACTGGCAACGTCATCGATACGGTACGCACGGTAGGGTTCAAAATCACCGACGTAAAACAGTGCATACACGCCTGCCCCATTGAACGTTCTTTCTAGTGGGAGCGCCTCGATGGGTTGCTCAAGGAGTTCGAGCACGCAACTGCGAGCAAGATTGGCATAATTCAAAGGATCATATGGGGCAGTGGTGATATCGGAGTCAGGGAGTTTGGTTTGTCGGCGAGGGCGTTTGGGATTGCTCGATTCGGCCATCGGTACTGCTCCTCGGCTTTAGAGCGGATGTGCTGGTCGCGTCCTCAATCTGTTCAGTAGCAAAGCGTCACGAAGTTTAGCTCCGGTTTGGATTGATTGTCGTCGCTAGTCCGGGACGAGCAGGGCGCGCACCGAGATGTCCTCGTCGAGGCGCTCCCAGTGGATGCCGATGCCGCGTCCGACGAGCCGCCAGTCGGCCCGCTCCTCGGGTGATGCCGCGCGGAGACGCGGGAACCATTCGAGCGGCACCTCGATCCTCCGTCCGTCCGTCAAGTCGAGGATGAGCGCATCGTCGGCGACCTCGATGTGCCGCGCCCGAGGTCGGCTAGGCGCCGAAATAGCCATGCCATCGCTCCAGAAAGTGCTGCTCGTGCGTTTCGACGAGCTCGCGGATGCGACGTAGCTCGGCCCGAGTCAGGTCGTCGGCCTCCGCCAGTCGTGGCGGGTCGAGCCAGACCTTCGCGTAGCCGTCGCCTCGCTCGACGTGGATGTGAGGAGGCTCCTGACGCTCATTGCTGAAGAAGAAGAACCTGTACCCGTCCACTCGCAGTACGGTTGGCATGTCGGCCTACGTTGAGTTCGCAGTGCGACCATCATACCGCTCTGCACTTGAGAGACACGGCCCACGTCACGTCGTGGTCGCCACATCTTGGTCAGCTCACCCGACGCGCGCGAAAACGGCGGCTGCTACTATGCCACGCGCGCCGTCGTCGGGAATGCAGCGAGGCGGGGCGCTGGAGGAAGAGCGTGAAGATCACCGACGTCGAGGTGTTCGTCGTCGATCCCGTCAAGGGCTCGGCGCCGCTGATGGCCGAGATGCCCGACGTCTGGACCTTCGTCCGCGTCACGACCGACGAGGGCGTCCACGGCTGGGGCGAGGCCACCAACTTCCCGGCCAACGGCAGCCTCATGATCGCCGACGCCATCCACCACCTCACGCCCTTCATCGTCGGCCAGGATCCCGCCGACATCAACGCCATCTGGCACCGCATCTTCCGCAAGATGGCGTACATGGGGCCGCGCGGCCTGCCCACCGCCGTCGTCAGCGGCATCGACATCGCGCTCTGGGACATCAAGGGCAAGGTCGCCGGCCTGCCCGTCTACGATCTGCTCGGCGGCAAGGTCCGCGACGCGATCCCGCTGTACTCGAACGGCTGGTTCTTCGCGCTCGACGGCTTCCCGGCCGCCGCGACGCCCGCAGAGTACGCCGCCGCTGCTAGGCGCACCGTCGAAGCCGGCCACGCCGCGCTCAAGCTCGACCCGTTCGTCGAGATGCTGCCGTACCACGTCGGGTACCTGCACGGGCAGATCTCGGCGGCCGGCGAACAGTTCGGCGTGGACGTCGTCGCGGCCATCCGCGAGGCGGTCGGCCCGTCCATCGAGATTTTGATCGACGCGCACGGCCACTACAACGTCCCGACCGCCGTCCGGATCTGTCGCCGCCTTGAGCCGCTCAAGATCGGCTGGTTCGAGGAGCCGACGCCGCCCGAGAGCATCCAGGCGCTGCGGGCCGTCCGCGAGCAGGTGGACGTGCCGATCTGCGTCGGCGAGCGCTACTACACCCGCCATGATTTCCTGCCCCTGCTCGAAGAGCGCCTGACCGACTACATCATGCCGGATGTGGTGTGGACCGGCGGCATCAGCGAGGTCGTGCGCATCGCGACGCTGGCCGAGGCGTTCCACGTGCCGATCAGCCCGCACAACGCGATGGGGCCGCTCCAGGTGCTCGGCGGCGCCCATGCGATGCTGACGATCCCGAACTTCTACCGCCTCGAATACAGCGTCGCAAACATCTCGAACTATCAGAAGTTCCTTGACCACCCGATCGAGTTCGGGCGCGGCGAGCTGCGCCTCTCGAATCGGCCCGGCCTCGGCGTGGACCTCGACGTCGAGAAGCTGCGCGCCCACCGGATCTACGAGCGGTCGTAGGAGACCCGGCGGTGGGCACGGATCTCGCCGCGCTATAGAGCGGACCTATGGATTCCATAGGTAACATCCTGTATGCTGAAGTCGCGAGGCGGGCAGGCGCCGCTGGCGCAACCTCCGATGGGGCAGCATCACTCATGTTCGACGCACTGGTCAGACTCGCTCGGCGCGTCAGCGGGCGCGGGGACGCGGCCGATGGGGACACGCCCGGTGTCGTGCGCCACCTTGCCGAGGCCATCCACCGGCGCGAGCGGGCGGCCGGCGGATGGGCGAGCGAGGTGGGCGTGCTGCCGGCGGATGCCTTCGAGGACGAGGCCGAGCGCATCGTGACGTCCATCTCGCTCGGCGGCGGCCAGGGCGGCGCGCCCGCTCCGTAATCCATCCGGCTCGGCTCCCGGCTGCGCGGGGCGGGCACGGCGGGCACCGGCAGCGGCCCATCGCGGTACACTGGCCTCGACGTCCCGCCTCGGGAGCCTTCTCCGTGCCGAGCCGCATCACGCCCGGACTCCTTCGAGGTTTGCAGACGTTCCTGGCCGTCGCCGACGAGGGCGGGTTCTCGGCCGCCGCGCGCCGCCTCGGCATCACCCAACCCTCCGTGAGCGAGCAGGTGCGGTCGCTGGAGGAGCATGTCGGGCTGCCGCTGTTCACCCGCCTCGGCCGCGAGAGTCGCCTGACGACCGCCGGTGAGCGGGTGCGTGCCCACGCCCGCCGCGTGCTGGAGACGCTCGACGAGCTCGAGAGCGACCTCGGCGCCCTGCGGTCGGGGGCGGCCGGCATCGTCACGCTCGTGGCGAGCCCGGTGCCGGGCGAGTCGGTCCTGCCGGCGTTGCTGCCGCTGTTCCGGGCGCGCCACCCGGATACCGGCGTCCGCCAGACGATCGCCGACACGCGGACGGCCGTCGCGCGGCTGCTGCGGCGCGAGGCCGACCTGGCCCTGATCGGCGGGCCGTTCCGCGACGAGCGATGCGTCGTCGAGGTGCTCGGGCGGAACCCGTTCGTGGCGGTCGCGCCGCTCGATCACCCGCTCGCCCGCCTCGATGCGGTCACGGCCGAGCAGCTGGCACGGGAGCCGCTAGTGCTGCGCGAGGAGGGCTCGGGGGCGCGCGCGGCCATCGGGGCCGCGTTCGAGCGTGCCGGCATCGCGCCAACGCGAGTGCGGGTGGTGGCGGAGCTGGGGAGCACGGAGGCCGTGCTGGCGGCGGTGGCGGCGGGGCTTGGGATCGGCTTCGTGTCCCAGTTCGCGCTCGGCGGCGGCCGGCCATCGCGACCGCTGCGGGTGCTAAAGGTGGACGACCTCGCGGCCAGCCGTGACCTGCTGCTGGTCTCGGAGCGAGGGCGGGCGCTCGGCGGCGTCGCGGCGTCCTTCCGGGCGTTCCTGCTCTCGGACGAGATCCGCGCCAGGGTCGCGCAGGCGTCCCGCGTCCCGGCCACCCTGCTCGGCCCGGCCGGGGTGTCGCTTTCTGGACAGGATTGACAGGATTCACAGGATTGAATTGACATCTCGACGGTGCCCGTTCGGCGTCATCCGCGATCCAGCGATGCAGTCCAGGCCGTCACCAATCCCAATCCTGTGAATCCTATCAATCCTATCCAAGACCCGGAGCGGGCGGGCGGATCTGCCAGAGGAGCCCGAGCGCCAGCAGCGAGCCGACCGCGCCGACCGCGAACGCCGTGGTGTACGCGCCGGTCGCGTCCACCAGCAGGCCGAACAGCGGCGGGCAGATCATGACGCCCAGGTAGCTCATGGTCAAATTCAGGCCGGCGGCCGTCGCGGAGAGCTCGCGGCCGGCCAGTTCGGCCACGAACGTCATGTTGATGCCGTTCCAGCCGATCGCCGACACTCCGGCGACAGCGAGCGTCGCGAGCAGGACGGCGCGGGGCGTGTCGGGGCCGGTGAACGAGAGCACCACGAAGCTCGCCGCGGCCAGCGCCCCGATGATCCCGATCACCAGCTTGCGGCGCCCGCCGAAAAGCGTGTCGCTGACCACGCCCCAGCCGATCCGGCCGACCACGCCGCCGGCCTGTGCCAGGGCCAGCAGCGCGCCCGCCTCGGCCAGCCCGAGCCCCGCGCGCTCGGTGAGGAACAGGACCAGGAACCCGACCAGCGAGAGCTGGACGCCCGCGTAGAGGAACGTTACCCCGCCGAGGAGGAGCAGGTTGCGGTCGCGCAGCACCGTCCGGAAGCTCGCGCGCGGCTTCGACCCCGCGACGGCCGGCTCGGTCGCGCGGTCGCGATAGGCAGCCCAGGCGAGCAGGCCCGACGCGACCGTGGCGAGCCCCAGGATCAGCAGGACGCCGCGCCAGCCGTAGGCGCGGCCCAGGGTGGGCACCAGCAGCCCGCAGATCGTGCCGGCGAGCGCCACGCCGGTCTGCTTGATGCCCATCGCCAGCCCGCGCTGCCGCGTCGGGAACCACTCGACGATGGCGCGGGTGGTCGGCGGCAGCGCGAAGGCGTTGCCGATGCCGTAGAGGGCCATCGGGAGCAGGAGCCAGGCGTAGTTCGGCGCGAGCGACGCGAGCGCGAGCGGCACGCCGGCGAGCACCATGCCGAGCAGGAACAGCGCGCGGACGCCGAATCGGTCGCTCAGGCTGCCGGCAAGCACGAGGATGCCGGCCGCGCCGACGTAGGTGGCGGTGACGAGCAGCCCGACGTCCTGCTTGCTCAGGCCGAGGTCGGCCACCAGGAACGGTGCGAGCGGCGAGATCGCCTGGTTGCCGAGCGATGCGGAAGTTTGGACGAGGAGGCCGGCGGCGAGGACGATCCACGGGTACCACGTCCATGCGGCAACGCCATCCGGCCCTCCGGTGCGATCGGCCGCGTCGCCTTCGCGCGCGTGCAGCATGCCCGCCATATCGACCCTCCAGTAGTGGCCCGCCACGACGTTCGCGCGATTTGCAGACAACGGTGCAGGAGCGTTCATCGGTTGTGCGCGCCGCCCGGCGTTATACCGTGCGGCACGGGGACGTTCGGGGTGGACGCCCTCGCCACGGACGGTCTGGGCGCCGATTCCGTCCCGTTAGCCCGCCAGCGGTCGATCCGTCCGCGCTTCGCCTGCGCTCAGTCGATGGGCCAGACGACAGACTGACGCTTCGGGAACAGGGTGCCCAGCAGCGCCGCAGACCGCCCGTCGCGGCCATGGCAATCCGGGAATGCCTGGCGCAGCTCAGCGAGCGAGCGGTAGCCGAACAGGATCTTGAGGAACGTCGGATCCGGGAACGCGGCGTCCGCGAGCGCCCGCTCCGGCGCCCACGGTTCGACCGCCGACAGCCGCCCGCTCTGGAAGGCCAGCCGGAGCCCGGAGCGGTAGAAGTTCAGCAGCACCTCCCCGGTCAGGTCGCCGGCGCCGCCGTCCGCAAGGCGCCGTTCGAGCACCGGCGCGATTCGGCGCAAGAAGGCCGGCAGGTCCACGACACGGATGTACCAGGCGTACTCGTCGCCCGCACCCAGGGCGTCGCGCGCCCCGACCGCCCACGGCAACGCCGGATGCCCGTCACCGAGCCGCAGCCCGATCGCGTCGAAGCGGGCGCCTTTCTGGTCCCGCTCGTACGCCTCGCCGAGCCGTGCGACGTGGCGCAGGATGCTCGGCGTGACGGCCCGCCAGGAGGCGCCTGCGGCCGAGCCACCCGGCGCCGAGTCGCCGGTAGCCGAATCGCCCGCCGCCGAGCCGCCCGTCGCCGGATTGGCCACCGCCAGCTCGTAGGCCATGACGGAGAGCGTGCCGTCGCGGAGGCGCCCGTTGTGAAGCAGGTACCCGACCCGCGCGCCCGCCCCGTCTTCGATCGCGGAGACGTACGGTTCGGCTCCGTCGAGGTCGCCCCGCCCGTCGATCTCGTAGCGCCACATCGCCGCGTCGCGGACGCATGCAACCAGCGAGCGAGCGCGGCCCTGCCCATCCAGGCCGGCCACAAACGGGGCGTCGTCGGCGACGGCGGCGCGCACGCGGAACGGCTCGGCCTTGCCCTCGGCCAATCGGGGCACGTTGGCGCGCGCGACATCGCGCGACGCGGGCATGCCGAGGGCGTACTCGTAGCCGAACTGGCGGTAGTACCAGGGGATGCCGGTAATGCCCTGGAGGAGTTCCCCGCGCTCGGCGCTCCAGCGGTGCAGGGCGTCGAACTGGCGGCGGACGAGGCCGCGCCGTCGGTACTCCGGTCGCGTCCCGACCAGCTCCGGTCGCCCGACACCGAACGGCACCCCGTCATACGTCCAGGTCTGCGAGAACAAGTTCAGGCTCGACACGATGGCACCCGTGGCCCGGTCCTCGACCACCATGAAGTCGGTCACGTCGAAGCTCGGGTGGGGCAGCTCGAACAGGTCGCGCGTCCAGGCGCCGATGAACGCGTCCGGCTCGGTCATGCCGTAGTTGCGGTGGACGTCGGCGTTGAGCGCGATCACGGCCTCGGCGTCGTCGCGGCGGGCGTGGCGGATAACCAGGCCGTCATCCAGCTCGGCGAGGATGACGCCCTCGCGCCGGTCGGGCGCGCCACGGTCGCTCATGGCGGCAAGGATATCGGGCCGCGCGGGAGTCAGGCTACTCCGCTAGCGATCCGGGGGCAGGGTCGCGAGGATGAGGTCGCTGTAAGAATCGGCGACCAGATCGGCGTCGCGAATGCCGAGCCGGTCGATCAGGTACTCGCACTGGGCGCGGAGGCGCTCCGGCCTGATGGTGCCGTCGAGGTCGATGGCCTCGATCTCGACGAACGAGCCGAGGCCATCCACGCTGTCCAGGTGGATTTTGACGTTTTCGATGCCGTCGAGCCCGAGCCCGGCGACGGCGACGAAGTAGATCTCGCGCCGCTTCTCGACCGCGACCAGCGTCCCGAGCGCGGCCGTGAGGAGCGCCTTGAGGTCGGAGCTGGGGCGGGTGCCGTACAGGATCACGTCGGATCGCTTTGGCCCCTGGGTGTCCTCGCGGGCGTAGAAGATCAGGTTGTTCTCGATCAGCCCTTCGCGGAGCTTGAGGCGACCGTGCGGCACGCGGAAGTACGTGTCGATCTGGCGGTCTGGCCCGAGCATCCGCGCGCCCATTGTGAGCAGCGTGGTGCGCACGGCGGCGGGGTCGTCGCAGCGGGCCTTGATCTCGATGTTGACGTGCGGCATCTCGACGTGATGCTACACGAGGGGCCAGGAGCCAGGGGCTTGTAGGGGCATGGCTTGCCGTGCCCGCGCCGGGTCAGTCCGGCGGGTTGGCTTGGCCGAGGCGGAAGGCGCGCGGCAGGAGGTCGTCCAGGCGGAACGTCCCGACACCATCGACCATGATCTCGGCGTCTGGGGCCAGCAACTCGGCCATGACCTGGCGGCACGCGCCGCAGGGCATCCGCCCCGCGTCACCGAGGTAGGGCGCGGCGTCCGGGCAGGCGACGGCGAGCCGCTCGATGGGCCGGCAGCCCGCCGCGACGGCCTCGAACATCGCCACCCGCTCGGCGCAGACCGTCAGTCCGTACGAGGCGTTCTCGATGTTGCAGCCCAGGAACGTCCGCCCACCCGCGACGACCGCCGCCCCGACCCTGAATCGCGAATACGGCGCATACGCCCGCACGGCGGCCTCTCGTGCCTGAGAGAGTAGTGAATCGTGGGGCATAGGGCGTGTGCCGATTGCGACGTGCGACCTCTCCACCT
>Ga0136611_10002844_pt1 | contig 12090 bp, 12 predicted proteins | sample AntDrymUQ2232306_2_FD_106645 | JGI IMG/M metagenome (GOLD analysis project Ga0136611, IMG submission 106645) | Polar desert sand microbial communities from Dry Valleys, Antarctica - metaG UQ223 (23.06) | ecosystem: Environmental > Terrestrial > Soil > Desert | place: Antarctica: Dry Valley... | reverse complement strand
CGTCGCCATCTTCCTGGCCTCCCGAAAGCAGGACGGCTACCCCGACTGGGGTTGGGGGGAGCTGACCATGGGCGAGCGAGCGGTCCCCGAGGTGCTGATCGAGGCCATCGAGGCCGTGGGCAGGCTGCTCTCCGGTGTCATCGCCATCGCCGAGCCGGGCGCCCAGGCGGTGATCTGGCGCCGGCCCGCCGTCGAGGTGCGGGGCGCCGAGGACTTCGCCGCTCGAGGTGGGCTGGAGATGCTGCTGCACGGTCACGACGTGTGCACCGGCCTGGGTGTTCCGCTCGACCCCCCGTTGGACCTGTGCCAACGCCTCCGGGACCACACCCGCGGTTGGCCGCACTGGACCAGCCCGGGGTGGACCGATGCGCCCGTCACCGACGACGCGTGGGCCGATCTGCTGATCGGCTCGGGCCGGAACCCACCACGAGGAGACACCGCCCGATGAGGATGCTGTTCACCACCACGTCCGGCGCCGGGCACTTCTTGCCGTTGGTGCCCCTGGCCGAGGCCGCCCGTGCCGCCGGCCATGACGTAGCCGTCGCCGCACCGGAGGAGAGCACGGCCATGGTGGAGGGTGCCGGCTTCGCCCACCTGCCGTTCGGAGGCGTCCCGCCGGACGACCCGGGTCGTGCCGAGGTCTTCCGGCAGCGCCCGACCCTTTCCGAGCAAGAGGCCCGCGCCCTCTTCGGGCGGGAGATCTTCGGCCGTCTGAACACGTCCGCCGCGCTCCCCGGCACCACCCGGGCCGTTTCGGAGTGGCAGCCCGACCTGGTGGTCAGCGAGGCCGCGGAGTTCTCGGGCCTCCTGGCCGCCGAGGTGGTTGGTCTCCCACGACTGCGGGTGCACCGGGGCTCTCCGGCGTCGGGCTCGATCCCGACCCCTCCGGCGAGGCGCTACGGACCCCGCCCCAGATCTCCTACTTCCCGGATGCCTTCGACCTCGCCGGGGACGACGGGCCGACGGTGCTGCGCATCCGGGATCCACGGAACCGGGGCGTGACACCGGGCGGACGAGAGAACCTCGTCTATGTCACCCTTGGCAGCGAGGCCGCTTCGCTGCCCTTCTTCGCCGACACGTTGAGAAGCGCGTGGCCGGCGTCGTGGCCGCCGGCTTCGCCGTCGTGGTCAGCACCGGTCGCGAGGGTGACCCCGCCGTGGTCGCGGGCCTGCCCGGAGACGTGCGGGCCGAGCGGTGGGTCGACACGGCCGAGGTGATGGCGACGGTGCGGGCCGTCGTCTGCCACGCGGGGGCCGGCACCACGTTGGCCGCGTTGGCGGCCGGCATCCCGATCGTGGCCGTGCCGCTGTTCGCCGAGCAGCCGCTCAACGCCGAGCGCATCGCCGCGGTGGAGGCCGGCGTGGTCGTCCAGCCCGGGCCGGGCCTGGACGGGCGAATCGCAGAAGCGGTGGGCTCAGTGGCGACCGAAGTCCCGCCCGGCACGCCCAGGATGGCGGCCGACATCGCCGGTCTGGCCGACGTGTCGGCCGCCCTGTCACTGGCCGAGAAGCTGGTGAGCGGGTCCGCGCCGGCCTAGGTCCAATCCATCGCCGGAGCGGGGAGCCGGCCCAGGACTCCTTCGCACCAAGCCGTCCACTGCAGCACGGCGTAGTCGGCCATGGGAGCGCCCATGAACTGGACGCCGAGCGGCAGACCGTCGGGCGAGAGCCCGGCGTTGATCGTGGTGGTCGGGAAGCCGAGGTAGCTCGACGGGGTCTGCAGCACCGGATCACCTGAGGTCTCGAGACCCTTGGGGGCAGAGCCAGGAGCGGCGCCGGTCAACAGGATGTCCACGCCCCCGAAGAGGTCGGTGTACGAGACCCGCAGCCGCCGGCGGAGCCGCTGCGCGTGGAGGTAGTAGGTGGCCGGAAGCAACGCCGACACCTCCCGCCGGTACCGGCCGGGCAGCGGGTTCTGCAGAATCCCATCAGCCGCGTCACCTCGTGCGTGCAGCGCCGACCCCTCGGCCGCGCCGACGAGGTGGTGGGCGTGCCACGTCAGTGCGAAGTCGTCGGGCAGGAAGAAGTCGACGACCTCGGCGCCGGCGTCGGCCAGACGGGTGGCAGCCGCCTCCACTGCCGCCTGCATCTCCTCGCCCGTGCGGTCCGGGAAGAAGTTCCGCACCAGACCGATGCGGGGCGGGGCCAGTGACCCGAGCGCCAGGTCGGCCGACGGTGCCGGCGTGTCGAGCGACGTCGGGTCGCGTGGGTCGAGGCCGGCCAGCACCGACACGGCCAAGGCAACGTCCTCGATGGATCGGGCCATGACGCCCGGATGGTCGTGCGACCACGCCATCGTGAACATGCCGGCGCGTGGGAGAAATCCGTACGTGCCCTTGTAGCCGGCGACACCACAGAAGGCGGCGGGCCGGATGTTGGATCCGGCTGTCTGCTCGCCCAGGGTCACCTGGGCCATCCGCGCCGCCAGCGCTGCTCCGGACCCGCTGGAGGACCCGCCCGGCGTGTGCTCGAGATTCCACGGGTCCCGCGAGGGAGGTGTGCCGAGCGAGCCCACCATGTAGAGCTTCCCGAGGATGACGGCACCGGCCGCCCGCAGGCGGGCGGCAGCGGTCGAGTCCTGGCCAGCGGGCTCGCCGGGCACCAACGAGGCGTTCTCGCGAGTGCCGAAGCCCTGACCGCGAACTGTTCCTTCAGGCCCACCGGCACGCCGTGCAGAGACCCGCGGAGGCGGCCATCGGCAGCCTCCGCGGCCAGCACCTCGGCCTGAGCCCGTACATCGGCTACGTCCATCTGGCTCCAGAGCTCGAGCGCCGGGTCGAGGCGCTCGATCTGGGCCAGCGTCGCGTCGACCAGGTCGACGGGTGAGACCTCGCCGGTGGCCACGGCGCGCGCGGCGTCGGCCGCACCCATCTCGAGCAGGGAGTCGGAGGTGAGGAGGGTGGTCATGGGAACAACGGCTCCAGCTCGTCCTCGAGCTCCACGGCGCTCACTGCGGCCATGGCACCGGCGAGCCGGGTGAGCGACTCCTCCAGGTCCACGACCCGCTCGGCGCCCCAGGTCCCGGCCGCTTGGGCCTTCAACCAGAGGTATGCCTCGGCTTCACTCACCGCCGGATGCAATCGCATGGCGGACTCCTTTCGCATCGGAACTCGGCGACAACCGACGTGGTTGTCCTGCGCTGGACTCTAGGTGCGTCCGGCTCGCTTTGCTATCCCCAATGTGGCGTTTAGGGCCGACGGCTCCTGCTTCATTCGGTCGTGACTCAGCCGAAATGCGGTAGACTCATACCTACACTAACTATGTGCTCTCGATCGCGACCACGGAGACACACTGCCCGAAGACAAGTTCCAGCTGCTCGACGCCACCGTCGCCGCCATACATCGCGCCTACCTCGCCGGCCAGATCACCTGTCGAAAGCTCACCGAGCTCTATCTCGCCCGCATCGAGGCGTACGACCGAAGCGGTCCGGCCATCAATTCGATCATCACCGTCAGCCCCACGGCCCTCGACGACGCCGACCGCCTCGACGAGCGGATGCGGTCCGAGGGCCTTACCGGGGCGCTCCACGGCATCCCCGTCATCGTCAAGGACCAGGTGGACACGGTGGGCATGCCCACCACCCTCGGCTCCGTGCTCTTCGAGGACTACTACCCGGACCAGGACGCGACCGTCACCACCAAGCTGAAGGCGGCCGGCGCGCTGATCCTGGCCAAGGCCACCCTGGGCGAGCTCGGCGGCGGGGACACGCACGGCACCCTCTTCGGGTCGACGCGCAACCCGTACGACCTCGAGCGCACCGTCGGCGGCTCCTCGGGTGGGTCGGGGGCGAGCGTCTCGGCCAACCTCGGCGCCATCGCGGTGGGCCAGGAGGGACTGGCATCGATCCGCCGGCCATCGGCCTGGAACTCCGTGGTCGGCATGCGCCCCACCGCCGGATTGGTATCCCGTACCGGCGCCTTCGGGGGTGGGCCCAGCCGCGCTGGATCTCTCGGCCCGATGACCCGCACGGTGGAGGACGCCGCCCGGCTCCTCGACGTGATCGTCGGCTACGACCCCGAGGACCCGATGACCGCCTACGGCGTGGGCCGTACGCCTGCCACCTACACCGACTCCCTCGTCAACAACGGCCTCGGGGGCGCACGGGTGGGCATCCTGCGCCAGCCCATCGGCCTGGGCTCGGAGCCAGACTCGGAGGACTTCAAGAACGTCGGCGAGGTCTTCGACAAGGCGGTGTTCGAGCTCGAGTCGGCCGGGGCGACCATCGTCGACCCCGTCGAGATCCCCTCGCTCAACGAGCTGCTCGACCAGCGGGCGGGGAGCGGGGCGGCCGAGTCGTTCGCGCTGTGGATGAGCCGCAGCCAGAACCCGCCCTTCCGCACGCAGGACGAGCTGTTCGCCCATCCCCAGCACGCCGAGATCTTGAGCCGCAAGCACGGCAACCAGCCCGCGTCCTTCAAGACGACGACGCACTACGAATATCTCGTGGCTCGCGATCAGCTCATGGCCAATCTCTTGCAGGTGATGGCCGACAACGAGCTCGACGTAATAGTGCACAAGACGGTCGAGCACACCCCGACGCTCATCCGCGACGGCATAGCCCCGCCCTATGTGAATCACAAGGGGGCACCGCATCTGAACACCTTCCTGATCGACGTACCTTCCGTGTCGGTTCCGGCTGGCTTCACCTCGGAAGGGCTGCCGTGGGCATCACCTTTCTCGGGCGCCCGTACAGCGACGCCCTGATGCTGAAGCTGGCTTATGGATATGAGCAGGCGACGATGCACCGTCAGGCGCCGGCGACCACCCCCTCGCTTCCCGGCGAGGTCTGAGAGGGTCGGGCACCGGCGGTCGGGAGCACGACGGTCTCGCGTGCGCGGAAGGCGAACCACGTGCCCGCAGTGACGCTGACTGCGGCCAGCACGACGATGGCGGCGTCGGTGCCCGAGTGCTCGACCAGCCACCCGAGCAGCACCGGACCGATAAGGCCGGCCAGGTCACCGAACGTACGGAAGACGCCGACGGCTGCCCCTTGCCTCCCCGGCGGGGCCACGTCGGCGAGGTAGGCGGCCGGGGTCGGGCCCGAGAACGTGTTGCAGAGGCCGACGAAGCACAGCACGACCAGCAGGGTGACGACGTCGTCGGCCCAGATGTAGCCGAGGGTGGCCAATCCGGCCAGCACCATGGCCGGAACGATGACCCGCTTGCGGCCGATGCGGTCGGCGGCCCGACCGGCAAAGGAGACGAGGACGATGTTGGCCGTGGTCACGGCGCCGAGGGCCAGGCCGAGCTGTCCCGCGGTCAGCCCGACCTCGTCGTAGGCCAGGATCGGCACCAGGAACTGCTGACCGCCGAAGCGGGCGAAGAACACGGCGAAGCCGACCACGCAGATGGCCACGAAGCTCGGGTCGTGTAGCAGCCACCCCCGCTTCGCCGTCTCCGCTCCCCCTTCGTCCGAGACGTCGGGTACCGACCCGCCGACCGGCTGGAGCCGGAGGGCACCCCAGACGACGAAGGCGAGCGCCACCAGTCCCGATGAAACGAACGACGCCCGCAGACCGAAGAGCGACGCCATCACGCCGCCGAAGCTCGGACCGATCGCACCACCGGCCAGCTGGAAGGCCTGCAGCGTGCCCATGGCCCGCCCGCGGTTGGCCACGGTGGTGGAGTGGGCGATGAAGGCCTGGCCGACGGTGATGGCGGCGCCTCCGGCCAGGCCCGTGGCAAAGCGCAGCACGAAGAGCTGGGTGAGGCTGCCGGCGAAACCGGTGACGACCGAGCAGGCCACCACTGCGCTCACCGCCCCGAGCAGCAGGTGCCGCTGGTCGTACCGCTCGGCCAGCCGGCCGGCGGGGATGTTGATGATCAGCCGGCCGACGCCGAACAGGGAGACGATGAGCCCGAGGTCGGCCCCGGACGCTCCGAAGCCCCTGGCGTACAGGGGGAGCACGGGCACCACGACGCCCCAGGACATCTGGCTGGCGGCGATGAGCCCACAGATGATGACGAGGTTGCGGTTGTCGCCGATGCGGCGAGGGAGCCAGGTGGGCACGACATCTCCATGGACCAAGGGGTGGCTGCTGCAGGGCGGCCGAGGATCAGGTGAGCGCCAGCTCCCGCACCTGAAGCTCCGCGCCTGCCGCGCCGGGCTCGAACGTCACCAGCTCGCTGTGGGTGAAGGCCATGTTGAAGCTGTAGGCGCCGGACATGTACTGCGCGTAGATCCGGGCTTCCTCCTCGACGTTCCCGGCGGCCGTGCAGTCCATCGGGATGAGGGTCATGTAGTGGCGGTTGCTGAACCCGAGGGCACAGGCATGAGCGCAGACGGCGGCGGACACGCCGGTCACGAGCACGTTCCACGTCTCCGGCACGATGCCCTTCTCGGCCAGCACATCCTCGAGGGCGGTGCGGGCCCACGGATCGTGACTCCACTTCTGCACGACCACCTCGCCGGGCAGCGGAGCGATCTCCGGGGCGATCTCGACGTCGGGTGACCCCTCCGCGAGGATCGGGTTCTTCCCGAACCGCACCACCTCGAGCGCTTCGGGCTTGCGCACGGACTGGATGTAGATGATCTCGGCGCCGGCCGCTCGAGCCTTGGCCAGCAGCCGCTCGTTGCCCTCGATGGTGTCCCCCATCCTCGACGAGAAGTTCGGGTTGTGGACGAAGAACTCCTCCATGTCCACGATGACGAGGGCGGTCTTGGCCGGGTCGAGCGCGAACGGCAAGGGCTTGGGCATCTCGATGGTGAGGGTGACGGTCTCGGGGGGTGCGGTCCAGGACAAGGTGTTCTCCTTCTGGGAGGTTGGCGAACGGCGACACCCGCACCACGTCGTGCACGAGCCGCCGGGCGGGAACCTACGAGCGCCGCATGAACTGGCCGTGCTGGTCCGATGTTGTCCCGGTTACGCCACCCCGGGCTGCTGGAGCACAGCCTCTCGGCTGCACTCGATGGGCAAGGCGGTGGTGTCCCGCCACGGCTGGGCCGGGCGGCCGCCGCTCGCGGAACGCGGTGATCGGCGGGATCCGCGGACGCGAAAGCACGGCGTGGAGGGCTCCACGCCGTGCCATCCCGCCTGGGGGAGATCTGCAGATCAGCCCAGTGCCACGCTGCTCAGCCGACGCCGGCGGTCTCGGTGATGTCGATGGTCCGACCCAGGTGGATCGGGGTGGAGGAGGCAGCGGTGGAGCCGGCGGGCAACCCGGCGTCGGCCTGGGCGACCCAGCACGCCACCGAGTGCCCGGGACGGACCTCCCGAAGCGCGGGACGCTCGTCCACCGACCGCTCGACCGCCTCGCCGCATCGCGCCGCGAACGGGCAACCGGCGCCCAGCGTGGCCAGGTTCGGTGGCAGGCCCGGGATCTGGGTGAGCCGTTCGGGCAGGGCGCCCTCGATCGAGGGGATCGAGCCCAGGAGGCCCTTGGTGTACGGATGTTGGGGGTTGGCGAAGAGCTCGTCGACGCTGCCGATCTCGACGATCCGGCCGGCGTACATGACCGCCACCCGGTGGGCGAAGCGAGCCACCAGCCCCATGTCGTGCGTCACGAAGATGACCGAGGAGCCCTGCTCGTCGGAGATGCGCTTCAGCAGGGCCACGATCTGGGCCTGGATGGTGACGTCGAGCGCCGTGGTCGGTTCGTCGGCGATCAACAGCGACGGCTTGCACGAGATGGCCATGGCGATCATCACCCGCTGGCGCATGCCCCCGCTGAGCTGGTGCGGATAGGAGTCGACGTTGCGCTCGGGGTCGGGGATGCCGGTGCCGGCCAGCAGGGAGACGGCCCGCGCCCGCGCTTCTCCGCTGCTGAGCCCGAGGTGATGGCGCATCGGCCGGATCATCTGGTTGCTCACTCGCATCACCGGGTTGAGTGAGGTGGTCGGGTCCTGGAAGACCATGGCCACTTCGGCGCCCCGCACCGAACGCAGCTTGTCGTTGGACAAGCCCAGGACGTTGCGGCCGTTGAGCACGACTTCGCCGCGATCTATGGCGCCGCCGCGGGCGACCATCTGCATCAGCGCCATCGACATGACGCTCTTGCCCGACCCGCTCTCACCGACGATGGCGAGCCGCTCGCCCCGCGCCAGGCTGAAGGAGACGTCGCTCACCGCCCGCACCACACCCTCACGGGTGTGGAAGCTGACGGTGAGCCCGTCCACCTCCAGCAGGTCGCTCCCTGCCACCTGAGGTCGCTCGACGACCGGGACAACCCTGCTGCGCAGCATCACCACAACGAACTCCCTTTGCTTGGTCCTGGTCGTCTCGCCGGTGGCGAGAGGTCAATCAGCGGCGAGAGCGCGGTCGGCGGAGACCTGCTCCATGTACTTCTGGGCCGAGGCGAGATCGATCACGTCGGCGTACTTCTGGTCCATGTCGAAGAGGTTCATGGCATGGGACGCCTCGGTGCGATCGAAGCAGCACTCCTCCACGACACCCATGCGGTAGCGCTCGGTGGCGCCATCCACCACGGAGGCCCGGACGCAGCCGCTGGTCGTCTCACCGCAGGCCAGGATGGTGTCGATGCCCAGGTAGTTCAGGTGGTAGGTGAGCGGTGTGCCCCGGAAGGCGCTGGCGGCGGCCTTCTCGATGATGAGCTCGCCCGGCTGGGGGTCGAGCTCGTCGACGATCTCGCCCGCCTTGGCCTGCTCCTCGTCGGTCAGGTGGCTGAACCGGGCGGTGCGGTCGCCGCGACGGCCCCATGGGCTCGGGAAGCCGGGCAGACCCTTGACGAAGATCACGGTGATGTCGTTCGAGCGAGCGGTGGCGAGCAGGTCGACCGTGCGGTCGATCGCTTCCCATCCGGACAGCCCGCAGGACATCGGCCAACGCTTTACCGACTCGAGGATCGGCAGGCGCTCGAGTCCCAGGACGCTGTAGTAGTCGTCGATGACGAGCACGGCCGGCTTCGACCCGAAGCCGAACGGCTCGGTCTTGGCCCGGCCGGATGCGCCCAGCCACTGCTTGTCCTGCTCGGAGAGAAAGGGTTCCCAGATCGCTGGCATGTGTCGACTCCTCGGTGTTGGTGAGGAGGAAGGTACGAAGGCGGCGTGAACTGGCCGTGCTGGTCGCGTGTCGTTCCGGTTACGCCACCCGGCGGGGGTCTGCGGCCCCTCGCTGCCTCCGTCAGGGGGCAGCGCCACACCCTGTTCCGCCAGGGGTCAGCCGCTGGCCGGCCGTCCATGCCTGAGGGCACGACCGTCGCTACGATCACGCCACGCCGCCAGCGAGACGCGGTCTCCCCGCAGGCGGCCGAAACCGAACTCGACGGCTCGGCCGTTCTCGTCGATCACCGTGCGTTCGACGAGCAGCAACGGCCAGTTGTCCGGCACGCCGAGGGCTTCGGCGACGTCTCCGTCGCTGAGCACTGCCTCGGTCGTCGACTGCACCCCCGAGATGCGAATGTCCAAGGCCGACTCGAGCAGGTCGTAGTAGTCGCCACCGAGGTTGATGTGGGGGGCGCGCAGGCCGCCACCGACGCTCTCCGGGAGGTACGTGGTCCAGAGGGCGAGGGGCGTGGCCTCGAGCATCGTGCGTCGCTCGAGGAGCATCACCGGATCCCCCAGCTCTATGCCGAGCGCGCGCGCCACGACCGTGCCGGCTCGCTCGAGGTCCATGGCCAGGACCTCGTGGTGGACGCCTCCGCCCTCCCAGCTCCGGACCTGGTCGAAGCGATGAGCCGTCTTGCGCCGCACGACGAAGGTGCCCACGCCTTGCACGCGGTCGACCAGGCCTTCCTGGCGCAACAGCGCCAGCGCCTCCCGAACGGTGTTGCGGCTCACCCCGTGCCGCGCGGCCAGCTGGGTCTCCGAAGGCATCAGCCCGTCGGTGTTCTGCCCTCGCAGGATCTCCGTCCGCAGCAGGTCACGCAGACGGCGTGCTGCGATGGCGCGGCGACTAACCGCCGACACGGATGCGTTGAGCATGTCTGCAACGTACGGATCGAACGTTTCCGCCGGGAGTCCGGATCGTGATCCCGCGGTTGCAGGTTCTCTCGGTCATGTCGTCTGTGCCGGGCTTCCGGTCAGGTGGCCCCCTCGACCAGCGCAGGCGCGCGGTGCAGTGGCTCGGGCATGCGGAAGAGCACGAGGGCACCGCCCACCAGCCCGATCGTTCCGACGGTGAACGAGGCGGCTCCGAGCGATGCCGTGGCCTCCACACCGGCGACCACCAGCGGCCCTCCTGCGGTGCCGATGTCGCCGACCAGCCGCCACACACCGAGAAACTCGGCCCGCCCCCGTAGGGGAGCGAAGTCCGACCCGAGCGTCATCACGATGTCGCTGCCGAGGCCGTTCCCGAAGCCGAGCACGAGCCCGACGGCAACGAGGGTGCCGAAGCTGTGGGTGAGCGGCACCAGCAGCAGGCCGACCGCCATCAGGGTGATGCACGGGACGGCCACCACCTTGCGGCCCCACCGGTCCGAGACCAGGCCGGCGGGATAGAAGAGCAGCATGTCGAGCGCCGCCGACAGCCCGAACACGACGCTGACGGCGGCGGCGTCGAGGCCGATGGCGTCAGCCCACAGCGGCAGGACCACCTGGCGGCACGCGCGGAGCACGCCGATGGCCATGGCACCGGCGCCCGCCGTCAGCAGCGTGTCCCGGTGCTCCCGTCCGACGGCCGCCAACCGCATGGGCGCGTGCCCGGTCGGCGGCGTGCTGGCGTGCGGCTCGGGCACGGCGTACAGCACCACGCAGCCGACGAGGGCCAGGGCGATGTGCACGTAGTACGCCCCGTCGATGCCGGCGGCGGTGACGGCCACGGCGCCGGCGAAGGGGCCGATGAAGCCGCCGATGCGCTGCACCCCTCCGAGCGTGGACAGCGCCCGACCGCGCAGCTGGGTCGGCATGACGTCGCTCACGTAGGTCAGCCGGGCCAGCAGCCATACCGACCACCCGCAGCCCATGACGAACATGTAGGTGGCGAAGAGCACGGGCGACCGGGCCGTCACGCACCCGACGAGGGACGCCACCAGCAGTGCGGTGGCCACCAGCATGGCCTTGCGCTCGCCGACCCGGGCGACGAGCTTGCCGGCCGGGACGTCGAACACCATGCTGCCGATGCCCCGCAGGCCCACGGCCACCCCCGCCAGGGCGACGGAGGCGCCCAGGTCGCGAGCGGCGAGGGCCACGATGGGGATCACCGCTCCCTGGCCGATGGCGAAGATCAACGTCGGCAGGTACACCGACGCGGCCAGTGAGGCCAGGGTGGGCACCGGCCCATCGGCGGGCCCCACTAGACGTAGTGACATGCAGCTTTGTGCAGCGGCGCCTTGAGGTCGAGTGTCGGCTCCTCCGTGCGACACAGGTCGGTGACGATGGGGCAGCGGGTGCTGAACTGACACCCGACCGGTGGGTTGGCCGGGCTCGGCAGGTCTCCCTCGAGCAGCACGGTCGAGCGCTGGCGCTCGCGCACCGGGTCGGGGATGGGGATGGCCGAGAGCAGGGCCTGCGTGTACGGGTGCTTGGGCCGCGAGAAGATCGCCTCGCTCGGTGCGATCTCCATGATCTTTCCGAGGTACATCACTGCGATCTGGTCGGACAGGAAGCGCACGGTCGACATGTCGTGGGAGATGAACACGAAGGCCAGGCCGAGCTGGTCCTGCAGGTCGCTCATCAGGTTGACGACCTGGGCCCGCACTGAGACGTCGAGGGCGCTGGTGGGCTCGTCGGCCACGATGACGTCGGGCTCGACGGCCAGAGCCCGGGCGATGCCCACCCGCTGGCGCTGGCCACCGCTGAACTGCGACGGATACCGCTCGGCCATCTCCGGCGCCAAGCCGACCTGGGTCAGCAAGTGGGCCACCCGGTCCTTGCGCTCCTGCGGTGAGCCGATGTGCTGCACGGTCAGGGGCTCGGCGATGCTCGCGCCCACGGTCATCCGGGGGTCGAGGGAGGCCAACGGATCCTGGAACACCATCTGCACCCGTCGCCGGTAGGCCTTGACCCCGGCGCTCCCGAGACCCGAGAAGTAGTCGTTCCCGTCGAGCAGCACCTCGCCGTCGGTGGGCGTCTCGAGGCCCACGAGCACCCGGCCGGCCGTCGTCTTCCCGCAGCCCGACTCCCCAACCACACCAAGCGTCTCGCCCCGGCCGAGGGTGAAGTCGATGCCGTCCACGGCCTTCACGACCTTCTTCT
>Ga0136611_10002843_pt1 | contig 12091 bp, 6 predicted proteins | sample AntDrymUQ2232306_2_FD_106645 | JGI IMG/M metagenome (GOLD analysis project Ga0136611, IMG submission 106645) | Polar desert sand microbial communities from Dry Valleys, Antarctica - metaG UQ223 (23.06) | ecosystem: Environmental > Terrestrial > Soil > Desert | place: Antarctica: Dry Valley... | reverse complement strand
GGGCGATTGCGGCCCACAGATCGGTCGCGGTGACGGGACCCAGAAAGGTGGCTCGCACGACACCGGCGCGATCGGCGAGGACCGTGGTGGGCACGGCGTCGATGTGGTAGCGCTCGTGCAGCTGGCGGTTCGCGCTCCACTCGATCTCTGCGACGGCGACCGCGCCGGATGCGGTGACGTTCGCCTTGCTGACGACATCGGCGCAGGTCGAGCAGGTGGCGGACGTGAAGACGGCGAGGAGCCAGTCGTGATCCGCCTCCGGGAAGTCGAGACGATCGAGCTGCGTCGGGACCTCACCTCGCGCCTGCGTCGGTGAGTCGACCGCCGCTCTCCGGCGGAGCAGAAGCGCCATGACGGCCGCGACGGCGACGATCGCGGCGGCGATCAGCAGGCGGTCCATGAGCCCAGTCTGGCGGCGAGCACGGCGTCAGCGCGCCGAGCGGACGGCGGTCGAGTGCATGAGACCATGCTCTTGAGAGTGGAGCCGGGCTGGGCCGTCGGCAGGTGCGGCTGTTTCTCACGCATCGTGGTCGTACGTCGGACGTCCCAGGGCTGAGGCCTGTCTGTGTCATGCCTTCAGTGCCGTTTTCGGTATTGAAGGCATGACATGAACGGCGGATCAGCCGGCGAGGAGGAACGACGCCGACCGGCCGCGCAGATCCTCGCCGCGCGGGAGGAGTCGCTCGACGAACAGTCGCTGCGCGCTCTCGACGATGAACGGCTTGCCGAGCGCCGACGGATCCTCGATGCCGATCGCGGTGACACCACCCGGCGCGAGCGGCACGGCCTCGAGCCCGGGCACCGGCACGAACCCACCGGGGCCGAGCGTGCTCACCGCGAGGGTCGTCTCGACCGCGTCGACGTTGAGCACGACGATCACGTTCTCGACCGCGACGTCCGTGCCGACCGACGACGACCATCGCTGCGACGCGAGCCCGGGCGGGGACCCGAGCACGACGGTCGTGGCGATCGACTGCCCAGCGGGGCGAGTCAAGGTTCGCTCGACGACGATCGACTCGGCGGCGAACGTCGAGAAGACGGCGCCGTGGCGGCCATCGGGCAGGTTCGCGACGTCGGCCGTCGACAGCTCGACCACCTCTCCCGACCGCACCTCGAGCTGCGTGTCGTTGAGGAAGTCCGCTGCGACCGGAACACCGAGGAAGACGACGTCGACGGTGACGTCCTGTTCCGACCCGTTGTAGACGCTGTACTTCTCGGTGATGTTCGAGCCCTCCTCGCCCTCGGCGAAGTAGTACTGGCTCGACAGTGCCGGCGCGCCGAGGGCCATCGAGTAGCCGAGCCGCCCGCCTCCGACGAAGTGCTGTGAGCGCGCCACGACGACGCGGCCCCGCGTCGCCTCGACCGCGGCGGCGAGCACCGGCTCGTCGCGGGCGAACTCGACGAGGTCGAGCACCTGGATCGACTGGCCCGGCACGACGACGCCGCTCAGCTTGCCGGGGTTGCGGATTCCCTGCTGCGTCGCCAGCGCCAGGTCGACGATCGCCGCGTCCGGGTACGGGTTCGTGACGACGAGCTGCTCGGTGCTGCCCTCCATCGTGAACCCCTGCGCGAAGTACCAGTTCGACGACGACGCGTTCGCGCACGGCGACACTGCGTTGCCCGCCGGGTGCAGTGCGAGCTGCTCGACGAAGCCTCCGCCACCGTCGATCTCGACGAGCGCCGACAGGAACGTCCCGCTCGACTGCAGCGTCCGGAGGTCGACCGTCGTGGTCGTGCGCGCTGCGACCGTGACCGGCTGCGACGCAGGAGCCGTGTCCGGCGCATCGGTGTAGACGGTGAGTCGTCCGTCGATCGCTGTGTCGGTCGGGTTGGTGAGGATCACCGAGCCACCGAGGTCGTCACCGCCGGCCGGGACGCCGGGACAGAACCACGACGACGTGATGAACGACCCCTGCGGGACGAACGGCATGGTCGGCGCACCGAGGAACGCGAACGTCGGCTGGAGCTCCTCCGGATCGGAGCGCCCCGCGATCCCGGCGCCGGCGACCGACCCGATCACGAGCAGCGATGTGATCCAGCGAACTGTCCTCACGGTGCCCCGTCCTCGGATGCGGCCGCGGCGTCGTCGACCGGAGGAGCAGGCTGCGAGTCCTCGATCGCCCAGGCGATCGACTGCTCGATCGGGAGCGGCTCGGTCGCGTCGTCGGTGCCCATCGCATCGGCCGCGACGGCACCTGCTCCGTCGGCGGCGGCGGACTCGTCGTCCGCGGCGACCTCGGCTTCGCCAGTCTCCGTCTCGAGCGCCGGCACCGCCACCTCCATGCCGACCGGTGCCATCGTGAGCATCGGCAACGGCTCGCCTCCCTCGAGCGCGATCAAAGGGGCGCTCCGGTCGCGACCTCGGCCGCGTCGACGGCGCAGGTGAGGGACGCGCACGTTGATCGCAGCGAGGAACACGATCACCCAGCCGATCGCCTGCGCAGCGACGAGCCATGCGCGCGTCGAGGAGCTCTCGTAGGACAGGCGCGCTGGGCCGCCCTCGGCGACGTCGAACGCGATGGTCGACCCGAACGCCGGACGCCCCGGCACCTCCGCACCGTCCACGTCGAGGGTCCACCCGCTGTCGAACGGCTCCCCGACGTGGAGCGTTCCGGCGGGCAGCTCCGCACGCCCGACGTTCTGCTCGTCCGCACCGTCCATCACCGGGGTGGCGCCGCTCGCATCCGCCTGCGCGAGCGCGGCGACGCCGGCCAGCCGGCTGGCCTCCGCACCTTCCACCGTCAGCACGCCGCGAGCTGGGATCCACGCTTGGTTCTCGAACGCGATGTAGTTCGGCGGCCCGAAGACCTCGCCGAGGTCGAGCTGGTCTCCGAGTGCGTCGAGCAGGCCCGCCGGCAACGGCAGCGGCGCGTCCTGCGAGCTCGTCGCCCCGTCGTCGACGGGGATCACGATGAAGCGGATGGCGAACGGGGCGAGCAACCGACCGGCGCGAGCTGTCGAACCGGTCGCAATGGCGTCGAGCGCGTCGACGATCACATCATCCGACGGCTCCGGCCGGACCGCCCACGTCTGGTCGATGCGGAGGTCGGCGTTGTCGGTCAGCGCGTACGCGATGCCGGGGCGGTACGCCTGCCCGGCCACCGGGACCATGCGCTGGTCCCCGACCCACAGGACGCGGTAATCGCCGCCTCCTTCGCTCTCGGGCAGCTGGAGCAGGTCGATCATCGTGGTGCGCGGCGTTTCCCACCGCCCGCTCGACAGCGCGAATACTCCGGGTAGGACGCCGACGGCCACCGCGACTGTCGCGAGGAGCCCGAGCGGCTGTCGCCATCCGAAGCTGCCCCCGCGCACGTCGAGCTCGAATGCCGCCGCGGCACACCCGGCGGCGATTGCGAGGCCGACGGCGACCGGCACGAGCACGATCCCCGGCTCGGGCAGCCGCAGCGGAAGGCTGCCGCGATCGTCGAGCACCGCGAGCCACACGAACGCCGCGACGAGCAGGCCGCCGCGGATCGCCCACCCGTACCGCCATCCGCGCCCGAGCAGCGGCGCTGCGAGGACGGGGAGGTACAGGGCCAGCGTGAGCACGGCGCCGGGCAGGTTGCCCAGATCGAACGAGGCGAGCTCGAGCATCGTGTAGCCGCGATCACCAGGGGGACGCGGCCCGACGATCGCGGTCCAGCCCCCGTCACCAGCGAACGACGCGATCCAGGGCAGGTTCAGCGCGAGTCCCACCACCGTCGCAACCGCACCGACGAGCGCGACGTTGGCCGCTGCCGACCAGTGCACGCCGCTGAGCGCAGTGCCGATGGCGAGGACGAGCGTGGCGATGACGAGAAGCAGTGCGAACGACGGCTCCAGCGCGACCGCGACGGCGGTGATGAGTCCCGCTCCCGCGCCGATGCGGATGCGGCGATGGCCCGGGACTCGGATGACCGACTCGTCGACGGCTGCTGCACGAGCCGATTCCAACCCGGTGAACCGACGCATCGCGTCGACGACCCACGGCAGCGCTGCGTACGCGACGAGCGGCCCCCAGCGGCCCGCCGAGATCATCTGCCCGGGGAGCAGCGCGCCCGCATACACGACGAGGGTCACGATCCGTGCCCGGTTCGTGGTGAACGCGGCGCTGAGCCGCCAGATGCCGAGGCACCCGGCGAGGAGGAGCCCGAGGATCGCGACCGTGTGGAGGAGCCCCATCCGGAACGCGGTGCCGATGCTCGCGAGCGCGACCAGCGCGAGGCCGGTCGGTGCCGGACGGGCGGCTCCGACGCCCTGGCCCGACCACTCCGTCATGTACGAGCGCAGCAGCCGTCGCGGGCTGTCGCCGAACGAGAGGAACTCGCCGAACGGCGGCACTCCCCCGGTGATCAGCTCGCGTGCGCCGACGACGAGCGCGACGAGGACGCACGCCCACGCAACGACGGTCGTGCCGCCGGCGCGCTCGCGCCAGCCTCGCTCGCCGTCGAGACGGTCCGGCCGGACGTCGCGCGAGCGCAGGAAGGCGGCGAAGCGTGCGCTGCCACCCACCTGCAGCCGGCCGACCTCCGAGTCCGGCACCTGCCGCGACGGTCGCAGCGCGCGCCGTCGGGCGATGTACCCGAACGAGCGCGGCAGGACGCCGAGCAGCGCCCGCGCTCCCGCAACGCCGCTCCTCGCACGACCGGTGAAGAGGCCGACGATCAGCTCGACCAGTGTCAGCAACGTCAGCTCGACGAGCAGCAGGGGCAGCCGGCGAGCTGCGCTGAGAGTCAGCACGGACCGCATCCGGTGCCGGGCGCGCAGCGTCTCGTGCGCGAGGTCCGGTCGCCGTTCGTCGAGCGCCTCGAGGTGGCGGGCGCGCGCCGCGGGGACCACGACGACTCGGGCGCCGCTGCGGTGGGCGCGCCAGCAGAGGTCGAGGTCCTCGCCGTGGAACGGCATCGCCCGGTCGAAGCCGCCGAGCGTCCGGAAGAGGTCCCCCCGCACGAGCATGCACGCCGACGGCACGCCGAACACGTCGCGCACCGCATCGTGCTGCTCCTGATCCACCTCGCCGCGCTCCACGATCGGGTCGATCTCGCCGAACCGGTCCGTCCCGAAGCCGACGTGTTGGAGGACGCGGAAGTCGTGCCACTGGACGAGCTTCGGGCCGACGATGCCTGCGTTGGACCGGTACAGCTCCTCGACCATGAGCCGGATCGCCGACGGGTCGAGCGCGACGTCGTCGTGGAGGAAGCAGAAGAAGCCGTTGTCGCCCTCGACGAGGCGGAGGACCTCGTTGGCGGCGGGGCCGAAGCCGGTCGCGGCATCGACGCGCTCGAGGAAGGCCCCAGGAACCCGCGCCTGCACCCGGTCAACGAGGTCCGCCGGCACTGCCTCGGGCTCGCCCGTCACCAGCACGAGCGTCTTCAGGTCCGGGTAGTCCTGGCGCGCGAGCCCGTCGAGCACCTGGTCGAACCACGAACCCGGGTGGTTCACCACCATCACCGCCACGACGGACGGTGCGAGCTCCCTTGGCTGTTCCACGACTGCGCAACGCTACCGGCGGGCTCTCGGGCGACGGGTCACACGCGAACACTGTGCTTGCAATAGTTAGCAGTCCGCTGTACACTGCTTGCAGCGGCGGAGCCCCACCCCCCCCGGGACTCCGCCCACCACATCCTCGAAATCCTCGAAGGGAACAGACACCATGGCAACCACCACCAGCACCAACCCGTTCAGCACCCGCTTCGGCAACATCAACCTCACGAACGTGAAGCTCCCGAGCTTCGATGACGTGAAGGGCGCCCTCCCCGTCGACACCGACCGCCTCCTCGGCATCGTCCGCGACGCCGCCTACGTCGTCATCGGCCTCGGCGTCCTCACCGTCCAGCAGCTCCAAAGCGGAATCCGCGACCTGGTCGCGAGCGTCGAGAGCAACCCCGCAATCAAGCAGATGGGCGTCGACCGGGCGCAGATCCAGGAGATCGTCGGCACGTTCGAGGCGCAGTTCTCGAACCTCGACGAGCGCTTCGAGGCGATCGAGGCGAAGCTCGACGCGGCGTACGAGAGGCTCGAGGACCGTCTCCCCGAGCAGGCAGCGAACGCGCTCGGCCAGGCCCACGACATGGCCAAGGCCGCCCGCAAGCAGGTCCGCGGCCTCCTCCGGGCCGTGTAGGTGGTCGGGACTGGGCTCCGCTGCGCTTCGCCTGCTCCCTCCGTGCGGCTCCTCCTCTGGCGCTCCGTTCGCCGCCCTCTGGTCAGTCCCTCTGGGACCGTTCAGGGCGGCGGCGTCCCGTCAGCCGAACCAGCCGGTGACGTCGATCACCAGCTGCGTCGCGGCGTTCGTCACGAGGCACCAGCGGCCCGACGCATCGGTCGCGCCGGTGACGAGCACCGCGACGTTGCGGACCGCCGGGAAGCGCAGCATCGACAGGTCCGGAACGCGCGCCTGGCACGGATGCACCGTGAGGTAGCCGGCGCCGGTCGCGTCGACCGCCGTGATCTGGCCGGCGACGGCGCGAACCGTCGCGGCATCCGGGAGACCACCCGTCCGAGCGACCGTGATCGTGCGGCCGACATTGCGCGCGAACGGCCCGCTCCAGCCGTGCCCGGAGCGCGTGTCCGCGAGCCGGAACGGTGTCACGGCGTGGAGATCGGTGGAACCCGATGCTCCGTACCAGCCGCTCATGTCGACGACGAGATGCATCGCCGCGCTGAGGAAGAAGCAGACCTCGCCGTTCGCCCCCACGGCCACCTCCGCATGGTTCGTCACTGATCCGCCCGCAGCGACGTTCGCCGCACTGACGAACGGCTGCGGTGTGTCGCACGGCCATGCGGTGACGAAGCCGCCCGACGCAGCGTCGATCGCGTGGACCGTGAGTGCGACCGCACCCGGAGTCGCGGTGCCGGCGGAGCGGACGTCGACGCGGACGATCGAGCCGGCTGCGAGGCGCGTGCCGTCGGGGCGGGAGTCGAAGCGGCGCTGCGGCGCGACCGGCTCGAACCGGGCGGCGGCGCCCGGTGCGAACGCACCGAACAGGTCGATGACGATGTCGGTCGGGACGTTCGCGAACACGCAGAACATGCCGTCGGCGCCGAGCGGGACGAGCGCGGCGCCGCCCACCACTGCGCCGACGAGCGGCTGGACGGTCGCCGTCAGCGGGCGGTCGATGCCGCACGGGTACGCGGTCACGAAGCCGGCGGCCTGCGAGTTGACGGTGGTGACGTTGATCGCCACAGCGGTGGTGCCGGCGGCGACCGGAGGGGCGACGGTGATGGTGCACCCGCGACCGAGCAGGCCTCCGGACGTGCCGATGTCGTCACGGGTGTCGACGAGGCGCACCGGGCTCATCGGCTGCAGCTGCGCCGGCGCGGCGGCGGGGGCCGCAGCGGTGACCGGAGGGGGGACGCGTGCGCCGCACTCGGCTGGAGCGGTTCCGGGAGTGGGAGCCGCAGGTGGCGCGGCCGGAGGCGGCCCGGCCGGCGGCGTCGTCGACGTGGGAGTGGCCGGTGGCGGCGGGTCTGACGGGTCTGACGGCGCGCCGGACGGTGCGAACCAGTTCGAGCGCAGCCCCATCATGCGCCTGAAGGTGTCGCCGGTGACCCGGACCGAGCCTGCGCTCCCCGCAACGGTCATCCACGCGACCCGGCCGCCCCAGTCGCCGCCACCGGTCCGCTCGAGCATCGTGATGCCGGTGAACGTGCCGATCGACGGCCACGCGGCGGAGATGGTCGAGCCGGCGATGCTCGTCGTCCAGGCGTGGTCGGGGTTCGACGCGGTGCTGTCGCCGAGGTCGTCGAGGACCGGGTACGCGAGCAGGCTCGCCGCGGTCCGCCCGCCCGACGACGCAGAGAACATCGTGTACGCAATCGCGCCGGCGGTCGAGCCGACGCGCCGAACCATGCCGGCCGTCGCCGCGACTGCGGCGTCCGTCACCGTCTGCTCGATGCGCACGTACGACGACGACGGGCTGCTCCGCCACGCCGCCCCGAAGTACGCCTGACAGTTGTCGTCACACGTCTTCGCGTACGAGTACTTGTTCTCGGCGAGCGCGTAGCTCCGCGCTGCGACGGCCTGCGCCTGGAGTGCCTGCGCGCCGCGCCCGCCGCCCTTGGCCGCCCAGGACGCCGACATCTCCGTCGCGACCACCGGGCGCAGATACTGCTCGAGCGGGACGTGGTTGACCGTGCGGTTCTCGCCCACGGTGCCGTTCACGGCGCGGATCGACCCGCGATACGAGCGAACCTTCCCCGACGGCTCGCACACGGCGACCAGATCGGCGTACTCGGTCGATGCCGAGGTGTCGCTCGTCGGCGCGATCATCACGCTCGGCATCCCGGTCGCGATCTGCGTCCACCCGGCAAGGGAGGCGTCGGACATCGCTGGACAGATTCGGGCGTCGGCGCGGGCCCAGACGCTGTAGGAGCTCGGCGAGACCTCGCGCGCCACGACCGACGCCCACGGTCCGCCAGCGACCCCCTCGACCGCGAGCACGCCACGGTCGTGGATGACGGCCGTCTGCGCATCGTCAAGCGCCGTGAGCCGCACCGTCATCGTGATCGGAGCCGCCGTTCCCGCGACCGTCCCGCCGTAGTAGTGGTCGAGGATCTGCGCGGCGGACCAGCCGTGGTCGACGGCGTACCCGTACGCGCCCCATTGGCTGAGGCCGATCCCGTGGCCGTTGCCGTGCCCGTCGAGCTGCAGGGTGACGTCGGCGGCGGCCGGGTGTGCCGAGGTCCGCTCGACAGCGACCCCCTGCAGCACCACGCCGAGCGCAAGGACACCGGCGAGGACTCTCCGCGGGAACACCACGGAGGAAGTTTCGGCACGACGGACAGCGTTCTTGAATCCGACGGCTCGCCGCCGGAGCCGGACGGGGGGTGCAAGCGGATCGGGGACGCGGCGAGGGTGCGCCGATAGCTTGGTCGGCTTGACCGATACCGACCAGAGCAGGACTGCGGCGCGCATGCCGCTGCCGGAGGGGACCATTCCCGTCGCCGTCGGCCTCCTCATCGCCGGCATCTGCAGCTTCGCGTTCTTCCGCGTCGGCCGCGTCGCGCTCGGCAGCGACGAGGCGTTCCAGCCGGTGATCGGCCTCTGGTTCGCGACGTTCGCCCTTGCACCCGGATTCTTCCTGCCGCTCGAGCAGGAGCTCGGACGCGCGCTGTCGGCGCGCCGGGCGCTCGGACAGGGCGGCCGGCCGGTCGCGATGAAGGTGCTGACGCTCGGCGGCATCCTCGCGACGATCGTCACCATCGGGATCATCAGCCTCGGCCCGTGGCTGAGCGACGAGTACTTCGGTGGCAGTTGGGTGATGGTCCTCGCGCTCGTCGTCGCGATCGTGTCGTACGCGCCGGCGCACTTCTCGCGAGGCCTGTGCAGCGGAATGGGCCGGTTCCGGGCCTACGCCGTGGTGATGGGCGCCGACGGGCTCGCCCGGATCGTGCTCTGCCTCATCCTCACGGTGATCGGCGTGAAGGCCGTCGGGTGGTACGGGTTCGCCGTCGCCGTGGCTCCGCTGATCGGTGTGTTCGCGGTCGGATGGAAGCGACAGCTGCGGACGGAGCCGGGGCCGGAGGCGACGTGGCAGGAGGTCACGCCGAACCTCGGCTGGCTGCTGGTCGGCTCGGTCATGGCGGCCGGTCTCGTCAACGCGGGTCCCATCGCGACGAGTCTTCTCGCGGAGAGCAACGAGCGTGCGCTCGTGACCCAGTTCGGCTACGGCGTGATCCTCGCACGAGTTCCGCTGTTCCTCTTCCAGGCGGTGCAGGCTGCACTTCTGCCGCGGCTGTCACGCCTCGCGGCGAGCGGCGAGATGAACGAGTTCATGCACGGCTTCCGACGGCTGATGAAGGTCGTGGTGGCCGTCGGCGTGTTCGGCGTGGTCGGGGCCTTCGTCGCCGGCCCGTTCGCCGTCGAGACGCTCTACGACGCCGACCTCAGCGAACGCACGCTTGCGATGCTCGCCCTCGGCAGCATGTTCTACATGATCGGCCTCGCGTTCGCGCAGGCCGTCATCGCGCTCCACGGACATGCCCTCGTGGCGCTCGGCTGGACTGCCGGGATGGTCACGTTCGTGATCGTGACGTGGATCGCCGGGGGTGAGGTGTTCCGCCGTGTCGAGATCGGGCTGCTCGCAGGATCGGGCGCAGCGATGGTCGTGTTCTGGCTCGCGCTCCGCCACCGCCTGAAGGTGGGCGCGGTCCCGGACGAGGGATCGATGCTCGAGGCGATGACCGACATGCCCTTCGAGGGCTGACGGCCGACGCATCTAGCGGCGGCCGGCCTGCGCCGACTTCGCCGACTCGATCTCGAGGTCGTTCGCGACCATCATGGTGATCAACTCCGGGAACTCGACCTCGGGCTTCCAGCCGAGGTTCGTGTGCGCCTTGGTGGCGTCGCCGATCAGGAGGTCGACCTCTGCCGGCCGGTAGAACTTCCGGTCCTGCCGGACGTAGTTGCGCCAGTCCTCGATGCCGACCTCCGCGAAGGCACGCTCGACGAGATCCTCGATGCTGTGCGTCTTGCCGGTCGCAATGACGTAGTCGTCGGGCTCGGGTTGCTGCAGCATCATCCACATCGCCTTGACGTAGTCGCCGGCGTAGCCCCAGTCGCGCTTGGAGTCGAGGTTGCCCATCACGATCTCGCTCTGCAAGCCGAGCTTGATCCGCGCTGCCGAGTTGGTGACCTTGCGGGTGACGAACTCGAGGCCTCGTCGCGGACCCTCGTGGTTGAAGAGGATGCCGGAGCACGCGAACATGCCGTAGCTCTCGCGGTAGTTGACGGTGATGTCGTGCCCGAACACCTTGGCGCACCCGTACGGCGAACGCGGGTGGAACGGCGTGGTCTCGGTCTGAGGGGTCTCGCGCACCTTGCCGAACATCTCCGACGAGCTCGCCTGGTAGAAGCGCATCGGATTGTTCTGGCTGCCGCCGACGATGCGGACGGCGTCCAGCATGCGCAACACGCCCGTGCCTGTCACGTTCGCCGTCAGCTCCGCCTGGTTGAACGACATCGCCACGAACGAGATCGCAGCGAGGTTGTAGACCTCGTCGGGCTGCACGTGATCGAGCGCCTTGACGAGCGACGGGAGGTCGGTGAGGTCACCGGGAACGGGCTCGAGGTACGGGAACTCGTCGCGCATCTGCGTCATCTTCGGGTTGTTCTGGCCCTTGACCATCCCGAAGATCTCGTAGCCCTTGGTGTGCAGGAACTCGGCGAGGTGCTGGCCGTCTTGACCGGTGATGCCCGTGATGAACGCGCGCGGCATGGATCTGCTTTCTCGACCTGGACGCCGGGAACGGCGTTCGAACGAACGGGCCCAGTATAGAAGCGCGCCCCGCTAGCGTCCCCGACACCCATGGACGTGACGCGGGTCGCTCTCGACATCGGCCCGCTCGCCGGACCGCGAACGGGCATCGGGGTTGCGGTCAGCTCGCTCGCCGACGAGCTCGCCGCTGATCCCTCCGTCGAACTGGTGCCGTTCATGACGAGCTTCCGGGCGCGCCCGGGCGAGGGAGTGCGGCGCCTCCCCTACCCCGCTGCGTTCGCCCACCGTGCGTGGAGCCGGACCGACTGGCCACGCGCGGACCGCTCGCTCGGCAACGTCGACGTCGTCCACGGGACCAACTACGTCGTCCCGCCGAGCACGCGGCCGCGCCTCGTCTCGGTCTACGACTGCTGGTTCCTGCGCCACCCCGACCAGGCCTCGCCGGATGTGCGGCGCGCAGGCGCGGTGCTGCGGCGCGCGATCGGCAGCGGCGCAGTCGTGCACGCGTCGTCGGCCGCGACCGCGACGGCGATCCGCGACATGTTCCCGTCGGCGCGCGCGCACGTCGTCCACCTGTCGGCGACTCTGCTGCCGCAGCCTCCCGCAGCGCCGCCGATCGCAGAGATCGCAGGGGGCGGGTACATCCTCGCGATCGGGACGCTCGAGAAGCGCAAGAACCTCGCTCGGCTCGTCGAGGCGTTCGGGTCGATCGCGTCGCGCCTTCCCGACGTCCGCCTGGTGCTCGCCGGCGGCGACGGCGACGACCGGCCCGCGATCGACCGTGCGATCGACGCGACGGGCGCCGGTGTCGCCCCCCGGATCCTGCTCACGGGATACGTCGACGACCCGACGCGCTCGTGGCTGCTCCATCACGCCTCGGTCCTCGCCTACCCGTC
>Ga0136611_10002842_pt1 | contig 12091 bp, 12 predicted proteins | sample AntDrymUQ2232306_2_FD_106645 | JGI IMG/M metagenome (GOLD analysis project Ga0136611, IMG submission 106645) | Polar desert sand microbial communities from Dry Valleys, Antarctica - metaG UQ223 (23.06) | ecosystem: Environmental > Terrestrial > Soil > Desert | place: Antarctica: Dry Valley... | reverse complement strand
GCGTCGTCAGTGACGCCGCCGCCTCGTCCGCCAGCCGTGCGACCTCGTCGCACAACCGCGCGACGGTTGCGCCCGTGCCGTCGAGCCGCGCCGGCACCGAGGCGAAGGCCTCCCGACGGCGTGCGAGACCCGGGTCGCTGACGAGCACTCGCGCCCTGTCGAGGTTGCCGGCCGACGCCGCTGCGGCCGCTGCGGCGACGTGTGGATCGAGGCCCTCGGCGACGAGCCGCGCCGTGATCGCGTCCGCGTCGATCGGGCAGAACTCGATCCGCACGCACCGCGACGCGATCGTCACCTGGTCATTCGTCACCTGGTCGGCGAGCACGATGAAGTGCGTGCTGCGCGGCGGCTCTTCGAGGGTCTTCAGCAGCCTCGCCGCCCCGTGCGCCTGGAGGAGGTGGAACTCGTCGAGGATCATCACCTTGCGGTCGCTCTCGAGCGGCGCGAGCGATGCGTTGCGGATGATGTCGTCGATCTGGTCGGCGGAGATCGCAGGCCCGACCCGCCGCACCTCACGGACGTCGGGGTGCTCGCCGGCCAGCGCGAGCCGGGCATCCCGGTCGGAGGCGTCCTCGCCGCCGGACAGGAGCATCGCGGCGAACGCACGCGCCGCGGCGTCCTTCGTGGAGCCCGGTGGGCCGACGAACAGGTAGGCGTGCACGGGGTCGGCGGCGCTCGCGCGGAGCTGGTCGACCGCCCGCTGCTGGCCGACGACATCGTCCCAGACGTTCACCCGGGCAGCGTCGTCCATCAGATCCCGAGCCGTTCGCGGACGGCCGTGCGCACGTTCGCGGCGACCTGCTCCGCCTGCGCACCGCCGTCGATCACGACCCAACGCTCCGGTTCCTCGGCCGCCATCGAGCAGAAGCCGTTGCGGACGCGCTCATGGAACTCCGCCGCCTCGCGCTCGAACCGGTCGAGGTGCCGGCCGCGCATCCGCCGCTCCAGCTGGTCCGGGGTGACGTCGAGCAGGATGACCAGGTCCGGCCAGCAGCCGGCGAGCGCCCACTCGTTGAAGCGGCGCACCTCGTCGAGCGGGAGCATCCGGCCGTACCCCTGATAGGCGAGCGTCGAGTACACGCTGCGGTCGCTGACGACGTGCCGCCCCGCCGCCAGCGCCGGCCGCAGCACCTCCTCGCTGTGCTGCGCTCGGTCGGCCGCAGTGAGCAGCGCCTCCGCCCGATCGGCGAGGTCGGTGACGGCGGTGTCGTGGAGGATCTCGCGGATCCGCAACCCGATCGCCGTTCCGCCCGTCTCGCGGGTCAGCACTCCCCCGATCGAGCGGGCGAGCAGCGCCGCATGGGTGCTCTTGCCGCAACCCTCGGCGCCCTCGAACGCGATGTAACGGCCCGTGCCGCCCTCGCGCCCAGCGCCCTTCATGCGAGCCGACGCTACCGGTCGGGTGCTGCACGATTCGTCGACTGGACGGGCGCGTGCCGCAGCCACCTGTCCACAGAGTGAAACCGCTGTACTACGATGTGGGACATGTGGATCGGCGTCACGATCGCTGCGGCGGGGCTGCAGATCGCCCGCACAGCGCTGCAGCATCGCCTGCGCGCGCTCCTGTCGGTGAGCGGCGCCGGGTTCGTGCGCTACCTCTACGGCGCGCCGGTGTCGCTGATCGCGGTCACGGTGTGCCTCCTCGCCGGGCTGGACATCCCTGCGATCAAGGCGCGGTTCTGGCCGACGATCGCCGCGGCGGGCGTGGCGCAGATCGTCGGCACCGTCTTCCTCATCCGAGCGTTCGACGCCCGCGACTTCGCGATCGGCACCGTCCTGTCGAAGACCGAGGTCGTCCAGGTCGCGTTGTTCTCGCTCGTCCTGCTCGGTGAACCGCTGCGCGCCGGTGGCTGGATCGGCGCAGTCGTGTGCACCGTCGGCGTCGTGTTGATGTCGACTCGCGGGAAGCGGCTGCGATGGGCGTCGCTGCGCGAGCCGACGTCGCTGTTCGGCCTCGCCGCCGGCGGCATGCTCGGGCTTGCCGCGATCGGCATCCGCGCGGCGAGCGGAGCAATGGACGATGCGTCACCCGCCGCCTTCCGGGCGCTCGTCGGGCTCGCCGTGATGAACGCGATGCAGGCGCTGATCCACGGCAGCTACATCGGGATCCGGCGCAGCGAACGTGCGCAGGTCGGGCTGGCGCTGCGGCACTGGCGATCGAGCGCGATCGTCGGCCTCCTCAGCGTCTGCGGCTCCGCCTGCTGGGCGATCGCGCTCGCGCTGGAGAACGCGGCAAAGGTGCGCACGCTCGGCCAGGTCGAGCTGCTGTTCGCGTTCGCAGTGTCGACCTGGTGGCTGAAGGATCGTCACAGCCGCGCCGAGTACGTCGCGAGCGCGCTGATCGTCGGCGGCGTGCTCGGCGTGATGATCGCCGGCTGAGCGCGGACGGCGGTGACGCCGCCGGCGCGGGCACGCGGTCCGTCCGCGCCGTCGTCAGTACGATCGGCGACGCGATGAGCACCGAGATCCCGATGCCGACTCCCGACCCGCAGGTCGAAGACTCGTGGTTCCAGCGCCCTGCGGTGCTCGCCACCTGCGCGCTGATCATCGTCCTGATCGGGACGGTCCTCTGGTTCGTGTCCCGGGAGACCGAGTCGGGTTCGGACTCCACCGCCGAGACCCCGTTCGCGAGCGAGTCGTCACCGACCGGGCCCGGCGACTCGACGACGGAGGTCAGCTCCCCCGGGACCTCGGCGTCTTCGGGGGCGGCGACCTCGATGCCGCCGGTCAACCCGTTCGGTGACGTCATCGGCGCAGCGATCACCGACGCCGAGAGCCAGGCCGGTCGCTTCGCCGTCGCAGTGCACCAGCGCGCCGACCCTGCCGCAGTCGCCGCGCTGCACTCGCACGCCTACTACTACGCGCTGTGGGCGCAGCTGACGTCGCAGTCGGCCGCTGCGGTCGGCCCGATCGCGACCGCGATCGGCTATGCCGTCGACGTCGCCGGCGGCACCGTCGAGCTGGTCGACCTCGGGCCGGCGAACGGTCCGATCCGTGAGGGCGCCGAGATGCGCGGCGACGTGGTGACGCCGTTCGAGATCGGCGTGCAGTCGACCGAAGTCTGCCTGCCGGACCGCGAGCCACAGTGCGACCTCAGCGGTGCGAACTTCGCGCCCGACTCCGCGGGCTCGCCGGCGCAGATGTGGGCGCTCGCGAAGGTGGTGGTCGATCCTGCGGCCGACACGTGGTTGCTCTACGTCGACCTCCACGGGCCGCGCCTCGCGGCAGCGACGGTGGAGTCGTCGATCTCCGTCGGCTTCGACCCGGTGCTGAACATCGTCGCGGTGGCCTACGAGAAGCAGCCGCCTCCCGGGACCGTGCTCACGCTTGTTGCCACCGCCGACGACGGCACGACGGCGTCGTTCGACTTCGCAGTGAGCTGATCAGGCGCGCTTTCGCGCCGCAGCCTTCCCCGCGCCCGTCTTCCTCGACGGCGCCTTGCGCGCACTGCCGCCCTTGTTCGCCGGCGTCTTTCGCGCCGCCGCCTTCTTCGCAGCCGGGCCGCCCTTCTCGATGATCGCCTCGCGACGGATCGCGAGCAGCTCGTAGGCGCGCTCGGGCGGCATCGCCTCGAGACGGTCGCCCTTGCTCAGCGACGCGTTCGTCTCGCCGTCGGTGACGTACACACCGAACTTGCCGTCCTTGGCGACCACGGGCTTGTCGCTCACCGGGTCATTGCCAAACTCGCGTAGCGGCCGCTTCGCGGCGAGGTTCGCGCCGCCGCGCCGGAAGACCTTGGGCTGCGAGAAGATCGCGAGCGCCTCCTCGAGCGTGATCTCGAGCAGGCGCTCCTCGCTGTCGATGTTGCGGTAGTCCTTGCCCTTCTGGACGTAGGGCCCGTAGCGGCCGTTGGCGGCGACGATCTCGACGCCGTCGGCCGGATCGACGCCGAGGACACGTGGCAGCTGCAGCAGCGTGACCGCGTCGTCGCGCGTGATCCGCTCGATCGTCATCGTCTTGAAGAGGCTCGCCATCTTGGGCTTGTCGAGCCCGGGAGGAAGATCGTCGGGCGACCCCCACTGCACGTACGGGCCGTAGCGACCGGTCTTGGCGTACAGCGGGTGGCCGTCGAGCTCACCGATCGGCTCGTCGCTCTTGGGCGCCGCCAACAACGAGAGCGCGAGCTCGACAGTCAGCTCGTCGGGCGGGAGGTCGTCGGGGACGCTGGCGGTGTCGTCGCCGCGCTTCACGTACGGCCCGTACTTGCCCGGCTTCACGACGATCTCGACACCGTTGTCGTCGAGGCCGATCGGGAACGTGTTGATCTCGGCTGCGTCGATCTCGTCGAGGTTCTCCTCGACGAGACGCTTCAGGCCGGGCAGCGCTTCGACGCCCGCCCCGCCGTTCTCGCCGTCGGTCGCCGGGGTGCCGAAGTAGAAGTGCTGCAGCCAGTCCGCCTTCTGCCGCTCGTTGCGCGCGATCGAGTCGAGGTCCTCCTCGATGCGCGCGGTGAACGCATAGTCGACGAGCTCGTCGAAGTGCTTCTCCATGAGCCCGACGACGGCGAACGCAGTCCACGTCGGCACGAGCGCCTGTCCCTTCTTCCACACGTAGCCGCGGTCCTGGATCGTCTGGATGATCGACGCCCAGGTCGACGGGCGGCCGATCCCCAGCTCCTCCAGACGCTTCACGAGCGACGCCTCGGTGAACCTCGCCGGTGGCGACGTCGTGTGCCCGTTGGCGGTCAGCGACTCGACGTCGATGTGGTCGCCGACGGTCAGCTGCGGGAGCAGCGCTTCCTTCTCGTCGGGTGCGGCATCGGAGTCGTCGACCGACTCGACGTACACCTGCCGGTAGCCCGGGAAGGTGATCGTCGTGCCACTCGCCGCGAACTCGGCGTCCGTGTCTCCGGTGCGCGCGCCGAGACGGACGCTGACCGTCGTGCCGACCGCATCCGCCATCTGCGAGGCAAGTGTGCGCTGCCAGATCATCCGGTAGAGCGACAACTCCTGGCGGTTGAGCTCGCCGGCGACTGCGTCGGGCGCACGCAGCGGCGTCGTCGGGCGGATCGCCTCGTGTGCCTCCTGCGCGTTCTTGATCTTGCTCGAGTACTGACGAGGAGTCGGCGCCAAGAAGTTTGCGCCGTACGCCCGGCCGACCTCGGCGCGAACGGCCGTCAGCGCCTCCGCGCTCAGCACGACGTTGTCGGTGCGCATGTAGGTGATGTAGCCCCGCTCGTACAGGCCCTGTGCGACGCGCATCACCTGCGATGCGCTCAGGCGGAGCTTGCGGCCGCCCTCCTGTTGGAGCGTCGACGTCATGAACGGCGCGCGCGGCGAGCTGCGATACGGCTTCTCCTCGACCGATCGGACGCTGAAGTCGGCGGTCGCCAGACCGTCGGCGAGTGCCCGTGCCCGCACCTCGTCGACGATGACCACGCCAGTGCGCGGCCGCCCGTCGGAGCCGAAGTCCTTGCCGGTGGCGACGCGAGAGCCGTCGAGCGCGACGAGCGTCGCAATGAACGCCGGCGTCGTCGCGGTGAGCAGGTCGACGTCCCAATACCCGGCCGAGTGGAACGCGATCCGCTCCCGCTCGCGCTCGACGATCAGGCGGATCGAAGGGCTCTGCACGCGGCCCGCAGAGAGACCACGGTTGACCCGGCGCCACAGCACCGGCGACACCTCGTAGCCGTAGAGCCGGTCGAGCAGGCGGCGTGTCTCGGCAGCGTCGACGAGGCCGTAGTCGAGACCGCGCGGGTTGCTGACGGCGTGGTCGATGGCGGACTTGGTGATCTCGTGGAACACCATCCGCTTCACCGGGATCTTCGGCTTGAGGTACTCGAGCAGGTGCCAGCTGATCGCCTCGCCCTCCCGGTCCTCGTCCGTCGCGAGGTAGAGCTCGCTCGCGTCCTTCATCAGCACGCGGAGGTCCTTGACCACCTGCTTGCCGCGGTCGGTCAGCTCGTAGGTCGGCTTAAAACCGTTGTCGACGTCGATCGAGAGGCCCTTGCTCGGCAGGTCCGCAACGTGACCGACGGAGGCGCGCACGTCGAAGTCCCCTCCGAGGAACTTGGAGATCGTCTTCGCCTTCGCGGGCGATTCGACGATGACGAGCGGCTTGGCCATTGCGGTATCGCTACGGCATCCCGCCCTTCACTGTCAAGGCGCGGCGGGAGTCGGTCGGACCGAGACGAGCTCGGGCTCGCGGTCGCGTCGCTCCTCCGACACGTCGGGCGGAGCGGCGTGGCCCTCGACATCGACCTTCGGCAGGATGCGGTCGAGCCACTTCGGCATCCACCAGTTCCGGTCGCCGAGCAGCTCCATCGTCGCCGGCACGAGGACCATGCGGACGACGGTTGCGTCGATGAACACCGCGACCGCCATGCCGAGGCCGAACAGCTTGAGCTGGCGGTCGATGCCGAGGACGAAGGCGCCGAAGACGCAGACCATGATCAACGCCGCCGCAGTGATCACGCGTGCGGTTGCGGCGAGGCCGTCGGCGACCGCCGTCGCGTTGTCGCCCGTGCGGTCGTACTCCTCCTTCATCCGGCTGCGGAGGAACACCTCGTAGTCCATCGAGAGGCCGAAGACGATCGCGAAGAGCATCATCGGCGCCCACGCCTCGACGGGGAGTGCGCCAGGCAGTGTGTCGTCGCGGAGGCGCTCGACGAGCTCCTCGGTCTGCGCGTCCTGCGGGCTCGTCGCTGGATACGCCTGCCAGCACCACGTCCCCGGCGACAGCTCGAACCCCGGGTTCGCGAACGCGATGCCGGGATCCGACGCGAGAGTCGCGTCGACAGACGCGACCGTGGTGGCGTTCGCCGCAGGGTCGTTCGACACGAGCACCAGTGGGCCGTTGCTTCCCTCGCCGAAGCCGTCGCCCAACAGGTCGTAGCCGCGTCGTGCCGTCTGCTCCTCCGGGAGGTTGCCCGTGTCGCTGAACCCGAGGCGGATGCCGAGCAGCGGGAGTGCGAGCAGCACCAGGATCCGGACGCCCGCGATCATCGCCGGCCACGGCCGGTGCTGGATGAACCGGTCGAGGCCGATCACGAACAGGCCGAGCAGCGAGATCATCACGGTCATGCCGGCGAAGAGCACGGCGCGGCCGGAGCTGTTGACCGCCTCGACCGTCGACTGCTCCGGCGTCCAGCCCCTGTGAAGGTTCTCGCGGTACCGGGTGACGATGAAGAGCGCGTAGTCGATCCCGACGCCGAGGCCGATCATCGCCGTCATCTGGGTGGAGAACTCCGGCATCGACACGAGGTGCGAACCGAGCCCCACGACCGCGACCCCGACGCCGAGGCCGAACAGCGCCGTCCCGATCGGGAGGCCCATCGCGATCACGGAGCCGAACGCGACGAGAAGGATGATCACCGCGGCGAGGATGCCGAGGAGCTCGCTCTCCGGGAACTCGAACAGTGCGAACAGCTGCCCGCCGTACTCGACCTGCAGCCCCGGCACGGCAAGGCCCTCACCGAGGTCCTTGATCTCGTTGCCGAGGGCCTGTGCCTCGGCCTGGCCCCGCTCGGTGAAGTTGAGCTGTGCAAATGCGATCGTCCCGTCAGCGCTGTTGAACCGTGCACCTTCGGGCGAGTAGGGGCTCGTGACCTTCATGCCCTCGATCGCGTCGACCTTCTCGAACAGTGCCGTCATCGCATCACGCACGGCTGGGTCGGAGATCCCCTGCGGCGCGGTGAACACGACGACGGATCGGGGACGCCCCGGACCCGGGCAACGCTACTGTCCGCCGAATCGACCCCTCGGCGAAGAATGCACCAGAACGGGACCTCGCGGGGGGTGACATCCGTCTCGGATGGGACGGTCGTCTCGAGGCGGAGTGGCTGGCTCTCGGTGCGCCGCGACCCTGCTCGCGCGTCGCCCGTCTCGACCGCGGCTGGAGCTCGCTGCTCGAGGCGCCCGACAGCGGATCGCGTGTCCGCAACATCGGCGCAGACGTGGCAGTCGGCGATTGGGTCGTCGTCGACGCGGCAGGCGATCGCGTGGAGTCGGTGGTGTCGCGGACCAGCGCGTTCACGCGACGCGCGTCCTTTGTCGGCGATCGGGCGGAGGCGCACACGATCGCCGCGAACGTCGAGACCGTGGGACTCGTGCACGCGCTGAGCTCACCGCCGAACCAACGCCGCCTCGAGCGCGAGCTCGTGCTCGCCTTCGACAGCGGCGCCCAACCGGCGATCGTGCTGACGAAGAGCGACCTCGTCGATGATGCCGCCGAGTCCGTCGCGACCGTCACCGCCGTTGCAGCGGGCGTGCCGGTGGTGCTCGCCAGCGGGATCAGCGGGGCAGGCCTCGAGGACCTCCGTGCGCTCGTGCGCGAGTTCGGGACGATGGCGCTGCTCGGGGCCAGCGGCGTCGGCAAGAGCACGCTGATCAACGCACTCGTCGGCGGCGCAGTGCTGCGGACGTCCGAGGTGCGCGAGGGGGATCAGCGCGGCCGCCACACGACGACGGCGTGCGAGCTGGTTGCACTGCCGCGACCCGGCGCGGGCAGCTCACGCGAGCTGCACGCGTGGCTGATCGACACGCCGGGAGTGCGCGCGGTCAGCCTGTGGAGCAGCGGCCGCGGCATCGAACGCGCCTTCACGGATGTGTTCGACCTGTCGGAGCAGTGCCGCTTCCGCAACTGCAAGCACGAGGACGAGCCGGGCTGCGCCGTGCAGGCCGCGATCTCATCGGATGCGCTCGACCCCCGCCGGCTCGACGCGATGAAGCGGCTCGTCGCAGAGGAACTGGCGCTCGAGGAGGAGCAGCGCGCGCAGGAGAAGCTGCTCGACCGCAGGGGAGTGCGCAAGCCGAGACGCTGAGCGTCCGGCTCCCGGCGTCGTTCACCGGATGCTGTCGCGCACCTCGATCGCGCGGGAGAAGCCAGTGGATGCGAAGCGTTCACGCAGCCGTGCAGACGTCGCGACGAGAACGAGTTCGCCGCCGGCCTCGCGGGCACGTCCGGCCGCGCCGAGGATGATGCCGAGCCCCGTGTCGTCGAGCGCCGAGACGCCATCGAGGTCGACGAGGACCGTCGCACCGCGCGCATCGTCGATCGCGCGCACGAGGACGCTGCGCAGCGACGGGACCGATGCGAGATCGAGCTCACCTGACAAGGAGACGACCGTGGCGTCACCGATGACGGTGACACGGCAGCTCATGTCCACTGCGACGAGCCTACGGCGTCGCTACGGAGGCTCGATCACCATCGACGCCGACCCGCGCAGCGTGAAGTCCGGGATCAGCAGCCCGATCAGCGGGACGTCGGTCCTCTCTCTGTAGGTGACGGTCGCGGTGACCGTTGAACCGGACGTCGAGACGGCGACGCCGAGGCCGTCGAGGACGCCCGCCGCCGATGCGGCGTTGCGCGCTGCGCCCGATGGATCGGCCGACACGGCAGCGGCACGGGCGGCATCACGCGCCGCGAGCTGCACGGCGAGCTGATCACGCACGACGATCGCCACCTGCGCCACGGCGAGCAGGAGCAGGCACACGAGCGGGAGGCACAGCGCCAGCTCGACCGTCGCCTGGCCCACGTCGCGCGACGCCCTGCGTCGGGCGTCAGATCTTCCCGGTGACCGCATCGATGACCCGATCGAACAGGCTGCCGATCTTGCCGGCCCCGCCGCCGGCGGTCGCCCACGCGATGACGAGCAGAGCGATCACGGCAGCGCCGAGCATCACGAGCGCATACTCCGTGGTCGCCTGGCCGCGATCGCGACCGGCGAGGCGGTGCTGCGCGGTTGGCGTTGCGCGGCGATCCTGCATCAGCAGCGCGTGGAGATGGAGATGGACGAGGAACAGCGTCATGGTGAGCTCCGGTCGAACGAGGTGAGTGCTCCGAGGAGCAGCGGGACGATCGCGACGAGCACGAACGACGAGAGGGTGCAGAGCACGAGCGGGAACGAGAGCCGGATCGGGAGCTGGCGGGCGTCGGCGTCCGCGAGCCGTCGCCGGTGCTGGCGTGCCTCGTCCGCGAGCCGGTCGAGCGCGGGCGCGAGCGGGAGCCCGGACCGCTCCGTCATCACGAGCGTGTCGACGAATGCCGATCCACGCGGGCCGAGCGCGTCGGTGACCGACGAGAGCGCGTCGACCGACCGCTCGCCGCGTGCGATGCGCTCCGTGACGAGCTGGAAGACATCGCCGATCGCCGGGTGGACCAGCGGACGCAGCGACGCGATGGCCTCGATCGGAGAGAAGCCGGCCTGGACCGTGACGACGAACAGATCCAGCGCGTCCGGGAACGCGCGAGCGATCGTCTGCTCCCGACGTCGGCCCTGGCGGCGCACCTGCCGGCGCGGTGAGCCGCCGATCGCAGGAGCCGTCACAGTGCGCGCCGGGTGTCGTGGGCGCAGCGCCAAGCCGACCAGGCTGACGGCCGCGGACACCGCGGCGACGGTCGCCGCGCTCGCGGGCGTCATGTCGCACGCCCGCGGACCATCCGACGCATCCACAGCCACCCGACGCCGTTGAGCGCGAGTCCGATGACGGCGGCGACGCCGCACAGTGGGATCTCCACGTAGGCGCGTCGGATGCGTTCGCTCGTGGCGACGCCCCAGGCGGCGAAGGCCAGTGGGAGCAGCGTCAGCACAGTCGCACTGAGCCGCGCCTGCGCCGCCTGGACCTCGCGCTCGCGCTGCCACGCCCTTCGCTCGCGCAGGACGAGCACCGCACGATCGACCGCCGCGCCCATGCGGCCACCGGTGCGCTCGCACGCCCGCAGCGTCTGGACGACCAACCGCTCGTCCGCGTCCGCCGGTGTCGCGGCCTCGAGTGCGGTGCCGAGTGCGGCGCCGCCGTCGAGCGAGCGCCGCAGCTCCGGAAGCGCCGAAGGGTGGCGTCGCAGCGCGACCGTCGTGGCGGCGACGAGGCCGTCGCCCACGCGCAGGTCACGCTCGATGTCCTCCAGCACCGCGATCGCGCCGGGCTCGTCGATGGACGCGGGACCGTCGGTGCTGCCGACCGCTCGCGCTGCCGGCGCAGGACGGAGCATCGTCGCGAGCGCGGCGACGCACGCCACGACGGCGAGCGCAGCCACGGTGGTCACGTGCGACACCTCGTCAGGTCCCCCATCACGGTGTCGCGATCGGCGAGCACGTGCACCGCCACCGAGTCGTCCGCCGCGCCGACCTCTGCGACCGTCGTGATGCGCCGTCGTCCGTCCGACCTGCTGACCTGGACGACCACGTCGATCGAGCGCCGGACCTGCTCGCGCACGGCCAGGAGCGACCACGCGGGGCTCGCCCGGACGACGAGCGACTCGAGCCGCGCGAGTGCATCGATCGCGCTGTTGGCGTGGATCGTCGACAGCGACCCGTCGTGGCCGGTGTTCATCGCCTGCACGAGGTCGACCGCCTCGTCGCCGCGGATCTCGCCGACGACGAGCCGGTCCGGGCGCAGGCGCAGCGCGGTGCGGAGCAGCGCGGCCAGATCGACCTCCGGCACACCGTCCGCCGAGGACGGTCGCGCCTCCAGGCGCAGGACGTGCGGCGCGGCGAGCCGCAGCTCGGCCGTGTCCTCGAGCGTGATCAGACGCGTCCCGTGATCGACGAGGCCGGCGATCGCGTTCAGCAGCGTCGTCTTGCCCGACGACGTCGCGCCGCTCACGAGGATGTTGCAGCGGCCGCTGATCGCCTGCCGGATCAGGGCGCACACGTCTGCGCAGGCGAACCGCTCCAGCTCGATCGGCGTGGGAGCAAACCGACGCAGCGACAGACACGGCCCGTCGACGGCGACCGGCGGGAGCACCGCGCACAGCCGGGAGCCGTCCGGGAGGCGGGTGTCGACGATCGGGCTCGACCGGTCGAGTCGTCGCCCGGCAGGAGCGAGGATCCGCTCGATGACCGCGCCGACGACGCCCGGGTCGAGCCGGCCGACGTACTGCGGCCCCGCATTGCCCGCCTGCGTCGAGCTCCGCTCGATCCACACCTCCGTCCCTGCGTTCACCATGATCTCGGTGACCTCGTCGTCGGCGATCCAGCGCTCCAGGGGACCGAGGCCGTAGATGACTGCCGTCATGCGGCAGCCGGTCGCGCGACATCACGGAGCTGGCGGACGAGTGCGGCGGGAAGGCGCGACGAGAGCAGCCCGGCGTCGACGGCGCGAGCGACGGCAGGGTCCCACGGCACCTGGGCATCGACCGTGATGCCGAG
>Ga0136611_10002841_pt1 | contig 12093 bp, 13 predicted proteins | sample AntDrymUQ2232306_2_FD_106645 | JGI IMG/M metagenome (GOLD analysis project Ga0136611, IMG submission 106645) | Polar desert sand microbial communities from Dry Valleys, Antarctica - metaG UQ223 (23.06) | ecosystem: Environmental > Terrestrial > Soil > Desert | place: Antarctica: Dry Valley... | reverse complement strand
CCTGGCCCTTGCGGATCACCCCGTCGATCACGCGGATCAGGATGACCACGCCGAGGTAGGTGTCGGACCATGAATCGACCAGCATCGCCTTTAGCGGCGCTTCGCGGTCGCCCTTGGGCGGGGGGATCCGCTCGATGATTGCGTCAAGGACTTCCTCGATCCCGATGCCCGACTTGGCGCTGGTCAGCACCGCGTTCGAGGCGTCGAGCCCGATCACTTCCTCGATTTCGGCGCGGACCATTTCGGGCTCGGCGGCGGGGAGGTCGATCTTGTTGATCACCGGGACGATCTCATGGTCGTGCTCGATCGACTGATAGACGTTGGCCAGCGTCTGCGCCTCGACCCCTTGCGCGGCGTCAACCACCAATAGCGCGCCCTCGCACGCGGCGAGGCTGCGCGACACTTCATAGGCGAAGTCGACGTGCCCCGGCGTGTCCATCAGATTGAGCTCGTGACCCTTCCACTCGAGCCGTACGGTCTGCGCCTTGATCGTGATCCCGCGCTCCTTCTCGATATCCATATTGTCGAGCAGCTGCGGCGTCATTTCGCGGATGGTCAGCCCGCCGGTGGTCTGGATCAGCCGGTCGGCGAGTGTCGACTTGCCATGGTCGATATGCGCGATGATCGAGAAGTTGCGAATCTTGGAAATATCAGCAGGCAATTTCGGCACTTTGCGCAAATTGGAGAGGATCCCGAGCCCGCTAGCATCTCGGTGGAGCGCTGTCATTGCCAAGGGAACCGTTACGCCCCCTCAACCGTCTTTTGCCACAACAAGGAGAACGAAATGGAGCGGATCAGGCGGCTCGAGACATGGGCGCGATTGGGTTATGCCGCGCGCGGCTTGGTCTACATTCTGCTCGGCTGGATTGCCTTGTCGAGCGGGCGCGCGCTGTCGACCGGGGAGACGGTCAAGGCGGTCGGCGATCTTCCCGGTGGGGCGCCGCTCCTCGCGGTCCTCGCATTGGGGCTGTTCGGCTACGGCCTCTACAAAATCTACTCGGCGCTGCTCGATCTCGACAATGACGGCGACGAAGCCAAGGCGTGGGTGGTGCGCGGTGCCCGCTTGATCGGCGGCCTCGGTTACTGGCTGCTTGCATTCGTCGCCGCGAGCCAATTGTTCAAAGGCGGCGACAGCGGCGCCGAGACGGGCGAGGCGTCGGGCTCGGGTGGCGCGCAACAGGAAGCCGCGGGCAAGGTCGCCGAAGCGGCGGGCGGCGACACTGTGTTGTTGCTCGTCGGGCTTGCGGTGCTGGCGGTCGCGGCGGCGCAATTCGCGATCGCGTGGAAGGCCAAGTTCATGCGCGAAATGCCGGGCGCCCCGCGGCTGGTCAAGCCTGCCGGTCAGATCGGCTATGCAGCGCGCGCGATTGTCGTCGCAATCGTCGGCTATTTCCTAGTCAAGGCCGGGTTGGACGGCGATCGCGTGCGCGGCTTCGGCGATGCGCTGGCGCTGGTGCGCGACGACCATGAAATCCTGTTCAAGCTGATCGCGGGCGGTCTCGTCCTGTTCGGTTTGGTCAGCCTGGTCATGGCGCGCTACCGCCGCATCGCCGACGACGACGTCGTGGCGCGGCTTTCGGGAAATACGCCATCGACCAAGTGAGGCACCGGCACCCGGTTGCTGATCGATTTTGCTTGAGGGCATAGTCGAACGGGTAACCGGCACGGTACATTCGCCGCTGCCGGCGCGATTGGTTTCCATAAAACCGAGATTGGCCAGGTCATCGTCCTGTCTCTCGTCCGTCCGCAACACGCTGATGATAGAGTTCGGCAGGCTCCCTGCCGGCGCGCCCTCGGCTACGCCACAGGCGCAATAGGCGCGCCATTCACCTTTCACGAGGTCCAAAGGAACCCAGGGCTCGATCCTGTTTGACAATCGGAGTCACGATTCCAGCCGAATTCGTCGGTAGTTTGCATCGCCGAACGTTAGCGTGAATCTGAGTCAAAAGAACGGCCATTGCGCTATGTTAGGGGTTTGACTTGCCGATTCCATCGATGCACGATGATCCGGCCGAATCGTTTTCTACTGGAGCAGTTCATGCCCAACATTGAAGAATTGAATTCGGCTGACATCGACCAGGTTGTTGGTGGCACTGTGCCGCATTCGGAAATCGATCCTCAAACTGGTGAAATCGTATATTACGATTGCACCGGCCGCGAAATCGGGCGCGGCCAGAACTGAGAGCGCGCCGGTAATGTGCGGCCCCGGCTCAGATGCCGGGGCCGCATGTCCCCTATCCTTTCTGCGTATGGCCGAGCCTGTACAGCGTCGGAGCAAGTGCTGCGAGCAGCAGGGCCACGATCAGCGACACCTCGGCATTTTTCAGCAAGAATGTCGCCAGGATATTTGGGAAGGCGAGCGCAGCAAAGGAGATGGTCAACGCCAATCCGGCGAGAACGATTTGCCACCACACCGGCATAACCATCGCCCTCAATCCTCGAAGAACGAGACGGCTACGGCAGCGCCGCCAAGGACGATGGTGACCGCGCTCGAAAAGGCGCAAGCGGGGACAAGGCCAAGAGAACAAGTCACGGTGGCGGTGGTCCCAGTCATCGCTGCGCCTGCAGCTAACACTTCCGACGTAGAAACGGTATCACTTCCGCCTGAAACGATCGATAGCTCGTCTGTAGTAAGATCCTGGAACATCTCTCAACTCCACATGGAATCGATTCGGCCATAGAATGTTGCTGCAAAAACTACAGGCTTTCAAGTGTGCAAGAAAGTTTTTCTTGCGGGATTTCACACTTGACACGGTTTACTCCATAATATGAGATCGGCGATGCCGGGTCGAAGTAAGAAGGGATGAGTCGCATGTTGAACGAGCTGTCGAGTGAAGAAATCGGCAAGGTTGCCGGCGGCGTGACACAGAGCACGACTGTCGATCCCGATACGGGCGAGACGGTAGTGAGGGATTGCTCGGGCAACGAGATCAGTCGTTCGGACGCCTTTGGGAATCCGGTTTACCGCGTGCTTATCTAACGCATTCATTAGTCCTCGGACTGTCCAGTCTTCCGATCGATTCGACTGCGGGGGCCATTTACAGAATGATCAAGATCGACGGCCCTGGGGCGCACGACGCGCCGCAGGGTCGTTTGTCGACCACTTCCCGCCGTTGGTCGATCTTTGTTGCATCGGCTGCGCGTGCGACTAGTTTCCCGCCGAACATTGGAGAGTTTTTTCATGCATTTAGTCGACCGCCGCTTATCAGTCCTGCTTGCTAGCGTATCGTTTCTCTCCGCCTGCGCCACGACGCCCGCGATGGATACCGCGCTCGCCTCGCCGCCCGCCGCACAGGCCGCCGCCCCGAGCGAGCCGGTACCGGTCACTGCGCTCGTTCGCGAAATCGCAATCCCGCATCAGAAGTTCCAGCTTGAAAATGGCCTGACGGTGATCGTGCATGAGGACCATAAGGCGCCCGTTGTCGGCGTCAGCATGTGGTACAATGTCGGTTCGAAGGACGAGCCGGCCGGCAAGACCGGCTTCGCGCATCTGTTCGAGCATCTGATGTTCAACGGCAGCGAGAATCTGCGCGGCGACTTTTTTACCTATCTGCAGCAGATCGGCGCGACCGACTACAACGGCACGACCTCGTTCGACCGCACCAACTATTTCCAGACGGTGCCAAGTGGCGCGCTCGAGCGGGCGCTGTTCATGGAAAGCGATCGAATGGGGCATTTGCTTGGCGCGGTGTCGCAGGGCGTGCTCGATAACCAGCGCGGCGTCGTTCAGAACGAGAAGCGTAAAAACGACAATGTTCCAGGCGGACTTGTTTTTTATGAGGTGCTCAAGGGCCTGTTCCCAGAAGGGCACCCCTACCGCCACTCGACGATCGGTTCGATGGCCGATCTCGACGCCGCCAGCCTCCGGGACGTCGGCCAATGGTTCAAGGACAAATACGGCCCCAACAATGCGGTGTTGGTGATCGCTGGCGACGTCAGCCCGGCCGAGGTGCGCCCGTTGGTTGAGAAATATTTCGGATCGATCCCGCGCGGTGCGGTCAACAATCCGGCGCGAGCGGCGATCCCGACACTCACCGCGCCAAAATCGCTGGTGTTGAAGGACACTGTCGCGGCGGTGCAGGTGTCGCGCTACTGGCCCGCGCCGGGCCTGCTCGATCCACAGCTGGTCGCGCTCGACGTCGGCGGGTCGGTGCTTGGCGGGCTCGCTAGCTCGCGCTTCGACGAGATCCTGGTGCGCAACGAGAAGATTGCGACGTCTGCGTCGGCAGGGCTCTATGCGTTTCAGCGGGTCGGTATCTTCACGGTTTCGGCCACGGTGAAGCCCGGCGTCGATCCGGCACTGGTCGAAAAACGCCTTGATGAACTGGTCGCCGAGTTCATTGCCAAGGGACCGACCGAAGACGAAGTGCGCCGGGCTTCGCTAAGCGAGGTCGCGGGCCGCATCCGTGGGCTCGAACAAGTCGGCGGGTTCGGCGGCAAGGCCGTGACGCTGGCCGAAGGTCAGGTCTATTCGGGCGACAGCGACTGGTATGCGAAAAATCTCGCCACTTATGCCGCTGTCACTCCCGCCGAGGTCATAGCGGCGATGAATCTCTACCTGACCAAGCCCGCTTTGTCGCTGCGGCTCGAGCCAGGCAAACGCCCACCCTATGAGGAGGCCAAGTCGGTTGGCGGCGGCGCGAAACCGTCTGTATCCAAGGACACCACCGCGGCCCGGCCTGGGCCCAAGCGCGAGGTGCCCACGGTCGACAGCCTCGCCGCGCTCGATTTCCCCGATGTCACGAGCACCCGTCTGTCGAATGGCGTCGAGGTCCAGTACGCGCAGCGCACTGCCGTTCCGGTGACCCAACTCGCGCTGTCGTTCGACGCCGGCGACGCCGCCGATGTGGCCGGCGGGCGCGGCCTTCAATCGTTGGTCATGACGATGCTCGATGAAGGCACCGCCACTCGCAATTCGCAGCAGATGGCCGAGGCCGAAGAGCGGCTTGGAGCCGACATCGAAACGAGCAGCTCGCTCGATCGCTCGACGGTGACTCTGTCGGCGCTCAGCGCGAACCTTGCGCCGTCGCTCATATTGCTTGGCGACATTGTCAAGAATCCGGCGTTCGACGCGGCCGAACTGGATCGTGTCCGCGTCCAGCGGCTGACCGCTATCTCGCAGCTTCAGAAGGACCCCAATGGCATTGGGCAACGCGTGCTGCCGGCGCTGCTCTATGGTCCCGACCATCCCTATGCGACTTTGTTCGGTGGCGATCCGAGCGCGATCGGCCGCTTCACGCGCGACGATCTGACTGGCTTCAAGGATCGCTGGGTACGGCCCGACCGTATGAAGATCTTTGTCGTATCGGATCGGCCGCTTGCCGAAATCCAGCCGTTGATCGAGGCGCAGTTCGGGCAATGGGCGACCCCGTCGGTCGCCGCCGGTACCAAAATTTTCGGCGCGATCCCGGCGCGGCCCACCGCCCCGCGCATCGTCCTGGTCGATCGTCCTGATTCGCCCCAGTCAGTGATTCTCGCCGGGCAGATCACACCGGTCGATCCGCGCAGCAACAACATCGAGGCACTGGGCAGCGCCAACGATGTGCTGGGCGGCAATTTCCTTAGTCGCATCAATATGGATCTGCGCGAATCGAAGGGCTGGTCCTATGGTGTGCGCGGCACGGCGCAGCTGAGCGAAAAAGCGGTGCCCTACTTCATCTCCGCCCCGGTCCAGGCCGACCGCACCGGTGATTCGATCGTCGCGCTCAATCAGCAGATCGGCGGCTTCCTCGGCAGCAAGGGCGTCACTTCCGAGGAATTGTCGCGGACCATCGCCAACCGCGTCAACGCACTGCCGGGCCAGTATGAAACCTCAAGCGCGGTGCTCGGCGCAATGATCAGCAACGATCTTTACGGCCGCCCGACCAACTATCAGGAGGGCCTCGCCGCCAAATATCGCGGCTACAATGCCGCCAGCCTCGACGGCGCGATCCGCTCGGCAGTCGATCCCAAGGGCTTTGTGTTCGTGGTGGTCGGCGACGCCGCCAAGGTCCGTCCGCAGCTTGCGAAATTGGGTTATCCGGTCGAAGTGATTCAGCCGCGCTAGGGTTGGTTCAGCCAAACCGGCCCGAGCCACGCCGGGCCTCCCACCCGGTTTGCGGATTGGGAGGCCGGGTGACGAAGCGGGCCACCGACTTACCTCACGATAAACGCGTGACATGCCCCATCTTGCGTCCGGGGCGCGCTTCGCCCTTGCCGTAGAGGTGGACCCGCGCGCCGGGTTCGGCGATCAGCTCGGCCCAGCGCTCGACGTCGCCGCCGATCAGATTGTCCATGCTCGCCATGCCCGTGACGAGTGCGGTCTCGCCCAGCGGCAGTCCGCAGATCGCGCGCAGATGCTGTTCGAATTGCGAGGTCGCCGCGCCCTCGATCGTCCAGTGACCGCTATTGTGGACGCGCGGCGCGATTTCGTTGACGATCGGACCGTCTTCGCACGCGAAATATTCGACAGTGACCACCCCGACATGGCCGAGCGCCCCGGCAATCGCCGCGGCCTGCGCCACCGCCTCGCTCGCCTGCGCGTCGATCGGCGCCCCCGCGGGGGTTCTGCTCCGCCGCAGGATCCCGTCCTCATGCGCGTTGCGGCTGATCGGAAAGGCGCGCGTCTCGCCTGCCGCGGTCCGCGCGAGGATCACGCTGAACTCGGCCTCGAATGTCACGCGCGCCTCGGCGACCGCGGGCTGGCGGCCGATCGCTTCCCACGCCGCGGCGGCTTCGTCGGGCGAATGGACCCAAGCCTGCCCCTTGCCGTCATAACCGAGCCGCCGCGTCTTGAGCAGCACCGGACTGCCGAGCGAGCCGAGCGCGGCGACGATATCCGCCACTCCGTCGACCGTCCGCCATGGCGCGATCCGCGCGCCAGTCGCTTCGATAAAGCGTTTCTCGACCGCGCGATCCTGCGCCACTTCGAGGCTGCGTATCCCGGGCTTGAGCTTGTCGCCAAGCACGCCCAGCGCGGCGACCGGGACATTCTCGAACTCATAGGTAACGACGTCGCACGCCTCGCCGAACGCTTTGAGCGCCGCCTCGTCGGCAAAGGCCGCGCTGGTGAACCGCGCGGATACTTCGGCGGCGCATGGCCGGCGGTGGGGGTCGAAGATGTGGCAGCGATAGCCGAGCCGCGCCGCCGCGATCGCCAGCATCCGGCCAAGCTGGCCGCCGCCGACGATCCCGATCGTCGATCCCGGAGCCAGAGCGCTGCTCATCGGGCCAGGATCACTCGGGCCGCTCGGGAACCGCGTCGGTCTGGCGGGCGCGCCATTCGGCCAGCCGCTCGCCCAGCGCCGGATCGCCATTGGCAAGCATCGCCGCGGCGAGCAGCGCGGCGTTGATCGCCCCGGCCTTGCCGATCGCCAGCGTGCCGACCGGAATTCCCGCAGGCATCTGCACGATCGACAGCAGGCTATCGATCCCGCGCAGCGCCTTGCTCTCGACCGGAACGCCGAGCACGGGTAAGGCGGTCATCGCCGCCGCCATCCCGGGCAGATGCGCCGCTCCGCCCGCACCCGCGATGATCGTCTTGAGCCCGCGCTGCTGCGCGCCGCCGGCATAATCGTACAGCCGCTGCGGAGTGCGGTGCGCCGAAATCACCCGCGACTCATGTGGCACGCCAAGCGCATCGAGCGTCTCGGCGGCGTGGCGCATTGTCGCCCAATCGGACGTGCTGCCCATGATGATTCCGACCAGCGGATCGTCCATTTTCCTTGCCCCCGCTAGCGCTTCCCAGAGACAAGACCTCCTAAAGCGGCCTCGGCGGTGGCGCAATCCGGGACAGTTTCCAATCCCGATTCCACATTTGCGTCTTTCTACATTATGAAGCGTATCCTTGGCGGGGGAAGCAAACATGCATGATGTTGCGCTCGAGCGGTCGAAACCGGCCGAATTGCTTGAAGAAATCGGGCGGCTGCGGGCGCAGATCGCGCAGCTCGAATCCGCGGTCGGCGATCTCGACCGGCTTGCCCATCGCGATCCGCTGGTGCCGGTGTTCAATCGCCGCGGGATGATGCGCGAGCTCGAATTGATCATCGGCCGCTTCGAACGCCACGGAACGCCAGCCGCACTGCTGTTCGTCGATCTCGACGGGCTCAAGATGCTCAACGATTGCTTCGGACATGCCGCCGGCGACGCCGCCTTGATCCATGTCGCCGAGAAATTGCGCGCCGGGGTTCGCGCCACCGACTGCGTCGCGCGGCACGGCGGCGACGAGTTCTGCGTATTGCTCGACCACGCCGACGAAGCCGCCGCGGCCGAGACCGCGCGGCGGCTGGTCAATTCGATCGCGGCCGACGAATTCCTGTTCGAGGGGACCCCGATGCCGCTGTCGGTCGCGATCGGCCTGACCCTGGTCGAAAGCGGCGACAGCGCAACCACCCTCCTCGCGCGCGCCGACCAGGCGATGTACCGGGTCAAAGTCGCGGCTTGAGGATGCCAAGGCGGCTTTGTCGCCACAAGGGTCGCTCGAGGCGGTGAGCAGATGTTCCGGGGCTGACCTTCAATGGGAGGGAGGGGCTAAAAGCTCCTCCCGCCCTGATCATTTAGGCAGTCTGAAGTTCGGCTTTTCTGTTGATCTTGCTTTCGGCCAACTTGGTGAGCTTTTCGTCGGTCGCCCGCTCCTCGTCCAAAATCGACTGAAGGATCGTTGCGGCCTCGTCACGGCCGAGCTGCTTCGACCAAGACACCAACGTCCCATAGCGCGTGATTTCATAATGTTCGACCGCCTGAGCCGATGCGATCAGCGCGGCGTCCAGCACCGCCTTGTCGGCAATGTCGCCCGCGACTTCATTGGCTTCCTTGATTATGCCGTCGATCGCAGGGCACGATGCGCCCTTCGGCTTCTCGCCGAGCAACGCGAAAACCTTGTCGAGCTTTTCGATCTGCACCTTGGTTTCCTTGAGGTGGGTAGTGAATCCCTGCTTGAGAGGCGCGGCAGTTGCCTTCTCGATCATCTTGGGCAAAGCCTTTATAATCTGGTTCTCGGCATAATAGACGTCCTGCAACTGATGCAGAAACAGGTCGTCGAATGTCTTAATGTCTTTAGTGAAGATACCCACGGCTGACTCCTCGCCTGATTGCTCCTGCCCCCGGATCAGATGCCAGGGAGCGGCCGGTATAGAACGCCGGGTGCGGCCAAGGGTTGCCGGGGCGACGGGCGGGACTTAGCTAGCCAATATCCGAAGTGCCGCGTGGCTGGTGTGCAGCGCAAAAGACGCGAAGGAGCTGGCAGAAAAGCGGCGCGAAACTCAGTTGCCGCCGCAAACGGCCGTACGCTTCACGGCGAGCCACCACCTCGCGTAGGGTGAGTTATGAACCAAGTGGCGGTTGTAGTTGGGTTCGCCGTCGTCCCACCAAACCGGCCCGCGCTCACCCAGTCCAATCTTTGCGACATCCACAGATGATCGTGCCTGCGCAACTCCAGCCCTATCGCCGTGGCGCTGTGCGTCACGCACCGACCGGCGCGCGTTCATCAAATCGTTGACAAGGGTCTGACGTTCGTCGTCCGAAAGCTTGGGGTTCGAGGTTCGCCATAGGCGATTCCTCATTACGATGTAGCGCCCGTCGGGGGTCGCCTGCGGTGGATCTTTCTCTCGCTTGCGCGCCATTCCTTCAGACCCGTCTTGCAATCGATCCGCCGCTAAGACGGCTAGGCCCGATCGCGATCGTCAATTGCCGCCTCGACCATGCGCGTCCACGTCGCGGCATCTCCTGCGGCGGCCATGGCATGATCGGGTTCCCGCATGGTGTGGAGAACCGCAAGCGCCTGGTTTTCGTGTTCACGCCAAACCTGGTTGACCTTGTCGGCAGCCGAAGGATCAGTCCCTTCGGCATTGCTGCTGTGGGCCGCTCCCGCCAGAACGCGCGCAATGCGCTCGACTAACGGCGTCTCGGCAATGGGCATGGGGATCTCCTTCAAAGGATTAACCCGCACCGCCTCATTTGGGTTCGTCGCTCAGTGATAAAAACACCATCCTTCAGTGACAAATATCGTGGCCGCAACTTATGAAACTGGTGAAGTTCGGCCCAAGAGCAGCCGTTCGCTGAAGTTGCGGGTGCTCGAGCAAGATTATCCCGAACCGCCTTAAAGTGTGCTGATCGACGAGAAAGGCGCATCGACCGGGAAGCGATCGAGCGCGCGCGGCTTTAGCGAGAGCGGTTGCGGCCGCGGCCACGGGTGCCGATGCAGAGCAATCCTAACCTTGGGATGTGTATGGCAGGCACCGGGATCAGCTCGTCCGAATAACTGCTATGGGTCGAAAGCGGAAGGCCGCTAAGGGTTCAAGCCGGACATTGCCGAGGATGTTGAGAAGCGATCCTTTTGAGGGAGGAAAGCAATTGCGTACGCCTCGCCGCGGCTTGGCCCTGGTGCTGGGAGTGATATGTTCGGCAGCGCCTGGTGCTATCGTGGGGGCCCCGCCAGCCCCACGGATCGCCAGGCCAATTCCCGTACCGCCGTCAAGATTGCCGCCGCTTCCGCCAGCGGTGATCGACAATACGTTGGCGATTGGCGGAAGCGACATCAACGCGCGCAAGGTGCGCTCGCGGATGACCGTCGAAGTGCTTGTCAATCGCCGCGGCCCCTACCGCTTCCTGGTCGACAGTGGCGCCGACAGTTCGGTCGTCGGCCTGCGCATCGCGCAGGAATTGCAGCTAGCCCCCGGGACACCGGCAATCCTCAACAGCATGACCTCCAGCGCGCGCGTCGAGCGCGTGCTGGTCGACGAGCTTTCGCTCGGGCCGATCACGGTCAGGAATCTGGAGGTTCCGGCATTGCTCGAAAGCGACATGGGCGGGGACGGGATCGTCGGCATCGACGCGCTGGGGGCGCAGCGCCTGATGATGGATTTCGAGAAGCGCGTGATCAGGGTCGAGGACGCGCGACGGCCCGCGAAATGGGTCGGCGACGAAATCGTGGTGACCGCGCGGCGCCGGCGTGGCCAGTTGATCCTGACCAAGGTCCGCGCCGCCGGCTTTCCGGTCGAAGCGGTGGTCGACACCGGTGCGGAGCTGACGATCGGCAATCTGGCGCTGCGTGACAAGCTCATCCGCAAGAACCGCGACAAGTTCTTTACCGTCGGAGCGACGGGCGTCACGGGAGTGACCATCCAGCTGCAGATGGCGTACATCCGCGAGCTTGAATTGGGCAAGGTGACCCTGCAAAATGTGCCGATGGCGTTCGCGGACGTGCCGCCATTCGAGGTGTTCGGGCTTTCCCAGCAGCCCGCCTTGCTGCTCGGGACCGACCTGCTGGAGACGTTTCGCCGGGTGTCGCTCGACTTTAGGGCGCGCAAGGTGCGCTTCCAGTTGCGGCGCTGCGGATCGACCGGGGTGGCGATCAACACCGCGTCATCGTCGATCGTGCGGCTATCGTCGAACAATAGCGACGAAGTGTGCCGAAGGTAGCCGATCGGCGCCTGCCCGGCCTTGGTAGCCGATAGCGGTCGATCGCATCTGGAAGAGCCATCGCCCACCGCGATCGATCAGGCCCGGACGGCCTAATCGATCTTGGGCAATGTCTCGAACTGGTGGAACGGCGGCGGGCTGGACAGCGTCCATTCGAGCGTGGTCGCGCCTTCGCCCCAATAATTGTCGGGGGCCTTCTTGCCCGCGGCGAACGACCAGATGATGTTGACGAAGAAGATCAGCATCCCCGACGCGGTGATCGCATAGCCGAGCGACGAAATCTGATTCCAGTAGGCGAACGCGGGCGAGTAATCGGGAATCCGCCGCGGCATTCCGTCGAGACCGAGGAAATGCTGCGGGAAGAAGATCATGTTTACGCCGACAAAGGTGACGAAGAAGTGCGCCTTGCCAAGCGCCTCATTGTACATCCGCCCCGACATCTTGCCGAACCAGTAATAGAAGCCCGCGAACAGCCCGAACACCGCGCCGAGGCTGAGCACGTAATGGAAGTGCGCGACGACATAATAGGTGTCGTGCATGTAATTATCGATCCCGCCGTTGGCGAGCACGACCCCGGTCACTCCGCCGACGGTGAACAGGAAGATGAAGCCGATCGCCCACAGCATCGGGGTTTCGAAGCTGATCGATCCGCCCCACATCGTCGCGATCCACGAGAAGATCTTGACCCCCGTAGGG
>Ga0136611_10002840_pt1 | contig 12097 bp, 14 predicted proteins | sample AntDrymUQ2232306_2_FD_106645 | JGI IMG/M metagenome (GOLD analysis project Ga0136611, IMG submission 106645) | Polar desert sand microbial communities from Dry Valleys, Antarctica - metaG UQ223 (23.06) | ecosystem: Environmental > Terrestrial > Soil > Desert | place: Antarctica: Dry Valley... | reverse complement strand
GCTGAACATGGATACCGTTCCGCGGCTTGACGGAAAGATCCAGATGGTGAGCAAGAAGGAAATGAAGAAGCGCGGCCTGCGCTCGCCGGGCAAGGGCGACTGCTTGGCGCTATCGTTCGCTTACCCGGTGGCGAAGAAGGGGCTGGCTGGTCCAGCGCCTGCATCCCAGACCGGTGCCGACTACAACCCCTACGCCTGAGAAGACTGATGAGCTTTCCTGCTGCGAAGATGATTGGCCATGTGTTTGATCGACTGACGGTCGTCGATCGCGCCGGGTCCAACCGCGCACGGCGAGCTATGTGGAGGTGCCGCTGCGCCTGTGGCGGGGAGGCTGTGCGCTCCTCACTGCAACTCCGAAGCCACGGGCGCATGGGTTGCGCCGCGTGCAGCACAGAGGTTCGATCAGCGGCGCGCGTTCTGCATGGGTGCACGAAAACAATCAACGGGCCGCGAGAGCGGCTATACAAGGTCTGGCAGTCGATGCGGGAGCGGTGCGAGAAGGTGTCGCACAAAGCGTATCGTTGGTACGGAGCGCGAGGCATCGCAGTGTGCGACGAGTGGATGGACTACGCGGTATTTCGCGAGTGGGCGAAAAGTAGCGGGTATACCGACGCCCCGTGCGAATCGCATAGTGAGCGGCTTTCAATAGACAGGGTGAACAACGAGCGCGGCTATTCGGCAGACAATTGCCAATGGATAACCGTAAGTGCCAACAGCCGGAAACGGCACGGACTGGAGGTGTGACATTTGCAGCGCAAAGAAACCCAAAGTGGAGCGGTCTGCGCCGCCTCCGATGATGATCCCCGAGCAGACCGACGAGAACGTCACGCGCAAGCGCACACGCGAGCGCCAACGCGCCGCTGCAGCGTTCGGCCGCGACTCGACGGTCATGGGTGGCTCGGCTTCGGCCATGCCCACCGCGCAGTCCAAAACTCTTCTGGGTAGCTGACCGTGGACGAAACCCGCCGCGACATCGCCGACGCTCGCATCTCGCACCTCAAGCGCGAGTTCGATCGGATGGTTCCGCAGTGGCGGGATCTCCGCGACAACTTCATGCCCACGCGAGGTCGCTTCAACAAGGAGGACGATGCGTCAATCCGCAAGCAGCGTCTGGCCAACAACACGCCCGTCCTCGCGGTGCGTACTGCTGGCTCGGGGCTGCATGCGGGCCTCACTTCGCCTGCGCGGCCGTGGCAGAAGTCCGCGATCGAAGACAAGGATCTGATGGACTGGGCACCCGTCCGCGAGTGGCTGGCCATCGTCGACAGCCGCATGCTCGGGTACTACGCGAAGAGCAACCTCTACCAAGCCTTGCCGACGATGTATTCGGAGTACGCCGCGGTCGGCACGATGTGCGCGCTGTGCTTGGAGAACGACGACACGCTGTTCCGCTTTGAGCCGTACACCGTGGGCCATTACATGCTGGCGCGCAGCGAGACGGGCGTCTACGACACCTTCGCGCGCGAGTTCACGATGACCGTGCGGCAGATGCACGACCGCTTCGGCTACCAAGCCTTGAGCAAGAAGACCCGGGGCAAGTACGACAACCACAAGACCCGCGAGGAGAAGGTCGACATCCATCACCTCGTCGAGCCGGATGGCCGCGGCGCGTTCGACAGCTGCTACTACGAGACCGGCGCGAAGCACGAGTCGAACAAAGGGCTGCTGAAACGTGCGCGGTTCACCGAGAACCCGATCTTGGCTGCCAGCTGGGAGACCGTGTGGGGCGAGAGCTACGCATCGAACTGCCCGGGCATGTCGAGCTTGGGCGACGCTCGCGCGCTGCAGCGCGAGGAGATCAACAAGGCACGCGCCATCGATCGCCACCACAACCCGGCGATGCAGGGACCGGCCACGCTGAAGATGCAGGGCGTGTCACTTGCGCCGGGCGCGATGAACTGGGTCGACCAGATGCAGGCGACCGGGCAGATGGGCCAGATCCGGCCCGTGCACGACTTCAAGCCCGAGATTGGCGGACTGCTCGACAACATCCAGAAGAACGAGGCCCGCATCAATTCCGGGTTTTTCGTCGACCTGTTCCTCATGCTCACGATGGACGACCGCAACCAACGTGCGACGGCCGAGGAGATCCGCGCGCGGTACGACGAGAAGGTGCTGGTGCTGGGGCCGACTCTCGAGCAGGCCAACGCAATGCTGCGCACCCTGCACAGCCGCGCGTTCGGGATCATGCTGCGCAAGAGCCAGCCGATCTGGGAGGGGCGCATCGATGGCGATCCGATCCTGCCGCCTCCGCCCAAGGAGTTGGAAGGCCTCGACATCGTGCCTGAGTTCATCAGCGCGCTGCAGCAGGCCCAGCGTGCGCAGCAGCTGCAGGGCATCGAACGCTTCGCAGGGTTCGCCGCGCAGATCAGCCAGTACGAGGGACGCCCGAGCGCGAAGCTCGACACAGACCAAGCGCTCGACATCTACGCAGCGGCGCTCGGCATCGACCCGACCATCATCCGCGACGACGACGAGGTGTCCGAGATCCGGCAGGGCGAGGCTCAGGCCGCGCAGATGGAGAAGATGGCTGCCATGGCACCGGCCATCCGCGACATGGGTGCTGGTGCGAAGTCCCTGAGCGAGGCGACCGCAGAGCCTGACAGCCTGCTCGGCTCGATGGCCGGAGTGCTGCCGGGATGAGTCGACGCATGGAGAAGACGCTCAAGCGCGCACAGGCGCAGCGCGCGGCCGACCTCGCGTGGGTCATCAACGACCCCCGCGGGCGTCGCTTCGTGCAGCGCATGGTCGACGACAGCGGCCTGCACGCGGTGTCGCCCATGACTGGCAACTCGCACACGTTCTACAACCTCGGACGGCTCGACTTCATCCAGCAACTGCTCAACGACGCCCGGGTGGTGTCGCTGGCAAACGTGCGCTTGATGGAGGACGAGTCTATTGTCCGCGCCCAAGAGGCCGAACTCGACCAACGAGGCGGCGAAGAGACACCTGACAGCGACGGCTGACAGGCACGGGGGCGACCCCAAGCACAGGAGCATCTGCAATGCCCGATCCAACCGCACCGGAAACGTCCACGGCTGACACCACGACGACCCCCGGCACCACGACTGCACCTGCAACGGGATCCGCGACGACTGACGTCTCGACGGATGCACTGCCGGACAGCACGACCAGCACCGAGACGACGACGGAGACCACAACCGACGCCGATACCACGGTGCCTGACGCTTACGTCTTCGACATGCCTGAAGGTGTGACGCTTGACCAGACGTTGCTCGACAAGGCCACGCCCACGTTCCAAGAATTGGGCCTGACCAACGCCGAAGCCGCGAAACTGGTCTCGATCTACGCCGAACGCATGACCGAGATGACGGCGGGTGGTGAGGAGGCGTTCAACGCCGCATACACCGAGCGCGCACAGGCCGATGTGGCCCAGCGCAAGGAGCAGTGGATCGAGCAAGCGAAGGCTGACAAGGAAATCGGCGGGAGCAACTTTGAACCGGTGAAGAGCCGGGTCATGGATGCGATCGGCGCGGTCGGAACACCGGAAGCGAAGCAGGCGTTCAACGAACAGGGCTGGGGGAACCATCCCGAACTGATCCGCACGTTCAACAGGCTGATCGACTACATCCCCGAAGACAAGGGCGAACGCCCTGCCGGCGGTGGTGGGACGAAGAGCATGGCCGAGCGGCTCTGGCCCAACGCGAACAAGTAACACCAACCCCTCTCCACTCCTTTCTGGAGCAACACCATGGCAACCCTTCCCAACGGCCAGCCGACCTTGGCTGACGCGGCTGCACAGTTCGGCGACGACGGGCGTGCACTGCCCATCGCGGAACTGCTGCACAAGACCAACCCGGCCCTCAACGACATTCCGTTCGAAGAGGCCAACAGCACCACCGGCCACAAGATCTCGGCTCGCCAGAAGCTGCCCGAGACGTTCCTGCGCCGCATCAACGGTGGCGTGAAGCCCAGCAAGAGCGGGTACGGATCGATCTTGGAGGGCGCGGGCCTGTTCGCCGCTCTCGGCCAAGTCGACAGCAAGCTCCTGCAGATCGCGGGCGACAAGGCGACGTTCCGCCTCAACGAGAACAAGGGTCACATCGAGTCGATGGGCCAGCGCTTCATGCAGTCCATGTTCTACGGCGACCCGCAGGTCATCCCGGAAGACTTCCTCGGCGTCGCGCCGCGTCTGGACAGCCTCGCGGCCGGGTCCAACACCAGCATGCAGATCCTCGATGCGGGTGGCACCGGAACCGACCTGACGTCGATCTATCTGGTCGGCTGGGGCGCGGGTTCGGTCATGGGCTTCTACCCGCACGGGTCGCAGGCCGGCATCGTCCACAAGGACATGGGCGAGGAGCTTGTCGACGACAGCGAGGGCGGCAAGTACCCGGCCATGCGCGACTGGTTTGAACTCGACGCGGGCATTGCGGTGTACGACTACCGCAACATCGTCCGCATCGCGAACATCGACGTCTCCGACCTTTCCTCGCGTGAGGGTGCAACGGTCGGTGCCGGCGGTGCGAACCTCATCGACCTGATGGTGATCGCGGGCGAGATGATGAACTCGGAAGACCTCAACCCGGTCTTCTACGCGCCGCGCATCATCAGCACGTACATGCGCCTGCAGATCTCCAACAAGGCGAACGTCTGGCTCGGCATGAAGGAAGTCGCCGGACAGCGGGTCACCGCGTTCGACGGCTCGACGGTTCGCCGTACCGACGCCATCTCGCTCAACGAGACCCGCGTCATCGCGTAACCACCACGGTGACCGGTTCGCCGGTCCCGACGACAACCCCTTCGCTCTTCAAGGAACAACGCAATGAGCATCACCGATCGTCATCTCTACCTCGCAATCGGCCAGACGATTGCAGCGGGAGGTATCACCGACGTCATCGACCGAGGTGCAGACCCTTCCCCGACGCTGGCCAACTTCGGCGGCTTCGGTGCCGACCTGTACCTCGTCGTCAAGACGGGTGCCGGTTACACCGGCACCAACCTGAGCGTGGAACTCATCAGCGACAGCGTCGCGGCACTGAACGTCTCGCCGACCGTCCACGCATCGACCGGCCTGTTGCCAGTCGCGCAGTTGGGGGCCAACAAGCAGGTGGCCGTGCTGGCCATCCCCCCGGGTGACTACGAGCGGTTCATCGGCGCGCGTCTGGGTGGCACGTACGCCGCAGGCACGATCCATGTGTTCATGACCCGTGACCCGAACTACTGGCGCGCGATGACCAGCAACAACCCGCTGGCTCAGTAATTCCGAGCCTCTCGTAGCAAACGACTGACCGGCCCTCGGGCCGGCGGTCTCTGGAGGACAGAACCATGGCAACACCACTGAAGGTTCGCACCGCGCGCACCCCGCGCGACGACGAGGCCCAGTACGTCATCATTGAAGGCGCGCCGAAGCACTACGTCAGCGGGTTTGGACTCGTCGGCCCGGGCAGCATCGTTTCTCTCGCTGCGGGCGTGACTCCCGGCAAGTGGCTCCAGCAGGTCAACCCGTCCGACGCCGAGAAGGCGTCTGTCGACGTCGAGGCTGCCGGGCGACTGGCATCCAAGGCTGCGGAACGCGCTGCAGACCAAGAGCCGGAGCGCGCGACGCGTGAGGCCGCAGAGAAGGCTGCAGCGGTTCGCACGGCATCGGCAGACTTGGCCGCGGCCGATCGCGTCGCCGCTGCGCAGGCCCAAGCCCAGATCGTGGCCGGCAAGAAGTAAGACCCGGATGCCCCCTCGTGGGGCATCCTCCTATTCTTGGAGATCCGCATGCCACGCACCATTGAACTGACACCCACGACCGTCGAAGGCACCACCTCGGTCGGCTTCGCGGTCTCCGCAACATCCCCCGTCGTCGTCGGCATCTACGTCGCCAGCGGCGAGATCCCGCGGAACGCACTGCTGCAGGTGATGATCGAGACGCCCGGACTGCCCGTCGCCGTGCACAACCTGCATCGGGGCGACCCCGTCCGGCAGTTGGTCGGCCCGGTGAGCAAGTACCAGCTGCGGCTGATCGAGAACGGCGGCGGCGTCGTCGGCGGGTACAAGGACGTCACCTAATGGACACGGTCATGACCGCTGTCGACCTCTGCAACGGCGCGCTCGGTCGAATCGGGCAGGGCGCGTCGCGGCCCATCCAGTCGATCACTGGCGACAACGACCAGAGCGAGGCTGCGCGAGCGTGCGCGCGGGTGTTTGACTCGACGCGGCGCGCGGTCTTGGCCGAGTTCAACTGGGCGTTCGCGCAGGCGGCGGTGGTGCTGCAGTCGGTCAACGAGACCGTCCCCGGCTTCGCTGCCGTGTACGCGATGCCGACCGATGTGATCAAGCTGCACGCGGTGGGCGGCGACGACTACTTCCCCGCCAACTTCCATGGCGTGAGTCCGCGCTTTCGAAAGCTCCGCGGCGCGAACGGCATGGTGATCCTGTCCGACAGTTCGCCGGCCTATGCGTGGTACACGTACGACGCGCCGGTCGAGTACGGCGACCCCCTGTTCCACGACGCCATGCAGTGGCGCATCGCGGCCGAGATCTCGCTGGGCCTGAAGGCGGACCCGCGCATGTTTGACAAGGCGCAGCAGCAGTACGTGCTGGCCATCTCCAAGGCAGCAGCGGCAGCGGCCAACGAGGGTGGCGACGTCGATCTCCCGACACCTGACACCATCCGGCTGCGCGGCCAGTGAAGTACAAGACCCTGCAGCCGTCCTTCGGTGGCGGCGAATACGCGCCGGCCCTGCGCGGTCGCACCGACCTCGCGCGCTTCGGCATCAGTGGCGCGCTGATCAGCAACTGGATCGTGCGGCCAACGGGCGGCATGGACTCGCGTCCCGGCTCGAGATTCGTGGGCGAGGTCGCCGACAGCACGCGCAAGACGCGACTGCTTCCGTTCCAAGTGTCTGAGGACATCGCCTACATCGTCGAGCTTGGCCACCTGACGGCGCGCTTCATCGCCAACGGCGCGTACTTGGTGGCCGGAGGCGTGCCTGTGTCGGTGGCGACGCCGTGGACCGAGGCGCAGGTGTTCGACGTCAAGTTCACTCAGTCCGCAGACACGATGTTCCTCGTCCAGAGCATGGTGCCGCCGCAGTTGCTCAGGCGCACGGGCGCTGAGTCTTTTGCTCTCTCGCAATTCTTGCCGCGCGAGGGTCCGTTCCGCAGCATCAACAGCAACGATGCGTTGCTCATCTCCGCGAGCGCGACCACTGGCACCGTGACCGTTACGACGAACTTCGACCTGTTCGCCGCTGGCATGGTGGGCCAGCTGATCTCCATGGAGCCGCAGGCGCTGGGCAACATCAAGCCGTGGGCGCAGGGCGAGCGCACGCCGGGGCTGACCTTAGGCACGCTGCGTCGATCCGAAGGCAAGATCTACAAGGCCACCACCGTGCAGGCCGCGAACGCGCCCAACTACACCGAGACCGGCAACGTCCGGCCGGTGCACGAGGTGGGACGTGAGTGGGACGGGCCGGGAACCAGCAAGGTCTTCGACACCATCACCTACACGACAGGCGTCGAGTGGGAATACATGCATTCCGGGTTCGGCATCGTCGAGATCACCGCGATCAACGGCCCGCGCTCGGCAACTGGCGTCGTTCGCAAGACGCTGCCATCCGAGGTGGTTGGCGGCGTCGGTGCGCCGGCCAATAGTTGGACGTTCAGCGGCGACGCAAGCACTCTGACCTTCCCGGTCCCGGGCGCATCCAGCACACTGCAGTCTGGCTACAGCGTGACCATCAGCGGCCAGCCTGTGCAGGGAGACCCCAATTACACGCCGCCTCCGGGTGGCGGCGGTGGCGGTGGTCCGGGTGAGCCTGAGTATGGCGCTCAACCCGGCGGGCCTCCGATCTATAACCCATGAGGTGACCCGTGGCACAAGGCTGGACCGTCAATGCAAGCGCCGACACGATCACGTTCTTGGAGCCTCCGGTTGCTGGGGTCAACAACATCGTGGTCAGCGAATACGCGACCGCCACGCTCAATGCGACGGCGGTGTTCCGGCTGGGCGCGTGGTCTGCCCTGTACGGCTACCCGAGCGAGGTCGAATTCTTCGCTGATCGCCTCGCCTTGGCTGCCACGCTTGAACAGCCGCAGACGCTGTGGCTTTCGAGGATCGCCGACTACTCGTTCTTCGGGCGATCGACGCCGATCCTCGACGATGACGCGATCTCCTCGACGCTCAACGCACGGCAGTTGAACCGCATCGTGGACCTGCTGCCCAAGCAGCACCTGCTGGCATTGACCACGGGTGGCGTCTGGAAGATCGGTGGCGGCGATTCAGAGGTGCTGACGCCCTCGACCATCGCGTCGCGTCCGCAGCCTGCTGCAGGCGCATCCAACCTGCCTGCGCTCGATGTGGGAGAGACCGCTGTCTACCTCACGAAGCAGAGCGGCGAGGTGCGCGACCTTGCCTTCACGTTTGAGGCCGATGGCTACGCCGGCTCCGACCTGACCGCCTTTGCCTCGCACCTGCTGCGGAACCGCACGATCGTCGACTGGACGCACCAAGCCGTTCCGTACTCGGCGATCTATGCGGTGCGCGACGACGGGCTGATGCTGACCCTGACGTACAAGCGCGAGCATCAAGTCGTCGCATGGGCGCGGCATGTCACGGACGGCGTCTACGAGTCGGTGGCCAGCATCCCCGAGGGCAGCGTCAACGCGGTCTACGCCATCGTGCGCCGCACGATCAACGGCGTGCAGCGCCGGTACGTCGAGCGGTTCTCACAGCCCATGCGCGATCGCCGGGAGTGGGTCGGTCTCGACAGCGCGCTGACGTACGACGGCCGCAACACCGCGGCCACCACCATGGCGCTATCGGCTGCCGACTGGGACGGCGAGGTCACGGTCACGTCGTCGGCCTCGTTCTTCGTTCTGAGCAACGAGGGCGATGCGGTAGTGCTGGACTACGACGGCACGCCTCTGCACCTGCACATCACCGACTACGTTTCGGCGACCGTGGTGAAGGCGCAGCCGTCGCGCACGGTGCCTGAGTCGCTGCGCACGCCGGGAGCGCGATGGGCGCTGGCGGTCGACACCGTGAGCGGGCTGGGCCATCTGGAGGGCAAGCTCGCTGGTGTCGCTGCGGACGGCCACGACTACGAGCCGAAGATCGTCGTCGGCGGCGTGGTGCAACTGGCGGCTCCCGGGGTGCTGATCCATGTCGGGCTGCCGTACGTGTGCGACTACCAGTCCCTCGACCTGTCGCTGGCGGGGCAGGAGCCGATCGGCACGCGCAGCAAGTTGATCAAGCAACTTGGCGTGCTGGTGCACGAAACGCAGACGCTGCAGGCCGGCACCGACTTCGGGATCCTTGAGGAACTGAAGCCGCGCGACCAAGAGCAGCTGGGCCTGCCACCCGACGTCAAGTCCGAGTGGCTGCTGTTCGATGTGCACGGCGTGTGGCAGAAGGCACCGCGCATCTGCGTGCGACATACCTCCGCGTATCCGGCGACAATCCTTGCCATCGAAGCGGATCCGGACATCGGGACATGATCGAACTGCGCGATGCGGTTGAGGGCGACATCCCCGCCATCTTGGCCGACATTCGCCAAGCCGACGTCGACGAGATGGTGGCTGGCGGCACCACGCCAGAGCGCGCGTTGCGCGATGGCCTTCGAATCTCGGACTGGACCGGAGTCGCGCTGGTGGGTGGCGTGCCGTGCTGCATGTTCGGCGTTGCTCCGATCACCATGACGAATGGTGAAGGGGCGCCGTGGTTGCTCGGCACCAACGCGATCATCCCCCACCAAAAGAAATTGCTGCGCACCTGCCGGCCGGTCATCGGAGCGATGCGCGACAGCTACCCGCGCCTCGTAAACTTCGTGGACGAGCGCAACACTGTCGCGATCCGCTGGCTCCGCTGGCTCGGGTTCCGATTCGACGACACCACATATCCCATCGGAGGCACTCGGTTCCGGGTGTTTCGCATGGGTTCTTGGAGCTAGCCCGATGTGCAATCCTGCCATTTTTGTTGCTGCCAGCATGGCCATCACCGCCGCGGCGGGCGCGTATCAAGCCGACTCGCAAAAGAAGTCCGGCGAGTACCAGAACGAGGTCGCGCAGCAGAACGCCGAACTCGATGACTTCCGCGCGGAGCAGTCGAGCGCGTTGGGGTCTATCGCCGAGGAGAAGCACCGCAGCAAGGTCCGGCAGATGGCCGGCACGCAGCGCGCGAACCTCGCGGCCAACGGCATCGACTTGAGTTCCGGCACCGCCGAGGACATGGTCGCCGAGACCTACCAGATGGGCGAGACCGACGCGCTGACGATCCGGTTCAACGCGCTCAACGAGGCGTGGGGCTATCGCGTCAGCGGCACGAACAACCGCAACGATGGCGCGTTCGCCAAGGCCACCGGCAAGAACAACGCGACCGGCACCTACCTGTCGACGGCGGCGAGCGTCGCTGGCCAAGCGTCGGCCGCGTACAGCAACGGCACATTCAAGAAGGCCAAGCCGGCGACCGCCGCGCCATCTGGCGGCTATGCCGGCACGGGGCCGAACTGACATGGCTGCCGTCCCCCGCTACAGCGACCTCCAAGTCGCGCCGACCAACATCCCCGGGGTCCGGATCTCCGACTCGGGCGCATCGCCTGACGCCTTCGGTGCGGGCATCGCGAAGGGCATCGGCCAGTTCGCACAGGTCGCGAACCAGTACGCCGAGCAGGAGATCGAGAAGGCCGACACCGCTGCGCTGATGGAAGCGCAGAAGAAGATGTCGCAGATCGACTTGGAGTTGCTCAACGATCCGGAGAGAGGTGCGTACGCATCGAAGGGCAAGCTGGCCATCGGCGTCCATGAGCGCGTGCTGCCCGAGTGGGACAAGCGCGCGTCGACCGTGGTGTCCGAGGCGCCAGCGCGCATCCATGCGCGCCTGCAGCAGTACCAGATGCAGCGCCGTGAGTCCGCGGCCGGCGGGCTGATGCGTCACTCACTGCAGGAGGGGGACCGCTACTACGTCGAGGAGGCGCAATCGACGATGCAGACCTTCCAAGAGGATGCGATCACCAACCGCATGGATCCCGGTGCTGTGTCGCGCAGCGCAGATGGCGCGGCTCAGGCGGCGCAGGTTCTCGCGAAGCGCAGTGGTGCTTCAGAACAGGGGGCGGCGCTGCTGATGCGCGCTGCGGTATCGACAACCTATCGCGGCGCTCTCGAGCGACTGATCGACGACGACCTCGCTGCAGCAGAGTCGCGTTTTGAGAGCGACCGCAAGTTCATGAACGCCAAGGACGAGGCCGAGGTCAACGCGAAGTTGCGGCCGCTGTCCAACCTCAAGGAAGACGAGGCCGATTACAGACTGATCATGGATGGCGGCGACCCGGTGAGTGGTGTGGTGCCTGCGCCGGGGCATGACACGTTCAACAGCGCGGTGGCCGACGTGTTCCGCACTGAGGGTGGCTACGTCGCAAACGACGCGGGCAAGGGGCCGACAAACTTCGGAATCAACTCGACAGCGAACCCCGGCATCGACGTCAAGAACATGACGAAGGGGCAGGCCGCTGCGATCTACAAGGCGCGGTACTGGGACGCGATCGGCGCGGACAACTTGCCCGCATCGATTCGCGGCATCGCGTTCGACGCGGCTGTGAACCAAGGGCCAGAGCGCGCGAAGGAGTGGGCCAAGGAGTCGGGGGGCGATCTCGGCAAGTACATGAGCCTGCGAAAGGCGCACTACAGCGCGCTGATCAAGGCCGACCCCAAGAAGAACGCGCAGTACCAAAATGGCTGGATGGCGCGCGTCGACAAGTTTGGGCGTGGTGCTGGCGGCGTAGCTGCGGCCGACAGCGTGCCGGGTCCGCAGCCGTCGAGCATGGTTGAAGCGATGGCGCGCGTCGACGCGAAGTATGCCAATAACTTCCCGAAGCGGGAGCGCATGCGCAAGGTTGTGCAGTCCGACTGGCAGCGCCGCAACGCCGAGGAGCAGCAGCTGGAAAAGGATGTCAGCGAGTCGGTCTACAAGAAGATCTATGCAGCCGGCCCCGGCGCATCGTTTGAGTCGCTGATCTCTCCCGCCGAGCGCGAGGTGCTGATCAAGAACGGAGACTTCGACGCATTTGAGAATGAGCTTGAAAACCGGTTCTCGCCGAAGCCGAAGAAGTCGGACCTGACGCTGAAGGAGTCGCTGGAGAACGAGGCG
>Ga0136611_10002839_pt1 | contig 12097 bp, 9 predicted proteins | sample AntDrymUQ2232306_2_FD_106645 | JGI IMG/M metagenome (GOLD analysis project Ga0136611, IMG submission 106645) | Polar desert sand microbial communities from Dry Valleys, Antarctica - metaG UQ223 (23.06) | ecosystem: Environmental > Terrestrial > Soil > Desert | place: Antarctica: Dry Valley... | reverse complement strand
GTTTTGGAATTCGGCGCGCGTATAAAATCCATCGACTGACATCGGCAAATATGTGTAAGCCGAGCCGTGATGCGAAATTGCGCGCCCGACGAGCGGCAAAATCTGCTTGAAGAAAATTCCGAATCCGCGCTGCAAAAGCGGCGACGTCGGGCGCATGAATTCGAGAATCAAAATGCGCCCGCCGGGTTTTAAGACGCGGCGCATTTCCGTTAGTCCGTGTGCGGTATTTTCAAAATTGCGCGCGCCAAATGCGACCGCGACGGCATCGAAAGTTGCGTCATCAAACGGCAGTTGCAGCGCATCGCCGGCCAGAAAAGTACGCCGCAATTCGGGCGCGGTTTTGGTTTGCGCGATTTGCAGCATCGGGATCGCGAAATCGGCGCCGGCGATGCGGCAATGCGCTTGCCGGCGGCGAATTTCAATCGCCAGATCGCCGGTTCCGCAGCATAAATCTAAAATCGTTTCGCCGGGGCGCGGCGAAAGTTGCCGCACCGCGCGCCGCCGCCAACGCTTGTCCTGATTGCCCGACAGCAAGTGATTGAGCAAATCGTAGCGCGCCGCGATGTTGCCGAACATCGCGCGCACGCTGTCGCTGGATTTATCGATTTTCATGTTTCACAGGATAGAAAGGATGAATTAGGATGGCTCAGGATGACAAGAAATGGAGCATAAGTAGTGGAATAGAAATAGATTAGACCATCGGTTTCTGTTCACTGTCGCCGATTGAGCGTCAAACACGCTGATTGCTGCTGAACGATGGTCTAACTTAATTCGGTTCAACTACTTATTTTTTCTTATCCTGCATTATCCTAAATCATCCTTATCATCTTGTTATTCCTCGTGCGAGGCGCGGGCAAAGACGCGCGGCATCTGGTCTTTCCATTGGTCGGGCGCGATGATGTCGAGCACGTCATCGACCGTTACGGCGCCCAGGAGAGCGCCATTTAAATCGATAACGGGCAGCGCCAGCAAATCGTATTTGGCGATCAAGCGCGCGCATTCCTCGGCATCAGTTTGCGGCTCGACGGTGACCGGCTTGTCGTTCATCAAATTTTCGACGCGCGCGTCTTCAGGCGCAATCGCGACTTCGGCCAGGCTGACGACGCCGCGCAAAATCTCTTCGTCATCTTCGACATAAAGATAATGCAAGGCGTCGGGTTCAGGCTGCTCGGCGCGCAATTTCGCGAGGATTTCGCCGGCTGTTAAAGTGCGCGAAATCGTGAAAACATCGGTCGTCATCAGCGCGCCGGCGGTGCCTTCTTCGTAGGACAGAAGATGCTTGATGTCGGCGGCTTCTTCGGGGTCGTCGAGCAGTTGCAAAATCTCGTCGCGCTGTTCCTTGGAATCCATTTCGGCCATCACGTCGGCGGCTTCGTCCGTGTCCATTTCTTCAATAATATCGGCGGCGTGCTCGTTGTCCAGGCTTTCCACGATGTCGGCGGCGACTTCGTCGTTCATTTCTTCCAACGCGGTCGCGGCGGTTTCGACATCGAGGCTTTCGATGATTTGCGTCCGTTCGGACGGACTCATTTGCTGAATAATCGCCGCCAGGTCGGTGGGGTGCAGGCGCGATAATTTGTCGGTCGGCACTTTGAGTTGAATTTTGCCGCCGGCTTCGGTTTGCATGACTTCGATTTCGTTCCACGGAATGTGCGCGTGCTTCATCGAAACGCCCAGCCTGCGCGCGGCGGGCACGATTCGATTTTCCCAGTGAATGCGGCGCAAGAGTCCGCGAAACGAAACATCGACGCCCGCCGCGCGCAGGTTCGCCGAATCTTCCTGCAAATAAATATCGTTGACGCGCACCAATTTGTAGGACGCGATGTCGAGGATTTGCTTGTCCAAAACGTCGCGGCGCAGATAAATTTCGCCTTCTTTTTCCTGGCCGATTGTCAATCGCGCGCGCGGCTCATCGAGCAAACACGCATTACCCTGCCCTTGCGAATGCAAGTCGGCGATGAGTTCCCAGCGCAAGCGCAAAATCGCCGCGCCCGCCTTGACCAAAACCAGCGTGACCGGCGGAAACTCGCCGCCAAACGGTTCTTCGACCGTGATCGCCAGATCGACGATTCGCCCCATCGGCTGCCCGACCGAATCGACAACGCGCTTGCCCAGAATCTGTGAAAGATACGCCATGCGCGAAAGTGTAACGGCGTGATGGGTAATGCGTAAAGCGTGATGCGTGGAAACTACGCCCGCATTCGGAAGTGCTCAGGTCGCAGTGAAGCAAAAAACGTGTCATTCCGAGCGCGGGTGCCCGCACTTCGGTCGGAATGACACGTTTTCTCACCGAACAAAAAGTACGCCTGAATTCAGGCGTACTTTTGGTGGCGCAGGGCGCGAATCTTGGCACCCTTGCCTATCACGTTTCACTCATCACGCCGTTAAACTGCGCTGCATGGATGCGAAGACACGTTTGATGTGGATTATGGTCGCGGGCGCACTGGGTGCGGGCGCGCGCTACGGCCTGACGCTTGGAATCCAGGGCTGGCTGGCAAAGCGCGCGGGCAGCGGCGAGGTGTTTCCGCTGGCAACGTTGATTATTAACGTTGGCGGAAGTTTCGCTCTGGCGTTTTTGGTAACTCTGGTCACGCGCGGCGCGGCGCATCCTGAGTGGCGCCCGATTTTCGGCGCCGGCTTTTTGGGCGCGTTCACCACATTTTCGACGTTTGAACTCGAAGCGCACGGCTTGCTTTCGCGCGGAAATTGGAAAGCCGCAACGCTTTACATTCTGGGGAACTTGCTGCTCGGTTTTCTGGCGATTCTTGCGGGGCATAGCCTGGCGGTTTCGCTTTCGCGTGGCGCTGGGAGATAAACGGCAAGTCTGGAAGGATGCGCGAAGCGTTTTATTACCACTATTAGTCACTTTCGTGTCTGGGTTATTTGGGAAGAATCTCGTCCTCTTGCATCGTATGACTGTGATAACGGGCGCCGTCGAAGCTCACGCCTGTTAAATCTGCTTTCTCAAGCATGATTGCACAAATGCTGGAGCCACTGAAAGATGCGTCGCGCAAATCAGCTTCTCGGAAATCTGCTGACTTTACGTTGCACTCTTCAAAAACGGCGTCTTTCAAACAAGCGCCACGAAATATTGCCGTTAAATAACAACGCCGAAAAACAATACCTTCTAAATTGACGCCGCTTAAATCTTCATTATCTAAATTAACATCAGAAAATGTTCTCTCGCCGCTTGCATACCGAAGAAGCAACTCAACCACAGATTTTGGCGGTTTATAAATCATTGTTTACAAGTATGACACGCGGCCAGGCTACACAATACAGCGCAAAGTACGCCTTAATTTCGGCATACTTAGGCCACTCAACTTTAGGGGAAGATCCATGCCGAAAACTCCGGCGTCGCGCGGGCACGCGGCGCATTCTAAAAACGAAATCAAGAAGCAAGAAGCCAAAGCTACTACGCTGCGCCTTTTAAATGAACTTGTTCCCGAACCTGATCCCAATGTCGGCGTGCGCTTGTGGGACGGCACTTTGTGGCCCGACGACTTGCCGCGCCGGACGGTGATTCACCTCAAGCATCCCGGCGCGCTTCGCGCGATGTTTCTCGGCTCGACCGAAATGGCGATTTCGGAAGCCTATATTTTCGGCGACTTCGATCTCGAAGGCCGGGCCGAAGACGTATTCGGCGAAGTGCGTCCGGTGACGGTTCTTTCGCTGGGGCAAAAAGCCAGCGTCGGAATGCAGCTCGCGAGCTTGCCGCGCCGCCCCGCGCACAGCCACGACGATTGGCAGGGCGAAATCAAACTGTCGGGCAAAACGCATTCGCGCGACCGCGACCGCGCCGCCGTCGCGCATCACTACAACGCCAGCAACGATTTCTATAAATTGTTTCTCGATTCGCGCATGAATTATTCGTGCGCCTACTTCAAGTCACCCGACGACGATCTGGAAACCGCGCAAGTCCAGAAACTCGATGGAATCTGCCGCAAATTGCGCTTGCAACAAGGCCAGAATTTTCTCGACATCGGCTGCGGCTGGGGCGGGCTTTTGGTTCACGCGGCGCGTGAATACGGCGTGCGCGCGACCGGCGTGACGCTAAGCCAATCGCAATATGAATACACGCGGGAACTGATCGCGCGCGAAAAGCTGGACGATGTGTGCAGCGTGCGACTTCAAGATTATCGCGACGTGGCGAGCGGCGGCGAAAGCGAAACTTATGACGCGATTTCGAGCGTCGAAATGTTCGAGCACGTCGGGACGCAAAACCTGCCCGTCTTTTTCGGCGAAAGCTTGAAACTTCTCAAGCCGCGCGGCGCGATGTTCATTCAGGGCAGTTGTCGCGGGCCGCTGCCCGGCGGCAAAGGCGGGCCGAGCTTTATCAACAAATACGTGTTTCCCGACGGCGAATTGATCCCGATTCCCGTCGTGCTGGGCGCGGCGGAAAAAAGCGGCCTGGAAGTGCGGCACGTCGAATCATTGCGAGAGCATTTCGCGCTGACCTTGCGCCACTGGGTTCGCCGCCTGGAAGACGCGCACGAACAGGCGTTAGGGTTCGTCAACGAGCCGACGTATCGCGTCTGGCGTTTATACATGGCGGCATCGCTTTACGGTTTCAATTCGCGGCGCGTCAATTTGTATCAAGCGGTTCTGGCCAGGCCCGATGCGCTGGGCAATAGCGGCCTGGGCATCGGCGATTAAAATGAGTCGAAATTCAGGCGTACTTTTCGCCTTCAAAAACCTTGCGGCGCGCGTTTTCGGACGTTTCGAGTTGCGCCGCAGCGTTGTTCGCCTGGCGCTTTTATTCGCGCCGTGGCTTTTGGTTCTGGCTGCGCCGGCGCTTCGCCCGCTGATGCTGCAAAACGATTTCGCCAACGTGTCGGAATTGTGGCATGGCGACTACAATGCTTACGAAGAACACGAACTTCCCGCGCCTGTCCCAAAAAATGCTTCGCTTGAAACGCAATTTTCATGGCATCTCGAGCGAAGCGAAAGCAGTGGATACTACACCGCTTTATCGAAGAAATTTCCGCGCGCGGCATGGCTTCTGGCCTTTCGCATGAAAATCTCGCGCGCGGTGCTGCTGGACAATCGCATCGCTGCGCCGCTTGAAAGTCGCGCTCTTAATACCGGCGTCTTCGCATCCAAGGCACGCGCTCGTCGCCGCAAATCCATGAAGTCGGTGCCTGCCGAAGATTTAGCGCCCGGCTACGCGTTGCCTTTCAGCGGCACTTATTTCCGCCCCCGGCCCGAAGCGATGAGGGTTATGCTGGCGGTTGCACAAAAGGGCCGCGTTCTGGAGCCTCAAAACTCGTTCTGGGATTGGCAATGCGCACGCCTACTATTCGCTTTGCGGCGCGATGATGAAGCATTAAAAAACTTGCGCGAAGGCGCGAACAAAAAATTTCATGACAGCCATTTGCGCGAAGAATTTCACGCGCGCGTCTGGGGGCAAAATCCGCATGATGCGTTTTCGCCCTACTCGTTCTTGCAAAGCCTCGACGCGCCTCAAACCGACCTGAGCTGGATGTCACATGTCGTTAACATCGCAATGTCTCAAGCCGTCGCTGCCGAGCGCGCAGGCAACCACGCGCAGGCTTTGCAAATCGCCGACAACATTGTTCGCATGAGCGCGCAAATGCGCGACGGCGGCTACCTGAAAAGCGAAAGTCTGGCGGCGTGCGGTTTCGCCGCGATGGCCTGGGCGAGCGATTCGCGCAAAGTGACTTTGGCCGATATGCAAAGCGCCGATCCCGCGATGCGCGGCGGAACCTGGCTGCGCGTCGGTGCGCGAAAATTCGCTGATTACGCATACTCGCACGGCGAACGCGAAATCGCCGCGCGCGCATTGGGCGAGGCCGAAAAATTCGCGCAAATCCGCGAGCAATTGGAACTTTCAACCCGCGCGCAGGCCGTCGATTGGCCGACGAAGTGGCCAACGAATGTCGATGTCAAAAATGTGTTTTTCTACGCGCTTGTCATGTCGCTCGCGGCGATCATGGTTCAATGGTGGGCGATGGCGGCGTTTCGCTTTGTGACGTTTTTCATGCTGATTCCCGGCGGCTTGCAAGCGCCGCCCATTCGCGCGCGCGACGTGGCGCGAAGCTTGACATTTTGTTTCATTGCCACTTTTTGCCTTTGCGCCGTCGGGCTGCAAGTGCGTACGCTGTGGAATCTCAGCACCAGTTTTTCCAACGCTGCGATGCCGGTGGCGCGCGAAGATGTGGGATATGTGCTGCTCTGTTTCGCATTCATCGCGCCCGTTATTCTGAGCGCGCTGTGGTGCGCCGGCGTGGCCGTGTTGCGCCAGGAAAAAGAGCGCGAACCAAACGAAAAATGGCGCGCCAGAACGCGCGAACGCTTGCAGGCATTGACGAAAAACCTATTGGATTTCCGCGCTGCCAGTCTTGCCATCGCGATTATCAGTTGGAGCTTGATCGTTTGCGCGGCGGCGGGCGCGCTGGGCTTGTTCATGCTTGCCATCACGGGCAACATCAACGCAAGTTTTCCATCTTCGACACCTTATATCGGCGGCGAAAGTTACGCGACCTTCGCTTTTCTTCCATTTATCATTTGCACGCCGTTGGCGCTGGGCGGCTGGCTGATTAAATGGCGATGGTTCGCCGCGCCGCAATGGAAATCGTCGGCGCACGGCGCGCTGGAAACCTTTCGCCAGTCACTCTCGTGGTGGATGGTGCTTTTAGGCTGGCTGTTTTTGCTGCTTGCGTTGGTCACGGTTTCAACGCGAAGCTCGCTCGAAACGCGCTTGATGCGAAACATCGAGCGCGGCGAAGTTCAATCGCTGATTCAACGCACGCGATAAATCGTCCATTCGATGTTGCGATGAATCGCTTGCAACAACGGCTGCCAATTCGCCAATCGCGCATCGCCCGAACGCGCGACGATGTGCGTTACGCCGCCTGCGCGCAATTTCGAAAGTACGCCTTTATTCAGGCGTACTTTTAGGTTCCACAACGGCGCGGCCAGAGGATAGCGCGAACGCCACGCCCGCGCGAATTGCGGCGAAAGCCCCGTCAGTTTTTCATCGCTTGGATCGAGGAAAACCGCGCGTCCGCCAAACGCGCGAAAGCCCGGCGCGCCGGCCAAAATGACCGAATCGCGCGGCGTGTGAACTTTCGTCCATCTCTGCGCGCTTTGCCATTGCGCGCTTTGCTTTGCCGAAAAAACAGCGCCGCCATTTTGCAGGCGCGCGCCGACTGCCAGCCGCGCGCGGGCGCACAGCAGCAAGACAAATCCCAAAAACGCCCAGCGTCCGGCGCACGCCAGGAACAAAGAAAATTTGTCGCGCCGGGCGAATCGTGAGACGGATTGTGAGGAAAACACCCGCGCGTTTTGGCCCGGCGGTTGTCGCGCCAATCGTCCCGTGCCTTCGATAAACAGAATCCCAAGAACCAGAAGCAGCGGCGCGCGCGCCACAATCGCAAGTGCGGCCAAAACGAAAAATCCCAGCCAGCCGCTGCTGCCGCGGCGTGCCGCGCTTCGCTCGCATATGTGCGCGATCGCGAGCAGGCCCAGAGTCGCCGCCAGCGGCGCCAATCGCGCCAGGCCGGCAATCACCGCGTTGTCGTGCGGCTGCACACCGAAAAGCCAGTTTGTCGGCGCGGTTGCAACACCCAGCATGATGGCCGCGAACGACAAAGCGCGCGTTGAAGCAGCCCCAAGCGATGCGCGCCAGCACCATGCGCCGGCCATCAGGAAAATGATGAGAGGCCACGCCGCGCGAGACGCTTCCTGAGGCCACGACGGCGCGGCCAGAAAATGCAGCAACGTCATTGGCGAAGCGCCGCGAGGAAAACGCGGCGCGTAAGAAATCCAGGCCGGCACAGCGCCCAGGGCAAACCACGCAAGCGCGTGGGTGCCTGTCGTCAAACGGTTTTCGGCGCCGCGCCGCAATTGCCGCCACGTCGGGCGAACACGCGCGCGCGGCGGGCCTGGTGAAGTCGCCGGCGGGCGCAGCCACAGCGTCGCCCAGAAAAGCGCGAAAACAAAAAACGATGGCAGAACATCAACGCCGGTCGCCAGTCCGCACAACAGCGCCCACGCGGGTCGCTCCTCGTGCCACAAAACGGCAGCCCACAGCCACAGCGCGAGCGCGACATCGGCAGGCGCAAGAAAATTGTGATGCAAGCCGAGCGCGCCCGATCCGAGCCAGAGCGCCGCTGTGATCAATGCGCCCAGCGAATGGCCGAAGGCGCGTTCGGCCAGACGAAAAACCGCCAGCGCGCTTGTCAATCGCGCCAGAAAAAGTACGCCCGAAAACAAAGCGAATTGCGGAACGGCCTCGCCCAGGCGCGCCAACAACCACCACAACGGCGAAGCGCACGCATGGAGGACAAAGCGAAACGGATCGCCGCCGAAGTTCGCGCCGCGCAGCGATTGAAGCAGCGGCATCGCCAGCGCGTCGTCGGGCGCGGCGGGGCCAAGACGCACGCCTTCAAAAGCGACCTGCGCGCCGATGAGCAACGCCAGAAGAGAATAAAGCAGAGCGCGCGAAAAGCGCGGCTCGCGATAGGCCGCTTGCGCCGCGTCCGCCGGACTTGGCGCGCGCGATGGAAAAGCTGAAACGAAGAGCGAGCGCGAGGAAAGTCGCATGGGCACGATTCGCGGAATTCAGCGGCGCGCAATCTACCAGCGCGGCGCTTTGGGCCTGGCCACGTTGGGTTTAGGCGCCGGCGCGGTTTGTGGCGCCGGCGCAACCTGCGGCGGCGTTGTTTGCGGCGACTGCGGAGCCGTTGGCGCTTGTGGCACAGAAGAAAGCGGCGGCGCAGATTGTGGGGAATTCGGTGAGAATTCAGGCGTACTTTTTGGCGCGCCGTTTTCGCCAGGCGCGCTTTGTGACAGTGCCGGCGATTGTTGCGGCACGGTTTGCGGCGTGTTTTGCGCGGCGAGATCGGCGGCGCCGGCGGCGGTTGCGGGCGTGCCGGTTTTGGCGGCAATTGCGTCGCCGATGTCGGTGTGAAATTCACCGGGCGAATCCGGCGCAACGGAGGCAAGCGCAACTGCGGCAGGTTCGGCTTGCGCGATGATTGGCGCGGGCGCAGAAAAAGTGGGCGGCGGCGGCGCGGTCTGGAAGATTTTTGGGTCGAGCTGCGGCGTTTCCGAAGCTGGACGCATTGTGGATTTGAAACGATTGGGCGCGCGTTCTTCCGTTTCTTGCGGCGCCGTGTCGCCTGGCGAAATCACCGGCGCGACTGGCGACGAGGCATCAAGCGCAATATCGGGCGCGATGGGGATTTTCAGCAGATTCAAATCGAGAATCGCTTGCGGATGGTCGGCGAGACGATGAATGAGGAAAATCAGCGTCGCCAGAATCGGCGTCAAGAACGGGCTGGCTTCGGCGCCGAAAGTGCCGCCCGTCCAAATGCTTTTTTCCCAGCCGACATCGAGCAATCGAAACGTGCTCAAGCCCGAAACAGGAAGCGAGAAAACCGTTCCCAGAAAGAAATTCCACGCCGCGTGAAAGCCGATGGGAAACCACAGCGCGCCGGTTTTGCGATAGCACTGCGCGAAGAAAATCGCGATCATTGCAATGTTAATTAAGGCCCAGCGCGCGTCCCAGAAAACCTGCGCGAGGCTGCCGCCGCGCTGCAATTCGTTGAGAGGATGAATAATCGCAAACGCGGCGGCTTGAAAAACAACGGCGGCGCGCCAACCCAGCCACGCGTTGAGGTTGTGCAGAGCATAGCCGCGAAACGCGAATTCTTCCATGAAGCCGACGCAGAAAAACGTCAGCGCCAAAACCAGCGCGGTGGCGCCCGCCACAAGTGCACCGGCCTCAAAAGCTTCGGGCGACGGACCTTGAACGGAAACTTTGCCGGACAGCCACAACACGCCGAACAAAAACGACATCGCCAGCGCGCCGCACAGCGCGCCACCACTCAGTTCTTTCCATGCGCGGCCAGGGCGAAGGCCAAGCGAAACCAGCGAACGCCGGTCGAGAATGCGGCGACAGAAGATCAGGCAGAGGAGAACGAACGGATAAACGAGAAGCGTCGAGACCAGCTTGTTGGTATCGTTGGCGAAAAATCCGGCGATTTCCGGCCCGGGCGGGCGGTTCATCCAGCGCGCCGTCGTAGCAATCGCGCCGCTGATGGTAAAGCCGACAATCGCCAGAGAAAGCGCGAGGCCGACAAGACATAGCAACAGGCGCGCGAGAGGATGAAAACGAGGAAGCATGGGAAGTGCGGAATGCGGAGTGCGGAGTGCGGAACGAAAAAGTACGCCCGAACTCCGGCGTACTTTTAGAAACAATTCGCGGCGCTTCTATTCCGCACTCTGCACTTCACAATCCGCACTCGCTTAGCGTTGATTTTGGCGAATCTGGTCTTTGCCTTCTTCGACGCCTTCGCCGACACGCACCAGCATCGCGCTGACTTTATCCAGAATGCTGAACGCGTAAGCATCGGCCTGGCGGCGCATTTCTTCGGCGTCGCGAATCGCGCCTTCGTGAATCTCGGCGCCGGCGTGCTGCGCGTGCTGCGTAATCACGTGCTCGGCGACAAGTTGCTCGGCGTGCTGCTGCGCATCGGCGACAATGCGTTCGGCTTCGCGGCGCGCGTCTTCGATAATGCGGTCGGAATGCGAGCGCGCATCGCCGATTGTACGGTCGGCGGTCGAGCGCGCGTCGCCGATCAGGGTTTGCGCTTCGGTTTGCGCGTCGCTGACAAGGCGCTGCGCTTCGGTTTGCGCGCCCGAAACCATGCGTTCCGAATCTTTTTCGATGCGGTCGGCTTTCTTGATGTTTTCGGGCAGCGATTTTTTAAGCTTTGAGGTTTGAACGAAAAAAGCTTGTTCGTCAATGACAACTTTGCCGAAAACGTGGTACTTTCCGTTGTCGACCAATTGTTCGAGTTCGTCTATCAAGCGCAACACGTCAATGGGAAGCCCTCCCTCGCACGAGCGGGTTAATTTGGATTTAATGTGAAAAACGACAACGTCGATTCGCCCGCGCGCCGCTGCTGCTGCAAGAAAACATTCTGCAACGGCACTTCGGCACGGCGATGATGCTGCACGATGAGGAGCGGAGCGAATCGTCCGTCAACATTATCCAACAACGGGAGGCTTTTGTCCAACGATTCGACGAGTTCTTTCAATTCATTTTCGCGCGTGAACGGCGGATCGGCGAAAATAATGTCAAAGTACGCCCCATTTTCCAGCAATTTTTGCAGCGACGAGCGCACATTCGCATTCCAGACCTGCGCTTGTTCATCAACGCCGAGCGTTTTCACATTATCGCGAATCACGCGGCACGCAACGGTGTTTTGCTCGATGAAAATCGCGCTCTGTGCGCCGCGCGAAATCGCTTCCAGCCCGATGGCCCCTGTCCCAGCATACAAATCAAGAAACCGCGCATCGACAATGCGCTCGCCGATGATGTTGAAGAGCATTTCGCGCGCGCGCGAATCGGTGGGGCGCGTGCCTTTGCCTTCGCGCGACTTGAGAACGCGCCCTTTGGCGTTTCCGGCTAAAATTCGCATAGCTTTAGGCTATCGGGTTTCGGAGTTCGGGTGTAGCTTTTGTTTATAATCACTAGCGTGCAACAAAGCCCTTTTGAAAACCTTTCGTCGCTCGCCGAGACGAACAACGTTCTGGAGCTGCGCGCGCCGCAGCAACTGCAAATCGGCGTTCCCGTCGCGCTGGCGCTGGGCGGCTTGCTCACTTGCCTTATGCTGAATTTTTTGCCGGGTTCCAACGGCGCAATGAAATTCACCGGCGACGTTGTTTTGTTAATCGACGGCGCCGCCGCGATTTTTCTGTTCAGAATGTTCGCTTCGCGCCGCGTGCGTGCCGACAGTTTCGGCCTTTCCGTTCGCGGCCCGGGCGGCGAAAAAACTGTCGCGTGGCACGAAATCGCGACGTATCAGCGCGTCGCCAATCGCAACGGCGCCTATCTCAGCGTGCGCGATGCAGGCGGCGAAGAATTGATGAAAATCGAAAGTTTTCTGGGCACGAAAGAACAGCGCAAAGAATTGGCGGCGCGGTTGGATGCACGCGTTGGAAAGTAAAGAACCCAGCGCCGCAAGCGGCGGGGCATTAACGGCCATACAAGTCGTAAGAGCGGACATCGAGTCCGCCCTTACGACCAAGCCTAAGTGCGAAACCGGCATCGAGCCGGTTCCAC